>Ga0182743_1000722_pt1 | contig 37284 bp, 43 predicted proteins | sample eDN3rd30CKraftOP_FD_128522 | JGI IMG/M metagenome (GOLD analysis project Ga0182743, IMG submission 128522) | Enriched Organic Plus compost microbial communities from Emeryville, California, USA - eDNA 3rd pass 30_C Kraft OP (version 2) (version 2) ... | reverse complement strand
TTAGCGGTTATAGGGCATGTACCACTTGACCAAGCCCTCATCGCCCTTCTGGAGCACTTTCGTGCCGCGCTGCTGGCGAATGTACTTGGCGTTGTGGCTGCTCAAACGGTGCCGCTTGCCGGAAACGCCGGCCTTGACCAGGCCAGACGCAGTGAACCTGAAACGCTTCTTGGCGCCAGATTTGGTCTTCATCTTGGGCATTTTGCGTGTCCTTTGTTAGTCGGATCGGTCTTTTGGGACCCATCGCATTCAAAGACCGCCACGGCATGCCTTTTGGCCGGGCGGTCCGAAAGAATGCGGGTGTATAGGGGCAATGGCGGCCAAAGGCAAGCGGAGTCTCGCCGCACTCGGCCCGGCAGAAGCAATGACGCACCGACCAGCGTCTTTCTAAGCCGCCAGCGCCCGTCCGTTGAGGTCGCGCAGCCAGAGCTGCCCGCAGGCGGCGGTGATGTCGCGGCCCTGCGTGTCGCGCACCACCACCGGAATACCCGCCCGCGCCAGGCGTTCCCTGAAGGCGAGGAGGGTCCGGTCCTCGGTGCGCCCCAGCTTGATCCCGTCGACCAGGTTCCAGCGCATGAGGTTGATGCGCGCCCGCTGCCCGCCCAGCATCGCCACCAGCCGCTCGAGGTCCGCCCGGCTGTCGTTGATCCCGGCCAGCAGCAGGTAGACGAAGGTCACGTCCCGGTTGTGCCGCTCCGCCCAGGAGAGCGCCCGTTCCACCACCTCCCTGACCGGGTGCTTGCGGCTCCCCGGGATCAGCGCCGCCCGGCTCTCGTCGGTCGTGGCATGGAGCGAGATCGTGAGGTTGATCCCCAGATGCTCCTCGCGCAATGCCTTGAGGCCCTTGGGAATGCCGATGGTCGACAGCGTGATGCCGGTGGTCGGAAAATTGAGCCCGCGCCGGTCGCGCAGGATTCGGATCGCCTTGAGGACGTTGTCGTAATTATTGAGCGGCTCCCCGATTCCCATGAACACGATGCGGTTGACCTTCGGTCCGAGCCGCGCCACCTGCTCGACGATCTCCCCAGCCTCGAGGTTGCGCTTGAGCCCGGCCTGCCCCGATGCGCAGAACCGGCAGGCAAACGCGCACCCCACCTGGCTCGAAATACACGCCGTGTAGCCGTCGTGGCGCCTGATGAGTACGCTTTCCACAGCCAGCCCCTCGCGCAGCGCAAAAAGGAATTTCTGCGAGCGCGCCCCCTTTTCGCGCGACCGCAGCGTCAGGGCGCGCAGGTCCAGCCCCTGCGCTTGGGCCCAGCGCCTCGTGGCCTGGGGCAGGTCGGCATGGCTCGCGAACAGGTCGCGATAGGCGATCGGCCTCGTGCCGGTCATCGGCAGGCTGTCGAATTGCGCGGCGGTGAGGCTGAGGGCGAGGGGGCGTGTCGGCTGTGTCATGCTTCATTTATAACTAACGCGTAAGTTATAAACAAGCTGCGCTTGTAATCTCGCCTTTCTGCCGTGCTCTATCCTTCGGGAAAGAGGCTCTCGATCAGCCGTTCTGTCTGCATCAGGACGAAAGCGTTGAGCGGGCCGTCCTGCTCGATGAGCCACTGCATCGTGGCGCCCTGGATCACCGCCTGGATGAGGCTCGCCTGCACCTTGCGGTTCTCCGAAGCCGGCAACCGCATCTCGATGGCCTCGCGCACCAACCGGTTGCGCTCCCGGGCCAGCCGGTTGAGCTCGTCGTCATGGACGTCGGACCATTCGAGCAGCAGATAGCCGGCAAAGCCCTCGCCCGATCCGAGCCCTCCGATGAGATCGCTCAACATCTCCCGCAGCGCGCCGACGCCCTCGACGACCGCCAGATCGGCGAAATAGTCGCGCACTTCCTGGGTCGAGCGTTCCATGACCTTGCGATGGAGCGTGGCCTTGTTCTCGAACCGCTGGATGATCGCGGCCCGGGAAACGCCCACCGCTTGGGCGACATCGGTAAGGGTGAAGGCCGCCGGCCCCTTTGCCACCAGTACCTGCTGGGCGATGGTCAGGATCTCGTCATCGCTGTGGAGCTTGGGGCGTGGCATGGAGCGGTTCTAGAAGCGCCTTCCCCTCCCGGCAATAGCCAATCGCCAGCCACAGTCGTCGCAAAGCGAACGATACGTTTCGCAACTCCTGCGAGCCAAATCCGCGAGGATGGGCGTAGAGTGAAGTTCTAACGTCTCGAAAGCGTCGTGTCTTTTCAAGGAGAACACTGCAATGAGCATCGCAATTCTGGGTTTGGGGAATATGGGCAAGGGCCTGGCCAAGCGCCTGGCCGGCAAGACCGACATCGTCTTCGGCGCCCATGACATGGCCAATGCCACCACCTTTGCCGGCCTGCTTCCTGGCCACATCAAGGTCGGTGACTATCGCGATGCGGCCAAGATTTCCGATGTCATCGTCCTGGCGCTGCCTTATGCGGCGGCCCTGGAGGAAGCCAGGAACAACCGCGAGTTCGACGGCAAGATCATCGTGGACATGACCAACCCGATCAACGCCGAGGGTAGCCTGGCTGTCGGCCATACCACCTCTGCCGCCGAGGAGATCCAGAAGGCCGCGCCGCGCGCCAAGGTGGTCAAGGCCTTCAACACCATCTTCGCGGGTGTCTTCGACGCCCCGCCCTCGGCAACCGCCGGCGTGCCCGTGTTCGTGGCCGGTGATGACGAGAAAGCCGTCGAGGTCGTGGCGGCGCTGGCGCGTACCGCCGGCTTCGCCTCCGAGGTCGTCGGCGACCTCTCCCAGGCGCGCCTGCTCGAGCCGCTCGGCATGCTCAACATCCGCCTCGGCTATGGGGTCGGCAAGGGCACCGGCATCGCTCCGGCCTGGCTGACCATCGGCTAAAATCGCAAAACAAAAAAAAGGTGCGGCCGGGTCCCGGCCACACCCCAAACTGCTCACTGTCGATTCGGGCCCTAGTGGCCCGAAATCATCTGCGATTGCGGCGCCATTTCCAGCTCCGCATCGAATCGGCGCCGCGCCGCTTCGATCTCCGGGCGGTTCTCTACGGCGAAATCGCGCAGCGCTCCCAGCGCCTGCAGGAAGCGCATGCCCACTTCGGTCAGTTCGTATTCGACGCGGGGAGGGATCACCGGAAAGAATGTCCGCTTCACCAGGCCCTCGCGCTCGAGGCTTCTCAGGGTTGCGGCCAGCACCTTCTGGGAGATGCCGACCACGAGCTTGCGCAATTCGTTGAAACGCCGCTTGCCAGCGACGAGTTGGGCGATGACGCGAAGCGTCCATTTATCGCCGATCAAAGACAGTAACGTGCGAGTCGTATCGCCGCCTGTCGGCAGCGTTGTGGGTTGGTTCGTCAAATCGAAAAACTCCGGTTTCCCGGGCACTCGCAAGCGCGGTGCTCAATACCTTTGGCCATATAGGAAGGGCTTTTCCCCTTTCCAGAGCCGGCGGCAAACTCCGGTCAAAAACTGGCCAAATAACGGCAACCTGTGTCCTTTCCGCCATAAAATGAAGCGGGCCCGAAGGCCCGCTTCCATCATCCCTAGAACTCGCTCCAGTCGGCCTTGAGGGCGGCGTTGCCCCGGGCCAGATAGGTGCGCGCCGCATCCACGGCCCGCTGCTGGAGCCCCTTGATTCCGCTCGCAGCCGGGGCCTCCTCGGGCTGCTTGGCCTCGATGGTGAACACGTCCACGATTCGGTCGAGCGCGCTCGCCTGGGCCTCGGTCTGCTCGATGGCGGCATTGGTCTCTTCGACGAGGGCCGCGTTGTGCTGGGTCATCTCGTCCATCTGCCGGATGGCCCCGGTCACTTCCTCGAGCGAGTGCGACTGGTCGCGGCTGGCTTCGGAGATGCCTTGCATGAGGTGGCTGTTTTCTTCCACCGCGTTGAGGATCGCCGCCAGCTTGTTGGCAGCTTCCGCCACCAGCCGGGAGCCGGACTGGACCTCGCCGGCGCTCTGCTCGATGAGATCCTTGACCTCGGCGGAGGCCTGCGCCGCCGACTGGGCCAGGCGCCGCACTTCGACGGCCACCACCGCAAAGCCCTTGCCGGCCTCGCCGGCGCGAGCCGCTTCCACCGAGGCATTGAGAGCCAGCAGGTTGGTCTGGAACGCGATGTCGTCGATCATCCCGATGATGTTGGAGATCTTGGACGAAGACGTCTCGATCCGCTCCATGGCCTGGTTGGCGCGATCCATCACCGCGCCGCCCTCTCCGGCGAGCTGGGAGGCCGAGGTGGTCTTGTCGGCCGCCTGCTGCGCCTTGTTGGCATTATCCGCCACGGCATTGGCCAACTGCTCGATGGTTGCCGTGGTCTCCTGGAGTGCCGCGGCCTGCCGCGTCGTGCGTTCGGAAAGATCGTTGGCGCCCGAGAGAATTTCCCCCGTAGCGGTCTTGAGCGCCTTGGAGGTGTCGCGCAGTTCGCCCATCATCGAGGCGAACTTGTCGGCCACCGCATTGGTATCGGACTTGAGGCGGGCGAAAGCCCCCTGGTATTCGCCCGTCATGCGCTGCGTGAGGTCCGCATCGGCCAGGGCCGACAGCACGCCGCCGGTCTCGGTGACGCCCCGATCGACCGTCGCCACCAGCTCGTTGACGCTCTGCGCCAGCGAGAGCAGCTCGGGGTTCTCGTAATGGGTGCCGACGCGGGCCGTGAAGTCTCCGGCCACCGCCGCTTCCACCACGCTTGCCACTTCGTGCTGCAGGGCATCGCGGAGCGACTGCTCCTCGGCCTGCAAGCGCTGCGTCTCGGCCTTTTCGGCATCCATCGCCTGCACGGCCTTGCCGTTGGTGCGGAACACCTCGAGCGCCTGGGCCATCTGCCCCAGCTCGTTGCGGGCATCCAGATTCGCAAGCTCGAGATCGAGATTGCCGTCGGCAAGCTGGCGCATCGAGACCGTCATGCCGCGCAGGGCCTTGGAGAGCCAGCGCCCGATGAGCACCGCCAGCACCAGTCCGGCGGCCATGGCCAGGCCCGTCACCACCATGAGCAGCGTCGTCGTCAGCGACGCGAACTGCCCGGCCGCTTCGCCCAGTTCATCCTGGCGCGTATTGATATTGTCCTCGATCACGCCGAACGCGGCCTGGATGCGCGGCCCGAAATCGTCGAGCTGCTCGGAACGGATCGTATTGCGCTCCTCGATCGCTCCGGCTAGTTCTTCCACGAGCCCCGCATAGATGTCGAGCTGGTCGGCGATCTGCTGGGTCTTTTCCTGCAGCGCCGGATCGAAAAGCCCGACGCTGAGCTCGGAGACCTGCTCGACCGCCTGGGCGCCGTTCTCGCGCACCCGGTCGAGATCGGCCGGATCGTTGGTGGCCATGTAGCGCTCGGCATTGAGCAGCATGAGCAGGGCGCTCTCGTTGACATGGCCGGCCTGCGCCACCGAGGAAATGTCCCCGCGCGAGGTCAGGCTCGTGATCAGGTCGTTGAGCAGGCTGCGGATCGTCTCGGTGCTGTCGTTGAGCGAAGCGCCCACCGACTTGCGCTGTTCTTCGAGCGTCACCGTCTGGGTGAAGGCGTCCCTGTAGGTCGCCAGGTCCGTCTTGAGTTCGCCCAGCCAGGAATAGGATTCCTCGTCATTGGCGAAGACGTCCATGGAGGCCTGGTCGTTGAGGCTATGGTCGGCGATCAGGCTGTCGAATTCGGCGGCCTTGTCGGCCGCGCCGTCCACGCGGTAGCCCATCTCCACCATGCGCGCCGCGTAGGTGTCGCCGACCATGCGTCCGATGGTGAGCGATTGCTGGGCTTCGTCACGATAATCGGCATAGGACTTGGTCAGTCCACCCACGCCGAAATTCCCCGCCAGGGCGACGGCGGCAAGCAGTATCAAAAGGACGCCGAAGGCGCCGAAAATGCGTTGAGCAATACTAAGACGGGAGAACATCCGGTACTCCAGGGGTCACGTTCTGTGAGGCGTCAGGTATGGTACGGACCATGCCCACCCGGAGTTAACAAATGCCGACCGCAAAGCCTTGAGAGCATTGGCAAAGGTCGAAATTGTCGCAGGCATCCCTTATCCGGTGCATTGGGAATTTCAATGACGCGGGGGAGGTGCGGCAACAAAAAAAGCAGGCCTTGAGGCCTGCTTCCTGATCGGCTGGGAGATGCCGGCTTACTTGGGAGCCAGCACCATCACCATCTGGCGGCCTTCCGAGCGCGGCGCGCTCTCGACCTTGGCCTTGTCTTCCATCAGGTCGCGGACCTTGAGCAGAAGCTCCATGCCCAGTTCCTGGTGCGCCATTTCGCGGCCACGGAAGCGCATCGTCACCTTCACGCGATCGCCACCCTCGATGAAGCGTGCGACCGCCTTCATCTTGGTGTCGTAGTCATGCGTATCGATGTTGGGGCGCAGCTGGATTTCCTTGACCTCGATGACCTTCTGCTTCTTGCGGGCTTCCGCAGCCTTCTTCTGCGCAGCATACTTGAAGCGGCCGAGATCGAGGAACTTGGCAACCGGAGGGCTGGAATTGGCGGCGATGAGGACCAGATCGAGTCCGGCCTCCTGGGCCATGGCGATGGCCTCGCGGGTACGGATGACCCCTTTGTTCTCACCCTCGGCACCGATGAGCTGGACTTCGGGGGCGGAGATATCCTCGTTGGAAAGCGGCCCATCTTTCTGGGGCGCAACGGGTCTCATGGGACGACGAATGGCAGGCGTTCCTTGTCTTATTGACGGTAGGGCGGAAGATCGCCCCTAAAATCGTGATGGCGTGTCCAGAAGTCAACAGGCAAACCGGTGCCACCACGCCGATAACGCGGGAATCTCGAAGGTGTTGCACGCTTGCGCGCACTTTGACAGCGCCCCCGGGCAAACCTTAAAAGCCCGGTTCGATATGGAGGCCGCCAATTGACCGACGACATGATGCCCGCGATCACGCCATCGACCCTTGAGGTCGGCACCGGGGCCGACAGCCGCCCCATAGCCGTCGAGCGGCGCGCCGGCGCCGCCCCGGGCCTTTTCTGGCTCAACGGCTTCAAGTCGGACATGGGCGGCAGCAAGGCCATTGCGGTGGATGCCTATGGCGCCGCGCATGGGCTGGCGGTGACCCGCTTCGATTATTCCGGCCACGGCCGTTCGGGCGGCGAATTCCTCCAGGGCACGGTGAGTCGCTGGCTCGAGGAGGCGCTCGCCGTCTTCGCCCTCACCGAAGGCCCCCAGATCGTGCTCGGCTCCTCGCTCGGCGGCTGGCTGGCCCTGCTGCTCAACCGCGCCCTGCGCCGCGCCGGTTCGGGCCGCGTCAAGGAGCTCATCCTCGTCGCTCCCGCGGTCGACGCCACCCAAGACCTGATGCTGGCCGGCTTCTCGCGCAAGGAACTCAAGTCGCTCGAGGAGCGCGGCTATGTCGAGCGCGCCTCCCAATACGGGCCCGAGCCCTATGTCTATACCCGCGGCCTCATCGAGGACGGCCGCACCCATCTCATGTTCGATGGCGTCATCGAGACCGGTTGCCCCGTGACCATCCTCCAGGGCGGCAAGGACCCGGACGTGCCCCAGGAGCATGCTCTCAAGCTCGTCTCCCATCTCCTGCACGATCCGGTGACGCTGACCCTCATTCCGGATGGCGACCATCGCCTGAGCCGGCCCGAGGACATCAGGCGCCTCGAGGATGCCATCGGCCGCGCCGTCGCCGACTAGAGCTTGCGCCGCTGGCGTCCCTCGGCGTCGAAATTGTCCGGCGCCAGCCACGCCTCGAGCCGCTCCCTGATCGCCGGCCATTCCCCGTCGATGATCGAGAACCAGGCGGTGTCGCGGTTCTCGCCCTTGACGATCATGTGCTGGCGGAAGACGCCCTCGAAGGTGAAGCCGAACCGGCGCGCCGCGCGCTTGCTCGGCTCGTTCTGGTCGTTGCACTTCCACTCGAACCGCCGGTAGCCGAGCGTATCGAAGACATAGGCGGCAAAGAGATAGAGCGCCTCGGTCGCCAGGCGCGTCTGCGCGACGCCGCGCCCCCAGAGGACGCCGCCGATCTCGATGACCCCATGGGCCGGCTCGATCCGCATCAGCGATTGCTGGCCGCCGGCGAGCCCGGTCGCCTTGTCGACCACGGCGAAATAGAGCGGATCCTCGATCGCCGCTGCTTCGGCCAGCCGCCGGCGCAGGTCCGCCTCGTCGGCGGGCGGCTGCGACATCAGCCAGCGATAGCGCGCCGCCTCGCCTTCTCCTGCGGTCGCAGCGAAAAGGCCCGCCGCGTGCCGGGGCTCGATCGGCTCGAGCCGGGCATAACGTCCTTCGAGTACGGTGCGTTGCGGCTTTTGGGCAGGGTGCGGCTGGCTCAATTTGCTATGGCTGAAAGCCCCTCGCGATAGGTAGGATAAAGCAGCTCGATCCCCAGCGCCGCCTTGATGGCCGCATTGGAGACCCGCTTGTTGTCCGCATAGAACGAGCGCGCCATCTCCGAAAGCTCGGCGTCCTCGAATGCCACCTCCGGCGGCGCCTCCACGCCCATCAGCCCGGCGGCGTGGGCCACCAGGTCCTGCGGCGGGGCGGGTTCGTCGTCGGCCAGGTTGAAGGCGCCGGCCAGCCGGCGCTGCGCCGCCAGCGCCGTGATCCGGCCGATATCGGCGACATGGATGCGGTTGAACACCTGCCCCGGCTTGACGATGCGCCGCGCCGTGCCCTCGCGCAGGCGCTCGAAGGTCGAGCGGCCCGGCCCATAGATGCCGGCCAGCCGCAGCGTGGCCAGCGGCACGCCGCGCTCGGTCGCGAAGGACTGCCATTCGTCCTCGGCCACCACGCGCTGGCGCGAGCGTTCGTTGACCGGATGGCGCGGCGCGCTTTCATCGACCCAGCCGCCGCCGAAATCGCCATAGACTCCCACGGTCGAGAAATAGCACAGCCACTCGAGCTCGCGCGCCCGCGTCAGGTCCTGCCAGTGCTGCCGCAACACCGGGTCGCCCTGTGCGCCGGGCGGCGTCGAAATCACCACATGGCTCGCCCCGCTCAGCGCCTCCCCCAGCGCGCCCGGCCGTTCGCCATCGAAAACGCCGATGTCATAGCCCTTTTCCGCCAGTGCCTTCGCCTTGTTCCGATCGCGCACCGTCCCCGCGATCTCGACCGCCGGATCGGCCCTGCGCAACGCCTCGGCCGTCGCCTGCGAAGAATACCCCATGCCGAAAAAGAAGACGCGCATCACCCGCTCTCAACACCCGAAATGGCCCCGGCGGAATCGCGCAAGTCACCGCGCCGCAGACTAGGCGCTTCGCGATTCGATGAAAACCGGCTTGTCGCCGGCAGGAACAAGGGTGGGGGCCTATTGCCTCTCTCCACCCAAGTGGCGCGATCCATGCCCCCGGCTCTCCGGCAGGGGAAGGTCGGCACTGGCGGCAGGCAGAAGCGGCTCAAACCACCTCCGGCAACACCGCCGCCCACTCGGCGCGCACATCCGCGTTCCGCTCCCCGGCCGCATGCGCCTCGGCGCTTCGCCGCACCCTTTCCCCGTCCGCCAGTTGCGCAAGCGCCCACACCGCCGCGCCCCGCACCAGAGGGTCCTCGTCCTCGAGCCGCGCCTCGACCGCTTCGAGCAAGGCTCGGTCGCCGCTATTGCCTGCCGCGATCAGCACGTTGCGCAGGAACCGCCCGTGCCCGATCCGCTTGATCGGCGATCCCGAAAACAGCGCGCGGAACCCCGCATCGTCGAGCGCCAGCAGCACGCTCAACGGCGGCTCGCGCAGATCTTCGCGCGCAAACAGCTTGGCCTCGCGCGTTTCGCTGGCGAACTTGTTCCACGGACACACCGCCAGGCAATCGTCGCACCCATAGATGCGGTTGCCCATTGCCTTGCGGAACTCGGCCGGGATCGGCCCCTTGTGCTCGATATTGAGATAGGCGAGGCACCGGCGCGCATCGAGCTGGAAAGGCGCCGGAAAGGCGTCGGTCGGGCAGACATCGAGGCATCGCCGGCACGAGCCGCAGCTTTCCGCCATCGGCTCGGACGCCGGCAACTGCGCCGAAGTGAAGATGGCGCCCAGGAACAGCCAGGAGCCGAATTGCCGGCTGACCAGCACCGTGTGCTTGCCCTGCCAGCCTAGTCCCGCCGCCTGGGCCAGGGGCTTTTCCATCACCGGGGCCGTGTCCACGAACACCTTGACCGCCTCGCCCGTCCGGCGCGACAGCAGCCCCGCCAGCTCCTTGAGCCGGCCCTTGATGATGTCGTGATAGTCCCGGTTGCGCGCATAGACCGAGATATTGCCGCTCGACCGCCTGGCCAGCGCCGCCATCGGGTCGCTGTCCGGGCCGTAATTGACCCCGATCATGATCACCGAGCGGACTTCGGGCCAGAGCGCCACCGGGCTTGCGCGCCGGTCGGCGGTCTCTGCCATCCAGTCCATCTCGCCGTGCCAGCCGGCAGCAAGCGCGGCCTGCAGCTTTTCGCCCAGGTCCGGGCGCGCCTCCGCCGCCGCGATGCCGAAGGCATCAAAGCCCAAAGCGCTGGCGCGCTGGCGCAGTTCGGAAACGAGATCGGCCATGGGCCTATTCTGGCCCGGCTCTAGCGCCGGGTCAAAAGTCGAGGTCGGCATAGCCGCGATGCGGCGGCATCCCGACCACGCGGTCGTTGAGGAGCGTCCGGAAGGCCGGGCGCGACTTGATGCGCGAATACCAGTCGCGCGTTTCGCCGGCCTTTTCCCAGTCGATGTCGCCCAGATAGTCGAGAGTCGAAAGATGGGCGGCGAGCGCGAAATCGGCCAGGGTCATGTTGTCCCCGGCCAGCCAGCTGCGCGTCGCGCACAGCCAGGTGAAATAATGCATGTGCTCGGTCAGGTTCGCCTTGGCGATGCGCAGCACCGCCGGGTCGGGCGTGCCGCCCTGCCGGTCGCGCTTGACGATCTTTTCCTCGAGCACGTAGCGCGTCACTTCGTCGTTGAGCTTGCCCAGCACCCACTCGAACATGCGCCACATCTCGGCGCGCTCGGCCGACAGCGCCGGCACCAGGCCCGCTACCGAAGTCGGCGCGAACCGTTCCTCGATATTGAGGATCACCGCCAGCGGCCCCACCACCGGGGGCTCGGCATTGTCGAGCAGGATCGGCACCGTCGCCGCCGGATTGATCTCGAGGAACTCGGGCTGGCGCAGCCAGGGCTTGATCTCCTCCAGGTCCACTGGAACCCCGTATTCGGCGAGCATGAGCCTTGCCAGGCGAGCGGAGGGGTCTAGCGGGTGATGGAGAAGCCTTGCCATTTTCGTCTTTGCGATCCTTGCGCTTGCCATCGTTTTCTAGGAGCACTGCACAGCGTCAGCCCCATGCCGTGATTCGCTAAGCCCCTCGCGATCCCGGCCCGATGCGCAAAAAGCGCTGTTCGTTGATGGATAGGAGATCAGATGAACGTCGATCAAGGTCTTTTTGTGCCGCTTCTCCTTGGCATCATTGAAGGGCTTACCGAATTCTTACCGGTCTCCTCGACCGGCCACCTGCTGCTGGTCGAGCACTTCCTCGGTTTCGACAGCCCCGGGCGCGTCTTCGAAGTGCTCATCCAGCTCGGCGCGATCCTGGCCATCGTGGTCATCTATTTCTGGCGCCTCGTCGGCATCGCGCGCGATGTCTTCCTGCGCAAGCCCTATGCGCTGCGCTTCGCCCTCTGCGTGATCCTGGCCTGCCTGCCGGCCGCCATCGCCGGCGTGCTGCTGCACGATTTCATCAAGACGGTGATCTATGAATCGCCCATCCTCATCTGCGTTATGCTGATCGTGGGCGGGGTGGTGCTGCTCTTCGTCGACCAGCTCAAGCTCAAGCCGAAATACACCGAGATCTACAGCTATCCGCCCCTGATGTGTTTCTACATCGGGCTCTTCCAGATGCTGGCGCTCATCCCGGGCGTGTCACGCTCGGGCGCCACCATCGTCGGCTCGCTCCTGCTAGGCACCGACAAGCGCTCCGCCGCCGAGTTCAGCTTCTTCGTGGCCCTGCCGCTCATGGTCGGCGCCTTCGGCTACGATTTCTACAAGAACCGCGAACTCATCGGCCCGGAGCTCGGCCTCAACATCGCCATCGGCTTCGCCGCGGCCTTCATCGTCGGCACGCTGGTGGTCAAGTACCTGCTCGATTTCGTCTCGCGCCACGGCTTTTCGTTCTTCGCCTACTGGCGGATCTTCGTGGGCGCCATCGGGCTGTGGGGCCTGCTGCTCTTCAAGTAAGGGCAGCAGCCCTCGCGTCGGGGCTCAGGCCGCGATCTTCTCGAACTGGCCGTTGCGGCGGAAGCGCCAGAGGTAGGTCGGCAGGATCGTGTCCATGCTCACCGGCGTCAGGCCCAGCCCGAGCAGGGTGCGCTTCTCCTTGATCGCCGCCTCGGACACCACGTTGTCCTTGCCCAGCAGGATCACCTGGTCGGCGGTCAGCGGCGGCTTGGGCAACAGCCCCATCGGCATGGCGAGCAGCGTGCCCAGCCCTTCGGAAACCGGGAACAGCGTATTGTTGCGGCCGGTCTCGCGCAGTACGCGCTGCCAGAGCTGGCGGTTGGTCTCGATCTCGGGGCCGCCCAGTTCATAGACGCGCCCGGCCTTAATCTCGCCCGTCGCGGCGCGCACGATCACTTCGGCGACGTCGCCCACATAGACCGGCTGCATGCGCGCATCGGCTCCGATCAGCGGCAGCAACGGCAGCATGCGGGCAAAGGTGGCCATGCGGGTGAAGAAGCCATCGCCCGGCCCGAAGATCACCGAAGGGCGCACGATGGTGGCCTGCGGATAGGCGGCGAGCACCGCCTCCTCACCGGCCGCCTTGGAGCGGGCAAAGGCGCTGTCGCTGTCAGCGGTCAGCCCCAGCCCCGAAATATGCACCAGGCTCGTCGCGCCCGCGGCGCGGGCAGCCTCGGCCACCGTGCGGGCGCCCTCGACATTGATCGCCTCGAAGCGCTGCGCGCCCCCTTCGATGCCGATGCCCACCAGGTTGATGACGATCCCCGCGCCCTCGACCGCGCGCATCACCGAGGCGGCGTTGCGCACATTGGCCTGCACCGGCACGATCTGCCCCACGGCGCCCGGCATGCGCAGGTGGCCGGCCAGGTCCGGCCGGCGCACGGCTGCCCGGATGCGGTATCCGCGACGGGCCAGAAATTGCACCACCTGGGTGCCCACAAAGCCGGACGCGCCGAAAACCGTGACCAGGGGCAGTTGTTCCATGGAGAGCTCCGATTGCCGCTATTTGCCGCAGGTAAATTCCGTTGCCTTCTATCCCACCGCGCGCCGGCCTGTCGAGGGGGAGGGGCGTCTCTGCGCCGTTCGCCGCGCTCTTGACCGCGGATGGAAAACGTTCATGATTTGTTCATTAATGGAGGATGGGAATGGAAATCGATCACACCATGCGCACCTATGACGGCCAGTGCCATTGCGGCGCCGTCCGCTACCAGGCCCGCACGGACCTTGCCGCGATGATGGATTGCAACTGCACCAATTGCCGCCGTCGCGGCTGGGTGCTGCAGAGCGTCCCGGCCGCCGATTTCCGGTTGCTGGCGGGCGAGGACGAGCTCACCACCTACCGCTTCAACACCGGGCGAATCGCCCATCTTTTCTGCCGCCATTGCGGCATCCAGCCCTTCGCGCGCGGCCGCGATGGCGAGGGGAACGAGCTGGTCATGCTCAACGTCAACTGCCTGGAAGGCCTGCCCGTCATCGATCGCTCGACCATCATGCACTGGGATGGCCTGCACCGTTGAAGATAAGATGACGAAAAGGGCATTTCGGCGATTGACAAGGATCGCCGCCCTCTACTAGTTAGGCGCGCTCACCAGTGCCCTGGTGGCGGAATTGGTAGACGCGCACGGTTCAGGTCCGTGTGCCGCAAGGCGTGGAAGTTCGAGTCTTCTCCAGGGCACCATTTTCCAGAGGCGCTACCGAGCCTCTGGCCCAATCCTCTCATCGCAGGCAGGTTCACCCCTCGGGGGAAGGCGTTGGTTATTCGCCTCAGAATCCGGCCGTCTCGCGCACCTCGATCGAGCCCATCCGGGCGATCTCGCTGCGTCCGGCGATCTCCATGGCTTCGGCAAGGTTCCTGGCCTCGATGAGGCAGAACCCGCCCAGGTATTCCTTGGTTTCGGCGAAGGGGCCGTTGGTCCAAGAGCGCTCGCCGTTGCGGATGCGCACCGTCTTGGCGGTCTTGGGGTCGGCCAGGGCGTTCGAGGCCAGGTATTGCCCGCTCCGGCGCAGGCTTTCGTTGAAGGCGAGCGAATCGCGGTCGATCGCCGCCCATTCGGCTTCTCCCGCCGCTTCGGCGAGCGTGGGGTCGATGTAGACAAGGCACAGGTAGCGCATGGCGGTCTCCCTCTTTCGCCTCTGGTCGATCCGAGCCCCCGCGATTCGACAGGGCCCGCCGACTTTGCCGGCGGGCCGTGCAGGCCTCAGACCACCAGCACCGGCGAGCCGGCCGGCACGCGGTTGTAGAGGTCGATGATATCCTGCTGGAGCAGGCGCACGCACCCGCTCGACACCGCCCGGCCGATCGAGAGCACATCCCCGTTCCCGTGCAGGCGATAGAGCGTATCCGCCCCGTTCTGGAAGAGATAGAGCGCCCGCGCCCCCAGCGGGTTCAGCAGGCTCGGCTCCATGCCGCGCCGATAGGGCTCGAGTTCGGGCTGGCGCTCGATCATCTCGGACGGCGGCGTCCAGGTCGGCCATTCGCGCTTGTACTGGATCTTGGCGCGGCCAGACCAGGCAAAGCCGTCACGCCCGATGCCCACGCCGTAGCGCATGGCCCGTCCGTTCTCGCTCACCAGGTAGAGGAACCGGTTGCCGGTATCCACCACCACGGTCCCCGGCTGCTCGCCGGTGGGGTCGGCCACCTCCTGGCGCCAGTATTTGGGGTCGAGCTTGGAGATGTCGGCGGCCGGAATCGGGAAGCGTTCCTCGGGGCGGGCCGCATACATGTCGAGGTATTGCTGGGGCACCGTCGCCGGTCCCTCGGCGATCTGGCGGGTATTGCCGGTCGTGGCGCAGCCCGAGAGCGCCAGGGCGGCGAGACTCGCGCCGCCGAAGAGAAAATGGCGTCTGGGCAGGGTCATGGTTGCAGTCATAGGGGCATGGCTTTCGTTTTGGCGCGTCCGCGCCGGAGGGGAAATGCCCAATGGCCTGCTCCCGGCGCGAGCCGGTGCGGCATTGGACGATTGCATTGGGGGATCGGTGTCAGGCGCGCGGTGGCCGGAACTGCCCGTCGGGGTCGGCATGCTCTGTCATGGCCTGCGCCACGAACGGCACGGGCCGGGCCTCGGGCGGGCGATAGGTCAGCGCCAGCGGCTCGACGGGCAGGCACCGGTCGGTTTGGCACGGAATCGCCAGCCGGTTCTTCTGGCCCGCGCAGGCCTTGAGCAGGTGCGGCTTGGCCGAAAGCGCCTCACTCGCCGTCACCACCAGGTCGGCCGCCTCGGCGCACATCTGGGCCGTGGGCGCGCTCAGGTGCGCCTCCACGCGCGCATAGCCCGGCGCGCCCAGCCACAGGAGGGCCAGCCCGGCAAGAACCAGTGCGAGAACGGACAGACGTTGCATGGCTTTTGTCTTGGCCGAGGTTTGGCGCCAAAACAAGGCCGTCAAGCCCCAGGGTCAGACTTTCCAAGCCCAGTGTGGTATGGCATCAACGGCCCAGTTTGCGATTAGTGAGGGTCAGGATGACTGTTCGGCTGCACAAGGGCGATTTGCCCGATCTATCACGCTATGGCCGCGAGGTAGCGATCGATACCGAAACGATGGGTCTCGATCCCCATCGCGACCGCCTGTGCGTGGTGCAGCTGTCCCCCGGGGATGGCAGCGCCGATGTCGTGCAGATTCCGGCAGACGTCAACGAGGCGCCCAACCTCGCCCGGCTGCTGGCCGATCCGGCGGTCACCAAGATCTTCCATTACGCCCGCTTCGACATGGCCGTGCTCAAGAACCGGTTCGGCGTCGTTACCGGCCCGGTCTACTGCACCAAGATCGCCTCCAAGCTCGTGCGCACCTATACGGATCGCCACGGCCTCAAGGATCTCGTGCGCGAGTTGCTGAGCATCGACCTTTCCAAGCAGCAGCAGTCGTCCGACTGGGGCGGGGAGACACTTTCCCAGGCCCAGCTCGATTATGCCGCCTCCGATGTCCTTTACTTGCACGACCTCAAGCGCCATCTCGATCGCATGCTGCGTCGCGAGGGGCGCATGGAACTGGCCGAAGAGTGCTTCCGTTTCCTCAAGACCCGGATCGAGCTGGATCTTCTGGGCTGGGGCGAGACAGACATCTTCGCGCATAGCTAGGATTTTGGGCCATGGGCCGTTCGGCGACTGCCGATCAACGCGAGGCGATGTATGGGCGGCTCAACCTGCGCAATCGCCTCGTCTCGATCCTGCGCATCGGCGTGCCGGTCCTTGGCGCCCTGATTCTGGTCGGCATCGTCGGCCAGATCTACCTGGCGAGCCTGGGAATCGATTTCTCGATCGGCCGCGTGTCGGTCCAGCAGGACCGGATCGTGGTCGACGTGCCACGCTATGACGGGGTGATGGCCGATGGCGCCGTCTACCGCGTCACGGCCGAAAGCGCCTCGGCGGCCCTGGCCAATGTCGATATCGTCGATCTGGTCAACGCCGAGGCCTCGCTCCACCAGCCTTCTGGCCGCATCATGTCGGCGCGCGCCGAATCGGCCCAGTTGCACATGGGCAGCCAGCGCGTCGAAATCTCGGGCACTGCCGCCATCGAGGACAGTTTCGGCACCACCGGCACCCTCTCCGATGCCCTGGTCGACTGGCCGGCCCAGACCCTTATCGCGCGCGGTCCGGTGCATTTCGAATTCAACGACGGCTCGGTGATCGACGGCGCCGGCTTGATCTATGATGCCGCCGCCCAGCTCTGGACATTCCAGCGCGCCACCCTCACCGTGCCGTCCCGGCAGATGGACGAGCAATCGCCAACCGACGAACAAGGATCGCAACCATGATCGCCCGCTTCGCCCTGGCCCTGATGCTGGTGCTTGCCACCGCAGGTTTCGCCCGGGCGGCCAACGAGGTCACCATCACCGGCGATAGCTTCGTGGTCGATGAGGTCAACCACCTCGCCACCTTCGATGGCAACGTCGTGGTCAAGACCCCCACCATCAACCTCTGGGCCAACAAGGTCGTCATCACCTATGGCGAAAAGGGCACCTCCGATGTCCAGAGCTTCGAGGCCACCGGCGCGGTGCGCATCAAGACGAGCGAGCAGGATGCCAGCGGCGAGAAGGCGGTCTACGATCCCAAGACCGAAATCCTCCACCTGACCGGCAACGTCACCGTGATCAGCGCCACCAGCAAGCTCACCGGCCCCGAACTGGTGGTCAACCTCAAGACCAATACCTCCACCTTCACCGGCTCCAAGGGCGGCCGCGTCCAGGGCGTGTTCAGCTCGCAATGAACCAGTCAGCGCCCCAGACCCAGACCCGCATCGACCAGACCGGCTGGCTGGTGGCCCATGGCCTGGCCAAGCATTTCGGCAAGCGCGTGGTGGTCTCCGACGTGAGCCTGGCGGTGCGGCGCGGCGAGGCGGTGGGCCTGCTCGGCCCCAATGGCGCGGGCAAGACCACGGTCTTCACCATGATCATGGGCCTCATCCGCCCCGACCACGGCGAAATTCGCCTCGATGGCCACCGGATCACCCACCTGCCGCTCTTCCAGCGCGGGCGCCTCGGCATCGGCTACCTGCCCCAGGAGCCCTCGATCTTCCGCGGCCTTTCGGTCAAGGACAACATCCTGGCGATCCTCGAGGGGCACGTGCACTCGCGCGCCGAACGCAAGCGGCGCCTCGAGGAACTGCTCGAGGAATTCTCCATCGCTCACCTGCGCGATTCCAACGCGCTGGCGCTTTCGGGCGGCGAGCGCCGCCGCGCCGAGATCGCGCGCGCCCTCGCTGCCGACCCGGTCTTCATGCTGCTCGACGAGCCCTTTGCCGGCGTCGATCCCATTGCCGTGGCCGAGGTCAAGGGGTTGGTGCGCCAGCTCACCGAGCGGGGCATCGGCGTGCTCATCACCGACCATTCGGTGCGCGAGACGCTCAGCCTCGTGGACCGCGCCTACCTCATCTACGAAGGCAAGGTCATGATCCAGGGACGCCCCGAGACCATCAAGGCCGATCCCGACGCCCGCCGCGTCTACCTCGGCGACACCTTCGATGTTTAGTTCTGCCGATATAAAGCTTTAGCCGGGACTGGCACGAAACTTGCCCTTGGGCGCTTGTCCTCGCTGGCCCGATGAGTCATGGTGCCGCCGGTTGCGCGATTTGGGAAGTTACCGGCATGGCATTGACGCCTCGGCTCGAGGTTCGGCAGGCACAGAGCTTGACGCTGACGCCTCAGCTCATGCAGTCGATCCGCCTGCTCCAGCTCAGCCATCTCGAGCTCAACGCCTTCGTCGAGGCCGAGCTGCTGCGCAATCCGCTGCTCGAACGCGAGGAAGGTGCGCCCGACGACGGCGCCGAAGCGCCCGAACGCGCCCCTGAGCTGAGCGCCTACGAAGATACCGTCGATCATTCCGATCGCATCCAGTCCGCCGGCTCGATCGCCGATGGCCTCGATACGGCGGTGGAGAACGTCTTTCCCGAGCAGGTCGGCCAGGATTCGCTGTCCCAGACCTCGGTCTGGCCCGAAGGCCGTGGCGAGGGCGGGGAGGCCCCCGATCTCGACCAGTTCGTGGCGGCCAGGCCCAGCCTCTCCGATCACCTCGAGACCCAGGTCAACCTGATCCTCAAGGCTCCCGCCGAGCGCCTGATCGCCCGGGCCCTTATCGACAGCCTCAACGAGGCCGGATACCTGGCCGGGGACCTCGATGCCATCGCCGCCCAGCTGGGAACGGACGAGGCCATGGTCGAAGCGGTGCTGCTCAAGGTCCAGGGCTGCGATCCCGTCGGCGTCTTTGCCCGCACCGTTCCCGAATGCCTTGCCATCCAGTTGCGCGAAAAGGATCGGCTCGATCCCATGATGGCCAGGCTCCTGGCCAATCTCGACCTTCTGGCCGCCCACGATCTGGCCGGGCTCGCCCGCGCCGTGGGGGCCGACCGCGAGGACCTGGCCGACATGCTGGCCGAGCTGCGCGAGCTCGACCCCAAGCCGGGCCGCGCCTTCGATGGCGCGCCCATCGAGGCGGTGGTGCCGGACGTCTTCGTGCGCGAGGGCAATGGCGGCGCCTGGGCGGTGGAGCTCAATTCGGACGTGCTGCCCAAGGTCCTGGTCAACCGGGTCTACTACGCCACCGTTACCCGCAAGACCCGCGACGCCACCGAAAAGGCCTTCCTCACCGATTGCCTGCAGACGGCCAACTGGCTGGCCAAGAGCCTCGACCAGCGGGCCCAGACCATTCTCAAGGTCGCCACCGAGATCGTGCGCCAGCAGGACGGGTTCCTGGTCAACGGCATCGCCCATCTCAAGCCCATGACGCTCAAGATGGTGGCCGAGGCCATCGAGATGCACGAATCGACCGTGAGCCGAGTCACCTCGAACAAGTACATCTCCACCCCGCGCGGGCTCTACGAGATGAAGTACTTCTTCACCACCGCCCTGGCCTCGACCTCGGGGGGCGAGGATCATTCGGCCGAAGCGGTGCGCCACCGCATCCGCCAGCTCATCGATGCCGAACAGCCCGCCGATATCCTTTCGGACGACACCATCGCCGACATGCTCAAGCGCGAGCAGGGAATCGATGTGGCGCGGCGCACCGTGGCCAAGTACCGGGAGGGTATGAACATCCCCTCTTCGGTCATCCGCCGCCGCCAGAAGCGGGCATTGACCGCCACGCCGTGAGCGGCGGACGCCTCGGCACAGCCGGAAGAGGGATTTGAGGGGGAATTTCGATGCGGGCAGGCTAGCCCTCTCGACCCGGCCTGTCACCCCTGCAATTGCGCCTGTGACCAGTTTGGTGGGTTTGATCCCCGATTGCGCCGGGTCTACCATGCACCCTGCGGGAGAACCAACTTCAGTTGGCAGGGGCCCGCGCCGATCTTACGAACGAAGGGGGTAGCCATGACCTTACGTGTATCGGGCAAGAACATGGACGTCGGCGAGGCCTTGCGCAGCAAGGCGGTCGACCACTTCAATTCGGTAGTCAGCAAGTATTTCGACGGAGGATACAAGGGCCATCTGACCCTGAGCCACGACGGGGCCGGCTATAGCGCCGACTGCGTGGTTCATCTCGATTCGGGGACCACGCTCCAGGCCAGCGCCGAGGGCAACGATCCCACGCTCGCCTACGAAGTGATGGCCAGCAATATCGAGAAGCGGCTGCGCCGCTATAACAGGAAATTGAAGCAGCACCGCCGGCGTTCGGACGAGGAGGACACCACCGCGCCCGCCTATGTGCTTGCAGCGCCTATGGAAGATGACGAGCTGGACCTCGATTTCAGCCCCCCGGTCATCGCCGAAGGCACCGCCAGTCTGAAGCGTCTGACGGTCGGCGAGGCCGTCATGGAGCTCGATCTGATGCAGTCCGATGTAGTGGTGTTCCGTCATGCTGGACATGGCGGGCTGAATGTGGTTTATCGCCGGGCCGACGGCAATATTGGCTGGATCGATCCCGCCTTGAGCGCAAACTAGGGCTGTTTGCTGAACCCCATTCTACATTTACATCGAATAGGTTTCTTCAATGGAACTTTCAGACATCCTTGCAGAGGAGTCGGTTCTTGCGTGCACGGGCATAAAAACCAAGACGGAACTTCTAGAGGTCTTGAGCCAGCACGCTGCTAAGGTCACCGGAGTGGACCAGCAGGCTATCTTCACCGCCATTTCCGACCGTGAGGCTCTCGGCTCCACCGGCCTTGGCAACGGCATCGCCATTCCGCACGGCAAGATCGCGGGCCTGCCTGCGGTGACGGCCCTCTTCGCCAGGCTCGACCAGCCGATCGAATTCGATTCGATCGATGACCTGCCCGTCGATCTGGTCATGATGCTGCTGGCTCCGGTCGGCGCCGGCGCCGACCACCTCAAGGCCCTGGCGCGCGTGGCGCGCCTCTTGCGCACCGAGGCCCTTGTCGATGACCTGCGGCGCACCAGCGACCCGCACAAGATCTATGAGATGCTCATCCAGCCCCAGGCCGCCTACGCCGCCTGACCGGGCTTCTGGACGAAAACGGGAACGGCGCTCCGGGATACGGGGCGCCGTTTGCTTTTCCTAGTGGACGGCCACCAGGCCCAGATTGCGGTCCGAGAGCCATTCGTCGACCGCTTCGCGCGTATCGGCGACCATCAGCGGCGTGCCGTCGGCCGACATGACCAGCTGATAAAGCCCGTCCGGCTCGAAACCTTCTTCGGACAGCAACTCGGTGACCTGGGCGCCGAGGATGGGGCGCACGAAGGCCACCGCACTTCCGCCAAGCGCCATGAACTGCGCCGGGGTCAGGGTCTTGAGCGGATGGACCAAAGGATCGATGACGGTTTCGTCTCTATTCTGCATTTGCCCAACTCCTCTCACGAACTAATTTCGATGCGCCTTGCGACCTTTTCCGTCTTGGGGCGCATCACGGTGACAATCAGCATGCCGTCCCGGAGCGCAGCATCCTTGACGACAACGCCGTCGGCGAGGAGAAAGCTGCGTTGGAACTGGCGTGCGGCGATGCCGCGATGCAGGAACTCGCGCGAGGGATCGTCTTTCTGGCGACCCCGGACGACGAGTTGGTTGTCTTCCGAGATGACCTCGAGTTCGTCCTTGGCGAACCCGGCCACCGCAATGGAGATGAGGAAGCATTCGGCTCCATCGGCCGCGGCGCGCCGCTCGATATTGTACGGCGGATAACCATCCGCCGCCTTCGAGAGGCGGTCGACACGTTCTTCGAAGGCATCGAAGCCCAGAAGAAACGGCGCCGAAAAGAGTGAGATGCGAGACATCAACAACCGTCCTTGAATAAGCAACGCCGGAATTCGACCCGAATGAGTGGCATCGAATTCCTGAGCAAGATATGGGACGGGGCCGGGGGCTGTTCAAGATTGCCCTAAGGGCTATCGGCGGGGGAGAAAAAGCCATGGACGCACAGACCGTTGCGGTGATCACGCCCGCCTATCGGGCCCAGGCCACCATCGGCGCCACCGTGCGTTCGGTGCTGGCCCAGACCCACGGCGCCTTCGAGCACCACATCATTTCGGACGATGGCGCGGACTATCGGGAACTGCTCGCCGGCATGGGCATCGCCGATCCGCGCCTGCGCTTCCATTCCTCGGGCAAGGTCGGAGGAGGCTCGACCCGTGCCCGCAACATGGTGCTCGATACCCTCGCCACGCCCTATGCGGCCCTGCTCGATGCCGACGACCGCTTCAAGCCGCAAAAGCTCGAGCGGGCGGTCGCTGCCCTCGAGCACCGGCCCATTGTCGCCACCGCGCTCGAGGTCATGTCCGCCGACTTCACGTCGCTGCGCACCGTGGGGGCCGGCCCGGACCGGGTGCTGCGTGCCTCCGAACACAAATGGGTGAGCCTCTCGATGGACACCATGCTGGTGTGGGACCGGCGCCGCGCCGACGCGCGCTACGATCCGGACCTGCCCAACATGACCGATCTCGATTTCCTCATGGGGCTCTACCGCACCGCCGAAAGCGAGATGTACCTGGGCACCCCGCTTCACGACTACGTCAAGATTTCGAGCTCGATGAGCAACGGCGCCGGCTTTACCGAGCGCATGATCCATTCCAAGACGCTGCTCATCAAGCGCCTCGAGGAGGGGTTCTACCCCATGGCCGATCCGGCCGCCGCCGAGGCCATCGCCGCCTTCCTGCGCCTGTCGCTTGAGGCCGAAAAGCTCTATCCGCAGGTTCTGGCGCAAAGGCCCGGAGCGCTCTTCGAGGATACGATCGAGCCCATGATCCGGGCCGCCGGGCACTGAGCGGCGCCGCCCCGCTCCGGGGGCGGCGTTGCTGGTTCGATCAGGCCGTGGCCAGAGCGGCCTCGACCTCTGCGATGGTGGGAACCGCCGGCTGGGCGCCGGGCTTGAGGCAGGCGAGGCTCGCCGCCGTCGCCGCGCGCGTCATCGCCGCTTCGAGATCGAGCCCCGCATCGAGCCCGGCCGCGAGATAGCCGCAGAACGTATCGCCCGCGCCCACCGTATCGACCGGGGTGACCTTGAGGGCCGCCACGTTGATCAGGCCTTCGGGCGTCGCCGCCCGCGCCCCCGCCGCGCCCAGCGTCACGATCACGGTCTGGCCGTGCGTGCGGGCCCAGTTCTCCATCAACTGGTCGAGCGGCTCGGTCTTGCCGTCGCACAGCAGCGCGAATTCGGTTTCGTTGGCCACCAGGATCGAGGCCTTGTGCGCCATGCCCGGCGTGTCGGGAAGGAACGGGGCCGTGTTGAGGATGGAGACCAGCCCCTTGGCCTTGGCGACGTCGAGCGCCCGCTCGGTGGCGGCCTGGTTGATCTCCTGCTGCATCATCACGATGGTCCCCGCCGGCAGCCCCTCGAGCGCCTTGTCGGCGTCGGCAGGGGTGAGCGTGGCATTGGCGCCCGGCAGCACGGCGATGACGTTCTCGCCCTTGGCGTCCACGAAGATCGAGGCGATCTGGGTGGCTTCGCCTTCCGCCACCTTGGTAGCGCCCAGGTCGACGCCTTCTGCCTTGAGCAGCTCGAGCGCGCGCTTGGCGAAATCGTCGTTGCCCACCGCGCCGGCAAAGCGCACCGGGCGCCCCGAGCGCTTGACGGCCATCGCCTGGTTGGCGCCCTTGCCGCCCGGGGACATGCCGAAGACGCCGCCCAGCACCGTCTCGCCGGGCGCCGGCAGGCGCGGAACGTTGGCGATGAGGTCAAGGCCGCAGGAGCCGAAAACGGTGATCATAAAAGCCCTCCAAAAGACGCGAAAGCGCCTGCTGGTTCAGGCGACCGCCTTCAAAATCGTGTTCCAGTTGCGCATGGTCGTGAGCGTTCCCTTGGGGAACTGTTTTTCGAGCGCATCCAGGCCCTCGCCGTATCGCCCGTTTGGCATGTGCCATGCAACAGCAAAAATCTCGGTGGGCGTGGTCGAGAGCACCTCGTAATTGCCCTCCTCGGCAAAGGGCAGGGCCAGCGTCTCGCCCACCGGTTCGCGCAGGAACAGCACGTAGAGCTTGGCGTCCGCATCCGCCGGTACGCCCCCGAACGGCGCGCGCTCGACCATTTTCTCGAGCTCCGCGATCGAGCGCAGCACCACCCCGATCGCAAAGCCGAACTTGGCCTCGAGCCCCTTTTCGATCGTCTCGGCAAGCGCTTCGTCGTCGGCCGCTTCGGCCTCGAACAGCACATTGCCGCTGGCGATGAGCGTGCGCACGCCCTCGTAGCCCAGGCTTTCGAAGGCCGCCTTGAGGTCGGCGCTCCTGGTCGTGCGCTTGCCCAGGTTCACCCCGCGCAGAAAGGCCGCGTAGCGCATCAGGGCTTGTCCTTGAACGCCTGGGGGTAGGGGGCTTCGCCCCGCGCCAGCATCTCGACGAACGTGGCGATCTTCTTCCTGCGCCCCGCTTCGGTCTTCATGTTGTGGGTGCGAAAGGCCAGCGCATAGCGGTTGGTGGCGTTGAGCTGGGTAAACGTCTCGTAGGCGGCCGGATTGGCCTCGATGGCCGCCAGCAGGTCCGGCGGCGTCTCCATCTTGCCGGGCGAGGCATAGGCCCGGTCCCAGCGGCCATCGGCCTTGGCCGCCTCGATCTGCCTGAGCCCGTGCTCGGTCATGCGACCGGCCGCGATGAGCTTTTCCACCTTGTCGCGATTGCGCTGGCTCCAGATGCTCTTGGCCTTACGGGGCGTGAAGCGCTGCAGGTAGGAATGGGCATCGAACGGCTTGCCGATCCCGTCGATCCACCCGTAGCACAGCGCCACGTCCAGCGCCTCGGCGTAGACGATGGTTCTGCGGCCCGAGCCCTTCTTGTGGTATTTGACCCAGATCTCGGTCTCGCCCGTATGGTTGGCCGCCATCCACGCTTCGAACTCGGCTTCGGTCTCGAATTCCCGGATCTTGTCCGGATTTGGGATAACGGGGGCCATGGCTCCTCAATCGACGGTCTGGTTCTGCTGGTTGGCCAGTACGCGCTCCAGCGCCGGATCGAGCAGATCCGCCGGCGGCAGCGCGATGCCGAACGTCTCGGACAATGCCTCGCGGATTTCGGCAACGCTTGTAAGAATGCGACGCTGCGGCTCGCCGCCGTCGCGCCCGTAGTGCGACAGGCGCAGGTCGCGCAGGGTGTGGCGCACGTCCTTTTCGGTGCGCGCCGCCACCAGCATGTCGGCAAACCTGGGGTAGGTGGCCGCGTTGAGCGCGGCATAGTCGTCCTCGCTCTTCTCGATCAGGTCGAACGCGTAGACCGGCTTCCACTCCTCCCCGATCCGCACTTCGAGCCGGTAGCTCGGCGCCTCGCCCACCAGCCGGTAGGTGGCGAAGGGCGTTTCCTGCTCCTGGCCGCCACGCAGGCGCAGCGGCGTCGTCAGCGTCATCGAGCCGAAGCCCACGTCGGCCAGATACGTCGCCCCGCCCACGTCCACGCCCAGCACCATGTGGCTCACCGGACGCTCCTCGCCCTCCGGATGTCCCCACAGCACCCGCGCCCCGTACCCGGTCACCGGAAAGTCGAGCTCGCGCAGGATGCGCATGAACAGCATGTTGTGCTCGTAGCAATAGCCCCCGCGCTTGTCGTGGATGAGCTTTTGTTCGAGACTGGCCTGGTCGAGAAGGACCGGCAGGCCGATCAGGGGACTGAGGTTTTCGAAAGGGATGCTGGCTGGATGAAGGGCGTGCAGCGCTTCGAGCGTCGCTAGGGTGGGCGCGATGGAGCCCGAAAAGCCGATTCGCTCGAAATAGGCCGTCAGGTGGACGTGTTCGTTCATGCGAGCTTCCTTGGCCGATTCCGGGGCGCAATAATGGCTAACGGGCGCGCGCTTGTCACCCGTGGGTGGGCGCGAAGCTTCTAAAGGTAAGGTCCGTAATGGGAATTCTGGATTTTCTGACCGGCAGCAAGGCCGCCCCCGCCGGTTTGCCCCGGCGCAGCCCCGGCGAACTGCGCGAGGCGCTCCTGGCGCTCAACCGCGACAGCTCGCCCTTCCTCGTGCGCGACGGCGCGCCCGAGAACGCCGATCTCGTTGCCGAATGGAAGGTGGTCGACGCCGCCTGGTACGAAATCTTCGCCAAGGCCGGCATCAGCAAGGTCTTCAAGGTGCTCATGGCCCTCGATGCCGAAAAGGGCGTGGTGCGCAGCCTCGATCAGGAATGGTCGGTCGAGTGGCGCGCCGGCGTTCCCGAACTGGCCATGAGCGGGGAGGCGTTCCGCGGCCAGAAATTCGAGCTCAGCTTCGGCACGGCCTATGCCTTCACCGAAACCCTCGCCTATGGGCAGGTCTACAATTACCGCTTCTCCACCCAGGAGATGAAGGGCCAGCTGCAGGACGTGGCCGCCAAGATGGGCTGGGGCTGGCGCGGCGTCGCCTTCGGCAAGCTCTAGCGATAAATCGGCCCGGCCCCGAGGGGACCGGGCCTCCAGTGTTATTCCGCCGCCTGGGCGAGGCGCGGGCCGGCAACCGTCAGGTGGTCGAGCGCGCCGAACTTTTCGAAGTTCTTCTGGAACAGGCCCACCAGCTTCTCGGCCGCCCGGTCATAGGCGATCGGGTCGGCCCAGGTGCGGCGCGGCTCGAGCAGCTTGTCGTCGATGCCCTGCACATGCGCCGGCACGGCGAGGCCGAATACCGGGTCGATCCGGGTCGGGCCGCGGTCGAGCTCCCCCGACAGCGCCGCGTTGAGCAGGCGGCGGGTCGAGGCGATGTCGATGCGTTTGCCTACCCCGTAGCCGCCGCCGGTCCAGCCGGTATTGAGCAGCCAGGTCGAGGCGCCCGAGGCCTTGAGCCGCTCGGCGAGGAGTGCGCCATAGACCGTCGGATGCAGCGACATGAAGGGAGCCCCGAAGCAGGCAGAGAACGTCGCCTGCGGCTCGGTCACGCCGCGCTCGGTCCCCGCCACCTTGGCGGTGTAGCCCGAAAGGAAGTGGTAGACCGCCTGGTCGGGCGTCAGCCTTGCGATGGGCGGCAGCACACCGAAGGCGTCCGCGGTGAGGAACACGACGGTCCGGGGCGTGCCACCCACGCCGCCTAGGGAAACGACCGGCAGGGTTTCCAGGGGGTAGGCGGCGCGGGTGTTTTCGGTGAGCGAGATGTCATCGAACAGGGGCAGGCGCGTCTTGGGGTCGAGCACGAGGTTTTCGAGCACCGTGCCGAACGAGCGCGTCGCCTGGTAGATTTCGGGCTCAGCCGTTTCGGAGAGCTTGACCGTCTTGGCGTAGCACCCGCCTTCGAGGTTGAAGACCCCGCCTGCGGTCCAGCCGTGCTCGTCGTCCCCGATCAGCAGTCGCTCGGGATCGTTCGAAAGCGTGGTCTTGCCGGTGCCCGAGAGCCCGAAGAAGAGGGCGGTGTCCCCGCTTTCCCCGATATTGGCCGAGCAGTGCATGGGCAGGGTGCCCTGGCGCGGCGCGTGGAAGTTGAAGAGCGAGAACACGCTCTTCTTGATCTCGCCGGCATAGTAGGTGCCCCCGATCAGCACGATGTTGCGGCTCATGTCGAGCGCGATCACCGTCTCGGTGCGCGTGCCGTGCCGCTGGGGGTCGGCCTTGAAACCGGGCACGTGCAGGATCGTCACGTCCGCCGCGAATTCGCCCGAGAGCTCGGGACGGATCAGCAGGTTGCGGATGAAGAGCGCATGCCAGGCGTGCTCGGTGAACACCGTCACGTTCATGCGATGGGTCTCGTCGGCGCCCGCCGCCAGGTCCTGGGCGAAAAGGCTCTTGCCCGCCGCATGGGCCAGCGCGTCTTCCAGCAGCAGGTCGAACTGGGCCGGCGAGAGCGCGGCGGTATTGTCCCACCAGACCGTATCGGCCGTGAGCGCATCGCGCACGATGAACTTGTCCTTGGGGCTGCGCCCGGTATGGATGCCCGTCGTGACCGACAGGGCGCCGTCCGCCGTCAGCTCGCCTTCGCCCGCGCGCAGGGATCGCGAGACGAGCACGGGCGTTGAATCATTGAAGGAGATATCGCCGGCATCGGCGAGGATACGACCCCTGAGGGCGCGATGATCGAAAGCAGCCATGGTTCACCCCACTCGGCGCAGTCTGGCGCCGTGACAGGCCGCTGTTAGAAGCCCTGCGAGGGGGGTAAAGCCATCCGGCAATCGGTCGTAAGACGGAAGTCGAATCGGTGCGCAAAGGCGCGCAGGGCTGGCGAAACCGACCCCGACGCCTTACTTTATGCGTAATTGTGGCACCAAAGGCGGGTGCGGACTTGCCTAAGTAAGCGTTTATCTCCAATTGCCGGCGACGGTACTAGGAAAGGGAAGTTGATGCCCAAAATCGCCCTGGTCGATGACGATCGCAATATTTTGACCTCCGTTTCGCTCACGCTGGAGGCCGAAGGCTATTCGGTTTCGACCTACACGGATGGTGCCTCGGGCCTGGAGGGCCTGACCAGCGACCGGCCGGATCTGGCCATCCTCGACATCAAGATGCCCCGTATGGACGGCATGGAACTGCTGCGTCGCCTGCGCCAGAAGTCGGACGTGCCGGTGATCTTCCTCACCTCCAAGGACGAGGAAATCGACGAGCTGTTCGGCCTCAAGATGGGGGCGGACGACTTCATCACCAAGCCGTTCAGCCAGCGCCTGCTCGTCGAGCGCGTCAAGGCGATCCTGCGCCGCTCCTCCCCGCGCGATCCCTCGGCAGCCCCCACGGGCCTCGAGCCGCCGGCCGGCAAGGCCCTGATCGAGCGCGGCTCGCTCGTCATGGACGAGGAACGCCACACCTGCACCTGGAAGGGGCAGCGGGTCACGCTCACGGTCACGGAATTTTTGATTCTCCAGGCCTTGGCTTTGCGCCCGGGAGTCGTCAAATCGCGCAACGCGCTGATGGATGCCGCCTACGACGACCAGGTCTATGTGGACGATCGCACCATCGACAGCCACATCAAGCGGCTGCGCAAGAAGTTCAAGGCGGTCGACGACGATTTCGAGATGATCGAAACCCTTTACGGCGTCGGCTACCGGTTCAAGGAGCAATAAGCGGCGGTGGCTGCAACCGACAACCAGTTTGAGACTACCCATGCCGGCCCTGCCGACGTCGCCAAGGGCCCCCGGGGCCTGATGCGCGGCATCGGCGAGGCTTTCGGCGCTTTCTGGTCCGCCCTCAGCCGCGTGCTGGCGCTGACCATCTTCAAGACCCTCACGCGCCGCATCATCGTTCTCAACCTCGCCGCGCTGCTGGTCCTGGTGGTGGGCATCCTCTACCTCAACCAGTGGCGCGCCGGCCTCATCGATGCACGCGTCCAGAGCCTGCGCGTGCAGGGCGAAATCATCTCGGCGGCCATCGCCGCCTCCGCGACCGTGGACAGCGACGTCATCTCGGTCGATCCCAATCGCCTGCTCGAACTGCAGACCGGCGAGCCGGTTTCCCCGCTCAGCTTCTTCGATCCCACCCTCGAGTTTCCCATCAATCCCGAGCGCGTCGCCCCGCTCCTGCGCAACCTCGTCACGCCCACCCGCACCCGCGCCCGCATCTACGACCAGGATGGCCTCCTGATCCTGGACAGCGCCAATATCTATGCGCGCGGCGAAGTGCTCCGGAAGCTCAATGTCGAGCAGAACAGCTCGGGCTTCTTCCTCTTTGACTGGTGGAACGCCATCATGGCCTGGGTGCCCGGCGACCAGTTCCCGCTCTACCAGGAATACGGGGCCGACGAGGGCAAGCGCTATCCCGAGGTCACCGCCGCCCTGTCCGGCTCCGCCGCCGATATCGTGCGCGTCGACAACCAGCACCAGCTCGTCGTCTCGGTCGCCGTGCCCATCCAGCGCGTGCGCTCGACCGTCGGCGTGCTCCTGCTATCCACCGCGCCCGGCGAGATCGATTCCATCGTCACCACCGAGCGCTGGAGCATCCTGCGCATCGCCATGGTGGCGGCCGCCGTCGTCATCATCCTCTCGCTGCTCCTCGCCGGCACCATCGCCGGCCCGATGCGGCGCCTGTCCGAGGCCGCCGAGCGCGTCCAGACCGCCGGCAATGCCCGCGCCGAAATCCCCGACTTCACCGACCGCGTCGACGAGATCGGCCATCTCTCGGGCGCCCTGCGCGCCATGACCGACGCGCTCTATGCCCGTATCGAGGCCATCGAGCGCTTCGCCGCCGACGTTGCCCATGAGCTCAAGAACCCGCTGACCTCGCTGCGCTCGGCCGTCGAGACGCTGCCGCGCGCCAAGCGCCCCGAGGATGTCGAGCGCCTCAACGCCATCATCCAGCATGACGTGCGGCGCCTCGACCGCCTGATCTCCGATATTTCCAACGCCAGCCGGCTCGATGCCGAACTGGCCCGCGAAACCGGCGAGCGCGTCGACATGGTCAAGCTCGCCGAGACCATGACCGGCATCCAGCGCGACCTCGCCGCCGCCCGCGACGTCAAGGTCGAGCTCGAGACCCACACCAGCCGCTACCCCGCCGTGGTCTTCGGCCATGACAGCCGCCTGGCCCAGGTGTTCAACAACCTGGTGGACAATGCCGTCTCCTTCTCGCCCGAAGGCGGCACCGTGAGGGCCGTCATTTCCACCGATGCCGAAAAGGTGATCTTCACCGTGACCGACGAGGGTCCCGGCATTCGCGGCGACGTGTCGCGCATCTTCCAGCGCTTCTATACCGACCGCCCGGACGGGGAGCATTTCGGCGACCATTCGGGGCTGGGCCTGTCGATCTCGCGCCAGATCGTTATCGCCCACAAGGGCAAGATCGAAGCGGCCAACCGCACCGACCGCTCGGGCGCCCGCTTCACCGTCACCCTGCCGCGGGCCCGCAAGTAGATGGTCGAGGCCGCGCCCGAGAACATCCACGGCACCGGCCTCGTGCTCGGCCAGCACGGCGTCATCATCCGGGGGCCGAGCGGAGCGGGTAAGTCCCTGCTGGCGCTCGAACTTCTCGATCGCTGGGAGCATCGCCGGCTCAATGCCCGGCTCGTTGCCGACGACCGGCTCGATCTGCGCCTGCAGGCCGACGGCCTGATGATGGCCGCGCCTGCCGCCATTGCCGGCCTCATCGAATTGCGCGGGCGCGGCATTGTCGAGCGGCCGCACGTTCCGGCCGCCGCCGTCCACCTGGTGGTCGATCTCGTCGAGGGGCTGACCCGCATGCTGGACGAGGCGGACCTCGAGACCCATATGATGGGGGTGCGGCTGGCCCGTTGCCCCGTGCCGCGCCGTGGAACGGTGGATTCGGCGCACCAGATTCTGCTTGTGGCAGAAGCGCTAGCCCATCTTTGAGCCCCCAGTCTTCCACATGTCCAAAAAACCACTTGAATCCTCTTCCCCCAGAGACAAGACTCCGGGCCGTCGTGCCGCCGGGGGATGTAGGCACTTAGGGAATTATGCATGCTAGGTATGGTTCTGGTGACCCATGGCGCCCTTGCCGTGGAGTTCAAGTCGGCGCTCGAACATGTTGTGGGCCCGCAAGAGCAAGTCGAGACCATTTCCATTGGACCGGACGATGACATGGAGGCTCGCCGCAACGACATCATGAAGGCTGTCGATGCGGCGGACACCGGTGACGGAGTCGTCATCCTTACCGACATGTTTGGCGGCACGCCGTCCAATCTGGCCATTTCGGTGATGCAGAATCGTGACGTCGAGGTGATCGCCGGCGTCAATCTGCCGATGCTGGTCAAGCTGGCGCGCGTTCGCCCCGATATGGCCATAAAGGACGCCGTACGTATCGCTGCAGAGGCTGGGCGCAAATACATCAACGTTGCCAACGACGTATTGAGTGCGCAATAGTCGAAGCTCTTTAGGCAGGTTTCGATCATGAATACGGCGGCAGGTTCAGGCCGGGCACTCGCGCAGCAACTGACCATCATCAATCGCAAGGGGCTGCACGCCCGTGCTTCGGCGCGCTTCGTGCGCACCGCCGAGTGCTTCGATGCCGACATCCAGGTTTCCCGCGACGGCTCGACGGTAAACGGCAATTCCATCATGGGTTTGATGATGCTGGGCGCCGGCCCCGGCTCGACCATCCTGGTCCAGGCCACCGGCAAGCAGGCCCGCGAAGCGCTCGATGCCATCACCGAGCTCGTCAACAATGGCTTTGACGAGGATGCCGAGGGCGCCGCGCTCTGATGGAGGAGATCCGCCTGGCGCCGCCCGATCCCCAGGCCGCCTCGAGCTTCGTCGCCGCGCGTGAGCGCATCCTCCCCTGTTTCCCGGTCCCGCCGCGCCTCATCGAGCATATCGGCTCCACCGCCATCCCCGGTATCCTGGCCAAGCCGGTGATCGACATCGTCGTGCTGGTCGATGATCTCGCCCAGGGGCACGCCGCCATCCCGGCGCTCGAAGCCCTCGGCTTCAGCTTCTGGCGCGACAATCCGGTGAGGACGCGCCTGTTCCTGGTCAAGGGACTGCCCAACCGCACCCATCACCTGCATATCCACGCCGACCCCACCGAGGTCGAACGCCACCTGGTCTTCCGCGACCACCTGCGCGCCCATCCCGGGGACAGCGCCGCCTACGAGGCCCTCAAGCGCGAGCTGGCCGAGCGCTACCGGACCGACCGGGAGGCCTATACCGAGGGCAAGTCGGCTTTCATCGATGCCATCGTCGCCCGCGCCGGCGGGCCGCCGCGCCTGCGGGAGGGCTGAGCCTTGCGGCGCTCCCTGAGCCTTCTCGGTGGTCTCTGCCTGGGCGTGGCCCTGAGCCAGTTCCCCGAATACGCCCAGCAATATACCCAGCGCCTGGGTGGGGCGGTCGACGAGCTCAAGGTCGTCACCGAGGAATTCGATACCGCCGCCCTGGCCGGCGGTCTCACCCGCCAGCAGGCCCTCGATCGCTACGTCGCCTCGCCCGACGGCTTCCTCAAGGACCGTGGCGTGAGCATGGAGCGCACCTTCCTGCGCTACGCCGGCCTGCGGACCGTGCTCGCCCAGGTCGAGGGCGCCGACGCGCTCGAACGCCTGCGGCTCCTGCCCGAATATCTCGACACCGAGATCGGCAGGCGCACTCTCGAGAACTTCAAGCCGGCCGTCCCCGTCACCGCCGAAGGCTTCCTCTATGCCGGCTTCGGCTTCCTTCTCGGCTACACCCTCGTCTCCGCCCTCGTTTCCCTCCTGACCCTCCCCTTCCGCCGCCGCCGCGTCATCTATCGCTAGCCCCAGGTCGGCGCGCGAAGGGAGCCGAGGCCAGGAATGGCGCCACTCTCGCCGGAAGACTTATCCCCGCATTTCCCACCCGTGAGAGAATCCGGAAATCCCCACCGCACCGGGCGGACTGCAGAGCGACCAGCGGCGGTGGGGACAGCCGGGCGTGCGGGGGCGTCGCTTCCCCTGCATGGGTCCATGGGACGCTGCTCGAATCCGGGGCTCGACGATCAAGCCGGCCGGAACGGGGCATTCGATCGCCAGGTCCTCAAAATCCCGGCGCCCCGAGGCGGAATGCGTCTCATCTATTGTATCCCCATCGAGGCGGATTCCGCCTCGGGGCCCGCCCGACCAATCGCAACCGCCCGGCTCCTGCCGCGCGGCCGCTCCTGCTGCAGGATATAAAGCTTTCTTTATATCCCCTGTTGATCGTGACGCCCCCGCCGCGTATAAGGCCGACAAACATTGCCACAAGCGGAGTTCCCATGAGCGCGTTCACGGACTATTCGGTCAAAGACATTTCCCTGGCCGATTTCGGCCGCAAGGAAATCGGCATGGCCGAGATCGAAATGCCCGGCCTGATGGCCATCCGCGAGGAGTTCGCCGCCGGCCAGCCGCTCAAGGGCGCGCGCATTGCCGGCTCGCTCCACATGACCATCCAGACCGCCGTGCTCATCGAGACGCTGGTGGCGCTCGGCGCCCAGGTCCGCTGGGTGTCGTGCAACATCTTCTCGACCCAGGACCACGCCGCCGCCGCCATCGCCGCCGCCGGCATCCCGGTCTTCGCCCACAAGGGTGAAAGCCTCCAGGAATACTGGGACTTCACCGACCGCATGATGGATTGGGACGGCAAGGGCGAGACGCCCAACATGATCCTGGACGACGGCGGCGACGCCACCATGCTCGTCCTCACCGGCGCCAAGGCCGAAAAGGATCCCTCGATCCTGGACAAGCCGGGCAACGAGGAAGAGGAAATCTTCTTCGCCACCATCAAGAAGCGCCTAGCCAAGGACCCGACCTTCTATTCGCGCATCCGTGCCGCCATCAAGGGCGTCTCCGAGGAGACCACCACGGGCGTGATGCGCCTCTACCAGCTCCAGGAAAAGGGCGAGCTGCCTTTCCCCGCCATCAACGTCAACGACTCGGTCACCAAGTCCAAGTTCGACAACAAGTACGGCACGCGTGAATCGCTGGTCGACGCCATCCGTCGCGGCACCGACGTGATGCTGGCCGGCAAGGTCGCCATCGTCTGCGGCTATGGCGATGTGGGCAAGGGCTCGGCGCTTTCGCTGCGCGGCGCCGGCGCCCGCGTGCTCGTCACCGAAGTCGATCCGATCTGTGCCCTCCAGGCCGCCATGGACGGCTACGAGGTGGTGACCCTGGCCGATGCCGCGCACCGCGCCGACATCGTGGTCACCGCCACCGGCAACAAGGACATCGTCACCGTCGACGACGTGCGCAAGATGAAGGACATGGCCATCGTCTGCAACATCGGCCACTTCGACAACGAGATCCAGGTCGAGGCGCTGCGCAATTTCAAGTGGACGAACGTCAAGCCGCAGGTCGACCTTGTGGAACTGCCCTCGGGCAACCGCATCGTGCTGCTTTCGGAAGGCCGCCTGGTCAATCTGGGCAACGCCACCGGCCACCCCAGCTTCGTGATGAGCGCCTCCTTCTCCAATCAGACCCTGGCCCAGATCGAACTGTGGACGAACGGGCAGAACCTGGAAAAGAAGGTGCACGTGCTGCCCAAGCACCTGGACGAAAAGGTCGCCGAACTGCACCTGGCCAAGCTCGGCGCCAAGCTCACCAAGCTTTCCAAGAACCAGGCCGACTACATCGGCGTCCAGGTGGATGGCCCGTTCAAGTCGGACCAGTACCGCTACTGAGTTCTGCGAACAGCGAATGCGAAAACGCCCCGGACGAAAGTCCGGGGCGTTTGCTTTCTGAACTTATCCCCTTGCTCCGACGCGGCCCGATACTCGGACAGATCCGCCAGCGCAGGGAACCCACCGTGCCGCCAACTATGCGCTCAGCATTCGAGCCCCGAACGCGGGTCGCACCCACCACCTCACTCAAACAATCCCGCTCGATCCCGGCGCCACTTCCGGCCGGATCTCAGCCACCCGCGCCCGATACCCCGCCGCCCGATACGTCGCGATCGGATCGACGGCGCCGTTCTTCTCGAGCCGCGCCATGGCCAGGATCGGCTCCACATCCGTCCGGAACGCCGTCTTGAGCGTCTGCGTCGCCGCCAGCGCGTCATTGGCATCCTGGAACCCGGCCAGCGCCTTGCGGTCGACCAGCAGTGCATTGGCGTAGTTGCGCTGCACTTCCGCCGCCGAGAGGATGAGGCTTTCGATCGGGTCGGTCACGTTGTGGCTCTGGTCGAGCATGTGAGCGGGATTGAACCCCTTGGCGTGGCGCTCCTCGGCCGAGACCAGTTCGTTAAAGACCAGGAACAGCCGGTAGGGATCGATGGAGCCGGCGTCGAGGTCGTCGTCGCCATACTTGGAATCGTTGAAGTGGAACCCGCCGAGCTTTCCGAACTGGATCAGCCGCGCCACGATCATCTCGATATTGACGTTGGGCGCGTGATGCCCCAGGTCGACAAGACAGAACGCCTTATCCCCCAGTTCCGTCGCGATGATATAGTTCGTTCCCCAGTCCTGGACGACGGTGGAATAGAATGCCGGCTCGTACATCTTGTGCTCGGTGAAGAGCCGCCAATCCTCGGGGAGGTCGGCATAGATCACCTTCATCGCCTCGAGATAGCGCTCGAACTGGCGCGTGAAGTCAGCCTGGCCGGGGAAGTTCGAGCCGTCGCCGATCCAGACGGTGAGGGCCTTCGAGCCCAGCACCTTGCCGATCTCGATGCATTCCAGGTTATGGTCGATGGCCTGTTGGCGGGTCGCCGCATCGGTGTGCGAGAGCGAGCCGAACTTGTAGGAAAGCGGCTGGCCCTTGGCATCCGAAAACGTGTTCGAATTCATGGCGTCGAAGCCGAGGCCGAAACGGGCTGCGCTTTGCTTGAGGCGATTGGGATCGGCCTTGTCCCACGGAATATGCAGCGAGACATTGGGGGTGGCGCGGGTCAGCTGGTTGATGACGGCGCAGTCCTCGAGCTTGTCGAAGATGTCGCGCGGCTCGCCCTTGCCCGGAAAGCGCGCGAACCGCGTGCCGCCCGTGCCCACGCCCCAGGACGGAACGGCCACGTGGAAGGCCGCCACCTTGTCCTTGATCGCATCGATCGAAATTCCCCGCCGGTCGAGGCGCTCGCCCAACGAGTCATAGTCGCGGCGAAGATCGATCTCGCGGCGGGCATTCTCGGCGTCGACCACGGACTGGTCGATGAGTTGGTCGGTCATGTTCTCCCCCGTGTTTTGCATGTGGCCCCACCTCACCTTGTTCCCTCCCATCAGCGGGGAGGGAGACCTGCTGGCGCGATCTCTCCTCGGGGCCTCCCTCCCCCTTGTGGGGAGGGATTGAGGGTGGGGGGACAGCCCCACCCGATACGTTACCGCGTAAACGACTGCGCGTTGCCGGCGTCGACATTGATGATGTTGCCGGTCGACTTCGCCGACATGTCCGAGGCCAGGAAGTAGATGGCTTCAGCAATGTCTTCGGGGAAGACCGAGCGCTTGAGCATGGAGCGCTGGCGATACATTTCCTCAAGACCATCCTTGTCGGTCTTGTAGGTCGAAGCGCGCTGCTCGAGCCATTCGCCGGCCCAGATCTTGGAGCCGCGCAGGACCGCATCGGGGTTGACCACGTTGACGCGAATCTGGGCTTCGGCCCCTTCGAGGGCGAGGCAGCGGGCGAGATGGATTTCGGCGGCCTTGGCGGTGCAATAGGCTGCCGCGTTGGGCGAGGCGGCAAGGCCGTTCTTGGAAGCGACGAAGACGACGTTGCCGCCGATCTTCTGCGCCCGGAACAGCTTGAACGCCTCGCGCGACACCAGGAAATAGCCGGTGGCGAGGATGTCCATGTTGCGGTTCCAGAGCGCCAGCGACGTCTCCTCGATGGGAGCGGACGAAGCCAGCCCGGCATTGGAGACGAGGATATCGAGACCGCCGAATTCGACCACGGCGTTGGCGAAGCCCTTGAGGACCTCTTCCTCGCGCGTCACGTCGAACTTGACCGGGCGGACGAAATCCTTGCCGAACTTCTTGCCCAGTTCCTCGGTGGCGGCGGCAAGTGCAGCATCGTCGATGTCGGCGATGACGACGCAGGCGCCCTCGTTCATCAGGCGATAGGCGGTGGCCTTGCCGATGCCGCCGGCGCCGCCGGTGATGAGGGCAACCTGTCCGGCCAGCGATTTC
>Ga0182743_1000717_pt1 | contig 37463 bp, 30 predicted proteins | sample eDN3rd30CKraftOP_FD_128522 | JGI IMG/M metagenome (GOLD analysis project Ga0182743, IMG submission 128522) | Enriched Organic Plus compost microbial communities from Emeryville, California, USA - eDNA 3rd pass 30_C Kraft OP (version 2) (version 2) ... | reverse complement strand
TCGGCAAACCGGGCCGCGGCTGCGACCGACGCTTCGTCAAAGCTCTCGGTCCGCACGCTCCGCTCACCGATCCGCCGAATCACGCGCTGCCGATTAGCGGCGATTTCGAGCGTCCACGGATCGTCCGGCTGCATACCCACGCCCGCTTCGACCGACGCGAGATAGCTTCCCTTCGAGAGCGCCAGCCCGGTCGCCAGGAGAGAACGCCCCGCAAACGAGCCGACCTCCACCCACAAACTGCCGGGCAAGAGCTGAGCCGCCGTGCGGGCGAGAAACGCCAGCTCCTTGGCCGGCACGTAGCCCGGAACTCGCAGCGCCTGTTCGACGGCATATTGCGAGACTCGCTCCGGATCCCACCGCTGCCAAGGCTTACGGTTCGCAGCGGCTTGCCCCTCCGCCGAAATGTTCGAGGCCGTTTGAGCGCGGGACGAATGTTTTGCGGGCGACGATCGCGTCTTCGCCCTCGCCTTGGGCGGCGCGAGCGTAATCGTCGCGAGATCGCCGCCGCCGTCCTCCTCGGCGTAGCAGCAGGTGGCGCACATCGCGTTCGTCACCAGCCCGCCAGGAACGATTACCAGCGGAGAGTCGCAGATCCAAGTGGGGTGCAGGTCGTCCGTAACGCGCCGGTGGCGGCAAGGCCGCGGAGGGAGGGCGGTCATGCGGGACGCACCTCCAATCGAGCCTGTCCGAGCCACGGATCGACCTCGCGATCGATCGACGAGCGGAGAGCCAGGCGGTTGCTGCCACGCGGATTAAAGCTCGCGCATTCAAACACGCCGCGCGGCAATACTTGCCGCTCGGTCGTCCGCGTGAACGACAGCGCCGCATGCAGGCCGAGTCCTTCGCTTCGCACGCGAAGCTGCCAGTCGCCGATGGCTTCGGGCAGGTTGAGCGCGCGATAGACGTACTCCCGGTCGGACGACGCCTGGACGTCGAACGCCAGCAGCACCGGCGCCGCCTGCAGCAGTCCGCCGCAGTACATCCCCAGCAGTCCGTAGCCATTGCCGAGCGAGCGAAGCTGCACGCGGTAGTATCGCGGCATCACACCGAAACTTGGCGCCGTTGCCGTCCCGATCGCTATCCGCATCCGATGCGAGCCTTGAGGGCGCGCCTTGAACTGGCGAGCAGTCCAGGCGGTAGTCTTCACCGACCCGCCGCCGTTGGGCTGATAGTCGGCCTGCACTTCAAACGTGTTCGGCTGAGCGTAAGGATCGGTATTGCAAGGGCCCGCCGTAATGGACCAATTGATGCCGCTCCCCCCGCCGATCTGGAAGACCGCGCCGCCGTTCACTCGGCCGCGAACGGCAAGCAGGGTATCGCCCGGATCAGGCAGCGAGATTTTTCCGCTGGCTGTGATGTTGTTGTTGGCGTCGACAATCATGGAGGCCGGCACGCCGCCGGAGGGCGGCGGCGGAACCTGGATGCTGATGATCGGGCGATGGAGCGCATTCGGGCTGGCTGGGCGCATGGGAAGCTCCAGAGCAAGGTGCAGGACAAGGGCGCCAAAGGCGTTTAGGGAGAATCCGCAATCGAACCGCGACGCGGATCTTGGAACCAGGAGGTGCCGCACTCGTGAAAGATGCCCCAAGGGCCGTTCAGGCTGGGACGCGGCGCAACCTGGCCGATGTCGCGCTCGATGATCGAGGCAAACTGCTCACGTCCCCAACGGCCCGCGACCAGACCGTCGTCGCCGAATTGCAGTTCCATTCGCTGCAGGCTTTCGCCCGGCGGCCATGGAACATCTTGCTCGCCAATTTCGGCGAGCGGATAGAGGGTGCCGTCGTCGGGCGAAATGTAGAACTGGCCGCGGCGCACCCGTAGCTGTTGTTGGCCGTTGTCTAAGGAGGCTACTTCCAGCAGGATCGCGTGGAACTCGGCTCGCGCTTGGCCGTCGACCACCGTTTCGCGATAGCCGAAGAACAATCCGCAGCCGCCGTTCCAGTCCGGCTGGCGGAGATTGATTGACAGGAACCGGCTCTTTTCGTCAAGGTTTCCCAGGCTGAAAAGCCGCATTGATTGCGACGTCACCTGGAACAGACGCATGTCGTCGCGAAAACCGCTCGTGGCGACGCCGCTGTAGCCGGGCCAGATCAATTCTTGCGGTTGCTGGCCGAGCTGATGGACCCACAACTGTTCTTCGTACGACTTGATCCGCTCGTTGGCGCCGATCGCGCGCGAACCGGTCGCTAGAATCCACGGCAATGCTACGACGGCGACGAGCAGCGATAAAGCAAGCAGCGCCCCGACGGCAAATCCCCGTCCGCGTCGTCGCGCCGGCGCCGCGAGGGGAGCGGCGTTGCGCTGGGCTAGCCAGGCGCGCAATTCTTTCGCCAGATCGCCGGCCGTGGCATAGCGCGCACTGACATCCTTTGCCAGGCACTTGAGGCAAATCCGCTCTAGCTCTTCGGGGACCGATTCGTCCAAGCTGCGCAGCGGTCGCGGCGATCGCTTGAGAATTTGCTCGACAATATCCGCCTGCGTTTTGCCGAGGAACGCGACTCGCCCGGTGAGCAGCTCGTAGAGCACCATGCCGAGGCTGTAGACGTCGGTACGGCCGTCGACCAGATGCCCTTCGCCGCGGGCTTGTTCGGGGGACATGTAGGCGACGGTCCCCAGCACGGCGCCGCAGTCCTTCCATTGCTCGGCTTCGGTCGTGGCCAGCCCAAAGTCACTGACCCACGGCTTGCCGAATTCGTCGAGCAGGATGTTGCTCGGCTTGATGTCGCGATGCAGGATTCCCTTGACGTGCGCCCGCTGCAACGTCTCGGCAACCGCGGCCACCAGGTCGCACGCCTCTTCGGGCGTGAAACGCTTTTTCTGCAGCCGAGCCGCCAGCGTTCCCCCTTCCATGAAATGCGAAACGATAAAGCACCGCGTTCCGTCGTCGACGATATCTAATACGGGGACCACGCCCGACAGATTGAGCCGGGAAATGCGGCGGGCTTCTTCCAGCATCTCGCTGCACGACGCGGGCGCGCGGCGATCGGAACGAGGGACCTTGATTGCCACGGGGCGATCGAGCGACGGATCGCGCGCTTGCCACACGACGGCGAAGCCGCCGACTCCGACCATACGCTGCAGTTCGTAGCGGCCGACGCGATACAGTTCCTCCTCTTCCTCGTCGGCGATGGTGAACAGGTCGGCGTCGTTGTTGGATGTGCAGAGGAGCGTCATGGTTGAACCGCCGGAGAGAGGGAGCGAATCGGTGTGCCGGGCTCCAAGAGCTCGAATTTCTTCCGCGTATTCGGGGAAGGTGTCGAGATAGTCGTCGAGCGAGATCACTTCGCCCCGCAGGCGACGATAGTAAATTTCCACCTGAAACAGACGAGGGAAGAGAGTTGCGCGATAGGCTGGCAGAACGGCCTTGAGCGCGTCTTCAAGCGATGGCGAGTGACCGGCCTTCCAGCCTGCGGCAAACAGGCGATACAAGGCGGTCGTGGTGGACTCGCTCACTGCGTCTCGGGCTGGTTACATGGACGGAAGCATGAGAGACCACCGCCGTTGCTTGGAAGAGTCAGACGCAGATTAGCGCGCCAGCGCACGAAAAGTCAAATATTGATAGCGCTAACAATTGTTCGCACAACGATTCCGTGATCTCATAGTTAGAGGCTTGTGATTTCTGCGCGTGATCTGTTGCGCGGAGCAACCCTGCTGGGGATCCACCGTCAGCTCCGGTTCGGGGACGTGATTCACCGCTTTGGAGCTGTGGCGAGCGGCGAGCGGCTACGGCGATTGACGCAGCATGGTTCCGGCTCGGTTCGCTTCGTGGGACTGCGGATTGCCCGGCCACAAGAAACGCCGCACGTAGGAGTTCCGGCAAAATTCAGTGAAGGCGAAGCTGAAAGACCGCCAGTCTCGCGCGCCGCATGGTATCCTGGGCCAAATCGGTCCTGGCCTCCGCCGACTCGCTTGCGGACCCAAGAGGAGGCCCCTTCACGACAACCTTTTCCCTAGCGCCCGTAGCAGCCATGCCCTTGGAACGACTTGGTCCCTTCAAACTCGAAAAAGTCCTCGGTCGCGGGGGGATGGGATCGGTCTATGTCGGTGTGCGGGAGTCGGACGGCCAGCGGGCGGCGGTGAAGGTCCTTTCGCCGCACTTGTCGGACGATGTCAACTTTCGCGAACGGTTCAAGTCGGAGGTCGAGACGCTCAAGAAGCTGCTCCATCCGAACATCGTCCGCCTGTTTGGCTATGGCGAGGAAGATGGCCATCTCTACTACGTGATGGAGCTGGTCGAAGGGCACAGCCTGCAGGACGAACTGTCCGCCGGCCGCCGGTTCACCTGGCGCGAGGTCGTGCGAATCGGCATCGACGTGGCCAAGGCGCTCAAGCACGCGCACGATCGGGGCGTGATTCATCGCGACCTGAAGCCAGCCAATCTGCTGATCGATTCGCAGGACCACACGAAGCTCACCGACTTCGGCATCGCCAAGCTGTATGGCGGCACGAGCATTACGTCCGACGGCGGCGTCATCGGCACGGCTGACTACATGGCCCCGGAGCAGGCTGAGGGTAAGCAAATCACGTCGCGCTGCGATCTCTACAGCCTCGGCAGCGTGATGCACGCCCTGCTCACCGGCCGGCCGCCGTTCGTCGGTAAGACGCTGCTGGAGGTGATGCAACAACTGCGCAACGACCGCCCCGTGCCGGTGCGGCGTTTCTGCCCCGATGCGCCGGAAGAACTCGAAAACATCATCCTGCAACTGCTCGAAAAGGATCCGCAGAAGCGCATCCCGACGGCCATTGCGCTCGCCAATCGCTTGAAGGCGATGGAGCACGCGCTGTCGCTCGAAACTCGCATTGGCTTGCCCGGCGACGACGATCTGCGCCTGATCGTCGACGAACCGCCGCAGAAGAATCGGCTTGCTGGCCCGACTCCGACCGATGTGGCTTTCGCGCAGCAGGCGACCGCCGAGCTGCCCGTCGAGGACGAATATCGCCTGTCGGGGGAGATGCCTACGATCGTCACCGGCGCGGATGGCGAAAATTCGTCCGCCTCGGCTTCGCTCACGGGACTGGCGGTTGGCTCGCTGCACGGAGCATCGGCGGGGGATCGCGTCGCAGCCGATACGGCGCGAGCGGCCCACTTCACAACGGTCAGCGAAGCGGAGCTGCGCCGCGGCGCCTTGGAACCGACGGACGAGGGCGGGATCGGCCAGTGGGTCAAGATCGGCCTGGTGCTGGCCGGCGCCCTGTTGGCGCTGGCGGGACTCGTCTTTTACGCCACGCGCGCCCCTTCGGCGGACGCGCTCTACGCTCGCGTGCAGAAAGTGGCCGAAGAAGGGGACCCGCAGGAGTTGGTGGCAGCCGACGCCGACATCACTCAGTTCCTGACGCTCTACCCCGACGATCCGCGGGCCGAGCAGATGCGCGGCTATCAGGACGAAATCGAGCTCTACCGCCTGCAGCGCCGCTTTGAAGTTCGCGCCCGGCGCACCAGCAGCTCCGAACTCCTTTCGCCGGTCGAACGGGCCTATCTCGACGCCTTGCGTTTCACCACCAGCGACCCGCCCGAGGCCCTAGCGCGATTTCGGGCGATCGTGAATGTCTACGGAGGCGTCGAGCAGCCGGGCGAGTCGCTCGTGCAGCGAAAGCTGAACCAGCAGTGCATCGAGCTGGCGAAAAAGCAGGTCGCCCGCCTCTCGGAAACGACTCCGCAACTTGAAGCCGACCAAAAGCGGCTGCTCCGCGGCCAACTCGAACGAGCTGACGAACTGGCCAAGACCGACCGCAGCGCCGCCCGCGGCATCTGGCAGGGAATCGTCACCCTCTACGGCGACAAACCGTGGGCCAGTGAACCCGTCGAACAAGCTCGCGAGCGTCTGGCCCAGCCGTAGCAGGCCCGCGTCGCCCGCCGCACGTGGCCCCTACTGTGGCTGCTACTTTCGCAAGTTCTTTCTTGCAAACGTATGCGCCGCCGGAGAAACTTAGGAGGTTTTGGCGGCGCGCGGAGTGTGCCATCTACTTTGCGGCGGAGAGGGCGCATGGGCCCCGACTGGCCACTCGACGATCCTATCTTCGCCTTGCTGTGGCAAGTGCGCATCACCATCGCAGCTCTCTTTGCGGTCGGCGGGGTTTGGTGGAGCGCTTCTCGCTTGCCGTGGTACGTGCCGCCGACCGTGCTACTCGCTCTGCTATGGCTGTTGGTACCGCTCGAAGCCCCCGAACCGGCTGCTGTGCTCCTGGTAGCGACGCCGCTCGTCGCCGTCGCCTGCCGCGGCATTCGCTGGATCGCGGCGCGCAACAAGCCTTCCGCTGAAGAACAGACCTCCGAATCACCAGCGCCTGACCGTCGCTGGCGATTCCGGCTGAGCGATTCGCTTTGGCTGACGTTTCTGGCTGGCCTCGGCAGTGCGCTCGTGGCGCAACTGGGGCGGATGCCGTGGCCGGAGTGGCGAACCGTGCCAACGAGCCCCGGAATCCTTTCACCCGACATTGCGATCAACGCCATTTGCTTCATCGCCCTCCCGACGTCCCTGTACGCGGTGCTGACGCTTCCCGGCTGGTGGCGAAAATTGCTCGCCAGCGCGCTGACGCTGACGTTCATCGCCGGCGCGGTAGCGGCTCACCTTGAGAATGCCCAACAGCAATCGCTGCTGCTGGATTGGATGCACATCTGTTGGCCGCTTTCGATGCAAGGGCAGAGCGATCCGTGGCTAAAGTTCCACTTCCTGCTGCGCACTTTTCTGGTCTTTACCTTCCTGGTGTTATTGGGGCTGTTGCTGCTGGGGCTGGCGTTTCCGCCGCGGTGGAAGTGGACTCGCTGGTTTGGCCGCATTGCGGCGGGCGTTCTGCTCTTCGTGCCGCTCGTGGAGCTAGGCCTGGTCTACCGCGAAATGATCGTGCCGCCCGATTGGCCGGAGGAAACCTTTCCGCCTCGCAATCGCCGCAGCGAACTTGCGGCGATCGTCCAGCGGCACGGGGAGTTGAATCCGCAGGAATGGTCGGTCGACGATTTGCGCAATTCGGGCGGTCCCAATGGGCAAACCAGTGCGCAGCAAGTTGCGCAGCTCTTCGACGACCTCGATGCCTTGCTGGCGACGGACGAAATCTGCTTGTTCGACTCTCGCACCGACCAGCCGCAAGCTTCCTTTACGACGTTTGTTGACCTGGTGCGAATTCGCGGCGTTGGCAGGGCGCTGAAAGCTCAAGCAGAAGCAGATTGGGCTGCCGGGCGTCGCGACAACGCTCTCAGGCACACTTTCCTGTGCTTATGGCTAGGTGAGACAACGCAGCGGCGCAGCACTTCCGTCGAGGCGCTCGTCGGCGTCGCGCTCGAAAGCGTTTCTACTGGTTTCCTGACCACGATTCGTCAAGACCTCACGCTGGACGAACGCAAACAGGTCACTCACCAGTTGCAAGCGGTCGCCGCGAGGCGTGAGTCACAAGAGCTATTCTTGGCCCGCAACCGCACGTACGACGCCCGCGTCCCCAGCTGGCGCGATCGCCTCTACGACGCCGCACGCCGAGTTCAAAAGATACCCGGTTCTATGGACGAAGTCTGGCCAGACGTCTGCCGGCGGCGGGATGCGACGATCGCCCTGCTGCAAGCCGATTTGGCCATCCGCGCCTATCGGCAACATCACGGAGATTGGCCGCGGACGCTCGCGGATCTCGTCCCCGACTATCTGCCAGAGGTTCCTGTCGATCCATTCACCCATTCGAGTTCGCTGCGGTATCGAGCTGAGGGAGACGGAGGCTTCACACTCTACAGCGTGGGGCCGGACGGTTGCGAGGACGGCGGCAAGTTCGGGAATAGGATAGGAATCTTCTCCGGCTGCGCTGGTTTCGACTTTGACCTCGATACGTTGACGCGTCCTTAATCAAGCGGTGCTCGACAGACGCGTTGGTTCACGCGAATGGATGACGCGGATTAGTCGTTCTTCTAGTCCAAATCGCTGCCTAGTTTCGTGGCAATCACTGCGCAAATCTCAGCGGACCTCCGGTGTTCTAAGCTAGTCCTATCAAGGGGTTGCGGTTTGCCGTGGTGTTTCAAATTACGCGGTAAAACGCGTGCTTTTACTGGCAATTTGGTGCGGCCCAACGCATTCGGCGCGCGGTTCGCATAATGCCGCAATCGCTGAGCCTTGCGCTCGGTACTCGCCGGCTCGAGTGGCGGCAGTCCTAACCGCCTTCTTACCTCGGGCCATATCCCACATGGCTTTGTTACCCCACCCGTAGTTCTCACATTCCTGATTTTGTTTTTCCCTTCGTTTGTGGGCCGCGCTATCGGTGCGCGCTGGCGACGAAATACGCAAACGAGTCATTGTTTCCGGATTCGTACGAGGAAGTTTTACCGATGAGATTGTCGAAGTCTGTCCGGCGCGCGTTCACGCTCGTCGAACTGTTGGTCGTGATCGCCATTATTGGCGTGCTCGTGGCGTTGCTCTTGCCGGCTGTGCAGTCGGCGCGTGAAGCTGCCCGCCGCATGAGCTGCGGCAATAACCTGAAGCAGCTATCGCTCGCGTTGCACAACTATCAGGATGCTCTGGGCAAACTGCCGCCGGCGGCGCTGGGCCTGGCTTCGTGCAGCGGGGCCAGCAACGAGACCTACGGCCTCAACGCTTCTGGTTGGACGATGGCGCTGCCGTTCTTTGAAGCGGGAACGCTGCACGACAAGTACGACTTCAAGAGCTGCGCGAGCACCTTTCAGCAGTCGGGTAACACCACCACGCTGCAAGGCGATCCGGTGAGCAGCGGCAATGCAGCCGTTGTTAGCACTCGGCTGAAGGTCTTCAACTGCCCTTCGGATAGCGGCACTCCGTTCCTCGAAGAAGGCAAAGATCCCGCCGAATACCTCATCAAGCCGGGTAGCGGCTTCAAAGGGGCGAAGACCAACTACGACTTCGCCACCAACGGTCCGACCCAGTGCAGCCAGACTTGGGACTACTACGGCACCAATCGCCGCCTGTTTGGCAATCGCAGCTCGTCGCGCATCGAAGACGCGAAGGACGGCTCGAGCAACACGATCATGCTCGCCGAGACGACGCTGGAAGTGTGGGACGGCCGGGCCCCAGCTTGGGGCTATCGCGGCTGGGTCCAGGTGGGTATCAACCCGACCGGCACGCATGCGCCGTTGGGAATCAACGTCTGGCCGTGCTGCTCGTGGAATGGCTGGGCTTCGGCTCCATCGCCGGGCATTCGCGGCAAACTTGGCGAGTGGGGCTCGCCCGGCAGCTTGCACCCGTCGGGAGCGATGTTCTCGCTGGCCGACGGCAGCGTTCGGTTCATCAGCCAGAACATCGACATCAACACGCTCGAAGCGCTGTCGACTTGCTCGGCCGGCGATACGGTCGGGGAATTCTAGGCCCTGCAGCTGTCGCACTGTGACGGCTGGCGATTGCGACTCTCAAAGAACCACTTTGGTCACAAGGATTGAATGCGTGCGGATGATTAGAGGCAAGGTAACTCGACGGGCCGCTTGTCTTGCGGCGGCTCTCGCACTGACGTTCGGATTGGTCGGCTGTGCGGGGAATGCGACCGACGGCAACCTGGTTCCGGTGACTGGTAATGTCACGCTGGACGGCAAGCCGTTGGCCGGCGCCAGTGTGACGTTCGCCGTCGTTGGCGGGACGCCGGGACTGGGCGGCGTTGGCATCACGGACGAAGCCGGCAATTTTGAAATTGCCGATTTCCGGGCCGGGAAGGGGCTCGCCCCAGGCGAGTACAAAGTGCTGGTCAGCAAGATCGTGATGGCCGACGGCAGCCCAATTCCGGCGGGCACGGTGTCGATTGCCGAGTTGAGCACTCGCGATCTGGTGCCGCGCCGCTACAGCGATCCGAACGCCACGGTTCTGAAGCAAACGGTTCGGGAAGGTGGCGCTCCAGTCACGTTGGAGCTGACCTCGCGCTAGGTGCAGCCGAACGCCACGCCCTTAGGATAGTTGCAGGGAGCCGTTCCGCCTCGGTTCGCCCGTCGAGGCGGACGGCTTCATGCTCTGCGAAGGGATCGGCGGAAACAGCAACGACGCCCCTTTCTCTCTCACTGGGCGTACTGGCGAAGCCGAATCAATCCTGCAGGAGATTCCAGCTCCGTAAGCGACCGCTGACAGGCAAGCTCGCCCATACTCACGCCTGGCGACGCTCCGCCAGGCTTCTTGCGCTGCGCTCTGCCTATTTTCGCAGCAGCCGCTGCGCAAATCTCAGATGATTTTTTGCGCAGCCGCGTCTAGCGCTCGCAGTCATCGAATCGACGCGCCAATGCAAAATCTCGATATTTTGCGGGTATTTGTTGGGCTTTTGCTGCGGCAGTTCGCATTCGGCGCGCCGTTCGCATTGGGGCGTAGCCGCCAGGCATTGGCGCCTGGCGCTCACCAGCTCGACTAGCGGCAGCGATGCCCGCCACCTCTCTCATCGGGCTCGTCCTCGAACTTTGCCTTCCTGAAAAATCTGCCAATAGGCGTTTTTGTTCATCGGCTTCGGTCTGCGCTCCAGGTGCGCGCCGGCGGTGACGGAATAAGCGATCGAATCATTCATTTTTCGGTCTTTTACGGGGAAGTTCACTGATGAGAGTTTCCAAGTCTGCCCGGCGCGCGTTTACGCTCGTCGAACTATTGGTGGTGATCGCCATCATTGGCGTGCTCGTGGCGCTGCTCCTGCCCGCCGTTCAGTCGGCGCGCGAAGCGGCCCGACGCATGAGCTGTAGCAACAACCTGAAGCAGCTTTCGCTCGCCCTGCACAACTATCAGGACGCTCTGGGCAAGTTGCCGCCGGCAGGCCTTGGTTTGGCTTCGTGCAGCGGAACCAGTAACGAAACCTACGGCCTCAACGCCTCGGGGTGGACGATGGCGCTGCCGTTCTTCGAAGCGGGAACGCTGCACGACAAGTACGACTTCAAGAGCTGCGCGAGCACCTTTCAGCAGTCGGGCAACACCACCACGTTGCAGGGCGATCCGGTCAGCAGCGGCAACGCCGCGGTCGTCAGTACGCGGCTGAAGGTATTCAACTGCCCGTCGGACAACGGCACTCCGTTCCTTGAAGAAGGGAAGGACGGCTCGTCGCACTACATCATCAAGCCGGGCAGCGGTTTCAAGGGAGCTAAGACCAACTACGACTTCGCCACCAACGGACCGACAGGGTGCAGCCAGACATGGGACTACTACGGTACCAATCGACGCCTGTTTGGCAATCGCAGCTCGTCGCGCATCGAAGACGCGAAGGACGGATCGAGCAACACGATCATGCTCGCCGAGACGACGCTGGAAGTGTGGGACGGCCGGGCCCCGGCTTGGGGCTACCGCGGCTGGGTCCAGGTCGGTATCAACCCGACCGGGACCGGTTCGCCGAAGGGGATCAACGTTTGGCCGTGCTGCTCGTGGAATAGCTGGGCCACGTCGCCGGCGCCGGGCGTTCGCGGCAAGCTTGGCGAGTGGGGCTCGCCCGGCAGCTTGCATCCGTCGGGCGCTCAGTTCTCGCTGGCCGATGGCAGCGTTCGGTTCATCAGCCAGAACATCGACATCAACACGCTTGAAGCCCTTTCGACTTGCTCCGGTGGCGAAACGATCGGCGAATACTAATCCCGCCGCAGTCGCGCGGCGACTGCTTACGAGCACGATGAAACGAACCACAGGGTTACAAGGATTGCTGGAATGCGAATGATGGGTTTGATGTTGGGGCGGCGGGGCGCGTGCCTCGCCGCAGCCCTGGTTCTGACGATTGGCATTGCCGGGTGTACCGGGCAGGCGAACAACGCGAACCTGGTTCCCGTCACTGGAAACATCAAGCTGGACAACAAGCCCTTGGCGGGCGCCAGCGTGACGTTTCTCGTTGCCGGCGGCACGCCAGGGCTTGGCGGCGTTGGCATTACGGACGAAGCCGGCAATTTTGAAGTCGCAGATTTTCGGGCCGGGAAGGGGCTCGCGCCGGGCGATTACAAGATCGTGGTGAGCAAGATCGTGATGGCGGACGGCAGCCCGATTCCGGCTGGCACGGTGTCGATCGCCGAACTGAACACGCGCGAGCTGCTTCCGCGTCGCTACGCCGATCCGAATGCGACCGTGCTGAATTGCTCGATTAAAGGTGGCGACGCTCCCGTGACGCTGGAACTGGCCTCTCGCTAGCGGACGCCCGGCGACGTACCCTGTTTGGGGATGTGGCCACGGCGATGGTCGCTTAGAATGAGAGTCCTGCCTGAAAGTACCTACCGGCGGCGCTGGTTTTGCCTCGCGCCGCCGTCACGGCCCTTCCACCTCGAGGCCGAGATGCCGCAGTCTGTCGCTTCGTTTGTTCCATCGCGCCGCGAGTTCCTGCGTTTAGGGCTCGCGGGGTTCGGCTCGCTGGCGCTTCCCGAGTTCTTGCAGCTGCGCGAAAACGCCGCCCAGGCATCGAGCGGAGGCAAGAAAGACACCGCGGTCATCCTGGTTTGGCTCCGCGGCGGCTGCAGCCATTTGGATACGTACGATCCGAAGCCGGAGATTTCGACCGACTATCGCGGTCCATTCGCTCCGATTCGGACGAAGACGCCCGGTCTGCTGCTTACTGAGCTGATTCCGCGGCAGGCGGCCATCTCGGACAAGTTTTCGGTCCTGCGCTCATGCGCTCATACGGGTGGCGGCCATCCGGCTGGCTCGTTGCAGATGCTCACGGGGGATCGCGACCCGCAGGACAAGCCGGGGCCGATCTATCCCGACCTGATGACGGTCGCCAACTACTTGCGCAGCGACAAGACTCGCAAGTTGCCCAACTATGTCGGCGTGAACCCGATCGTCACGTACGACGGTTTCAAGATCGCCGGCGCCGCCTATCTCGGCCCCGCCTACGAACCGTTCGCCATCACGGGAGATCCCAACGCGCCGAACTTCCAGGTGCCCAACATCGGCTTGAACCAGCCGGGGCAGGTGGAACGCTTGCGCGAGCGGGTGACGCTGCGGCAGTCGCTCGACGCTCTCAAGCGTGGTCTCGATCACTCGCAAGCCACGCAGGCGATGAGCTCGTTCGAGATGCAGGCGTACAACCTGCTCACCAGCCCCGAGGCGGCCAAGGCGTTCGACCTGACGCAGGAGGACGACCGCGTTCGCGACCGTTACGGCCGCAATCGCTGGGGCCAGCAATGCCTGATGGCGCGCCGGCTCGTGGAAGCGGGAGTGGAAATCGTCACCACGTGCTTCGACGGGCCACTCTGCGGCCGCGTCGGCAATTGGGACGATCACGCGGTGAACCATCACGTCTTCGACGCTCTGGCCTATCGCGCGCCGTTCTTCGACCAGGCGGTTGCGGCGCTCATTGAAGACATCTACGAGCGCGGGCTCGATAAAAAGGTGCTCGTCGTCGTGACGGGCGAATTCGGCCGCACGCCGCGCATCTCTTACGTGGCGAGCAGTGGCGGCGGCGTGGCCAGCGGAGCGGCTGGCGTTGTGCAGCCGGGGCGCGACCATTGGCCGCGGGCGAACTCGATGATCTGGGCTGGCGGCGGCATTCGCACCGGTCAAATCATCGGCGCGACCGACAAGCGAGGCGAGGACGTCGTCGAACGCCGCGTCGGCCCGCAGGATTTCCTGGCGACGATCTACCATCATTTGGGGATCGATTATCGCAACACGACGATTCTCGATCGCAGCGGCCGGCCGACGCGGATTGTCGATGGCGGCGAAGCGATTCGGGAATTGACTGCGTAGTCGCTCTTTGCCCGCGTTGTCCTCGTTACCACGCCGAGCGTCGTTACGAGGTTTCTTTTGGGGGCTCGAGTGGTCGTTTGGCGTCGAAGGGGGCGAGAGCCCTCGCGGACTGTATCGGCTCGCCAGGTATTAGCCCTTCGGCCGCGACGACTCCCGACCCGGTCGTTCCAAATCGAGCCGACCACTGATAACTGAAAACTGATAACTGATAACTGTTTTTATGCGACCGGCCGATCAAACGCCGCTTTCACTTCCGGCCGGGCGAGCACGCTCAGCGACCAAAGGCCCATCGGCAAGCCGAAGAGCCAGATGGGCGTGCAGGGGAGGCAGGCTACCACCGACGCGCCGAAGCAGAGCCAATACGATTCCAGCTTGCGCATTCGCAGCCCGCCGACGATGAGCAACAGGGAAATCGGCACGTTCAGGAGCCCGGCGAGCAGGATCGGCATGGCGATCGTCACCCACGTGGCGCGGGTCCGGCGCTGCACGTCTTCGGGCGCCATTTGCTGCGCGAAGCGAAAAGCGTCGCCACTGTCGCCAAGCGCGGAATTCAGCTCGCTGAACGCGCGCTTGGGCTCCGTCGCCGCAGTGCGCACGACGGCGCTGAGCTGCCTGGTGACGGTCGCCGGATGCCTGGTCACCGTGACGATCGGGGTAACGAAGAGCATCAGCGGCAGTGCGATCCCCGTCACGGCCAGTCCAATGACTCCGGCAAGGCACAATCCCGTCGCCGGACCGCGCACCTGGTTCAATGCCCGCTGCCGTGCTTGATCGGCGGGCTGGTTTACAAGCTCGTCGCGAATCGGAAGCGGCGCCGCCTTCTGGGCGCTGGTTGCAGCCGCTTCGGCTGGAACTTCCCAGCTTAGCCCGCTGAGGCCCAAAAAGAGGGAACCGATCGCCGCCGCGAGCAGCGCTAAAATGCCCAGCGACGGTCGCACCGCGATCACCTCGGCCAGTGGCTTCGCCCAAGCCGACAAGTCGGGGCGCCCGTCATCCATCAGGCGAGAGAAATTGGTGATCCCGTCGATGGTCTGCGCGTCGAGAAAGAACTGCGACGGCTGATCGGCCATCGCGTGCAGCGTGTGGATGCAGCAGGCCAAGAGCGTCAGTCCCGCAGCCAGGCACGCAATCGAGCGGGCGCGAGACGGAATCGGCAACAGGGCCAGCACGCCGAGGATGAATCCGACCGCAACGCTCAGCGCGATCCCCACCGCGACGACCTCGCGCGACGCGTACCGATACTGGCCGGTGAAGCCCGCGAGCGTCGGCATGTCGATACTCGCGATCTCGCGCGTGATCTTGCGCTCCATTCGGTTGATCGTGATGGTGTGCTCGGAGAAATGCTCCAGTCGCACCCAGGGGAAAATGGCGGTCGAAATCGCGAGCGCCGCGACCGCCAGCAACCAGCCTTGATTGGCGAACGGATAGGGAACCACGGTCGTCGTTCCGCTCGTCCGCCTGGCAGCGAGCGACCATGCGATTGCCAGCACCGCAAAGCAGATCGGAACCAGGCCAACGCCGATGGCCCAGTTGGCAGTCTGCCAAGCGCCGTAGAACAAGTAGGTCATCCAGCGCGCCGTGCGGTCGTCGGCGACTACGTTTGGCTTGGCATAGAAGACGTCCAAAACGACTGCGCCCCAGATGGCTGCCAGCACGAGCGTCGGAACGACCGCGGCGCGCCATAGCGTCGGTTGCAGGCGTCCGCTGGTTAATTGGTTTTGCTGAGTTTCGTTGCCGTCGGCGGGGACCAGCGAGCGGACCAGCGCGAAGAGCGAGCCCTGCACGATCATGACGATGCCGACGACCATCAACTCGGTGAAGGTGGCGGGAAAGTCGATGAGGGACGCCACGAAAAGCAAAATACCGACCAGCAGCAAGCCTCGCATCACCCAGTCGAACCAGGTCGTGCGTGCGGCCCGCAGCAGATCCTGCGAGCCGGCGAGTTGACGATAGCTGTGGTAACTTCCCACTAGCGCCCCGCCACCTCCGCAAAGAAAACCAAACGCCGCGCCGAGCAGACTGCCGGTCACTTTGAATGGCGGCCAGACGATCGCGAGCAGCGCCAGCGAGAGCCCTACCATGAGCATCAGGCAGCCGATCACCATGCCTGCGGCGAGCAGGAGCAGATAGCCCAATCTCGGGAGGTTGGCCGCCGAGTTGTATTGCGGCGGCTTCGGATCGACATAAACGGGCGCGGGCGTCGGAAAACGGGGGCCGGACCAGTCGCCGCCAGGTTCCCGGTCGAGGGGGACCGCCGCCAGATCGCTCTTCAAGTGACTTGCGCGCTGGTAGCGCTGCTCCGGCTCCCGTTCGAGCGAACGAAGCACGACGCGATCGATGTGCGGATCGATGCTTGTGCGTTCCGACGGCAATGCGAACCGCCCGACCGGCAATTCGCCGGTGAGCATTTCGTAAATCACGACGCCGAGCGAGTAAATGTCGGCCCGGTGGTCGACCTTGCTGGGGCGGTCGATTTGCTCCGGGGCCATGTAGCGCGGAGTGCCCATAACCTGCTGTGTGCGCGTGAGGCTGAAGTCTTCCGCGCCGAGGCCGAGTAGCTTCGCCAGGCCAAAGTCGGCGATCTTGATCCGCCCGCTGCGATCGAGCAGCACGTTCTCCGGCTTGATGTCGCGGTGGACGACTCCCTGATCGTGCGCATATTGCAGGGCATCGCAAATTTGCGGCACGACGGCGAGCGCCTCCTCCGGCTGCAAGCTACTGGCGCGCATCGTGTGCCGCAGATTCACGCCATCGACGTATTCCATCAGCAGGTAATAGACGTCCTCCGACTGGCCGAAGTCGTAGACCGTCACGATGTTCGGATGGTTCAGCCGAGCGAGGGCCCGCGCCTCGCGCGCGAACCGTTCGGCGAATTCCGGATCGCGGGCCGCTGCCGGGGGGATGACCTTCAGGGCAACGATCCGGTCCAAGTTCCTCTGCCGGACTTTGTAGACGGCCCCCATGCCGCCGCGGCCGAGCAATTCGAGGATCTCGAGCTGTGGAAATTTCGTCTGCAGGTCGGCGACATCATGATCGGCGCTCGCCGGTCGTTCGCCGGGAGGCGTGGTGGCGGCAAGGCCGTCGGGGGCGGACGCGGCGAACCGGCTGCCGAGCCCCCCGGCCATCAAACAGGCGGGGCAGAGCCCTTCGGGAGCGTCCCGCTCGAGCGGCGCCCGACACGACGGACAGAATCGCTCCGCCAGGCGGGCTACGACCGCAGCCGACGCTTCGCTGCTGCTCAAAAAGCTCGGTGCGCTGGCCATCGCGGCCTGAGGGACGCCTGCTGACGGACCGGAGCTCGCGAGCGTTGCCGGCTCAGGCGCCTCGCGTTGCCGTTTGAGCAAAGTCAGGATGAGCAGCCCAACAACGCCCAGGCAAAGGAGGAGCAAGACTCCCACGCAAACGAGTTCGATGACCCCAAAGGTGACTGACATGATGAGCGCCCAAGTTGGAAGAGGCTTGAGGTTACAACCCCTTCTTCAGGAAAGCCACCGAAAGGTTACGCGCCCGAGGAGAAAATTTTCGCCGCCGTGGGCCAGGAGGTTTCTAGGAAGTTGTTTCACCCCGTAGGGCGGCGAGTAGCAGCTTCAGTTCGTCCTCGACCTGTCCGGCCTCGGCGACGGTTTGGCCGATCTCTTGTCGCAGCAGCTCGCGATACTTCTGCCGCAGGCGATGGACGGCGACTTTGACCGAACCTTCGGTCATTCCCAGCCGATCGGCCGATTGCCGGAGCGTTGGGGCGCCCGATTCGCCCGTCAGATAGACCTTAAGCTGCTCGAAAAGTTGCGTCTTGCCGGTCGCTTCATGCTCGGCCCGCAGCCGGGCCAAGGTCTGGTCGAGGATTGTCAGCGCCCAGCGACGGTCGAACAGCCGCTCGGGAGTCCAGCGGTCGGCTGGTTCAAGCTGGTAACGGGTTTCCCCCTCTTCGACGCAGAGGCTCAGGGGCCGAACGCCGCCGCCTCGCTTTTGCGCCGCGGCATATTCCCGCTCGTTGGCCAGAAAACGGGTCACCGCCGTCAGCAAGAAGGTGCGAAAGCGGCCCCGCTGCTGGTCGGCCGCTTCGAGATAGTCCTTTTCGATCAGCCGGGCGAAGAACTCCTGCGCCAGATCGGTCGCGTCGGCCGGCTGATGCCCGCGCCGGCGGATAAAGGCGTAGACGGGATACCAATAGGTCCGGCAGAGGTCCTCGAGCGCAGCACGCGCTTCGGCCGACTCGCGACTGCCAGCCGCGGCGACCAGACTCCACTGCGTCGTGGCAAACTGCGGATGGCCCGAGAAGGCGGAAGAAGTCATGCCGGCCAGTATAGCTGGCGGTCGCTGGGGATCAAAAAACCGCCGGCGTGTCGCATTCCGCCAGTCTTGCCTTGCCTCTCTGCAGCCGACCGTGGTTTACGAAACCGTCCCGCGGTATCATCACGGGCGACAATTCGTTTCCCTCGCGATGGATCCTCAGCATGAAACTCGGTTTGATCAATTCCGCCTGGGTGCAAGCCAATCGGCCGACGGTTTACGGCCTGCAGAAGACGAAAGAGATCGGCTTCGATACGGTCGATATTTTCCTCGATCCTCTCACTGCCAGCGTGAAGGAACGGCTGGAGATCAAACGGGAGTGCGATCGCCTCGGTCTGCCGATTGTTTCGATCGCGTGCGTCGCCGTCGGCCTGATCGACTTCAATCCGAGCGTGCAGAAGTTTCACATCGAGCGCGTGAAGCGGTATCTCGACCTGGCCTACGAGTACGAAGCGCAGAACGTGCTCGTCGTGCTCGGCGAGTACATCTGGAACCAGGAAGTCATTCCGCCGAAGGAGCAGTGGGAGCTCGGCGTCGCCAGTTGCCGCGAACTGGGCGATTACGCCGCCGACCTGGGCGTGAAGATCGCCTTGGAGTTGGAGCCATTCCATCTGTCGCTGCTCAACTCGGTCGACACCATGGTTCGCTTCATCGACGAGTGCAACCATCCGGCGGTGCGGGCCAATATCGATATCTCGCACCTGGAACTTGCGAAGGTGAAGCCCGAAGAGCTACGCCGCCTGAAAGGCAAAGCGATCCACGTTCACATCTCCGACTGCGACGGCAAGAAGCACGGCGACCTGCCGCCGGGGCGCGGCGTGGTGCCGTTTGAGCCTTACTTGCGCGAGATCAAAGACCTCGGCATCGATGGCGCGATCTCGATTGAGCTGGAATACAGCCCGGAACCGGAGAAGATCGTCGAGTGGGTCACCGAAGCGTACCAGTCGACCGATCGGTTGATGCAGCAGGCCGGACTTCGCGGATAGCGTCGCGGTTAGTCATGACTTCATCCAACCCCCGCCGGCTGGCTATCGATGGCGGCCGGCCGGCGTTTCCCGAAGGGCCGCCGGGCTGGCCGACTCAGGACGAGGCGGTGCACCGCGCGCTCGAAGAAGTTTTTGCCGACGGCAATTGGGGACGCTACGAGGGGCCGTACCTGGAAAAGCTCGCCGCTGGGCTCGCCGCGAAGCATCGCGTGCGTCACGTTCGTTTGTGCTCGTCGGGGACGATTGCGGTCGAGCTGGCCTTGCGCGGGCTGAAGGTCGGGGAAGGGGACGAAGTCGTCCTGGCTGCGTACGATTTTCCCGGCAATTTCCGGGCGATCGAAGCGGTCGGGGCCCGGCCTGTGCTCGTGGACCTTGCCCCGGGGGGCTGGACCATCGACGCCGCAGCCATTGAGCGGGCCCTGTCGCCCCAGGTCCGGGCGGTGGTTCTTTCGCATCTGCACGGCAGTCTGGCCGACATGCGACAGATTCGCGAACTGGCGGAACGACATGGGCTGGCGATCGTCGAGGACGCCAGTCAGGCGCCCGGCGCCACGGTGCAGGGAAGGCCCGCCGGCAGTTGGGGAGACGTCGGAGTCCTCAGCTTTGGTGGCAGCAAATTGCTGACAGCAGGGCGGGGCGGGGCGGTGCTCACCCAGCGCGACGATGTGGCCCAGCGGATCACGATTTTTGCCGACCGGGGGAACGACGCGTTTCCGATCAGCCAGATACAGGCGGCCATCCTGCTGCCGCAACTGGCCGCTCTGGAAGTTCGTCACGCAGCGCGGCTGGCGAGCGTTCAGCGACTTGTCCGACAGGTCGGTCAATTTCCGTGGCTACAGCCCGTCGCGCTGCCGGCCGGTCCCTCGGGGGCCGATGACGTGGCCGCCGACAACTCGCCCGCCTTTTACAAGATGGGTTGGCTGATCTCGGCAGGGGGCAACAATGGTCTGAGCGTTGAGGCGGCGTCGCTGGCTCGGAGTTGGTTCACCAAGGCGCTGCGGGCGGAGGGCGTGGCGATGGACGAGGGCTTTCGCGGCTTTCTCCGCCGCACTTCGGCCCGCTGCCGGGTGGCCGGTCCGTTAGAAAACGCCGTCCGAGCCGTCGCCCAGACGGCCATTTTGCATCACCCGGCCCTGTTGCAACCGACCGAGTACATCGACCGCCTGGCTGCCGCAATTCGAGACGTCGCGAGCCAGTTGCCTGCTAGGATTTCGAATGCACCTGCTGCTGACCAATGATGACGGCTACGACGCTCCGGGGCTGGCGGCGCTAGCGGACGTCGCGCGCGAGTTCGGCAAGGTGACGGTCGTCGCTCCCGACACGCATCAATCGAACTGCAGCCACGGCACTACGACGGATCGGCCGCTGGAAGCCAAAGAGGTTTCGCCCGGTTGGTTTGCTTTGGGCGGAACGCCAGCCGACTGCGCTCGGGTCGGCCTGCTGCACATCGCCCGCGATGCCGACTGGGTGCTTTCGGGCATCAACGACGGCGGAAATCTTGGCGTCGACGTCTATATGTCGGGCACGGTCGCCGCTGCGCGGGAGGCGATGCTCCTGGGCAAGCCGGCGATGGCCATTTCGCAATTCCGGCGGGGTCGGCCCACCGATTGGGCCCGCGCTGCGCGAGACGCGCGGACAGTTTTAGCGCAGTTGCTCGAGCATCGACCGGGACGCGGGACGCTCTGGAATGTCAATCTGCCCGATCACGACCTGCCTCAGTCGCCCGAGGTAGTCGAATGCGATCTGGATCCCCATCCGCTCCCGCTTACGCTGGAAGTGGTCGAGGGGAAGTACGTCTACCACTCGAATTATCAGCAGCGCCGGCGCGAACCGGGCGCCGATGTCGACCTCTGTTTCGGCGGGCGAATTACGGCGACGCGAGTCGCTCACTACGCCCCGCTGCACCTAGAAAAACGCTAGATGCAGCTGAAAACAGCTTCGACTACTTCGCCAGACGCGGCAGAGACGCCTCAACGGCGTCGGTAACCCGGCCAAAACCGTCGGACGATCGGGCGGCGGCAACCGGCGCTTCGACCGTCTCGGCGGAAAGTTCGCCGCGAACGATGCGAACGTCGCTGGGAGCTTCGATACCGAGCGTCACTCGATTTCCGGCAATCCGGTTGATCACAACCGTGATGTTATCGCCGATGACCAGACGCTCACCCACTTTGCGGCTCAGAACCAACATGACAGCAATCCTCCTTGAAACTGGGAACCGGCGGGGTCAACATTCCCGCAGGCCTGGATCAAACTGAAAAACGGTGAAAAATCAGGCCCCCCTGACTGTCGCTCCAGCCACCCTATCAAATGTGGCAGAGTCCCATCTGGTCCGTTCGCAGTAGCAACTAGCGGACCATACGATAGAACTTGAGGAAATGTTTCCGGTTCGCGCGAAATCTTTCGATTTCGATGCCGATTTTTCCGCGTCGAGCGTTTCAGCATCGCTAGCACGCACTGGATGACCTTCGGACACCTGTCTTAAACTGAGATAACGATCTCACAATGAGTGTGACAATCTGTCGCAGTCCGAGATTCATGGCTGGCTTGGAGCAGGCGATTTGCTTGCATCGGGGCCAGGTTTGGTTTGGCTCGGCGGCAGATTGTCCAGTCACCGTTCGATTGGTGCGTCTCAGTGCGGGGCAAGATAAAAGGGCCGAGTGACACCTTTGGTCACTCGCGTGGAGCGAAATATGAAAAAGTCGAAGTTTTTTTGCGGCCGACGAATTGCCCTGGTTGCTAGCAGTTTTCTGCTGATTTCGCTCCCCTTGGCGGCTGCCGTAGCCCAGGAAGAGGGGCAAGATTCGGTCGCCAGGCTGCTGCAGCAGGCGGCCCAGCTTTCGGCGACGGGAGACAGCCAGAAGGCGGTCGAGAAGCTGACGGCCGTCACCGAGCAGCAGCCGAAGAATGCGCTCGCCTGGTATCTCCGCGGCCGCGAGCATTTTCGTCTCGGGCGAATCAAGGAATCGGTCGCCGACTTTGACCGGGCGGTGGAGCTCGATCCGAAATCGGAATCGCGCCAATGGGAACGCGGCATCGCCTATTACTACGCCGGCGAGTACCAGAAAGGCGCCAAGCAGTTCGAAGACTATCAGAGTTATCACGACCAGGACGTGGAAAACTCCGTTTGGCGCTATCTCTGCGTCGCGCGAACCGACGGCGTGGAAAAGGCGCGCGAAACGCTGCTGCCGATCGAGAACGATCCGCGCATCCCGATGATGCGCATCTACGACCTCTATCGCGGTAAAGCCCAGCCGGAGGACGTTTTGCGCGCGGCCAAAGACGGCTCGCCGGGGCGCGAAGCGCTCAACGCACGGCTGTTCTACGCCCACCTCTACATCGGCCTCTGGCACGAAGCTGCCGGCGAGCGCGAGAAGGCGCGTGACCACATCCTCGAAGCCGAAAAACATCGCATCGGCCACTACATGTGGGACGTGGCCCATGTGCACGCCGATCGGCTCCGAGCAGGTAGCTGAATTCGGTCGATTTCGACCACGCGGTAACGCCACATTTCGCGCAAACCCGTTGATTGACTCGCCGCCCCTATAGTCGGAAGATTAGGGCGTGAGCGCGTGTCAGGTCGGCTGCCGATTTTTTGCGGCGTCGATTCTGGCAATTCGCAGCCACGAGGGGGTCGCTCATGACGGTGAGCGATTTGTTGCTCCATCCGACCTGGCTGAAGCTGCCTTGGGGCGGCGGCGCTCGTGATGCGTCGAGCCATCCTCGCAGCCGGCCTTCTCCCAAGACGCGAACTCACCGTACCGATCAACGTCGTTGGCAAACGTCGCCGCAGCCTGAACTTCAGTTGACCGATCCGCTCGCGCCGCCAACGGTCGTCGTGCCGGCGCTCTCCCCGCGATTGGCTCAAGCCCCGCCCTGGCTGATTAGTCTTGTGATCCATCTGGCGGCGATGATCGCGCTTTCGCTGTGGATCCTGCCGGCGTCGCGCGGCCCTCTGACTCGAGTGCTTACCTTAACGCCGACCGAGGTGGTGGACGTTCCTGCGCTCGAGTCGCTGCCGGCGATGACGATGGAAGTGGTGGAGCTGGCGGCCCCGTTGAGCCGCGTCAGCGCACCGCTGGCTGCGGAAATCGTTCCAATCGAAGTCGAGCTTGCGAACGACGCCCTGGCGCTCGACAAGGGACCGACCTCATCGCCCAGCGCAGGGATCGACGACTTGTTCGGCGCCGGCGGGGGCGGAACGAAAGGCGCGACCGATGGACTGCTCAGCGCGGAGTTTTTCGGCGTGCAGGCGGTGGGGCGAAGTTTTGTCTTCGTGGTTGATTGCTCCAACAGCATGCGCCAAGGGAAGCTCGAAGCGGCGAAGGAGGAATTGCTCTACTCGATCCGCCACATGAGCCCCGAGCAGTCGTTCTACGTGATCTTCTTTAGCGGAACCACGGCCCCGATGTCGCTCGACGATAGCGGCCAGCCGGCGTCGGAACCCGTGGCCGCCACGAACGAGAACGTCGAAAAATTGGCCGCCTGGGTCGAGACGGTCGGCGTCGATCCGTGGACCGATCCCTCGGAGGCGATGCGCATGGCCCTCGCCATGCAGCCCGATGCGATCTATTTGCTGTCCGACGGCCGGTTCACCGATCGGGGTGAGACGCTGCGCCTTTTGAAACGCGAGAACCACGTTCGCGAAGATGGCAAGCGGCGGCCGAAGGTTGTGATTCACACGGTCGGCTTTTACCAGCGCGATGGAGAGGCGACGCTGAAAAGCATCGCCCGCTCGAACGGCGGTACCTATCGGTTCGTCGCTCCGGCAAGATAGTAGCCGGAAGGTAACCACCTGGCTTCGAATGGCGAGTTGGGCTTCTATTCAAGCCGCTCCCGCATCGGTAGCCTCTGTGGCAGCTCTCCGGAGCGACGTTTCGCTCCGGCCACGAAAGACGCCTTTGATAGACAACCTTGAGCGACGATGACCAAACCTCAGCCGAAACCGATCGATCCGGCGCAAGTTCGAGATCTGGCTTTGAGCGTGATCGCTCACGACCGTTTTCCGGTGCTCGCTACGGTCGACGGCGACCAGCCGCGGCTGCGGCCGGTCTCGCCGGTGAGGACCGACGGCTTCACGGTTTACGTGGCGAACCTTCGGCTGTATCACAAGACGGCCGAAATCGCCGCCAATCCGAAGGTCGAGCTGTGCTATGTCGACGACGCCCACAACCAGGTTCGCCTGACCGGCGTGGCCGAAGTTCTCGACGATCGGCCGCTGCTCGAAGAGATCTGGCAAGCCAACCCTCTGCTGCGGCAATATCTCGGCTCGATCGACAATCCGCAGCTCATCATCTACCGCATTCGGCCAACGCAAGTTCGCTACATGCAGGAATGGGCGCTCGAGTACCACGACGTGCCGCTGGAAGCTTCCTGACCGCGGCACTCGCAAGTCGCCGGCCGGCTTGGCATACTAGGGCCGCTGCTGGCGTTTTTCGAGCAGTTCGTAGATCGCTTGCAGCGCTCGAACGTGCTCGTAGAGGCCCTTCTGCAACAGGCCGGCGATCATCCAGATGCCGACCACTCCAGCCACGTTGCAGATCAGCAGCACCAGGCCTGTCAGTGTCATCAGTTCACTCCTCGGAGAATTCTCAGATGTCGAAGCTGTCGATCCTCAGTCTAGCCGCAGCCTTCAGCCTAACGGCGCTCGCGGCCTACTTCACCGGTCACACGGTTGCTCAGGAGAAGAAAGTGTCACGCGTCTACGAACTTCGCACCTACACGACCGAGCCTGGCCGCCTGCCGGCGCTGAACAAGCGCTTCCGCGACCACACGATGCGGCTGTTCGAGAAGCACGGCATGCGGAACGAAATGTACTGGACGCCGACCGATGCGCCGCTGTCCGAAAACACGCTGATCTACGTCATTTCGCACGACAGCGTCGAAGCCGCCAAGAAGTCGTGGGCGGCGTTCCAGGCCGACCCCGAATGGCAGAAGGTGAAGGCGGAGTCGGAAGCGGACGGCAAGATTCTGACGAAGGTGACGTCGGTCTATATGACGCCGACCGACTACTCGCCGAACGTGAAGTAGACGCCCCACCGTGGTCCAGGCCACGTGAGCGCCCTTCATTCTCCGTCCCAAGCTCCAGCCTGGGACGAAACTAACCCGAGGCTCCGCCTCGGCAGCCCTGCGCGAGGACGCCGCGAAAGCAAGAGCAGCGTCCTCGCGTGTGGACAACGCACTTTGCCCGGAGGCGATTCGCCTCCGGTTTTTTGCGTGACTCGCAGTCCCAAGTTGCGGGGACTCGGAAAACTGAAAGCAAGGGCTTACTTGCTGTCCAGTTCCTTGATCTTGATGTTGCGCCAGGCCACTTCCAGCGGCTCTTCTTTCTTGCCGACGCCGTGCACCTGCAGGCAGATGTAGCCCTTGGCGGTCATGTCGTCCTTCAGGTCGACAGCCGGCACGCCGTTGATCCAGGTCTTGATCGAATCGCCGCGGCACTCGATGCGGAACTTGTTCCACTCGTTCTGCTTGAACGCCTTGCGGGCCGCTTCGTTGTCCTTCAGGTCGGCCAGGAATCGGCCCCGGCGACCTTCGTCGTAGATGGCGCCGCTGTACGAACGATCCGAGGGATCGATCTCGACCTGATAGCCGTGCACGCGGTCGGCTGGGATCTTGATCTTCTTTCCTTCGACCTCGATTTCCTTCGGCTCATCGAAGACTTCGCTGCGAATCTGGACGCCCGAATTCAGCGCCGGATCGACCTTGAATTCGAGTTCCAGGATGAAGTCGCCGTATTGCTTCTCCGTGCAGAGAAACGTGTTCGGCGTATTCGGCACGCTGCTGCCGACGATCGCCCCGTCCTCGACGCGGTACTTTGCCTTGCCGCCGTGCTGATGCCAGCCGTCGAGCGTCTTGCCGTCGAACAGCGACACAAAACCTTCCTCATCGGCAGCCCAGGCCGCCGAAACGCTGACCACCAGGGCGGCAACCACCGCCCCCACTTTCCACCACGCTCGCATCATCATTGTTTGACCTTTGGGTAATTTCGAAACAACCGTTCGACCTTCAGGGACCGGAATTCCGGCCCCGTTTCAAGCTGAACATTGTAACCACCCCGGCTGCTCGGCGGTCCACCCGAATGGGCGGGAGCCCAAGAATCCGGACGCTCCTCACAATAATTTCCCCGGTTCGCGCATAGTACTCCTACGATGGTCCGTTTTTCATTACCAAAAGGTTATCTAGCCATGCGAAGTCTGTTTGCCCTGATCGTTGCCTGTGGTCTCGCCGTTCCCGCCCTGGCCGCCGACGACAAGCCGAAGGAAAAGCCCTCGCCCGAAGAGACGTTCAAGAGGCTCGACAAGAACGGCGACGGCAAGCTGAGCCTCGAAGAGTTCAAGGGAAAACGCCAGGGCGAAAAGGCCACCAAGGCTGAGGAAACCTTCAAGAAGAAGGACAAGGACAGCGACGGCTTCCTGACGCTCGACGAGTACAAGGCGAAGCTGGGGAAGGCCAAGTAGTCTGCCAGCACGGCCGATAGGCTCGAGCGAAATCTCCGGTGGCCAGGGACACTCCGATGGGTCGAGTGTCCCTGGTCTTTTCTTGCGCCCGTTCCGGTCAAACGTCTCGGCGACGCCCGCGGGAAGCGATGGGCGGCGACTCTCGGCCCTGTCTCGCTCCGCCGGAGACGGATAAGCTACAAGGTGGCGAGTGCGGCGCCTCGACAGCCGTCGGCTGAGGAGGCGCCCGCCTTGCCCTGTGCGCTAAACTTCCTCGGGGGCGACTTTGGGCTCCCGCTCGCCTTCAGCGGATTGGACTTTCCGTGTCGTTTCGCATTCACAGCTCCTTCAAGCCGGCTGGCGATCAGCCGGCGGCGATCCAGGCCCTCACCGAGGGGATCCAACGCGGCAAAAAGGTGCAAACGCTCCTGGGCGTGACCGGCTCGGGAAAGACGTTCACCATCGCGAACGTCATCCAAAACGTCCAAAAGCCGACGCTGGTCATTTCGCACAACAAGACGCTCGCCGCGCAGCTCTACAGCGAGTTCAAGGAGTTCTTTCCGAACAACGCGGTCCACTACTTCGTCAGCTACTACGACTACTACCAGCCCGAAGCCTACATTCCGCAGCGCGACATCTACATCGAGAAGGACTCGTCGATCAACGAGGAGATCGACCGCCTTCGCCTGGCTGCCACCAGCTCGCTCGTCAGCCGGCAGGACGTGATCGTCGTGGCGAGCGTGTCGTGCATTTACGGCTTGGGTAGCCCAGCCGACTACAAGGCGATGATGGTCCCCTTGCGCGTCGGCGAGCAGATCGACCGCGACGAAATGTTGATGCGGCTGGTCGATATCCAATACGACCGCAACGACGTGACGTTCGAACGGAGCAAATTCCGCGTCCGCGGCGACGTGGTCGAAGTCTGGCCGAGCTATGAGGAATACGCCTTCCGCATCGAACTGTGGGGGGACGAGGTCGAAAAGCTTTCGATCATCAATCCGCTCACCGGCGAAACGCTCGTGCAGCAGGAGCAACTGTTCGTTTATCCCGCCAAGCACTTCGTGATGCCCGAGGATCGCATCGCGGGGGCCGTCGAAACGATCCGCCGCGAACTCGAAGAGCGGCTGCAGCAGTTCCGCGAACAAGGCAAGCTGCTCGAAGCCCAGCGGCTGAACGCGCGGACGCGGTTCGACATGGAAATGCTCCTCGAAGTCGGCCATTGCCCGGGGATCGAGAACTACAGCCGGCCCCTCTCCGGTCGGCCGCCGGGCTCCACGCCCGACACGCTCTACGACTTCTTCCCCAAGGACTTTCTGCTCGTCGTCGACGAATCGCACGTGACGATTCCGCAGATCCGCGCGATGTACGCCGGCGACCGCAGCCGAAAGATGACGCTCGTGGAGCACGGCTTCCGTCTGCCCAGCGCGCTCGACAATCGTCCGCTGAAGTTCGAAGAATGGGAAGCAAAAATCAACCAGGCGATCTTCGTCTCCGCCACGCCGGCCGACTATGAGCTGGAAAAGTCGCAAGGGGAGGTCGTCGAGCAAATCATTCGCCCGACCGGCCTGCTCGATCCGATCATCGAAGTGCATCCCGCCCAGGGGCAGGTGCCACACCTGCTCGAGCAGATTCGCGAACGGGCCGCCATGGGCGAGCGCGTGCTGGTCACCTGCTTGACCAAGCGCCTGGCTGAAGATTTATCAGCCTACCTGAGCGAGCAGAAGGTTCTCTGCAAATGGCTGCATAGCGAGTTGGACGCCTTTGAGCGAGTCGATCTGCTGCGCGACCTGCGCGAAGGTAAGTTCGAGGCGCTCGTCGGCGTGAATCTCTTGCGCGAAGGTTTGGACCTGCCCGAAGTCTCGCTCGTCGCAATTCTCGACGCCGACAAGGAGGGCTTCCTGCGCAGCGAGACGTCGTTGATTCAGACGATCGGCCGCGCCGCCCGTAACGTGAACGCGAAGGTGATTCTGTACGGCGACAAGGTGACCGAATCGATGCGGCTGGCGATCGAAGAAACCCGCCGCCGTCGCGAAGTGCAGGAGAGGTACAACAAAGAGCACGGCATCACGCCCGAGACGGTCAAGAAGCACATCCGAGCGGGCATCGAAGCAGCCGTCGCCGCCCACCGCGAAGCCAACGCCGCCATCGGCCGCGAGGAGGAGAGCGAGTACATCACTGAGGAGTTCCTCAACGAGCTGGAAGCCGAAATGCTCGCCGCGGCGGAGAATCTGGAGTTCGAACGGGCAGCGGCACTCCGCGACCGCATCACGCAACTGCGCGACTCGATTGGCAAAAAGGTGAACGAGGTCGCGGTGAAGAGCTATAAGGCCGGCCCCAAGTACAAAAGCCGCAAAAAGGGGGCGAACGCCCGCGTGCCGCGGCCGAAGAAGAAGTAGCCCGCAGCCGACACCCGCTTCGAGCGCGATTGCCGGGGCCGGTTCGCGCAGAACTAAGAAACACCCAAATTAGCGGAGCGGCGCAAGCCGCCCGGTAAGCGCATTCCCCGACCGTCAATTCCAACGACGCCTTCGCCTGACATCACCCGCCCTGGCCGGCCTTCACGGAATTTCACCGGACGGCTTGCGCCGTTCCGCTACTTGGGCGAAGCTCAACTTCCTGGCATTCGAGCTCGCCTCCCACAGCAGCGACTGCTTCCTTATGGATTCGCTGCCGATGCCTCTTGTGGTGGTTGTATTGACAAATTTGTAAATATTGTTATGTTGGTGGCGTCTACCGCTCGTCGGTTTTGGCTGGCGTGGGGCGTTTTATGCTGCGCGCATGGCGGGCGGCGCTGTTTGGCAATTGGGTTGGTGATCAGCGATGCGGCGCGGCGTTGTGCGCGCGAAGAACTCCTGTTGTGAGCAGGCTGCGCAGGTGTTGTATAACCGATTGGTTATATACCCCCAGAGTTCGCCCTTAGCGGTTGCGCATCGCAGCGAATTGCCCCTGTTCAGCGGTCGCGCGGGAGGGCGCGAAAAGGGGTTGTAAAGTTTTTGTGGTGAAAAACTGTTAAGTAGTTGCGAGGACGCGACTAGCTGCAATTTTTGAAGTGTGCGCAGGGGTTGTAAAGGTTGTGGCCGAGGGGACTGTTCACTAGGATCGGCCTGCGAATGACTAGGGCCGAAGAAAACGCCCTTAGCGCCTCGCAGCAGGAAGCGCGCAGGGGTTGTATTTTCGCGAGGCGCGCCGGGGGCAGGACTCCGCACGGCGCGCCGCTTTAATAAACAGAGGAGGCAACTCCGCGAGGACTCCCGACCCCCTTCAGGCCGGAAGCCCCGCAGCTCCAAGGCGTCCGCTACTCGCCGGCTGGGCCGGCTGCTGGCTGCGGATCGGTCGGCGACATGAGGTAGGCGAACAAGTCCCGCAACTGCTGCTCGCTCAGTTGATCCAGCAGGCCGTTGGGCATGAGCGACAGCTCCGAGGGCTTCACTTCCTCGACCAGGCTGCGATCGATCGTCAGGCGTTCGGTCGGCGTCTGCACGGCGAGCGAACGTTCGTTCTGCTGCAGCACAACGCCGTTGAGTACCCGGCCGTCTTCGAGTGCGATGAGCGACATCCGAAAATTGGTCGCCACCGAAGCCGACGGATCGACGATGTTCTCCAGCCAATAGTTCAGATTGTTCCGCTGCGCCCCGGTCAGCTCGGGACCGATCGTTTCGCCGCGGCCGAACAGCTTGTGGCACTTCGCGCACGACTGTTCATAAACCCGCTGGCCCGCCAGCTTGTCGGCGCTGGCGAGCGATTCGGGCGTCAGCCGCTCGCGCAGTTCGGCGATCTGCTTCAGCCGATCTCCTTCGATCAGCCGCAGCTTCGGCCACAGGCGAGCGACTCTGGCCTGCAGGTCGGCATTGCCCGAGAGCTGAATTTGCCGGAGCTGAAACGCTTGAATGTCGTCGGCTGCGATCTTGCCTTGCTCCACGGCATCGAGCAGCCGCGGCGCGTCGGCTGGCCGCGACGCAAGCACTTCGATCACGGCCGCCTTGCCCGGCTGCAACAGACGCGGGTAGCGTTCGAGCAGAATCTCGGCCAGTTTCGGTTCACCGACGGCTGCGAGGCTTCGCACCGCCTCCTCCGCGACGTCTCGATCGCCGATCAAGGCCGTCACAAGTTCGGCTGCCCCATTAACGCGCGCTTCGGCCAGCGACCGAATCGCCCGGCGGCGGACGGCTGGAGGTTGGTTCGAAGCCGTGGCGATCGCTTTCAGTTGATCGACCGCCCGGCCGCTGCCAAAGACGAGCGAAATCTCGCGCACGAGTTGCTTCGCCGCGTCGTCTCCTTGCGATTCGATGCGTTCGACGACCGCGTCCCATTGGGCGGGTTTCGGCGCTTTCAGCCAACCGTCGAGCGCGGCGGCCATGCCTTTCAAAATGGCCAGCCGCTGGGCTGCGTCGCTCGTCGTGTTCAATTGAGAAACCAACGCGGCGACCGCTTCGGGCTGCGTTTCAATTTCGCCCGTCAGGCGCCGAGCGATATTCTTGGTAATCCGCGGCATTCGCGACTGCTGGATCACGCCGACCGCTGCAAGCGGGTGGGCTGGCGTCGCTTGCTCGACGCCGTACCAGATCATCAGCGGTAGCACGCGATCGTCCGCGTACTCCTCGCGCTTCCCAAGCTCCGCAGCCAGCGGAAACCGAGCTTCAGCCGGCATCCGCTGCAGCGCCGAAGCCAAAAAGGTCAGCACCAGGCCCGATTGCTCGGTTGTGGCTAACTTTTGCAGGGCGGCAATCGCCCGCTCGCTTGGCGCGCTCGATTCCACAAGGAATTGCACGGCCCACACGCGAATGTGCTCATTCGGATGAGCGAGTCGTTCGATGAGCCACGCCTCGTCCACCAGGTTCAGATTGTGCAGGCTCCACAGCGAGCGGAGCAGTTGCTTGTCCGCGACGTCGGACTTCGACCAGAGTCCCTTCAAATAAGCGTCGACTTGCGATAGGTTCTCGCCGCTTTGCGCTCGCTGTCGCAACAGCAGCCGGGCCTGACGCGAGTTCCATTCGCTCCCCTCAACGGCCTGCGTGGCAAGTTCCGTGGGCGTGAGCTTCGGCAGATCGACCTTCCCACGGCTATTTGCCGGCGTCGGGCCGTCCCCCTTCCATTGCACTTTGTAAATTCGACCCGACGTGCGATGGATGCCGTCGTTGTCGTGGCATTCGCCGATATCGGACCAATCGAGCACGTACACGCCGCCATCCGGGCCATAGGCCAGATCGATGCCGCGGAAATACGGATCGCCGAAGCGCAGCAGGTCGGGCTTGTGTTTGCCGACGTACGTGGCTCCCGCTCGTTCAAGGGCGTCCTGGTTGATGCGCCGGCCGTGGAAGTTGAGCGTGAACATCCGCCCGCGATATTCCTCGGGCCAGCTATCGCCTTCGTAGATCATCAAGCCGGAGTGCGCGTGTCCGCCGCCAGCAGCGTCGGTTCCGGGGCTGGCTTCCTTGGTGCGTAGCGCCGTCCATTCCTCGTTGGCTGCGTCCCAGTGCACGTGGTCGGCGGTTTGCTCGATCAGCTCGTACACATGCGGGTTCAGATCCTCGCCGTACATCCGGCGGAAGTGGGCCCCGGGGATTGCGTGCCAGAGATGGCCGATCACCGTGTTGATGAAGAACAGTTGGCCGTTGGCGTCCCAGTCGTGTCCCCACGGATTGGTCGTGCCGTGACAAACGACTTCAAATTTCCGCAGCGTCGGATGGTATCGCCAGATGCCGCAATTGATCGGCGTCCGCTCGCTCGGCGGCGAGCCCGGTAGACCGATAAGAGACGTGGCCAGAATGCCGTTGCGACCATAAAGCCAACCGTCAGGACCCCACCGCAAACCGTTCACGATGTTGTGCCGCGCGGCGCTCGTGTCCCAGCCATCGAGCACGATTTCCGGTTCGCCGTCGGGGATGTCGTCGCCATTTCGATCGGGGATGAAGAGCAAATTCGGCGGCGCAAGGGCCCAAACTCCGCCGAAGCCGGTTTCGACGCTCGAAAGCCGCTTGAGGCCGTCGAGAAACACCTTTCGCTGGTCGGCCTGGCCGTCGCCGTCACGGTCTTCGAGCAAGACAATCCGGTCGTTCTGACTCAGGTCGAAGTTCACGGCGCTTTCGCCGTAGGTATAGTTCTCCGCAATCCAAACGCGGCCGCGCGCGTCGAACGCCATGCCGATCGGCTGCCGCACGTCGGGCTCGTGGGCGAAAAGCGTCACTTGAAAACCGGTGGGCGCTTTGACGGTGGCCAGCGCCTCCGCCGGTTTGAGTGGCGGAATGACCTCTTCCTGCGTATTGCGGACGGCTTCGCGTTCGGGCTCTTCATGGGCTGGCGCGTAACGAGCCGCGACGCCAGCAGCAAGGAGCGCAGCGATTACGCAGCCAAGGAACAAGGTCGACTTTCGACGCGAGGAGAACGGAATTTTCATCGTGAGCGGTTCAGTTCGTGAGAGAGGTAAAGTCTCGCTTGGCTTCGCATTCTGTGCTGGCGTGTGTGGCTGGTCAATTCGAGCGCCCGGAGGTGTCCGAACGCCCAGGCCAATACAGTCAAAATTCTTGAATGTCGCTCAAGTGAAGCACTTGCGGCGTTTTTCTGAGCCCCACAGGAGAAAACGCGTGTTTGGAGCGGTGTTTGCACCCTAAGATTGCTCGGTGGGTGTGGGCCGCGCAATGATTTGCGCGGCCGATGGGGCTGCAATCACCGCGAAATGAGAAAGCGTCTTTGCGGCGCTTGTACCGTACATAATCCAAGGGGGGCAGAGTGATGAAGAAGTTGTTTTGCTGGGCCGCCGTTTCGGCCCTAGCGATTGGTCTAATCGCCGACCCGCTGATGGCCCAGCCGGGCCGCGGCGAAGGTCGGGGTAACCGTGCTGGTGGCGGCCGAGCTCCCGCAGCTCGCGCTGCTCCGGCTCCGCGTGCAGCTCCGGCCCCGCGCGTGAACATCCCTAGCGCTCCAGCAGCGCGTGCGGCTGCTCCAGCAGCCCCGTCTGCTCGCGTGGCTGCCCCGCCTGCCCGAGCAGGCGCCGGCGCCGCAGCTCCAGGTGCTGGAGCGAAGGTTGGAGGGGGCATTAACGTCGGCGGCGCACGCGTCGGCGGTGGCGCGAATGTCGGCGGCGCTCGTCCGGGCGGCGCTGCTCCCGCGGTGCGCGTTCAACCGGGGCCACAAGTTCGCGACAATGTCGGCGGCGCCGCTCCTGGCGCTAAGGCCGGCCCGAGCGTCCGTGAACGCATCACGACAGCCCGGCCCAATATCGACGTAGATTCCCGCCCTCGCATTGATCCTCGCGCCGGCGGTCAGCGCCCTGGCGCGGACGTGAATGTTCGCAATCGTGTGGACGCCAATGTCGCCGATCGCGCTCGCGAAGCGCTCGACGCCCGTAATCGCGGCAACCTCGACGCCCGCGTTCGCCCTGGCGCTCCGGACGGACCGGCCACCGCTCGCGATCGTGCCGGAAACCGCGCTGACCGAGTCGGCGACTTCCTCGATCTCGACCGCCGTACCCCAGCCGAGGTTCGCAATCGGCCGGGCGCTGATCTGGGCGACCGTGCTCGGGCCGCTGTGGACGCTCGCAATCGGGCCGCCGCCGACGCGCGAGCCAATGTGCGCGACAACCTGCGACCAAGCTGGGCGAACCAGGTACGCGTGAACGAAAATGTCAGCCGCAATCTGGCAAACGCCCTCCAGCGAGCCGCACGGGCTCAAGCGGGCGTGGATGCCCGCCGTGGCGCCGATCATCGGCACCATTGGGACCGAGATGGTCATTACGACCATTGGACGCGCAACACGCGTAACTATTGGAGCCGACACGGTTCGCCGTACTTCGGCGCTGGCTGGTGGGGACACCACCACTTCCATCGGCCGCACACCTACTTCAACTACTGGTACGGCCGGCCTTACGCCTACTGGTGGGCGGCGCCGAGCTGGACCGCCTTCAACGGCTGGTTTGGCTGGGGTGGGTGGAACACGCCGTACTACTACAGCTACGGACCAAGCGGATACGTCGTCTATCGCGACGACGGCGTCTATATCGGCGACCAGTACGTAGGCACGCCGGAAGTGTATGCCGCCTCGGCCGCACAATTGGCTGCGATCGATCCGAATCAGCTTCCAGCCGCCGAGGAGGCCAAGTGGATGCCGCTTGGCACCTTCGCCTTCATCACCAGTGAAGAAGAAGCTGAGCAGCCGACGCGGTTCCTGCAGCTTGCCGTCGATCCGAACGGTCTGATCTCGGGAACGATGTTCAACGCCAACCGCGACCAGGCTTACTCGGTGGAGGGTCGAGTCGATAAGGACACGCAGCGCGTCGCCTTCACGATCTCGAACAACCGAGACATCGTCTTCGAAACGGGCATCTATAACCTGACTCAGGACGAGTCGCAGATTCTGGCTCACTTCAGCCCAGACGACACTCGCACCTTCCTCCTGGTTCGCCTCCAGGAGCCAGAGCAGGGGGCCGAGGAACTCAAAGCTGAAGCCACGATGACGGCACCGCTCGACCGCTAAATCGCCGAGAGCGAGCTGAAAACGAACAATCGGCCCGGTCGCGAAAGCAACCGGGCCGATTTTGTTTTGTGAACTTCGCTGTTACAACGCTCAGCGTCCCGCCTTAGGGCCCGCCGTACACGCTATCCACGTAGATCCGATTCTTCACAGCCTCGGGTAGAGGCTCCTGAAAATCGCGAGGCCGACCGCCCACCACTTCCGGCCCTAGATTCTGATCGGGATACGGATCGTGCACCGTGGCTCGCTGACGTTTTTGCTCCACCGTTCCCGGCGTGAACAAACGAAACGGACGATTGGCGGCGCAACCGACAAACGTCAGCAGCAGGAAGGCTGTCAGGCACAATGGCAGGCGCGGCATGGAGTGGGTTCCGCGAAAGGGCAGGGCAATGCAAGCGCAGCATCTCCCTGCGCAGGCGGCGGATTCTAGCAATGCCCGCCTTGCGCCCCAAGAGCAAAACGCCCGGCTTTTTACGCCGCGGACGATCGCCGGCCGAAGAAAATCTGGTAGGCCCGAAACAGGGCCGCCGCGCTCGCCCCAATCGCCAGGCCAAACAGCAGATCGAACATCGGCCCCCGCCACGCCGCCTGCCGCATTTCGTTCTCCAACTCGAGCGAAGCGCCAGCCGTCGAGCTGCTTCCCACCGCTTCAGCCAGCAGCACCGGCGAGAAAAGCGCGACGACCGCCAGCGTCAGCAAAAGTCGCGACACCAAGTCGATGCGCGCTTTGGGACGACTCTCGCTCTGCTGCTTGGCGGCAAGTTCACGCTTCATGGGCGGATGAGGGGTTCGGGGCTGAGTGACGAGGAAAAACGGTCATTTCGAGGGCACAGCAGCCTGATGCGCGAGCTCGATTGCGGCGGGCAACGTCTTCGCCCACCACGCTTTCACCGGGGGCGAAAACAGGTCTAGCAATCGCCGCCGAGTTTCCATCGTAATTGCCGATTTCGGATCCGCCCAATGCGTCGCCTGATTTTCCTTCCGTAGCCCGGCGAGCACCCGTAGCGGCCCGTAAGTGCCGAACTCGGCACAGGCTTGGTGGTAGTCGATGCCCCCCAAAACCTGCTCGCACCACGGCCCGATGGCCCCACGAGCCTCATAAGCCACACCATCGGACCTCGACGGCTGAACCGAGTCGGCGCCGAACCATTCGACCATCCGCGCTTGCCGCTCGGGGGACATCGACGCGTCGAGCAGCAGCTTGTACGTCCCCCACGGCCCCAGCCCGGTGTGAATGTCGAGATGCACCGCCTGGGGAACATCGCCAACCCATCGCGGCAGGTGCTCTCGCAAAATACGCTGCGTCGCCGACGGCCCGCTGCCACCGAAGAACAGCCCGCGCGGATAGTCGTACTGCCCGCCGGCGACCGCTTGCTTCACCGCCGCCATACCGTGCCGCAACACGGCAAGTCCCGCGCGCAAATAAAACGCGTCCAGTGCCCGCGGCGGACCGGCCGGATTGAGCAGCGGCTCAAGCTGGCGATACGCCTCCACGCTGCCGCGATACTCCTCGCCGTCGAGCAAAAAGTTGCGATTCAAATCGACGTTGTCTTCGTTCATCCGCCGCAGCCAGGCAAAGCCGAACGGATTGAGCGCGTGCATAAAGACAAACCGCACGTCGGGATAGCGCGTCGCGAGCGCCGGCTCCGCCTGCAGCAAGGCGTTTTGAGTCGCAGCCCCGAGCGGAGCTTCAACGCCGTGCAGCCCGCTGGAAATCACGACCGTTCGCCGTGGTGAGCTGGCGGGCGAAATCGCGACGTCAATCGTCAGCCGCTCCCCGGCTGGGCCAAGCGCTTCGATCGCGTGCTCTTCCAGCTCCCACCCCGCAGCCGGCGCCAGCGAGCGGAATCGCTTCCGCGAAGCGTCGTAGGGCGCTAGTAACACCTCCAAATCGTTCCCATCAACGCCGCTCATCGTTCCTCCGTTCTCTCCGTCACTGTCGCGGTATCCACCAGCACGATTCGTGCTGTGTCATGCCAATGTGCGGGTAATAGGTCCTCGCCTTCGGCGCAGCGAGTAAAATGAGCGACGTGTCGTGCCCCGCCGCTTCATGCGTTCGCCGGATCAGCTCCCGCCCGATCCCGCGTTTCTGAAAATCGCGATCGACGGCCAGGTCGGACAGGTATGTGCAAAAGGCAAAGTCCGAAAGCGCCCGCGAAACTCCGATGAGCTTACCTGCGAACCGCGCGGTCACAATCAGATCGGCGTTCGCAAGCATTCGCTCGATGGCCCGACGATCATCGACCGGCCGGCGCTCTGCCAACGTCGACCGCACGAGCACGTCAACAAATTCCTCCGCCGAAAGCTCCGGTTCCAAGCCGTAATCAATCGCACTGTTCAAGCGTCACCTCGGGCAAGTCAGGCGTTGTGTAAGTCGTGTGCCAACAATCACGACCTATAGACCGCCTCACCCGTTTCAGGTTCACTCCTGCCGATCTTTGGAACGGGAACCAGGGCGCCGCTGGCGACAGCCAGTGTGCTCCGCGGAAATGCGAGTTGAGCAGGAAATGAACAGGATCGCTCAACTCGCCCCCTTCACCATCTCATCAAACCGCCGGACCATCTCCTCACGCGTGATCTCCTCTACCCGCGTCGAAAAAATCCACATGTGGCCGTAGGGATCCTCCAGCCGGCCGGAGCGGTCGCCGTAGAACTGATTCTTGAGCGGAAAG
>Ga0182743_1000716_pt1 | contig 37475 bp, 33 predicted proteins | sample eDN3rd30CKraftOP_FD_128522 | JGI IMG/M metagenome (GOLD analysis project Ga0182743, IMG submission 128522) | Enriched Organic Plus compost microbial communities from Emeryville, California, USA - eDNA 3rd pass 30_C Kraft OP (version 2) (version 2) ... | reverse complement strand
CTCGTCGACCTCGGCGGGGACGACCGCGTAGGCCGCGGCCCGGGCGAGGCCACCCGCGAGGTGCGAGCCGGATCCGCCGGCCGTGGCCGGGCGCACCGTCCATCGCGCGGGGTCGCCGCGGTCGATCGCGGCGGGCAGGTACTGGCGTCTCGCTCGCGGCGAGCGCCAGGCGACGGCTGCGGGAATGCGGATGCGCGGCCGCTCGGTCACGCGCCGACCCTGCATCGCGAGGAGCGCGGGCCGCGCGAAGCACTCGAACGAGACCGCGGCGCTCACGGGATTGCCGGGGAAGCCGAAGAGCAGCATCCCGTCGGCGGTCGTGCCGAAGCCCTGCGGCTTGCCCGGCTGCATCGCGACCTTCCCGAACGCCATCCGGCCCCCGAGCGCCTGCCGCACGGGCTCGTACGCGCCCTCGCTCACGCCGCCCGTCATGATGACGGCGTCGGCCGCGCGTTCCGAGGCCCGCTCGATCGCCCGGCGAAGGGCGGCCGGCTCGTCGGGGACCGTCTCGCGGGACACGACCTCCGCGCCCGCCTCGAGCGCGAGCGCGGCGAGGAGGAGCGAGTTCGACTCGGGGATCTGTCCCCGCTCGAGCGCGCCACCCGGGGGGACGAGCTCGGAACCGGTCGAGACGATCGAGACGCGCGGCGCTCGCGTCACGGCGAGGCTCGCGACGCCCGCGGCGGCGGCGGCCGCGATCTGGAGCGGCCCCATGGGCTCGCCCGCCGGGAGCAGCTCGGCGCCGGCGGTGACGTCCTCCCCGCGGCGTCGGATGTGCGCCGCGACCCGCGGCCCCCGGAGGATCGTGATCTCGCGCGCCTTGGCGCCGCCGCCGAATCCCTCGGCCGTGTCCTCGACGGGCACGATCGCGTCGGCGCCGCTCGGCACCGGCGCGCCCGTCATGATGCGCGCCGCGTCCCCCGGCGCGAGCGCGGGGTCGAGCCCGCTGCCCGCCGGGATGTCGGCGACGACGCGCAGCCGCACGGGCGACGTCTCGCTCGCCGTCTCGACGTCCGCCCGGCGCACCGCGAAGCCGTCCATCGCCGAGTTGTCGAAGACCGGAATGCTCACGGCGGCGAGCAGCGGGGCCGCGAGGGTCCGGCCGCCCGAGCGCTCGATCGGCACGACGACGGTGTCGAGCGGCCGCGTCGCGGCGAGCACGGCGTCGAGGTGCTCCTCGACGGTCCTCACGCGCGGCTCTCCGCCGCGCCGTCTTCCCGCCGGGCGCCGCGAGCGTGCGACGAGGGGCGGATCGGCACCTCCCGCTGGCGGGACCGGAGCGCGTCGATGACGAGCACGCGGCCGAGGAGCGGTTCGCCGATCCCGGCGACGAGCTTGATCGCCTCCGCGGCCATGAGCGCCCCGACCTGCACGCACAGGGCCCCGAGCACGCCGACCATCGAGCACGCGGGGGGCTCCCCGACCGTCTCGGGCGGGTGGAGGTCGGTGAGGACGACCGGCTCGACGCCCTCGGGCGGCGCCGACCAGAAGACCGTGACCTGCCCATGCCACTCCTGCACGGTGCCCCACACGAGCGGGATGCCGAGGGCCTCGCACGCCGCGGCGACGACCGACCTCGTCGCGAATGTGTCGGAGCCGTCGAGCACGACGTCGCATCCGTCGAGGAGCGCTCGGGCGTTCGACTCGTCGAGCCGAATCGGATGCGCGACGACGCGAGTCTCGGGCGACACCGCCGCGATCGATTCCGCGGCGGAGTCGACCTTGCGGCGGCCGACGTCGGGGACGCCGTGGATGAGCTGCCGATGCAGGTTCGAGACGTCGACGACGTCGTCGTCGATCACGGCGATCTCGCCGATCCCGGCCGCGGCGAGCGAGAGGAGCGCGGAGGAGCCGAGGCCGCCCGCCCCGACGACGCCGACGCGGGCGGCGGCGATGCGGCGCTGGCCGGTCGGGCCGAGCCCGGCGAGCGCGGCGTGGCGGGCGGTGCGCGCCCGCTCGGCGTCGCTCAAGGCCGCGACGGGCTCGACGATCGGCGGCAGTGCCATGTCCTCAGGCTAATCGCCTCCGCTGTCGCCTTGGCCGCGGTGCTACCGTCCTGACGTGCCGTCCGGATCGCGCGTCGCGCTCGCCGTGCCCGTCGCGGCGGCGATCGCGCTCGCCGCGTGCGTGCCCGCGCCGCCGACCGGCGGGACGGGTGACGCGCCCCGGCGGAGCGCGAGCGTCGCTCCGGTCGAGGGCGAGGTCGCGGTCGTCGCGGCCGCCTCGCTCGCGCGCGCATTCGACGAACTCGCCCTCGCGTTCGAGGCGAGGCATCCCGGCGTCGACGTGCGGCCCGTGTACGACGGCTCGAGCACGATCGTCGCGCAACTCGTCGAGGGCGCCGGCGCCGACGTCGTCGCGCTCGCCGATGAGGCGAGCCTCGCTCCCGTGCTCGACCTCCTCGCCGGCGCGCCGGTCGTCTTCGCGACGAACACGCTCGTCATCGCGACGAGCCCGGACGCCGCCCCGATCGGGCGCCTCGAGGACCTCGCCGATCCGGGGCTCGACGTCGTGCTGTGCGCCCCCGAGGTGCCGTGCGGCCGCGCCGCGCACGCGCTGCTCGCGCTCGCCGGGGTCGAGGTCCCGGTCGCGAGCGAGGAGCAGAGCGTCGCCTCGGTCCTCACGAAGGTCGAGGCGGGGGAGGCGGACGCGGGTCTCGTGTACGCGACCGACGTCGTCGGCCGGGACGTCGGCGTCGTCGTCCCCCCGCGCGCGGACGAGGTCGTCAACCGCTACCCGATCGCGCGGCTCGAGCATGCGGCGAACGCGACGGCCGCCGACGCATTCGTCGCGTTCGTCACCGGACCGGATGGCCGCGCCGTGCTCGAGCGCCTCGGATTCGGGTCGCCATGAGCCGCCCATCGACCTCGGTGCGGCTCGGGGCGCCCGCCTGGATCGTCGGACTCGCGGCGGTCGCCGTCGCGGTCGTCGTCCTCCCGCTCGTCGGGCTCGTCGCGCGCGTCGACTGGTCGACGCTCTGGGTCGATATCGCGGCCCCGGCGACGCTCGAGGCGCTCTGGCTCTCGATCTGGACGGGAGCGGTCGCGACGCTCGCGTGCGCCGTCCTCGGCGTGCCGCTCGCGGTCGTCATCGCGAGCGCCGGCCCGAAGCTCGCCGCGGTCCTCCGCGCGATCGTCGCGATCCCGCTCATCCTCCCGCCGATGGTCGGCGGCGTCGCGCTCCTCTACCTGCTCGGCCGGAACGGCTGGCTCGGGCAGCTCCTCGACGCGATCGGGGTGCGGCTGCCGTTCACGCCCGCCGCGGTCGTCCTCGCGCAGGTGTTCGTCGCGATGCCGTTCCTCGTCCTCGCGGCGGAGGGCTCGCTGCGGATGGTCGATCGCGACCTCATCGAGGCGGGCGCGACGCTCGGCGCCGGTCGCGGCCAGCTGCTGCGGCTCGTCGCGCTCCCGCTCGCCGCACCCGGTCTCGTCGCCGGGCTCACGCTCGCGTTCGCGCGCGCCGTCGGCGAGTTCGGCGCGACCGCCATCTTCGCCGGCAACGCCCCGGGTGTCACCCGGACGATGCCGCTCGCGATCTACACCGCGTTCAACGGCGGGGGCGTCACGCAGGGCTCGGCGCTCGCGCTCGCGCTCCTGCTCCTCTTCACGGCGATCGGGGTGCTCCTCCTCGCCCGGGCGTGGCGGCCCGGGCGGCCCGGCTGACCGGGACCGCCGTGTCGGCGGCCGCGCCTAGACTCGCGCCATGACGACCGCGACCGAGACGCCCCTCGAGGTCCTCCGTCGCGTGTGGGGCTACCCGGAGTTCCGCGGCGAGCAGGCCCGCATCATCGACGCCGTCGTCGCGGGGCGCGACGCGATCGTCCTCATGCCGACCGGCGCCGGCAAGTCGCTGTGCTACCAGGTCCCCGCGCTCGTGCGCCGCGGCACGGGCATCGTCATCTCGCCGCTCATCGCGCTCATGCAGGACCAGGTCGACGCGCTCGCGGCGCTCGGGGTCCGCGCCGCATTCCTCAACTCGACGCAGGATCCGGACGCGCGGCGGGACGTCGAGCGCGCGTTCCTCGCGGGCGAGCTCGACCTCCTCTACCTCGCCCCGGAACGGCTCGCGGCGGCGTCGACGAAGGAGCTCCTCGATCGCGGCGAGATCGCGCTCTTCGCGATCGACGAGGCCCACTGCGTGTCGCAGTGGGGCCACGACTTCCGCCCCGACTACCTCGGCCTCTCGGTCCTCGCCGAGCGGTGGCCGGGGGTGCCGCGCATCGCCCTGACGGCGACCGCGACGCTCGCGACCCGCAAGGACATCCAGTCGCGACTCGGGCTCGCCGGCGCCGACTGGTTCGTCTCGAGCTTCGACCGGCCGAACATCCGGTACCGCATCGCGCCGAAGGAGCAGCCGATGCGGCAGCTGCTCGACTTCATCCGCACCGAGCACAGCGGCGACGCCGGGATCGTCTACTGCCTCTCGCGGGCGAGCGTCGAGAAGACCGCGGAAGCGCTCGCCGGCGCGGGCATCGAAGCCCTCCCGTACCACGCGGGGCTCGATGCGGCGACGCGGCGGCGGCACCAGGCGCGCTTCCTGCGCGAGGACGGCGTCGTCATGGTGGCGACGATCGCGTTCGGCATGGGGATCGACAAGCCCGACGTGCGGTTCGTCGCGCATCTCGATCTGCCGAAGTCCGTCGAGGGCTACTACCAGGAGACGGGTCGCGCCGGCCGCGACGGCCTCCCCTCGACCGCGTGGATGGCGTACGGGCTGCAGGACGTCGTCCAGCAGCGGCGCATGATCGAGCAGTCCGAAGGCAGCCTCGCGCATCGGCGCAGCCTCTCGGCGCACCTCGATGCGATGCTCGCGCTGTGCGAGACCGTCTCGTGCCGCCGGGTCCAGCTCCTCGCCTACTTCGGCGAGGCGTACGGGGGCGAGCAGTGCGGCAATTGCGACACGTGCCTCGACCCGCCCGAGGCGTGGGACGGCACGATTCCCGCGCAGAAGCTCCTCTCGACGGTCGTGCGACTCGATCGCGAGCGCCGCCAGCGCTACGGTGCCGGGCATCTCATCGACATCCTCCTCGGGCGGGAGAACGACCGCGTCATCCAGCAGCGGCACGACCAGCTCGCGACGTTCGGGATCGGGACGGAGCTCTCCGAGCAGGAATGGCGCGGCGTCGTGCGCCAGCTCCTCGCGCAGGGCCTCCTCGCGGTGGGCGACGACGGCTACGGGACGCTCCGCATCACGGAGGCGAGCGCCGACGTGCTCTCGGGACGCCGCGCCGTGCACTTGCGACGCGAGACCGCCGGGCGGGCGCTCGCTCGGACGAAGACCAAGGCGGCCGCCGACCTGCCCGGCGAAGCGGCCTCGCTCTTCGAGGCGCTGCGGACCTGGCGCGCGAGCACCGCGCGCGAGCAGGAGGTGCCCGCGTACGTCGTGTTCTCCGACGCGACCCTTCGCGGGATCGCGGTGAGCCGGCCCGGCAGCCTCGACGAGCTCGCGAGCGTCTCGGGTGTCGGGGCGAAGAAGCTCGACACGTACGGGGCCGCCGTGCTCGAGATCGTGCGAGCGGATGCGGCAGCGGCGTAGTCGTTATCGACGCGTTATCCACGACCGCGTGGAAACCCAATAGTCTGCAGTGCTGGCCGTTCGCCGATCGGATTGAGGAAGGAGGCTCGAGCATGATGCACCGCACGTTCGCATTCGCACCCGTCGAGGTCGCGTCGCGTCGCACCCGCCGAGCCGCACTCATCCGTCGAGCGCCGGGCCGACGCCTCGCCGCCGCGTGACGCGCTGACGCGCTGAGCGCCCGTTCCCTCGCGCCGGTCGGGCGCCGGCCGCGCTGCCTCGCCGCCGCGTCGCTTCGCCGCGCGCCGCCTCGCCCCATCCCACCCCGTCGACTTCTCGAAGCAGAGGAAACACCATGTCCATCACCACGACGACGACCGAGATCGAGGTCGTCACCACCCATCCGCCGCAACGGCTCGCGCTCGCCGCGGTGCTCCCGCGGCTCGGTCTCGTCGATCGGATCGCGCTCCGCCTCGTCGTGCGAGCGCTCACCCGACTGTCGGCGGAGCCCGACCGCGAGTCGCGCGCCCGGCAGCACCGACTCGTCCTCGACAACGAGCGGCGCCGGGAGGAGGCGCTGCGCGCCGTGCTCCTCGAGCGCGCATTCCGATGAGCGACCGCCCGGCCGCCGGCTCCGAGAGGTCCGCACAAGCGGCCTCGTTCGGAACCGGCGGCCGCTTGTCGGCCGTCGACAGCGCACCGCGCTCGGCGCTGTCAGATGCCTACGATGGCGGCATGACCTCTGTCACCGAGCGCCCGAAGCAGAACGACGACGCCGCAGCGACCGGAGCCGACGTCGAGGCGCAGTCCCGCATCGACGTCGCGCTCCTCGAGGAGCTGCTCCTCGGCCGCTGGGCCGAGATCCGTCGCGAGGCCCGCGGCTACATCCGCGACGAGCGCTTCCAGCGCGTGCCGGGGGAGAGCGTCCGCGAGCATCGCGACCGCGTCGTGCGCGCGCTCCACGCACTCGTCGAGTTCGGCGCGTCGCGCCTCGCATTCCCCGAGCGCCTCGGCGGCAAGGACGATCACGGCGGCAACATCGCGGGCTTCGAGGAGCTCGTCCTCGCCGACCCGAGCGTCGGCATCAAGAGCGGTGTCCAGTGGGGCCTCTTCGCGGCGGCGATCCTCCACCTCGGCACCGAGCGGCACCACGACCGCTGGCTGCCGGACGCGATGTCGCTCCGCCTGCCCGGCGCGTTCGCGATGACGGAGACGGGACACGGCTCCGACGTCGCCTCGATCGGCACGACCGCGACGTACGACCCCGCGACGGAGGAGTTCGTCATCCACACGCCGTTCCGCGGCGCGTGGAAGGACTATCTCGGCAATGCGGCCGAGACCGGAATCGCCGCCGTCGTGTTCGCGCAGCTCGTGACGCAGGGCGTCAACCACGGCGTCCACGCGTTCTTCGTCCCGATCAGGGACCCCGAGACGAAGGCCTTCCTGCCGGGCATCGGCGGGGAGGACGACGGCGTGAAGGGCGGCCTCAACGGCGTCGACAACGGCCGCCTCCACTTCGACCACGTGCGCATTCCGCGCGACAACCTCCTCGACCGCTACGGCCAGGTCGCGCCCGACGGCACGTACTCCTCGCCGATCGACAGCCCCGGCCGGCGCTTCTTCACGATGCTCGGGACGCTCGTTCAGGGGCGGGTGTCGCTCGACGGGTCGGCGATCGCGTCGAGCAAGCTCGGTCTCGCGATCGCGATCCGCTACGGCACGCAGCGCCGCCAGTTCGCCGCGGGCGACGGACCGGAGACCGTGCTCCTCGACTACGGGCGCCACCAGCGACGGCTCCTCACGCGACTCGCGCAGGTCTACGCGCAGTCGTTCGCGCACGAGCGGCTCCTCGAGCAGTTCGACGCCGTCTTCTCGGGGCGGAACGACACCGACGAGGAGCGACAGGACCTCGAGACGCTCGCGGCGGCGCTCAAGCCGCTCTCGACGTGGGGTGCGCTCGACATCCTCCAGGAGTGCCGCGAGGCGTGCGGCGGCCAGGGCTTCCTCGCCGTCAACCGCATCGCACCGCTGCGCGCCGACATGGACATCTGGGTGACGTTCGAGGGGGACAACAACGTCCTCCTCCAGCTCGTCGGCAAGCGTCTTCTCACGGAGTACGCGAAGCGCATGTCGAAGCCGGACGCCGCGCAGATCCGCGCCTACGTCGCCGACCAGGTCGACGAGGCCGTGTTCGGCCGCACCGGCCTGCGCCAGCTCGGCCAGACGATCCGCGACTTCGGGTCGACCGCGCGCTCCGTCGACTACGTGCGCGACACGGACTCGCAGCGCCAGCTGCTCACCGACCGCGTCGAGACGATGATCGCCGAGCTCGCGGGCGAGCTGCGCGACGGGCGGACGATGTCGCCCGCGGATGCCGCGGCGCTCTTCAACCGGCACCAGAACGACCTCATCACCGCGGCGAGGGCTCACGGCGAGCTCTTGCAGTGGGAGGCGTTCACCGACGCGGTCGAGCGCATCGAGCACCCGCGCACGCGCCAGGTGCTCACGTGGCTGCGCGACCTCTTCGGCCTCGGCCTCATCGAGGAGCACATCGGCTGGTACCTCATGAAGGGCAAGATCTCGAGCGCTCGCGCGCACGCGATCACCGACTACATCGACGCGAGGCTCCTGCCGCGCATCCGCGCGAACGCGCTCGAGCTCGTCGAGGCCTTCGCGATCCCCGACGAGCTCATCGGCGCGGGCATCGCGCTCGGCGACGAGCAGGCCCGCCAGGAGGAGGCCGCGGCGTACTACGCGGCGCTTCGCGCGTCCGGCGCCGCGCCCATCGAGGAGAAGGCGCTCAAGGCTCGGAAGTAGCGGCGTTACCCTGACGCCGTGACGTTCAACGAGAACGCGAACATCGACCCGAGCCGGGTGCGCCGCCGTGGCGGGAAGATCGCCGGCGCGTCGATCGGCGGCGGCCTCGGGCTCGTCGCGATCGTGCTCCTCTCGCAATTCCTCGGCGTCGACCTGACGCCGCTCGTCGGCGGACTCACCGGCGGCGGCGTGAGCTCGAGCCAGGAAGAGTCGCAGCTCGAGGGCTGCACGACGGGTGCGGAGGCGAACGCGAGTCTCGACTGCCGGATCGCCGGGACGGCGGACTCGCTCGACACGTACTGGTCGGCCGCGCTTCCCGAGCTCGGCGTCGCGTACCGCACGGTCGGCGGCGTCATCCTCTTCGAGGGCGCCACGGGGACGGCGTGCGGGACCGGGACGAGCGCGATGGGCCCGTTCTACTGCCCGGGCGACGAGACGATCTACATGGACACCGCGTTCTTCGGCGAGCTGCGCTCGCGGTTCGGCGCCTCCGGCGGTCCGCTCGCCGAGATGTACGTCGTCGCGCACGAGTGGGGCCACCACGTCCAGCACATCGCCGGCATCATGGACGGGCTCGATCTCCGCGACACCGGCCCCGACTCGGACGGCGTCCGGCTCGAGCTCCAGGCGGACTGCTTCGCGGGCGCGTGGGCGGGTGCCGCGACGGAGATCGTCGATGAGCGGGGCGTGACCTTCCTCGAGCCGCTCACGGAGGCGCAGGTGCGGGACGCGCTGAGCGCGGCGGCCGCCGTGGGCGACGACCACATCCAGGAGTCGCTCGGAGGCGGGCAGGTGAATCCGGAGACGTGGACGCACGGCTCGAGCGAGTCGCGTCAGCGCTGGTTCACGACCGGTTACGAGCGCGGACCGGAGGCGTGCGACACGTTCGACGTCCCGGCCTCGGCGCTGTGAGCGCTCATGGCGAGATGACGTCGACGAACGACGCGCGCAGCTCCGTGAGCGAGGGGCGGATGCGGGCGAGGTAGGACGTCCATTCCTCGGACGACTCGAACGCCCGCTCGGCGGCGCGGAACTCCGCCTCCGTGCCTGGGTGCGAGACGAGCCAGTCGATCTGCAGGTGCTCGCGGTCGACGACGACCCACTCGACGGTGAAGCCGAATCGCCCGCGGATCGCCGGCACACCCGCGAGGTACCACTCAAGGAACTCGTCGAACATCTCGGGCCGCATCGAGTAGCGGCGCAGCTCGCGCGTCGTCACTTGACGGCCAGGGCGTTCGCGGGGGAGCCGATGCCGCGCGGCACGTGGAGCGGCGCGCTCGTGAGGAGGAATTCGTGCACGCCGTCCGCGGCGCAGTCGCGCGCGAGCGGGCCGGTGTTCCACAGCTCGCCGAGCATGAGCCCGAGGCCGCCGATGAGCACGCGGTGCAAGAAGCCGAACGGCGTCGCGCCGGGGCCGGCCTCGATCGGCCACACCTCGGCCGCGGGCGCGTCGCTCGCGATCGCGGCGACGCCGAGGTCCCACACGTACTCGGCGACGGCCTCCTCGTGCGCGAGCCCCACGGCCGTGATCCGGTCGCCATCGGCCTGCTGCTCGCGAACCTCCCGTGCCTGCCTCGCGTACCACTCGACGTAGCCGGTGTGGATGACGAGGATGTCGCCGGAGCGGACCTCCGCTCCCGCGCGGCGTCGAGCGGCCTCGAGATCGTCGGCCGTGATCGGGACGGACGCGCCCGGACCGCCGCGCTCGGTGACGAGGTCGGCGACGTCGACGAGCACGCCGCGCGTCGCGATGCCGCGCGCCGCGACGTGGTCGATCGTGTTCCGGCCGCCGCGCACCTCGCGCGTCGTGCGGCCGTTCCAGTAGCGGTCGAATGCGCAGCCGACGTGCCCGAGCGAGTCCCACTGGCTCGCCGACTGGAGGTAGAAGTCGTCGAGCTTGTCGTCGAGCCCGAGACTCGGCTCGCCCTCGGACGCGCCGAGGTGGCCCTCCGTCACATGCCGTGTCGAGCCGCGACCGAAGAACGCGGGATCGACGAGGTCGATCGGGATGTCGAGCGGGAAGACCGCGCCCTTCCGCACGGCGCGAGCGCCCTCGACCGCTTTCTCCGGCGTGATGAGGTGCATGCGACCGATGTCATCCTCGTCGCCCCACAGGCCCCATGCGACCGGCGCGCCCTCCGCCGTGCGTTCGAGCTCCGCGTACCGCGGCAGCGCGGTCATTCCGGATCGCCTTCGGCGGCCTCCGCCGCGGCGATGCGCTCGCGGATGCGCGGGAGGATCTCCTCGCCGTAGCGCCGCAGGAACCCCTCCTGGTCATCGCCGGGCCCGTGGAACACGAGGTGCCGGAAGCCGAGCTCGACGTACTCGAGGATCCGGTCGACGTGCTCGTCGGGGTCCGTCGAGACGATGAAGCGCGACGCGGCGCGTTCGATCGGGAGCTCGGACGCGAGGCGCTGCATCTCGAGCGGGTCCTCGACGTGCATCTTCTCCTCGGGCGTGAGCGCGAGCGGCGCCCAGAACCGGCAGTCCTCGATCGCACGCTGCCGGTCGTGGTCGAAGGACACCTTGACCTCGATGAGCGTGTCGACGTCGCCGGCGAACCGGCCGGCCTGCTCGATGCCCTCGCGAAGCGCGGGGAGGAGCGTCTCCGTGTAGAGATCCCGGCCCTTGCCGCTCGTCGTGATGAAGCCGGACGCGACGCGGCCGGCGAGGCGCGTCGCGGCGGGCCCGGCCGCGCCGATGTAGATCGGGACCGCGTTGAGCGGGCGGTCGTAGATCGTCGCGTTGTGCGTCGTGTAGTACCGCCCCTCGAACGTCACGCGCTCCTCGCTCCAGAGGCGCTCGATGAGCTCGATCGCCTCCTTGAGCCGGGCGAACCGCTCCTTGATCTCGGGCCACTCCATGCCGAGCGTCACCTCGTTGAGCGCCTCGCCCGTCCCCACCCCGAGGATGACTCGGCCGGGGTAGAGCTCGCCGAGCGTCCCGAAGGCCTGCGCGACGACCGCGGGGTGGTAGCGGAATGTGGGCGTGAGGACCGACGTGCCGAACACGATCCGCTCGGTGCGGGCGCCGAGCGCGCCGAGCCAGGGGAGCGCGGCGGGCGCGTGGCCGCCGTCGTGATTCCAGGGCTGGAGGTGGTCCGAGATGAAGACCGAGTCGAAGCCGACCTCTTCCGCGAGGACCGCGTAGTCGAGGAGGCGGCTCGGCCCGAACTGCTCGGCGGAGGCCTTGTAGCCGAGGCGGACGGGGTACGTCATCGTGCTTCCTTTCTCACGGCTAGACGCTCGGGACGAGCGCGTCGGCGAGGTCGGGGACGAATGCGGAGCGGTCGAACGCGGCGCCGTGCTCGCGGAACTCGTCGACGCTTCCCGGCCAGAGGAGCGCGAGCCGTCCGGTCGCGTCGTCGAGGTACCAGCTGCGGCAGCCCGACAGCCACACGGTCGACGCGGCGATCTCGTCGATGCGGCGCGTGTATTCGCGCTCGGCGGCCGTCGTGACCTCGAGCCGGTGGTCGCCGCGGGCGTCGAGGTGCTCGAGCGCGGCGAGGAGGTAGTCGAGCTGCGCCTCGATCATGAGGATCGACGAGTTGTGGCCGAGGCTCGCGTTCGGGCCGTCGAGGATGAAGCAGTTCGGGAAGCCGGCGACCATGGTGGATGCGTGCGAGACCATGCCGTGGGCCCAGTGCTCGGCGAGCGTCGCCTCGGTGCCGCGGACGAGGTCGGCGTACGGCTGCCGTGAGCTCTCGAAGCCCGTCGCGAAGACGACGGCGTCGACCTCGTGCCGCGCGCCGCTCGCCGCGACGAGCTCGCCGTGGTCGATCGCCGCGAGGGCGCTCGCCTCGAGCCGGATGGCGCCGCTCGTGACCGCGGGGTAGAAGTCGTCCGAGAAGACGATGCGTTTGCAGCCGATCTCGTACTCGGGCGTGAGGGCCGCGCGCGTGGCGGGGTCCGGGACATGCCGTTCGAGGTGCGCGAGGGCGCGCGCGCGGACGGCGCCGACCGCCGCGGGGTCGCCGAAGCGCTGCGCGAGCATCGCCTCGCCCGCGAGGTACGCCTCGCGCCGCTCGGCCGCCATGCGCTCGGGCTCGGCGGCGAATGCGCGGCGCTCGTCCGGCGAGTAGTCGCGATCGTCGCGCGGGAGGATCCAGGCCGGGCTCCGCTGGAAGACGGTGACCTCCGCGTCGCGGGCGAGTTCGGGCGCGAGCTGGATCGCGGACGCGCCCGTGCCGATGACGGCGACGCGCTTGCCGCTGAGGTCGGCGCCCGTGTCCCAGCGCGCGGAGTGGAAGATCGGGCCGCGGAAGCTCGCGATCCCCGGGACCTCCGGGATGCGGGGCTCGCTCAAGCGGCCGCACGCGAGGACGAGGGCGCCCGCGGTGACCGGCCCGCGCGCGGTCTCGATCCGCCAGCAGCCGGCCGCCTCATCCCAAACGGCGGCCAGAAGTGCGGCCCCGAATCGGAGCCGGTCGGCGATCCCGGTCGAGGCGACGACGTGCTCGAGGTACGCGCGGATCTCCGCCCCGGGAGCGAAGCGCCGCGTCCATTCCGGATTGGGCATGAACGAGAAGCCGTACAGGTGCGACGGTATGTCGCACGCGACGCCGGGGTAGACGTTGTCGCGCCACGTCCCGCCGACGGCCTCGGCGCGCTCGAACACGAGGAAGTCGCCGCGCCCGGCCCGGTCGAGCGCGACCGCGGCGCCGATGCCACTGAAACCCGCCCCGATGATCGCGACGTCGACGTGCCGCGTCACTGGACGACCCCGTACGTCGTCGTGCGCTGCCGGAACTGCCGGAAGAGCCGCTTCGCGATCGCGGCCCCCTCGGCGAGCGGGAGCTCGAGTCCCTGCTCGACGCCGGCGTCCGGCCGGACCCGGCCGTCGAGCAGGGTGCCGCCGAGGTCGTTCCCGCCGGATCGGAGGAGGACCGCGGCGTGCTCGGCGCCGACGCGCGTCCACGGGATCTGGATGTTCCGGATCGTCGTCGAGAGCAGGAGTCGCGACACGGCGACCATCGCGCGGTGCTCGTCGAGCGGCGAGCGGCCGTCGACAAGCGGAACATTCCATCCCGGGAACGGGATGGGGACGAACTCGGTGAAGCCGCCGGTCTCGCGCTGGATCGCCGCGAGTCGCCGGAGGTGCGCGACGCGATCGGCGGCCGTCTCGACGTGGCCGTAGAAGATGACGGAGGTCGAGCGGAATCCCGCGCGGTGCGCCGCTCGGATGACCTCGTCCCACCGCTCGACGGGGAGATCCTCGGGGGCGACGCGTTCGCGGATCGCGTCGTCGAGGATCTTGACGCCGGTCCCCGGGACGGTGTCGACCCCCGCCTCCCGCATCGCCGCGAGGGCGCCGTCGAGGCCGAGGCCGCCGCGCGTCGCGAGGTCGTCGATGTCGGCGGGACGGAACGCGTGGAGATGGATGCGAGGGGCCGTCGCCTTGACGGTTCGCGCGATCTCGAGGTAGCCGAGCGGATCCTCGGTCGCCGGCAGTCGGCCCTGGATGCACACCTCGGTCGCGCCGAGGTCGGCGGCGTCCGCGACGATCGCGGCGAGCTCCGCACGCGAGTAGTCGGTGCCGTAGCCGGTCGACGCGATGTTCCGGTTGACGACCATCGTCACGACTTCGCCGACGGTGTAGCGGCGGCGCTCGTCGGCGCGCTCGACGAGCTCCTCGAGCGCGTCGCCGGTCGCGAGCAGGAGCCGCTCGAAGTCCTCATCCGGGTCGATCGGGTCGAGCCCGGGGGCGGCCGCCCGCGCGTCGACCGCGGCGAGCCCGTCCGGGCCGGCGAGCCGGCGGACGGTCGGGAGGAGGCCGGGGTCGATCCACGCGTCGTCGAGGAATTCGGGATGCGCCGTGAGGCGTTCGCGGAGCTCGAAGCCCGCCTCGGCGGTCAGTCGAGCGAGCGACTCGATCTGCGGCCATGGCCGCTCCGGGTTGACGTGGTCCGCCGTCAGCGGGGACACCCCGCCCCAGTCGTCCGCGCCCGCCCGGACGAGCATGCCGAACTCCGCCGGATCGGAGAGGTTCGGCGGCACCTGGATGCGGGCTCGGGGGCCGAGCACGAGCCGGGCGGTCGCGACCGCGGCGAGGTACTCCTCGAGCGCGGCGTCGTCGGCGTCGGCCATCGCGGTGCGCGGCTTCGCGCGGAAGTTCTGGACGATCGTCTCCTGGATGTGGCCGTGCCGCTCGTCGATGTCGCGGATCGCGACGAGCGACTCGGCGCGGTCGCGCAGGGTCTCGCCGATGCCGACGAGGATGCCCGTCGTGAAGGGGATTCGAACCACGCCCGCGTCCTCGAGCACGCGCAGCCGGACGCGCGGCTCCTTGTCGGGCGACCCGTAGTGCACCTCGCCGCGCTCGGACCACAGGCGCTCCGCCGTCGTCTCGAGCATCATGCCCATCGAGGGGGCGACGGGCCGCAGGCGCTCGAGCTCCTCGAGCGACATCACGCCCGGGTTGAGGTGCGGGAGCAGGCCGGTCTCCTCGAGGACGGCGCGCGCCATCGCCGCCACGTAGTCGAGCGTCGACGCGAAGCCGTGCTCGTCGAGCCACGCGCGCGCCTCCGGCCACCGGGCCTCCGGGCGGTCGCCGAGCGTGAAGAGCGCCTCCTTGCAGCCGAGTTCGCGGCCGTGCCGCGCGACGTCGAGGATCTGCTCGCGCGACATGTACGCGGGTTTGCCGAGCTTGAGGAGCTGGCCGGGCGTGTCGACGAAGGTGCAGTAGTGGCAGCGGTCGCGGCAGAGCGTCGTGACCGGGAGGAAGACCTTGCGCGAGTACGTCACGACGCCGGGGCGACCGGCGAGCGCGAGGCCGCGGTCGCGCACCTCGCTCGCGGCGTCGAGGAGCGCGTCGAGCTCGTCGCCGCTCGCGCGCAGGAGCGTCTCCGCCTCGTCGACGTCGAGCCGTTCGCCGTCGAGGGCGCGGCCGATCGCGACGCGGAGCGTCGAGGTCGCGAGTCGCGGTCCCATCGACTCACGATAACCCCGGGCGCCCTGACGCGCGCCCACGTCAGCCCGCGAGCGTCCTCCGGTCGAGGCGGTAGCCGATCGGGAAGAGGTTGACGCGCCGCCGGCCGGTCAGGAGCCCCCAGATGCCGCCGGGCGCGACGAGGACCATGACGACGCCGAGGAGGCCGAGGCCGATGAGATAGACCTCGCCGTAGTCGGCGAGGAGCTCCCGGAGGATCCAGAACAGCACGGCACCGATGATCGGGCCCTCGATCGAGCCGACTCCGCCGATGACGACCATGAAGATCATGAACGCGGTCCACTGGACGCTGTAGACGGCGGTCGGCTGGACGTTGAGCGCGGAGATCGCGACGATCGCGCCCGCGGCGCCGGCGGCGGCGGCCGCGATGACGAAGACGAGGCGGCGCGCGGTGACGACGTTGACGCCCGACGTCGCCGCGGCGACGGGCTCGTCGCGGACCGCGGTGAGCGCGAGTCCGAGGCGCGAGCGGACGAGGAGGACGACGGCGACCACGACGATGACGGCGACGGCGAGCGCGGCCCAGTAGCCGATCGCGATGCGCATGTCGCGGTCGACGCCCGCCATCGGCGGGATCGAGAAACCGGAACCGGCGCCGAGCTCCGGGAAGCGGATCGTCACGAGCCGGAAGATCTCCGCGATGACCCACGTGCCGACGGCGAAGTAGCCGCCGACGAGCCGGAACACGAGGTAGGAGATCGGGATCGCGATGATCGCGCAGGCGACCGCGACGAGCGGGATCGCGAGGAGCTGGTTGAGGCCGAGGATGCCGACGAGCGTGACGATCCCGTAGGCGCCGAGCCCGACGTACGCCTGCTGGCCGATCGAGACCATGCCCCCGAAACCCGCGAGGAGGTTCCACGCGGTCGCGAGGATGATGTAGACGAACAGGTCGGTGAGCTGCCGCGTCGACCCGATCGGCACGTAGTACGGGAGCACGGCCATGACGATCGCGAGGACGAGCGCGACCGAGACGCCGACGATCGAGGCGGGCGTGAACCGGCGGATGTGCGGCGCGACGCGCACGGCCTGCGTCGGCGTCGGTGGGACGGCGTGCGTGGTCACTGGCGCACCCTCCTCTGGATGAGTCCGTTCGGGAGGAAGATGAGGAAGATGAGGAAGACGACGTGCCCGGCGAGCTGGAAGAGCGTCGCGTCGAACGTCGCCGCGAGCGTCTGGACGACGCCGAGGATCATCGAGCCGAGGAGCGTCCCCCACAGGCTCCCGAGCCCGCCGATGATGACCGCCTCGAAGGCGTAGATGAGGAGCATGTCGCCCGAGGACGGGTTGAACCCGGCCTGGACGCCGTTCGCGACGCCGGCGACCGCGACGAGCCCGAACGCGATCGCGGCGGCGATCGCGTAGATGTGCCGGGGGTTCGCGCCCATGAGCGAGACGGTGGGCGCGTCGTCGCTCACCGCACGGACGAGTCGACCGAACTGCGTGCGTCGCATGACGAGCGAGAGTCCGCCGAGCGCGAGAACCGCGAACGCGAGGACGAGGATCGGGAAGACGCCGATCCGGATGTCGCCGATCGCGATGGAGGCGGTGTCGAGCGCCCCGAGGCTCAGGCGCCGCTGGTTCGCCGACTGCGTGACGAGGAGGAGGTTCGCGATGATGATCGCGATGCCGAACGTCACGAGGAGCGACGGGAGCGGCGACTCGGAGAGCGTGCGCTGCAGGACGAATCGCTGGAGGACGTAGCCGAGCGCGGCCATCGCCGGGACGATGACGAGCATCGCGAGGAGCGGCGAGACGAATCCGGCCTGCACGAGCAGGAGCGTCCCGTAGGCGGCGAGGACGGCGAGGGCGCCGTGCGCGAGGTTGACGAGGCGCATGACGCCGAACATGAACGACAGTCCGGCGGCGAAGAGCGCGTAGAGCCCGCCGAGGAGGACGCCCTGGATGATGGCTGAGACGATCTGCACGTCAGGCTCCGAAGTAGGCGCGAGTGATGTCGGCGAGGTCGAGGTCGCGTCCCGCGAGCGAGGTGCGGCCCTGGAGGAGGCAGTGGACGTCGTGCGACGCGCGCGTCGCCTGCTGCACGTCCTGCTCGACGAGCAGGATCGAGGTGCCCTGCTCGCGGATGAGCGGAATGCTCGCGTAGATCTGCGCGATGATCGCGGGCGCGAGGCCGAGGCTCACCTCGTCGAGGAGGAGGACGCTCGGGTTCGAGATGAGGGCGCGCGCGATCGAGGTCGCCTGCTGCTCGCCGCCCGAGAGGTCGCCCGCGCGTCGGTGGCGGCGCTCGGCGACGAGCGGGAACCGCTCGTAGATCGCGTCGAGCGTCCAGGGGCCGGAGCGCTTGGATGCGCGGGCGGTCAGGAGGTTCTCCTCGACGGTGAGCGACTTGAAGAGCCGACGGCCCTCAGGGACGAGTGCGATGCCGAGCCGCGCGCGCTTGAAGGCGGGCACGCGGGACACGTCCTTGCCGTCGAGCAGGATCCGGCCGGAGGCGAGCGGCACCTGACCGGCGATCGCCTTGAGGAGCGTCGACTTCCCCGCGCCGTTCGCGCCGATCACGGCGAGGATGCCGCCGTCGTCGAGGCGCATCGAGACGTCGCGCATCGCCGGGAGCTGGCCGTAGTAGACGTCGATGTCGTCGATCTCAAGCATTCGGGGCCCCCTCGGCGACGACCTCGTCGAGGTCGGGCTCGATGCCGAGGTAGATCGAGCGCACGTCGGGGGACGCGAGGACGTCGTGCGGCGTGCCCTCCGCGAGGACCTTGCCGTAGGTGAGGCAGATCATGCGCGTCGCGACCGCCGTGAGCGCGTGGACGACGTGCTCGATCCAGACGACCGTGACGCCGTACTCCTGGACGGAGCGCACGAGGTCGATGATCGGCGGGAGCTCCTGCTCGGTGAGTCCCCCCGCGACCTCGTCGAGGAGCAGGAGCTTCGGTCGGCTTGCGAGTGCTCGGGCGACCTCGAGGCGCTTGCGGTCGAGGAGCCGGAGCGAGCCTGCGAGGTCGTCCGCGCGGGGCGTCAGGTGGGTGCGCTCGAGCGCGTACCACGCCGCGCCCTCCGCCTCCTTGGCGCTCAGGCCGGCGCCGTAGCGCGCGCCCACGAGGAGGTTCTCGAGCACCGACATCCCGAGGAACGGCCTGGGGATCTGGTAGCTCGTCGCGATGCCGTGCTGGGCGCGCCAGTGCGCGCTGCGCCTCGTGATGTCCTCCCCGGCGTACTCGATCGTGCCGGTCGAGGGCGGGATCGTGCCGCCGAGGAGGGCGAGGAGCGTCGACTTCCCGGCGCCGTTCGGTCCGATGATGCCGAGGACCTCTCCGGTCTCGACCCGGAGGTCGAGACCGGAGAGCACCTCGAGCTTGCCGAACGAACGACCGAGCGAATGGGTCGCCAGCAGGGCATCGCTCATCGGCTCACCAGGTGATCGGCTCGGGGCTGCCGCCCGTCGGGATCTCCGGCGCGTCGGGGTTGACGACGATGACGAGCTCGTACGTGCCGTCACCGTTCGCGCGCCACTGACCGCCGGTCAGCGGCGTCTTCGCGACATTCGGCACCGGCCCGCTCGTCCAGTCGACCGTGCCGACGACCGTGTCGAGCGAGAGCCCGGCGACGGTCGCCGCGATGTCCTCGGCGGACAGCGACGGCGCGCCTTCGAGCGCGGCGACGGCGACCTCGAAGAGCGCCTCGGCGAAGCCGAGCGGCTGTGTCCACTGCTCGCCCGTCGCCGCCTCGAAGTCGGCCGCGAGCTCCTCCGCAGACTGCCCGGTGAGCGACGACGTGAACGGCACCGTCGGGTGCCACCACACCTCGGTCGAGAGGTTGTTGCCGAGCTGCGGCCCGAGCGCTTCGACCGCGGCCGGGAAGAGGATCGCCTTCGCGATCGTCGCCGTCGTCGGGTGGTAGCCCTGCTGCACGACCTGCTGCCAGAACGTCGTGAAGTCCGGCGGGATCGGCACGCCCGTGACGATCGCATCGCCCGCCGCGGCGTACTGCGAGATCTGCGAGCTGAAGTCGGCCGTGCCGTTCTCGTAGCGGCCCGGGTCCGTGTACGGCCGGCCGACCGACTCGATGAACGGCGGGAACCCGGTCGCGGGATCCGCCCACGCGTTCCCATCGGGGTCGTTCGGGAGGAGGAGCGCGACGCCCGCGCCGGCGGGCGCCGTCGCCTCCCAGATCGCGTTGTAGTTGCTCTGCGCGTCTTCGATGCCCCAGAAGAAGTGGAAGGTGTAGTCGAATCCCTGCTCGGGTGTGCCGCCGCGGCCGAAGTAGTACGCCTGCCACGGCGCGACCGAGGAGATGCACACGACCTGGTTCGCCTCGCACGTGTCGGAGACCGGGTTGACGGTGTCGGGCGTCGAGGACACGAGGATGAGGTCGACCTCATCCTGGAGGATGAGCTCGCTCGCGACCTGCGCGGCGGTGTTCGAGTCCGACTGGGTGTCCTTCGCGATGATCTCGACCGGGTGCTCGACGCCGTCCGAGGTGACGATCGGGTTCTCGGCGAAATAGGCCTCCATCGCGTCGAGGACGTACGCGTCGGCGGCGCCGAAGAGCGCGAGAGCGCCGGTCTGCGGCGTGACGTAGCCGATCTTGATCGCCTCGCCGCTGTCGCCCGTGGCGTCGCCGCCGCCACCGCCGCCGAGGCCGGCCGAGCAGCCGCTCAGCGCGAGCGCGCCGGCGGCGAGGGTTGCGAGCGCGCCCCTGCGGGGGCGCTTCGGGATTGCAGCCATGTTCGTGTCTCCTTCGACTTCGTGGCTCTTGTGCAGGGTATCCGTGGATTCACGTCCGACTGAGGACGCGCGAGAGGACATCGGTGAGGGTGCCGGCGGGGTCGTCGACGAGTCGCATCGAGCGCCAGGCGATGATCTTGTCGGGGCGGACGAGGATGACGCCGTCCTCCTCGACTTCGCGAATGCGCGCCCAGTCGAAGTAGAGATCCGTCACGGGCCGTCCCGGTCCGATGACGACGGCGCCGAGGTCGATCCCGAGCCGCTCCGCGACGCTCGGCCCCGCCTCGGCCCACGCCTCGCCCGCGACACCCGTGAAGAGCGTGAAACGCGTCGACGGCGCGAGGTCGAGCGTCGAGAGCTTGCGACGCTGATCGCCGACCCAGACGTGCGGGAGCGGGGAACCGGGGACCGTCGACGGCGTGTAGTAGAGCTCCGGATCGCGCGTCGGCGCGGGCCGGGCGCTCCCGTCCGAGACGACCGCGCTCGACTCGTAGAACTGCCCGAGCTCGACGCCGTGCGCGTTGAACTCGTAGTGCTTGAGCTCCATGGCCGCCGCGAGCGCCTCGCGCTTCGCCCGGCCCGCCGGCGTGTTGAGCTTCCGTTCCTCGATCGCGGCGACCATGTCCGCCTCGCTCTCGGCCGTCGTCACGCCGAGCGCCTCGAAGAAGCCGCCGAACTCCCGGCTCGACTTGTTCGCTCTGAGGACGATCTGCTTCGCGACGGGCGCGCGCTCGGCGCCGTACGTGTCGAGCAGCGCGGGGCCCGCTTGACCCCGCAGGACCGCCGCGAGCTTCCAGGCGAGGTTGTACGAGTCCTGGATCGAGGTGTTCGAGCCGAGGCCGTTCGACGGCGGGTGCCGGTGAATCGCGTCGCCCGCCGCGAAGACGCGGCCGCGCGAGAGCGTCGTCGCGTACATCTCGTTGTTGCCCCACAGGCTCGTGCCCGTGATCTCGACGTCGACGTCGCGCGTCCCGAGCAGGTCGAACACGATCTCCTTCGCGGCGGCGAAGTCGACATCGGGCGCCGGCTGCGAGATGTCGTAGCCCCACACGATGAGCCACTCGTTCCACGGCCGGACCATGCGGACGAGGCCCGCGCCGATCCCGCCGACGTTCGCGCCGGGCTTGACGACCCAGTACAAGACGGAGGGGCGGTGGCCGACGAGCTCGGACAGGTCCGCCTTGAACGTGATGTTCATGGAGCCCGCGATGTCCATGCGCCCCTCGAAGTCGAGGTCGATGTCGGCCGCGACCTTCGAGCGCGCGCCGTCGCACCCGATGAGGTACTTCGAGCGCACCGTGTACGGCACGCCCGTCACGCGATCGAGCACGGTCGTCGTGACGCCGTCGTCGTCCTGCTCGTGGGAGAGGTACTCGCTCGAGAACCGCGTCTGCGTGCCGCGCATCGTCGCGTTGCGCACGAGGATCGGCTCGAGGTAGTTCTGCGGGATGTCGCAGTTGAGGACGGGCGAGGCCGACTCGTAGTCGCCGTGCCGCGCCGGGCTCGTGCCCCACGTGAGGATGCGACCGAACTCCTCGCCCGCGATCGACGAGCAGAACACCGTGTCCCCCATGAGGTGGTGGGGCGTGCCGAGCGCCTCGACCTCGTCGAGGATCCCCATGTCTCGGAAGAACTCCATCGCGCGCTGGTTCGTGATGTGCGCTCGAGGCGTGTTCGCCGTCCACCGGTACTTCGTCACCATGATGTTCGAGATCCCGTAGGTCGAGAGCGCGAGCGCCATCGACGCGCCGCTCGGCCCCGACCCGACGACGAGCACGTCCGTCTCGACGACGCCGTGCGTCGGGAGTGCGGTGTCCTTCATCCCGTCATCGAAAACCGCCATGGTGCTCCTCGCCTGCTCGCCGCGGGGCGCGGCTCGTCCTCGATCGCAGTATCGACCGCGGTCCGCGGCCGACGAGCGGTCTCGTCGCGAATCGGCTACGCCGTGTCCGAATCCGTCAAGACGTGCTCCGCCCGAGCCTCGGAGGGCGTGAGCCCGTAGCGCTCGCGGAAGACCCGGCTGAAGTGGGCCGCGGAGACGAAACCGCACGCGGCCGCGACGTCGTGGACCGCGGGGGCGGCCGCGGACTCGAGCGTCTCCCGCGCGAGCTCGAGGCGCATGTCGAGGATCGTCCGCGCGACCCCAGCGCCGGTCTCGCCGAACGCGCGCGCGAGGTGGCGCTCGCTCACGCCGATCGCGTGCGCGACGCGCGAGACCGAGAGGGTCGGGTCGGCGAGGTGGCGACGGATGAACGCGATCGCCGCTCGCCGATGCGCGGCCGACGAATGCGCGCCCTCCGGCGTCAGCATCGAGCGGAGGAGGTCGAGCGCGCTCTCCTCGGTCGCCGCGAGGGCCTCCCGGTCGGGCGAGGCGAGCGCGCGGTGGATGAGTCGCGCGAGGGCGGCCGCGTGGACGTCGCCGCCCGGGGTGTCGGCGAAGCTCAGCACGAGCGGCGCCGACGGCAGCCGTCGTTCGACCTCGCCCTCGAACACGGCGCGCGGGACCGTGAGCACGTACTCCTGGAGCCCGTGCGCGAAGCCGCGGAGGAACGGCTGGTTGACGTCGCACACGAGGAGCGTGCCGGGTTGCTGGAGCTGCACGCCGTCCTGGTGGTAGAAGAACGCGTCGCCGTAGAGGGAGAAGTACAGCGCGACGCCGTCCGTCCCCGAATGCGCGATGTGCTCGGTCGTCCGCTCGATGATGTGCGGGTTCGCGCCGACGCGCGCGAACTGGAGACGCGGGAGCTGGAGGTTGACTTGCGTCGCCTCGAGCGGCGAGCCGTCGATCGAGCGACAGGTGAGGCCGACGAGCGCTTGCGCGTTGTGCTGCTCCCACAGCTCGATGCGCTCGAGCCGCCGGAGGCCCTTCGTCGAGAAGTGCCGGTACCCGCGCACCTCGCTGCTCGGCGCGGAGGGCGCGGTGCCGAGCGCCGCGAAGTCCTCGGCGCGCCAGAGCGTGCTGTCGACCGTTCGCATGCCGCCTCCCGCTCCGTCGCGTCAGGATGCGGAAAGTCTAGGCAAGCGCGACGAACGGCACCATCGCGGTGAGGACGGCCGAGACGAGGAAGATCGCGGTGCCGATGACGATGAGCGTCCAGGCGACCATGCGGTGGCGGACGACCGCGGCGACGCCGAGGAGGAAGAGCGTGATCGCCATGAGGACGGTGTAGAGCGTGAGCCGGTCGCCGTTCGCGTTGTCGAGGTCGCCTTGAGCGATGAACGAGTCGCCTTGCGCCTTCGTCTCCTCGTACGCGCCGAACCGGGCCGACAGGTACTCGTCGTGCTCGAGCGGGCTGACGTACTCGCCGGGGTGCGCCTCGTTCTCGGTCATCGCCCACGCGATCGCGTCGGCGAAGTCCTCGTCGACCGAGGTGAGGAGGAGCCAGTCCGCCTTCTCCTCCGCGGCGGCGGCCGTCTCGGGGTCGGCGCTGCGCATCTCCACCTCGAGCTCGAGGAGCCGGTTCCACGTCTCGGCGTCCTGCATGTACTGCTGGTTCGCCTCGAGGTAGAGCGACTCCGCCTCCGTCTGCGCGTTCTGCCCGCGCGTGTAGTTGCTCGCCATGTGGCTGTCGTACAGCGCGGCCTGGAACGACGCGTACGCCGTCGCGACGGAGACGACGCCGAGGAGGATGACGACGACGAGCTCGAGGCTCGGGCTGCGTCGCCGCGGCGCGAGGCGGCCGGACGCTCCCGGTTCGGCATCGGTCGCGAAGTCGGCGGCGTCGGACACGGGTGCGGCTCCTGTTCGAGGTGGAGCGCGTCCCCCTGACGCGCTAAGCGATGCTACCGGGGAAGGGGCGCGGCCAGACCGCTCACGCGGCGAGGAGCGCGGCGACGACGAGCAGGACCGGGAACGACCCGACCGTCGTGATGAGCACGGTGTCCCGCCCGATCGTCACGCCGCGGTCGTAGCGCTGCGCGAAGTTGAACACGTTGTTCGCGGCGGGGAGCGCCGCGAGGGCGACGGCGACGAAGAGCGCGTGCCCGTCGAGACCGAACACGAATCGCGCGACTGCCCACGCGATCGCGGGCATCGCGACGAGCTTGAGGACGCTCGCGAGGACGATGTCCTTGCGGTCCGGCCCGGGGGCGAGGATGCGCGAGCCGGCGAGCGAGAGCCCGAAGTTGATGAGCAGGACCGGTACCGCGGCGCCGCCGAGGAGCTCGAAGAAGTCCATGACGGGCTCGGGCGGGAGCCACCCCGTGAGCGCGCAGATGAAGCCGAGCACGGAGCCGATGACCATCGGGTTGCGCACCGGTTGCAGGAGCACGCGCCCGATCGAGGCGTGGCCGCTCGTCGTCATGTCGAGGATCGCGAGCGCGATCGGGGCGAGGACGACGAGCTGGAGGAGGATGACGGGCGCGCTCGCCGCGGCCTCGCCGAGGATGTACAGGCTCACGGGGAGCCCGATGTTGTTCGCGTTCTGGTAGCCGGCCCCGAGCGCGCCGATGACCGCCTCCGGGATTCGGCGTCGCCAGGCGAGGAGCGAGACGAGGAGGAATGCGGCGATCGTCGTGACGGACGCGATCGCGGCCACCGGGAGCTGGGTCGAGAGCAGCGCGTGGATGTCGGCGCGCGCGAGCACCGTGAACAGGATCGCGGGGGAGAGGACGAAGAACGCGAGCCGGTTGAGCGTCATGCTCGCGCCGTCGCCGAGGAGCCGTGTGCGCCCGAGGATCCAGCCGGTCGCGATGACGGCGGCGACGATCGCGAAGCCGACGAGGACCCCCAGCACGGATCGAGGCTATCGAGGCGTCGGCGCACCGGTGAGCGCCGCATTCCGCTCGTCCCGCCACGCGAGGACGTCGCGGATCCCGCCCGTGTCCCACTCCGGGCCCTCGAGGCCCACGGTGAAGAGCCGAGTCCCGACCGCGTAGAGCGCCTCCGCGTGCGCGGGGTAGTCGGTGATCGTCTCGCGGTCGCGAGCGGGTTTCGGGTCGACGCCCGCGGCGCGCTCGATGTCCTTCGGGTCGCGGCCGACGCGCGCGCACCATTCGTCGAGGATCGCGTGCTTGCGCGCGATGCGCTCCGCATCCCCGAACCCGTGCCAGATGTCGGCCTGCTGCGCGACGATGCGGAGCGTCACGCGCTCGCCGCCCCCGCCGACGAGGACCGGGATCGGACGCGTCGGCGGCGGGTTGAGCTTCGACCAGCGCTCGCGGATGAGCGGAAGGTCGCGGTCGAGCTTGCGGAGCCGGTCGCCCGGGGTGCCGAACTCGAAGCCGTACTCGGCGTAGTCGCGCTCGAACCACCCGGCCCCGATGCCGAGGATCACCCGGCCGACGCCGTCGCGCGCGCTGATGTGGTCGATCGTGCGCGCCATGTCGGCGAGGAGCTGCGGGTTGCGATACGAGTTGCAGCTCACGAGCGCGCCGAGCTCGACCCGCTCGGTCGACTCGGCCCAGGCCGCGAGCATCGTCCAGCACTCGAAGTGCCGGCCGTCGGGGTCGCCCGAGAGCGGGAAGAAGTGGTCCCAATTGAGGAGCAGGTCCGCGCCGAGCTCCTCGACGAGCGCGGCCGCGCGACGGATCTCGGCGTACTCGGCGTGCTGCGGCTTGACCTGCACGGCGACGCGGACGGGGCGATCCGGTCGCGGGACGTGGACGGCGGGCGGCTCGGTCGAGGCGTCGCTCATGCCCTCGAGCCTAGGCATAGCCTGGCTGGCATGGCGGAGCGCTCGGACTGGCCCGACGTGCCCGCGCTCGCGAACGCGGCGGTGCGGCTCGAGCCGCTGTCGCTCGAGCACGCCGACGGCGTTCGCGCCGCGGTCGATGGGCCCCGAGCGAGCTTCGCGTTCACGCCCGTGCCGACGCCGGACGCGGCGCTCGCCCACGTCGAGGGCCACCTCGCGCGCGCGGCGCGCGGCGAGTCGGTGCCGTTCGCACAGGTCGACCCGCGGTCCGGCCGCCTGGTCGGCCTGACGACGTACCTCACGCCGCGACGGTGGCCGGACGGTCGACTCCTCGCGGTCGAGATCGGGTCGACGTGGCTCGCGCCGCACGCGCAAGGCACCGCTGTCAACGTCGGCGCGAAGCTCCTGCTCCTCGAGCACGCCTTCGAGTCGTGGGGCGTCGCGCGCGTCGACATCAAGACCGATGCGCGCAACGCGCGAGCGCGCGCCTCCATCTCGGCGCTCGGCGCGACATTCGAGGGCGTGCTGCGCGCGTGGCAGCCCTCCGCGGTGTCGGGTGAAGCGGGGGTCGCGCGCGACACCGCGATGTACTCGATCGTCGCGGGCGAGTGGCCGGCCGTGCGGGAGCGTCTCGAGGCGCGGCTCGCGGCGAAGCTCGCGGCGCGCTGACCTCGTCGCGCGCTGGTCTCGCGGTGCCGCGTGGAAGATCGAGTCGCGCCGCCTAGACTCGGGCGCCGTGCCGAGCTTCGTCGAGACCCCGAGCGACGACCCCGTCGCCGTCCGGCTCCTCGAGGATTACTTCGAGAGCCGCGAGCTCGGCTTCACGACGCACCCAGGCGGCTACCGCGTCGTGCACCCGGATCCCGCGTGGTTCACCCCGCCGAACGGCCGCTTCCTCGTCATGCGCGACGACGACGGCGAGGCGGTGGGGTGCGGTGGCATCCGCCGCGTCCCGGACCGCGACGGCGAGCCGTGCTTCGAGGTCAAGCACGTGTGGATCGAGCCGCGCGCGCGGGGCCGCGGCTGGAGCCGACTGCTCATGGCCGAGCTCGAGGCCTCGGCGCGGGCGCTCGGCGCGGCGTGGGTCGTCCTCGACACGAACGAGTCGCTCGAGGTCGCGCAGCGCCTTTACCGCACGTCCGGCTACGTCGAGGTCGAGCCGTACAACGAGAACCCGAACGCGACGCACTGGTTCGCGAAGCGCCTCGCCCCCGCCGCGCCCTGAGGGGAGGGCGACGAGTCGAGGGGAGGAGGGTGCGCGCGGGAATCCCCTCCCGCGAGCCGAGCGCCCTCCCGACCGCTACGGCCGGCGCGCGGTCGTCGCGCGTTCGATCCCGGTCGGGTCGACGTGCGACCGCACGTCGAGCCACCCGTCCGACTCGAGGAGGGCGCGGACGCGTGCGGCTTGCGATATGCCGTGCTCGGTGACGAATGCGCCGCCGGGCTTCAGGAGTTCGAGCGCGCGCTTCGAGAGCGCCCGCATGGTGTCCATCCCGTCGGAGCCGCCGCCGTGGATGTGGTGCTCGCCGACCCAGAGCGCGACCTCCGGGGTCGGGGAGTCGTCGCCGTCCGGGATCCACGGCGGGTTGCCGGCGACGACGTCGACGCGCCCGTCGAGCTCGGGGAACGCGTCGGCCATGTCGCCGAGGAACGGGTGCGTGTTGTCGGGCGCGAAGGCCTCGCAGTTGCGGCGGAGCCACTCGTACGTCTCCGGCACGATCTCGACCGCGTAGACGGTCGAGGCGGGGACCTCCGTCGCCATCGACAGGGCGATCGCGCCGACGCCCGAGCCGACGTCGATCGCGATCGGACGCTCGACCCCGGAGGCGCGCAGCGCGTCGATCGCGAGCTGCGCGACGAACTCGGTCTCGCGCCGGGGGATGTACGCGCCGGGACCGACGGCGAGCTCGAGCTGCCGGAAGAACGCCTTGCCGGTGAGGAACTGGATCGGCTCGCGCCGCTTGCGGCGCTCGACGAAGTCGAGGACGGTCGCGAGCTGCTCCTCGGACAGCTCGACGCCGTCGGCGGCGCCGGCGCGGATGTCGTCGCGCCGCAGGCCGAGCGGGTGCGCGAGGATGATCTGCGCGTCGCTCACAGCCCACGGAATGCCGACCGACTCGAGTTCGCGGATCGCCCACTCGAGGACGTCGGGGCCGCGGTTCGAGGCGGGGCGGTCGGTCGTGTCGGTCGGGTCGTTCGCCGGCGTCGTCACGGGGTCACGATAACAGCGCGCCCCCTCGCTGCGCCGGGGAGCGGCTCGCGAGCGCGACGACCTCCTCGGCGCAGCCGAACGCGAGGGTGACCCCGCTTCCGCCGTGGCCGTAGCAGTGGATGACGTCGCCCTCGCGCTCGAGCCGGACCTCGTCGCGTGCCGGCCGCAGGCCGACGGCGCGCGACGTGACCGTCGCGTCGGCGACCCACGGCAGGACCGCGGCCGCTCGCTCGAGGATCGCGCGCTCGACGAGCGGGTCGGGCTCGAGCTCGTCCGCCCCGTGCACCTCCGTCCCGCCGATGACGACCTCGTCGAGGCGCGGGATGACGTAGAGCAGCCCGTCAGGGTGCTCGGCGTCGAGGAGCCACTCGACGCCGCCCGGGTTCGCGACACGGACGACCTGACCCTGGATCGGCCGCAGCGCCGCGCCGGGGACGAGCGCGTTCGTGCCGAGTCCCGTCGCGAGGACGACGAGCTCGCCGTGCTCGAGCGCCTCATCGATCGCGGTGATGCGGCGCTCGACCTCGCGGACGCCGCACCGCGCGCCCTCGCGCTGGAGCCACGGCAGATGCCGGCTCATGTCCACGCACGGCAGGACCGCGTGCGTGACCGCGCGAACGCCGTCGCCCGCCGCGGGATCCGCGACGTGCCGCGCGCCGGGAACCGCCGGCATCCAGGACAGGTCGGGCTCGGCCGCGCGGTGGATGACGCGGCCCGCGACGAGGCGCACGCCCGACGCCGGCTCGCTTGCGAGCGCCGCGAGTCGTTCGAGCGAGCGCGCGCCCCACGCGAGCACTCGGTCGAGCGGGTACGCCTCGAACGGGAACCAGATCGCGGCCGCCTTCGCCGATGTCGTCGCCTCGGGCGGATCGGCGGTGACGAGCGTGACGTCGTGGCCCGCGCGGGCGAGTTCGAGCGCGCACGTCCGGCCGATGACGCCACCGCCGACGACCACGATCGAGGCGCTCATGCCTCCATCATCGCGGCTCGCCGCGCGCCGCGAGCTCGGGACGACGCAGCGCCCGCAGGGCGTCGAACGGCACGAGAAGCGAGCGCGGGACGAGGCGGGCCAGGAGCCGTTCGCGCCCCGGGCGCGCCTCGAGGATCGCGGCGATGACGGCCGCGGTGCGGGCGGCGCCGCGCGCGTCGCCCGCGACCGGCTCGGGTCCGAATGCGGCGCGTTCGACGTCGGCGAGGAGCGCGTCGAGCTCGGCGCGCCGCTCCGGCGGCCAGGAGGCGGCGATCCGGCCGGCGAAGGCGCGCGGCGTCTCGGAAGGTTCCGGAGCGGTCCGGAGATCCCGAGCGGTGTCCGCGACCTCGGCCCACGCGATCGTGACCGGGCCGCCCGCCGCGAGCGAGCGAAGTCGCCGTCGCCGTCGCGCCGCCCGCAACGCCGCGGGGGTGAGGAGGAGCGCGAGGAGCAGGAGGGCGATGCCGATCCACGCGAGCGCGCTCGCGAGACGCTCGGCCGCCGTCGTGCCCGCGACGCCGGCCGTCTCCTCCGGCTCGTCCTGCGCCGCTTCGTCGCGGTCGGGGGCGGCCGACGGCGCCGCCGAGGCGGTCGGGGCGGTCGTCGGCTCGACCGCGCCGCCCGTCGCGCGGGAGTACGAGGGCGCCGTGCCGCGACCGACGGTCGGCTCGAACGCGAGCCAGCCGAACCCCTCGAAGTAGAGCTGCGGCCACGCGTGAAGCTCGAGGTTGCTCACCGACGACCACGTCGCGCCCGACCACCCGTCTACGACGGTCCGGCCCGGCAGGTAGCCGATCGCGATGCGGGCCGGGATGCCGAGCGCGCGCGCCATGACCGTCATCGCCGCGGCGAAGTGGATGCAGTAACCGCTCTTGCGCTCGAGGAAGCTCGCGACGACCGCCATGCCGTCATCCGATTCCGCGTCGGGCGTCTCGAGCGAGTACTCGAAGCCGCCGTCGAATCGCAGGTAGGACTGGAGCGCTTGCGCGCGCTCGATCGGCGTGCTCGCGTCCGCCGCGACGGCGTTCGCGGTCTCGACGATGATGCCGGGCAGGTCGGCCGGGAGCTCGAGGCTCGGGAGGACGGCGTCGGGGAGGCCGCCGCCCGCCCCCTCGGCGCCGAAGTGCTCCGGTTCGGGCGAGATCGCGACCGTCAGCACGCGGTAGTCCTGCCCGCCGAGACCGGCGCCATCGATCCGGAGCGAGCCGTCGCCCGTGTCGGCGTACCAGTCGCCCTCCGCGCCGGTGACGGCGAGCGCGGGGTACGGGGCGGGCGCCCAGTCGGCCTCGAGGCCGCGGATCTCGACCTCGACCTCGAACGGCTCCGCCTCGACGCCCGCCGGGAGGTCGACGCTTGCCGCGGAGGCCCCGCCCGTCATCGCGACCTCCGGCCGGTCGCGGTGCACCCACGTCGTGCCGTTGTACTCCTCGAGCGTCGCGAGCTGGAGGTACGGCGTCGGCGCCCGGCCGGACCGGTATCGGAGCACCTCGCTCGGCGACGCCGCTCGAAGGTCCTCGCCGAGGTCGATGAGCGACGAGGCGCGATGGAGGACCGGGTCCGTCCACTCGCCCTGGAGCGAGCGCCGCTCGAGACCGGGGATGAGCGGTGTGACGGCGAGCGCGAGCACCGTCGACGCCGCGATGACGGCGACCGCGGCCGGAGCACGAGCGGCGCGGCGGATCCGGCCGTCGGCGAGGAGGACGAGGAGGTAGGCGACCGCGCAGCCGGCGACCGCGAGGAGGTCGACGCCGTGCGGCTGGAAGAGCGCGGCGATCGCGATGACGGCGAGGAGCACGACGCCGACGAGCGACGGGAGCGTCGCGGCGAGGAGGTCGAGGAGCACGGCGACGAGCGCGCCGGCGGCGACGATGACGAAGCGGAGCTCCGCGAACGACGTCGCCGGCACCGATTCGCCTTCGATCGTCCGCCACGCGACCTCGGCGAGCTCGGCGACCCGCTCGAGTCCCTCGCGATTCGGCGCGATCTCGAACGCGACGCCGACGACGAGCGCCGCGAGCACGAGATCGAGGAGCGACGCGACGAGGCGCGGGACGCCGAGCGTGCGGAGGATCGCCGGTGCGACGAGGAGGAGCGCGCCCGTGCCGACGAGCGCCCACCACCACGCCGATCCCGCGATGAGGCCCGAGAGGACCCAGCTCACCGCGAGGAGCGCGAGCAGGAGCGCGCCCGTCACGGGCCAGCGGCCCCGCCGGACGGCGGCGGTGGAGCGTCGGGGACGGCCGAGCTCAGCCACGAGCGGCCGTCCGCCCACCGAGCGCCTCGATCGCGGCCGCCCACGCCGTCGCCGCGTTCATCGAGGGCTCGACGGCGACGCACGTCCATCCGGCCGATCGCAGCTCGGGAAGCGCCGAGGCGGCCTTGTCCGTCAGGAGGAACGCGACCGCGAGCTCCGCGAGACCGCGGACGGCCGCGAGCTCCAGCCACCAGTCCGTCGGGCCGTTGCCGAGCACGGCGAACACGGCCGTCCCCGATCCCGCCCGGCGGATCGCATCGGCGAACGCGCCGACCGGGTCGACGCCGGGCAGCGCGGGCGAGAGGGCCGCGAGTTCCGTCACGAGGAGCCGGTCGCCGTGCGGCGGCGCGTAGCCGGCGCCGACGGCGAACGCCTCACCCGTGAGCTGCGGATCGCCCGTCTCCATGACGCCGACCGTGAAACCGCGCTCGATCGCGTGGGCGCCGATCGAGGCGACGAGCTCGACGCCGAGCTCGAACGCGTCGGAGGGGCGGTCGAACCGCGCGCCGATCGAATCGAGCAGGACCCAGCTCTGCGGATTGCTCCGCTGCTCCTCCTGCCGCACCATGAGCCGACCGCGCTTCGCGCTCGCCCGCCAGTTCATTCGTCGCAGCGGGTCGCCGCGCTCGTAGTCGCGCGCCGAGACCTCGTCGACGGACGGCGTCGAGCGTCGCATGACGACGAGCTCGGCGCCGCCCGCGACGGCGTCGTCGAGCGGGGACGCGTCGAGCGGGACGACGCGGGGGCTGACGAGGAGCGACTCGGTGCCGCCCACGACGGCGTCGACCGTCGCGAGCCCGAGCGCGTCGACCCGCCGCACGAGGAGCGGCCCGATGTCGTAGCGACCGCGGCGCTCGGCGCGCGCCGAGTAGCGCAGGACCCGCGTCTCCGGGTGACCGTCGACCGCGCGGAGCTCGGCATCGGCGCTCCCGACGATGTCCGTCGGCGTCTCGTCGCGCCACTCGCACTCGATCGCGCGCGCGTCCCTCCCGTGCACGACGATCGTGACCTCCGCCTCGTCGCCCGTGTGGACGGCGTCGGGGCGGATCGTGCGTCGCGCCGTCACGCTCGGCCGAGTCGCGGCGAGCGCGGCGAGCGCGCCGCCGACGGCGAACACGAGGACGAGTCCGATCAGGACGACGTCGGCCCGGCGCGTGGCGAGGCCCGCGACGAGACCGACGAGCCCGACGGCGCCGAGCATCGCGCCGCGGATCGTCGGCCTGGGCGCGCGACGGGGCTCGCGCGCGTCCGCCGTCTCGCTCATCTCGCTACTTCACGACGGGTGCGGGGACCGTGCTCACGACGCTGCGGACGATCTCCTCGAGCAGGCGCGCCCCGTCGCGCTGACGCCCGAGCGCGCGGCTCGTGGGGATGAGCCGGTGGCTGAGCACGGGGACCGCGAGTGCGACGAGGTCGTCGGGGAGCACGTAGCTGCGGTTCGCGAGCGCGGCGCGGGACTTCGCGGCGCGCACGAGCTGGAGCGTCGCGCGCGGGCTCGCGCCGAGTCGCAGGTCGCGGTGCTCGCGAGTCGCTGTCGCGACCGCGACCGCGTACTCCTTGACCGCGGGGGCGACGTACACGGTGCGGACGGCGTCGATCATGTCCCGGAGGACGTCGACCGTCACGACGGGCGCGATCGCCTCGAGCGGTTCCGCCAGGTCGCGGCGGTCGAGCATGTCGACCTCGCTCTCGACGCTCGGGTAGCCCATCTCGATGCGGGCCATGAATCGGTCCCGCTGGGCCTCGGGGAGCGCGTACGTGCCCTCCATCTCGATCGGGTTCTGCGTCGCGACGACGATGAACGGGTCGAGGAGCTCGTAGGTCTGCCCGTCGACCGACACCTGCCGCTCCTCCATGCTCTCGAGGAGCGCGGACTGCGTCTTCGGGCTCGCGCGGTTGATCTCGTCCGCGATGACGACGTTCGCGAAGACCGCGCCGGGCTTGAACTCGAACCGCCGGTCCACCTGGTCGAACACCGAGACGCCGATGACATCGCTCGGCAAGAGATCCGGCGTGAATTGGATGCGGTTGACCGATCCGTCGATCGACCGCGCGAGGGCTCGGGCGAGCATCGTCTTGCCGACGCCGGGCACGTCCTCGATGAGCAGGTGCCCCTCTGCCAGGAGCGTCGCGAGGGCGGTCACGACCGCCTCGCGCTTGCCCTCGATGACGCGCTCGACATTGTGCGCGATGCGCGTCGCGAGGGAGGCGACCTCCGGGATCGGCATGCCGTGCCCTGGCGGCGCGTCCGTCACGAGGAGCGCCTCGCCGACGAGCGCGCGATCGTCCTCGCGCGCCGGCTTCGTCGACTCGGTCGTCATCGCATCGCCCTCACGCACCTCGCAGCGGTCTACCGACATCCTGCACGCGCGCGGGAGCGCGCGCGAGGGTGCCCACGGGATCCTCAGCGTCGCCCGGCTCTCGCGGGCGTCGGACCCGCGCACGGATTTTCGGCGGATCCTTCTCGGCGCGGAGAGAAATAGCTGGTCAGGGGCCGAGTGATCGGACCTCGACCAGCGTAACAAGCGCGAAATCGCACAGACTCCCGAGCGAAACGGAGCCCGGGTTAGCGTGGCGCTACGCCACAGCGTCGTGTCGTCTCACCGAATCAAGGAGGCACGATGTCAAGGGTTTCAGGGGCGGTCCTCGAGTCGCCGGTGCGCATGCAGGCGGCCGAGCAGCAGATCGCGATCGCCGCGCGCAACGTCGTCAAGTCGTTCACGACGCGGGGCAAGGAGTCGGTCATCCTCGACGGCGTGACGATCGACGTCGCCGAGGGCGAATTCCTCACGATCGTCGGGCCGTCCGGGTGCGGCAAGACGACGCTGCTCCAGCTCTTCGCCGGACTGCAGCCCGTCACATCGGGCTCGATCGAGGTCGACGGGAAGGCGATCCAGGGCCCGCCGTCGGGCATCGTCTACGTCTTCCAGCAGTACGGGAAGTCCGTGTTCCCTTGGCGCACCGTCCTCGGCAACGTCGTCTTCGGACTCGAGCGGAAGAAGGGCATGTCGAAGGCGGAGCGGCACGCGATCGGCCGCGAGATGCTCGAGCTCGTCGGCCTCGCCGGCTACGAGGACCACTACCCCTCGCAGCTCTCCGGGGGGATGCAGCAGCGACTCGCGATCGCCAGGGCGCTCGCGCCGCAGCCGCGCGTGCTCCTCATGGACGAGCCGTTCAGCGCGCTCGACGCGCTCACCCGGGCGAAGCTCCAACAGCTCGTCCTCGACATCTGGCAGAAGCTCGGCATCACCGTCATCTTCGTCACGCACGACATCGAGGAAGCGCTCCTGCTGTCGACGCGGGTCATCGCGCTCCACAAGTCGCCGGCGAACATCGACATCGATCTCGCCGACGACTTCGCCCATCCTCGGAATCTCATCAGCCTCGGGGAGGACCCCGACTACCTCGCGATGCGACGGACGCTGCTCAGCAGCATCTACCGCCAGGAGGGACTCGTGTACGAGGACGGGCGCGGTCGATGAGGGCGTCGATGAAGCAGTGGTCGCGGCGGCTCCCGGGAATCGCGCTCATCCTCGTCCTGCTCCTGCTCTGGCAGTTCTCGGTGCAGTTCGGGTGGGTGCGCTCGCCGAGCGTGCCGAGCGTGACGGCCTCGTTCGAGGGGCTGTGGCAGTCGATCGTCAACGGCCGACTGCCGCTCGCGCTCGCCGATACGCTCATGCGGATCTTCATCGGCTACGGGATCGCCGTCGTGCTCGCCGTCGCGCTCGGCGCGCTCATGGGCATGAGCCGCTTCGTGTACTACCTCCTCGAGCCCGTCACCGAGCTCCTGCGCCCGGTCCCGAGCGCCGCATACATCCCGATCGCGATCCTCCTGCTCGGCGTCGGCAACGAGATGAAGATCGCCGTCATCGCGATCGCCTGCTTCTTCCCGGTCCTGCTCAACACCTACGGGGGCGTCCGCTCGGTCGACCCGATCCTCACCGACACCGGCCGGACGTTCGGCTATCCCCCCGTGCAGCGGCTGTGGAGGATCATCCTGCCGAGCGCGCTCCCCGAGATCCTCACGGGGATGCGCGTCGCCCTCGGCATCGCGCTCATCGTCGGAATCGTCGCGGAGATGCTCGCCGGCAACAGCGGGATCGGCTACTTCATCCTCGACAGCCAGCGCGTGTTCCGCGTGCAGTTCGTCTTCGCCGGCATCATCACGCTCGCGCTCGTCGGCTACCTCCTCAACTTCCTCTTCCTCCGCATCGAGGCCTACGTGCTGCGCTGGCGCGCGAGCACGAGCACCTGATTCGCACGCGCGCTCCGAGGCGCCGCGGAACGGTCGTTCGCGGCCGCCGAGGCGAGCGCGTCCCTCCACCGTCCCGTCCTGCACCCATCCCGTCCACAGTCACGACATCGCTAGGAGACGAAATGCATCGAAGGTCACTGCTCACCGCGGCCGCCGCCACGGTGATGATCGCGAGCGCCGCGCTCGCCGGCTGCGCCGGACCCGGGCCAGCCGCCGTCGAAACGGTCGAGCCCACGACCGAGCTCAAGGTCGGATTCCTCACGAACGGCGGGCAGACGCCCACCTACGTCGCCGTCGAAGAAGGCTTCTTCGCCGAAGAGGGCCTCAACGTCACGAGGGTCGACTTCCAGGACACCGCGTCGATGATCGCGGCGCTCGAGCGCGGCGACGTCGACTTCATCTCGACGATCCCCGGCGGCCCGCTCGCCGCGATCGCCGCGGGTTCGGATCTCCAGGCGATCATCCAGAACGAGACCGCGAAGTACGACCCGCCGGACTCGGGCACGCTCATGGTCGCTCCCGCGAGCGGCATCGCCGGGTGGGCGGACCTGCCGGGCAAGCGCGTCGGCATCTTCGGCGGGCTCAAGGGCCAGTTCACCGCGGACGCCGTCTGGATCCTGCGCGAGCAGGGCATCGACCCGGACTCGATCACCTGGGTCGACGCGCCGTTCGCGAGCATGCTCGACATGCTCGCCTCGGACCAGGTCGACGCCGTGCTCACGATCGACCCGTTCACGACGAGCATCCTGTCGGCGGGCGTCGGCGAAGTCGTCGCCTACCCGTACATCGAGTCGAACCCGGGCCAGCCGCTCTCGGCATGGTGGGCGCCGCGCGCCTGGATCGAGGCGAACGGCCCGACCGTCGAGAAGTTCCAGGCCGCGCTCGTCGCGGCGATCGACTGGCTCTACGAGGACGAGGACCGAGCTCGCGAAGCGGTCGCCGCATTCACCGGGCTCGACCCCGCGCTCGTCGCCGAGATGCCCCTCAACAACTGGTCGTACAAGCTCGACAAGGCCGCGTGGGACAAGAACGTCGAGATCCTCAAGGCCGCCGACGGGCTCCCCGCGGACTTCTCGCTCACGACCGAGGACTACTGGGCGCCCTCGATGGAGCAGTACGTCTCGGAGTCCGCGCTCATCGACGCCGCGCCCGTCGGCTGACGGTCCGGGAAGCAAGGAGAACAGCCATGCCCGCACTCAAGGCGAGCCTCGACTGGAGCAGCCTGACGCACGTCTGGGAGGACATCGTGTCCGAGCCGATGCGAGCGATCTACCGGGCCTACGAGCGGCCCCTCGGCATCAAGGGCCGCCCGGCGGTCCTCGCGATCGACCTGTACAACAAGGTGTTCGCCGGCGGCCCGAAGCCGCCGCACGAGCTGCAGACCGAGTTCCCCTCGAGTTGCGGGCGGTTCGCCTACGACGCCGTCGAGCCGATCGTCGACGTGTTCACGACGGCGCGAGAACTCGGCGTCCCGATCATCCACGCGACCGCGAGCCGGACGCGCACGGACGTCATCGCGACGAACCGGCGGCCCGGCGGCGTGGAGGGCGAGGCCGGCGACCAGCAGTGGGAGTTCTACCCGCCGCTGGCGCCGGCCCCGGGCGAGCGCGTCGTCGAGAAGGAGCGAGCGAGCTCCTTCTACGGCACGCAGCTCATCGCGGAGCTCGTCATGCGCGGCATCGGCACCGTCATCGTCGTCGGCGAGAGCACGTCCGGCTGCGTCCGGGCCTCCGTCGTCGACGGCTACTCGAACGGCTTCCACATGGTCGTCGTCGAGGACGGCGTCTTCGACCGCTCATGGCTCAACCACCAGGTCAACCTCTTCGACCTCCACCACAAGTACGCCGACGTCATCGATTCCGCACACGTCGTCGGGCTGCTCCGGGAGGCCGTCGGCGCCGAGGCGGTCGCGGCATGAGCACGCACATCCCCGACTGGGGTCGCACCGGCCCCATCCCGTGGCGCAGCTCGCGGACGAAGACCGGGTGGACGCTCCCCGACCACGCCCGCCTCGCCGTGTGGATCATTCCGAATGTCGAGTTCTTCCCGCTCGACCTCCCGATCCCGGGCGGCACCGGCAAGACCCCCGACGTCATGGCCTTCTCGGCGCGCGACTACGGTGCGCGGGTCGGCTTCTTCCGAATCCTCGACGCGCTCGAGGAGGTCGGTGCGAAGGCG
>Ga0182743_1000715_pt1 | contig 37600 bp, 29 predicted proteins | sample eDN3rd30CKraftOP_FD_128522 | JGI IMG/M metagenome (GOLD analysis project Ga0182743, IMG submission 128522) | Enriched Organic Plus compost microbial communities from Emeryville, California, USA - eDNA 3rd pass 30_C Kraft OP (version 2) (version 2) ... | reverse complement strand
GGGTTCGGTCACGGCCAGCAGAAGTTCGGCTTCCTGCCCGAGCCGCACAACGACTTCATCCTCGCGATGATCGGCGAGGAGTGGGGGTTCATCGGTGTACTCGGACTGGTTGTCGCGTTCACTGCGTTTGCGCTCATCGGTTACCGCATCGCACGCCAGGCGCCGGACCTGTTCGGAACGCTGCTCGCGATCGGGTTGACCAACCTCATCGTCGTGCAGGGCTTGTTGCACATGCTGGTCAACCTCGCCCTGATCCCGACGACCGGCGTCACGCTTCCGTTTGTCAGTTACGGCCGTTCGTCGCTGCTGGTCTGTCTTGCGGCGGTCGGCGTGCTGATCAACATCGCGCGAACCGCGCAGGCGGCCACCGAATGAAGGGCGTCGTCTTCGCCGGTGGCGGCACGGGCGGGCACCTGTATCCCGCACTCGCGCTCGCGGATGCGATCCGCGCCGCACGTCCGCAGACCGATGTCTGGTTTGTCGGCGCGCAGCGTGGTGTGGAAGCGCGTGTGCTGCCGGCGGAGAATCGGCCGCATACGCTGCTTCCGTTCGAGCCGCTGCGTCGTTCGCAGGTCTGGCAGAACTGGCGACTGGTGCCATCGCTCGTGAAAAGCTTCGTCGGATTGCGTCGTGTGTTTCAGCGCGAACAGCCGCGGCTGGTCGTCGGCACCGGCGGCTACGCGAGTGCACCGGCGTGTCTGCTCGCGGTAGCCAGCGGCATCCCGGTCGCGATCCAGGAGCAGAACTCGTATCCGGGACTGACGACTCGCATGATGAGCCGCTGGGCGCGCCAGGTGCACCTCGGTTTCCCGGAAGCGGCAAAGCTGTTGAAGCCGGGCAAACACACGGAGATCACCACGCTCGGCAATCCGATCCGTCCGCCCGATCCATCACTCGTACGCGAAGAGTGCCGCGCGAAGTTCGGGCTGCAGCCGGACAGCATGGTGTTGCTGGTGGTCGGCGGCAGTCAGGGCGCACGTGCAATCAACCAGGCGCTGACCGCGGCACTCGCGCAGTACAAGGGTGTTCCCGCGGGCGTGGAGATCCTCTGGGCAACCGGACCGGCGAATCATGCTTCGGTCACGAGCGCGCTTGCAGCAGCGCTTTCGCCCAGCGAATCGCTCGGCATTCACGCACTGCCGTACATCAGCAATATGCCGGAAGCATTATGTGCGGCGGATGTCGCGATCTCGCGAGCCGGCGCAATGGGTACGGCGGAGCTGCTGGCGTGGGGCATCCCGTCGATCCTGATTCCGCTGCCGACCGCGGCCGCGGATCACCAGACCCACAATGCGCGTGCACTCGGAGATGCAGGCGCGGCAAAGGTATTGATCGAGCGTGAACTCACGCCCGAACTGTTGTGGAACACCGTGCTGCAACTCGTCGAGGATGCAGACACGCGTGAACGCATGGCGAATGCGGCGAAAGAACGTGCGCGACCGCTCGCGGCATCGCAAATTGCATCACGTCTGATTGAGTTGATCGAATCGTGATGCGCGCTGAAGAAACCATCGACCTGCGCACGCTTGCTGCGCGTGGCCCGATCCATTTTGTGGGAATCGCCGGAGCCGGCATGTCCGCACTCGCCGAGGCCCTGATTTCCCAGGGTGCAACCGTCACCGGCTGCGACCTGCACCCGGGCGAACTGGCGGCGCGATTCCGCGCGCGTGGTGTCGAGATCATGCACGGCCAGGATGCATCGCACGTCGATGCATCTACGGGCGCGGTGATCACCACGGCAGCGGTTCCGCCGGATCACCCCGAACTGGTCGCGGCGCGCGCTGCCGGTGTACCCGTGCTCAAACGCGCGCAGGCGCTCGGTGCGCTGGTCAATCGCGGGACCGTGATCGGCATCGCGGGCACACACGGCAAGACCACCACAACCGCGATGACCACGGCCATCCTCGCAGAGGCCGGACTCGAACCGACCGGTTTTGTCGGTGGGCGCGTGCCGGGCTGGAACAGCGGCCTTCGGCTCGGTGGCGATCAGTTGTTCGTGGTCGAAGCCGATGAATACGATCGCTCATTCCTCGCGCTCCGGCCGACCGTCGCCGTCGTGACGACGATGGAAGCGGATCACCTCGACATCTACGGCAGCTTCGAAGGTGTCCAGGAGGCGTTCCGCCACTTTCTGCAACTGGTTCCGAGTGACGGGCTCATCGTCCTGTGCAACGATGACCGCGGCGCGCGCGAACTGATGGACCACGACGCGACCAATCCGGATGTCGTCACGTACGGCATCGACCCGGGCACCGAGTTCCGCGCGGTCAAGGTTGAAGTGCGTGGCCGCGGCAGTCGCTTCATCGTGCATGATCACGGCGAGGAACTCGGTGAAATCGTGCTTGGTGTCGCCGGCTACCACAATGTGCGCAACGCGCTGGCCGCGATGCTCTCCGCGATGCATGTCGGTGCAAGCTTCGAAGCGGCACGTCGCGCACTGTTCGGTTTCCACGGTGTCGAACGTCGGTTCCAGGAACTCGGGCGCGCGCGTGGCATCACGGTGATCGACGACTACGCGCATCACCCGACCGAAATCCGCGCGACGATGGCCGCGGCGCGTGCCGCCTACGCGGGTGCGCGCATCGTCGCCGTGTTCCAGCCGCACCTGTACTCGCGGACGCGTGACTTCGCCGGCGAGTTCGGCGCCGAACTGGCCAAGGCCGATGTCGTGTGGGTAACCGATGTCTACGCTGCGCGCGAGACGCCGATCGAAGGTGTGAGTGGTGAACTCGTGGCGCATGCCGCGCAGAAGCGGTCGCGCGCAAAGGTTCACTACGAGCCGAACGTCGCCGCACTTCCCGAACGACTCGCCGCCGAACTGCGCTCCGGCGACGTCTGTGTGCTGATGGGCGCCGGCGACATCGATCGTGCTGCACGCACATTGCTCCAGACACTGAGGTCGCGATGACGACGCGCCTCAAGTGGCTGCTGCTTGCACTCGTGCTGACCGTGATTGCCGGTATCGGCGCCGGCGCACCGCATGCGCTGCGCAGCATGGACAGCTTCAATGTGAAGCGGGTCGAGATCCGCGGGACCCGCTATCTCGCACCGCATGAAGCGCTGCGGCAGAGCGGCATCACCGCCGCATCGAATGTGTTCGATGATCCGGAATCGTGGCAGCGTTCGCTTGAACGGCACCCGCTCGTAATCAGTGCGCGCATCGAGCGGGACCTGCCCTCGACCGTTCGCATCCTGGTGACCGAAGCCGATCCGATCGCACTCGTGCGTGCGCCCGAACTGCGGCCGGTCCGCGCCGATGGACGTGTTCTGCCGGTCGATCCGGCTGAGGTCGATCTGGATCTGCCCGTCGTAAGCGCCGATCCGGAAGCCGTGGACGACGGACGCGTGCAGGACGCGCGCATCCTCGATGTCACCAACACACTCGCAGCGATCCGAAACAGTCAGCCCGTGCTGTACTCGTGGATTTCGGACGCAGCGCCCGCGAAGGACGGCGGCGTCCGTGTTCTGCTGCGTTCGCCCGCAGGCGCACGCGTGTTCGTGCCGGTCAACCCGGATGCACGAACGCTGCACGAGTTGTGGCTTGCACTGTCTGATCTCGCTGCGCGCCAGGACTTCGCGCGGCTCGCAACAATTGACGCACGCTACCGCCATCAGGTTGTGGTAGCACTCTCTTCAACGGCAGCACGCTAACATGCGCCCGAATCTGGTAGCCGGTCTCGACATCGGGTCGACGAAGACCTGCGCCGTCATCGCCGAGGTGACGACGGAGCCCGGCCGTGGTACCGCAATCAAAATCCTCGGCGTTGGCCAGGCACGCACCGGCGGAATGCGCCGCGAAGTCGTCACCGACATCGAAGGCACCACCGAATCGGTGCGCGCCGCGATGAAGGAAGCCGAACTCATGGCCGGCGTCACGCTCGATCGCGTGTTCACCGGTGTGGCCGGCGAGTACATCCACGCCCGCACATCGACCGGCGTCGTCGCCGTCGGCGGCGAGGAGATTCGCGCCGACGATGTGAAGCGTGTGCATGAAGTCGCGCGTGCCGTCGTCGTGCCCGCCGATCGCGAAGTGCTGCACGTGCTGCCGCAGGAGTACATCGTCGACCATCAGACCGGTATCCGCGATCCGGTCGGCATGGCCGGCACGCGCCTCGAAGCCGAGGTCTACATCATCACGAGTTCGCTCGCTGCGACGCAGAACCTGCGCAAGGCCGTGTCACGCGCGGGTTACCGCATCGAAGCGACCGTGCACGAGCCGCTCGCGACGTCGTACGCGGTGCTTACGGAAGATGAGAAGGATGTCGGTGTTGCGCTGGTCGATCTCGGCGGCGCAACCACCGAACTCGCCATCTTCCGCGACGGCAAAATGCGACACCTCGCCTCGATTCCATGGGGCGGCGGCACCGTCACCAACGACCTCGCGAAAGGTTTATCGATCACCTACACCGAGGCCGAAAAGGCGAAGGAACGCCACGGCGTTGCATTCGCACAACTGGTCGACCCGCGCGAGACGGTCGAGTTGCCGGGACCCGGCCCCGGTGCAAAGCGACAGGTCGCACGCGAACTCATCGCACACATCATCGAGCAGCGACTCGATGAGATTCTCGGACTGGTCGCGCGCGAAATCGAAAGCGCCGGCGAAAGCGGCAAACTCGGCGCGGGCGCCGTGCTCACCGGCGGTGGTGCAGGCCTCGCCGGCGCCGTCGAAGTCGCGCAGCACAGCTTCGGGATGCCTGTGCGCGTCGGCATGCCCGGCGATGGCCTGCTCGGCCTCGCCGATTCCGTGCGCCGCCCACAGTTCGCAACCGCCACCGGACTCGTGCATTTCGGTGCCAGCGTGGTCGAAGGCGCACCCGCCGGCTTCGCCTTCGGGCACAATGCGGTCGGCAAAGTTGTGACGTGGCTCAAGGAATTCTTCTAGTCCTTAGAGGCGACGGCGACGGCGAAGAGTTGAGGCGAGCAGCGACGATCTTCGGTGAATGGAGAACACGCGACGGTACAAGCACGGCGCGATAGAAAGAAAGAATTTGTCGCCGTCGCCGTCTCCGTCGCCTGATCGAAGCGCCAGGAAAGATGCAAAGCGATAAACGTAGAGGCAGCCCGTAACACTCCCGGGGGGGAACATGATGATTTTCGAGTTCGAAGACAGCGCGCTTGACAACGCCAAGATGAAGGTGATCGGCGTTGGGGGTGGTGGCAGCAACGCGGTGAACCGGATGATCGACGAGGATCTGGACGGCGTCGAGTTCATTGCGGTCAACACCGACGCACAGGCGCTCAAGCTGGCCAAGGCTGCGCACAAGATCCAGATCGGCAAGAAGCTGACGCGCGGGCTGGGTGCGGGCGCGCGGCCGGAGATCGGGCGGCAGGCAATCGAGGAAAACCGGGAGGAACTGCAGGCGATGATCGAGGGCGCGGACCTCGTCTTTATCACCGCCGGCATGGGGGGCGGAACGGGCACTGGCGCTGCCCCGGTCATCGCGGAGATCGCGCGCGAAATGGGCGCGCTGACCATCGGTATTGTGACCAAGCCGTTCCTGTTCGAGGGCAAGAAGCGCATGCGCCAGGCGGAGATGGGGCTGGCCGAGCTGAAGCGTTCAGCGGACACGGTCATCGTGGTCCCGAACGAGCGGCTGCTTTCCGTGGTCGGGAAGGGGACCTCCTTCCGCGACGCCCTGAAGAAGGCGGACGAGGTGCTGCTCCACGCGACCCAGGGCATTTCGGACCTGATCCACGTGACCGGCGAGGTCAACGTCGACTTCGCGGACGTGCGGACCGTGATGCAGAGCCGCGGCCCGGCGCTCATGGGCACCGGCTTCGGCACGGGCGAGAACCGCGCGGTCGAAGCGGCCCAGGAGGCGATCTCGAGCCCGCTGCTGGACAACGTGACCATCGAGGGGGCGGCCGGTGTGCTCATCAACATCACCGGTGGCATGGACCTCACCATTGACGAAGTCACCACCATCGCTTCCATTATTCAGGAAGCGGCCGGCGACGAGGCGGAAATCATCTTCGGTGCGGTGCACGATCCGGCGCTCGAGGGCGAGCTCCGGTGCACAGTGATCGCAACCGGGCTCGATCCCGAGGAGATCATGCAGCCCAGGCCGCAGGACAATGTGATCCGACCCGTGTTCGGCTCCGGCCGCACGGTGATGCCGCCGGTCGCTGCAGCAGCGGCTGTGGCGGCCGTTGCAGCACCAGAGCCGGCCTACGCGCGCGCCGCGGCGAGCGCCCCGGCTGCCGCCGCCAGCGTTCGTGCCCCGGTTTACCCGGAAGCCGCCCCCTTCCAAAGGCTTCCGCAGACACCGATCGCAAGGCACCAGTTGACGGATCTCGACATCCCGACGTTCATCCGACGCCAGATGGACTGAAGAAAAGGCGATGTAGCGGCGACGGCGGTGCAGTGCCGTCGCCAGAGTTCGTCGCGCTGCAAGGCCGCGACGGTCACGGCGACCCGCAAGGTCGCCGTCGCCGTCGCAGGGGCGCTTGCGGCAGAAGCATCCTTTTCACCGCCCGGCGCATCGTATCTTGCGTGCCCGGCCGGATTTTTCAGGGATAGAAGAGAAGATGGCAACACGACGTGGTGCTGCAGTTCTGATTGTGATTGGCGGGCTGAGCCTCGCTGCCATGAACGTTCTGGAGCCGCGGACTTCGATCGACAATCGTGACACGGCTCCGCTGCTCGGACCGATCTACGCCGCCCCGGTCGAGGAGGTGCAGACCCATGCCTTGCGCAGGGGCGAGACCCTCTCGGGCGTGCTGGCGCGCATGTCCATCGCCGGAGGTGAGTTGCACCAGTTGCTGGGCGCCGTGCGCGAACGCAGCAACATGCGCAGCATGAACGAGGGCACGGAAATCACCGTGCGTCGCTGGAGCGGCAATAACGAGGCTCGCGCCGTGGAAGTACGGCTGAACGCGGACAGCACCCTGCGCGTCACCCGTGTTTCGATGGGCTGGTCCACCGATGTGATCATCACCCCCACCGTGGTCGACACGGTTTTCGTGGCCGGGCAGATCGACGCCGGCCGCTCGCTCTATGAATCGATCGCCTACGATTCGACGCTCAACCTCCCCGCGGCAGAGCGGATCCGGCTGGTTGCCGAACTGGCCAGCATCTACGAATACAAGCTCGACTTTGCCCACGAGATTCAGCCCGGCGACCGCTTCGCGCTGGCGTACGAGCGCGAAGCCCGGCCGGACGGTACCGCGCGCAGCCGACGCATCCTGGTCTCACGCATCGACAACCAGGGCAAACGGTTCGATGCGATCTATTTCAAGCACAAGGACATCCAGGGGTATTACGACCTCGAGGGCGCGTCGCTGAAGCGGGGCTTCAAGCGCTACCCGGTCGACTACGTGCGGATCACCTCGTCGTTTGCGCCGAATCGCTACCATCCGATTCTCAAGGTGAATCGCGCGCATCTCGGCACCGACTTCGGCGCGCCGACCGGGACCAAGGTCAAGGCGACCGGCGAGGGCACGATTGTGACGGCAGGTCGGTCGGGGGGGTACGGCAACCTCGTGGAAATTCGCCATATCAACGGCTATACCACCCGCTACGCGCACCTCAGCCGATTCGGCCCCGGGATTCGCGCCGGCAAACGTGTGCAGGCCGATGATGTGATCGGCTACGTCGGCGCGACCGGACTCGCGACGGCACCGCACCTGCATTACGAACTGCGCCAGAACGGAAAGCCGATCGATTCCCGCAGCGCGAAGCTGCCGGGAGCGCCACCGATGCCGGTCGCGTACCAGGATGACTTCCGCGTGCTGATGCGGGATCGGCTGGCGTTGCTGGAGAACGCGCTGAGCGGTGCGCGTTACGCCCGCAGCACGACGACAATGCCACAGAACGTATCCGGGGGAACCTGAGTCCACTCGACTGGCTGCTGTATCTGGCGCTGATCGGCGTCGCATTAGGCCTCACCACACTGCTTTACCGCCGGCGTGAGCCCCCTGGCAGGGGCCGCACCACGCTGGCGGTTCTTCGTTGGGGGGCCTTCGCGCTGCTATTACTGCTGCTGTTCGATCCGCAACTCCCCGCGGCGCCGCGGCGCCCGGGTGCGGATGCAACGCGTGTCATCGTCGATGCCTCGCTCAGCATGGGGCTGCCCACAGACAACACGACGCGCTGGCAGGAGGCGATACGACGGGCGCGTGCGGCGGATCGTCCGACCGTGCTGCTCATGGGCGATGCGCCCCGCCAGGTCCCGACCGACAGCCTGGCCCAACTGCAACCAACCTCGGCATCGAGCCGGCTGCTGCCCGCACTCCAGGTCGCGGCCGAGGCTGGCGCCTCGCGCGCCGTGGTTGTCTCCGATGGCGCGATCGAGGACTATGCCGAGGTCGAGCGCTGGCTGCCACGACTCGGGATCCAGCTCGACTTCCAGCGCGTCGGCGGTAACGAAGTTCCCAACCGTGCGCTCGTCTCGGTCCAGGCGCCCGGCTGGGCCGAGGCCGGCCAGGACATCAGCGTCGAATTCAGCGTCGCCGCCAACACGGCGCAGACCGAGCCGGTTCGCGTAGCCGTTCGCCACGGGGCAAACACGCTCGGCGAAACGACCATCACCCCCGGCACGCCCGGCCGCACCGTGACCGGCAGCGTCCGTATCCGACCCGAGGCGCCTCCCGGTGGCGGACTCGTGCGTTACGACATCGTCCTGGTCGACCCCGATGCGATCCCGGATGACAACGTTCGCAGCGTCTACGTCTACGTCGGGACCCGCCCGGCCGGCGTCGCGCTGATTTCGTTCCGACCCGACTGGGAGCCGCGCTTCCTGCAGCCGGTGCTGCAGCAGGCGCTCGGGCTACCGGTCCGCAGCTTCCTGCGCGCCGGCAGCAACACGTACATCCGCGGCGGTACCGGCCTCGAGGCGGGCGGTCGCGCCGGCGAGGAGGAAGTCCGCGCCGCGCTCGGGCAGGCCAGCCTGGTCGTGCTGCACGGCGTGAACGATCAGCTTCCGCAGTGGGTCGCGGACGCCGCCCGCACCGCCCGCCGCCGCCTGATTTTCCCGGCCGCGGAGGGCACCCGCCTCGGCCCGGTCCCGGTTCCCGCGGCCACGACTGGCGACTGGTATCCGCTCGCCGACCTTCCCGCATCGCCAATCGCGCCGCTGCTCGCCGGGATCCGTTTCGATGAGCTTTCGCCGCTCGCCGCGCTGCACCTGCCGACCGAGCCGCCCGGCGCGTGGTCGCCACTCGACGTCAGCCGCGGCCGCCGCGGCGCCCGGGCCCCCGCGCTGCTCGCCGGGTCGAGCGGCGGCAGCCGCTGGGCCGTCGCGCTGGGTTCGGGGTACTGGAGATGGGCACTTCGCGGCGGTCAGGATCGTCAGGCGTACGCCCGATTCTGGGGTGCGGTTGCCGGCTGGCTCGCGCAGGAACAGACCGAAATTGCCGGGGGCGCGGTTCGCCCGGCACAGCGGGTCGTGCCGCGAGGGCAGAACGTCGCGTGGGTCTCCGCGGGGGAGCGGCCGGATTCGATGCGCATCACCATCCGGTCCCAGGATGGCAGCACGATGGCCGATACCACCATTCTCCTGCAGGCCACCGACACCGCACATTCCCCTGCGTTGCCGCCCGGGAACTATACGTACCAGGCGACGACGTTCTCGGGGACGCAGAGCGTCAGCGGCAGCGGACCGTTCACGGTCGAGAGCTACACCCCGGAGTTCATGCGCCCGGCACGCGACCTCGCCGAACTCAACCGTTCGGCGGCGACCGCGACCGGCGCGGAGGGGCGGGCCCGGACCGCCGGCCGCCCGCTGCGCGCGTCGGTTTTCCCGTTCCTGCTGATCACGCTGCTCCTCGCCGCCGAGTGGGTGCTGCGCCGCCGCTGGGGACTGCGCTGAGCGGGCCCGTCGGCCTATACTACACTTCGTCAGGCGACGGCGACGGAGACGGCGACAACAGCTTTAGGGGACGGGGACGGCGACGGCGACAACAGTCTTGAGGGACGGGGACGGCGACAAAATCCTGAGGGATAGCCACGACCGCGCGATCTCACTCCTCCATGGATGTTCGGCGTCCGTAAGCACGGCAGTCGCCAATGAAGCAGACGCGACGACGAGTTGTCGCCGTCGCCGTCACCGTCGCCTTTTGTCGCCGTCGCCTTTTGTTGTGGTCGCCGCCACGGTTGCTTGTTCAAGGGAAAGAATGTCACGGTTTCTGAAGGGTACGGGCGAAAAACCTTCGCTCTGGCAACGCATAAAAACGATCGCGCTCACGGACGTCGGCGTACTCGTCCGGGGGCTCGATGAAGGCTCGCTCGAGAAGCTCGAGGAGATCCTGCTGTCTGCAGACTTCGGCGTGGACGCCACGATGCGACTGGTCGGGCACGTCGAAAAGGTCTCGCGCTCGGGGAAGATCAAGACCGAGCAGGAATTCCTCGACACGGTCGAAGCGGAGATCCGCTCGATCCTCGCGGCCGGCAATTCGAACACGGCCCTCAATTTCGCGGCGACCGGCCCGACCGTTTTCCTGATGGTCGGGGTTAACGGCGTCGGCAAGACGACCTCGATCGGCAAACTGGCGAATCGGCTGAAGAAGCAGGGGCGCAAGGTGCTGCTCGCGGCGGGCGATACCTTCCGCGCGGGGGCGATCGACCAGTTGAAGCTGTGGTCGCAGCGCAGTGCCGTGGACTTCGTCGGGTCGAAGCCCGGCGCGGATCCGGCCGCGGTCGCGTTCGATGCGATCGAGGCGGCGCAGAGCCGCGGCGCGGACGTCGTCATCATCGACACCGCCGGCCGGCTGCACACGCAGTCCGACCTGATGACCGAAATCGCCAAGGTCGGCCGGGTGATCTCGCGTAAACTCGAGGGTGCCCCCCACGAGACGCTGCTCGTGCTCGATGCGACCGTCGGCCAGAACGCGGTTGCGCAGACCCGGACGTTCCGGCAGGCGCTGCCGCTCACCGGCCTGGTGCTCGCCAAGCTCGACAGCTCCGCCCGGGGCGGTGTGGTCGTCGCGCTGAAGCAGGAGTTCGACCTGCCGGTCAAGCTCATCGGCACCGGTGAGGGCATCGACGACCTGGAGCCGTTCGACCCGGCGCGCTATGCCCGCGAGGTGCTCGCCAGCTAATGCCCCCGCGTACGCTCCCCGGCTCGGTTCTCGACCAGCCTGTCCAGTTTCTCAAACAGGTCGGTCCCCGGCGCGCCACGGCGCTCGAGCGCCTCGGCATCGTGCGCGCCCGCGACCTGCTGTTCCACGTCCCGCGCCGCTATGAGGATGCGAGCACGGTCACCCAGATCGGCTCGGCCCAGGTCGGGCTCGATGTGACCGTGATCGGCGAGGTCGTGAGCAAGGGCGTGATCCCGACGCGTGGCGGGCTGCGGATCTTCCAGGCCATGCTGCGCGACGACAGCGGCATGATCGAATGCTCCTGGCCCGGTCAACCCTTCCTCGATCGCACGATCAAGAAGGGCGACCTCATGCTCGTGACCGGGCCCGTCCGTTTCTTCCAGCGCAGACAGTTGCAGCCGCGCGAGTTCGTGGTGCTCGGCAGCGCGGACGATCCGTCCTCCGCGACCGGGCGCGTCCTGCCCATCTATCCGGCGACCGAAGGCCTCACCCAGCGCATGTTCCGCGGCATCCTCGACGCGAACATCGACACGCTGCTCGAGGCGGTTACTGCGGAAGAGATCTTCACCCCGGCCGAGCTCCAGGACGCAGGGGTGCCCGATCTGCGACGTGCACTCGAGTGGCTGCACCGCCCGGGCACGCTGCTCGAGACCTTTCACGGCCGCCGCCGCCTCGCCTATGAGGAACTGCTGCTGCTGCAGTTGCTGCACGCGATCGCGCACCACCGTGCTACCGCCGAACGACCCGGCCGTGCGCTCGTGCGTAACGACCACCTGGTCGGCGCGATGTTCAAACAACTGCCGTTCGAACTGACCGAGGCACAGACCCGCGCGATCCGCGAGATTTTCGCCGACCTGACCAGCCCCGCACGCATGAACCGGCTCCTCCAGGGCGACGTTGGCGCGGGCAAAACCGTGGTCGCGCTGTTCGCACTGCTGCTCGCGGTCGAGAACGACTGCCAGGGCGCGCTGATGGCGCCCACCGAAATCCTCGCCGAGCAGCACGCGCGCACGCTCCGCAAACTGCTGGGCGACCTGCCGGTCAACCTCGTGCTGCTGACCGGCAGCCTGGGCGCCGCCGAACGCCGCGCCGCCCTCGGCGCCATCGCCGACGGCTCCGCGCACATCGTGGTTGGCACCCATGCCCTGATCCAGGATTCGGTCGCGTTCCATCGGCTCGGGATTGCGATTGTCGATGAGCAGCACCGGTTCGGGGTGCGCCAGCGGCTCGCGCTCGCCGAGGCGGGCGAGGCTCCCGACCTGCTGGTGATGTCGGCCACGCCGATCCCGCGCTCGCTCGCGCTCACGGTCTACGGCGACCTCGACCTTTCGATCCTCGACCAGCTTCCGCCGGGCAGGCAACGCATCCGCTCCGCGCTGCGCGGCCCCGACGCCCGGCCCAAGCTGTACGCCTTCATCCGCGACCAGGTCGCCGCCGGTCGCCAGGCCTACATCGTCTATCCGCTGGTCGAGGAATCGGAGAAGGTCGACCTGCGCGCCGCCACCGCCGAGTACGAGCGGCTGGCCGGAAATGAGTTTGCCGGACTGCGCATCGGCCTGCTGCACGGTCAGCTTCCGCCCGACGAGAAGGACCGCACCATGAAGGCTTTCGCCGCCGGCGAGATTGACGTGCTGGTCGCGACCACGGTCATCGAGGTCGGCATCGACGTGCCCAACGCGACCGTCATGCTGATCGAACACGCGGAGCGCTTCGGCCTTTCCCAGTTGCATCAGCTTCGAGGCCGCGTCGGCCGCGGCGCCAATGAAAGCTTCTGCATCCTGCTCACCGAAGGCGGCGAGGATGCCGCACGTCGGCTCCGCATCTTTGTCGAAACGCAGGACGGCTTCGAGATCGCCCGCGCCGACCTGAAGCTGCGCGGCATGGGCGACTTCTTCGGCGCGCGCCAGCACGGGCTGCCGGCCTTCCGCTTCTTCGACCCCGAGCACGACGACGACCTCCTCGCCCGCGCGCGCTCCCGCGCCCGCGCCATCATCCAGGCCGACCCCACGATCCGGGCGCCTGAACACGAGCCATTCCGCGCGTTGCTGACCCGCCGCTACCCCGACGCCGTGAAGCTCTACGCCATCGGGTAAGCCGGGCGCGGTGCATCCATGAGCCCGCCCGGGAATCGGACACCTGCCCGAAAGTTGAACGCCTTCCAACCTCTCCCAGCGGTTCCAGCAATCCCGGAAATGCCTGCGGCACAACAGGAACCCTCTGTACACACGAGCGGCACGAAGCTGGCGCAGGATAGGCCGGGTTTGCCGAATGTGCATCGGAGAATCGGAGAACGTGCAGGGAAGGCTGGAAAGTGGGAACCGGACCGTTTGAGCTTCTGCTCGTCGAGGACGACGTCAACACCCGGAGTGCGCTGACCACGCACCTGCGGCGTGGCGGTTTTGATGTGCTGGCGACCGGGTCGGCGGAGGAAGCGCTGGAGCATTGGAACCGCGGCCGTCGCTTCGACGTGATCGTCTCCGACGTGCATCTGCCGGGGCAGAGCGGGATCGAATTGGCGGGGCGGCTGCTCTCGGAGGTGCCTCGGCTGCCCATCGTACTGATCACGGGCGACCCGGACGAAGCGCTGGCGCGCGAGGCGTTGAGCCGCGGGCCGGTGAGCTACCTGCTCAAGCCGTTTCAGTTGTTCGAGCTCGAGGCCGCGGTCCGGCAGGCGCTGGCCGCGCAGATCGCGCGGACCGGCGCGCCGCCGCGCGAAACCGTCGAGCCGCTGATCGGGACCATCCCAGCCGAGTGGGTGCACTGGGTCGACGAGCGGTCGTATGCAGGTGCGGGGCACGGCGACCGGGTCGCGCGACTGTGCGGTGTGATCATGGGTGGCCTCGCGACTCCGGCAGACCTTCCGCTCTGGCGGCTCGAAGTCGCGGCGTACACGCACGAGATCGGGATCATGTCACTGGTCTCCTCCGATCCGGTCGAGCTGGCCTGGCGAGGCGCGGACCTGCTGGCGGATCTCGGGAGCGATCCGGTGGTAGTCAATATTGTGCGGCACATGCACGAGTGGTGGGACGGTTCGGGCGGTCCGGATCAGCTCCAGGAGAACGAAATCCCGCTCGGCTCGCAGATACTGGCTGCGGCCGATGCGCTGGATCACTATGTTGCGGCCTGGCTGCAGACGAATCGGGATCCCGCCGCAGCGGTTGAGCGCGCGGTCGGTCTGCTGAAGGCACAGCAGGGCACGGTTTTCAATCCGGAGATCGTCGGGGTGCTCGGCCGCGAATCGAGTTCCGTCCACGCGATCTGTGCGATCGAACGGGCGGTGCCGATTGCCGCCGAGCAACCGGTCCCGGATCAGGCGAAGATTCGGATCAGCCAGCTCGAGTTTAGTACTTAGCGCGACGACGCGGGATCGACGGGTGGGCAGATGACGAAAGCATATATTCAGAGCGGTGCGTTGTTCGACGCGGCAGAGCGAGGTGCAAAGCTGCTACTCGTCGACGATGACGCGGCCAACCTCAAACTGCTCGTCGCCATCCTGACACGCGCCGGGTTTCACAACCTGTCGACAGCCACGAACGGCGCTACCGCCTTCGAGGCGTTCGTTACAATCGAACCCGACGTCACGCTGCTCGATCTGCACCTGCCCGATGTGACCGGCACCGAACTCATCGAACGGCTTCGTGCCACCATCCCCGCCGATGATTTCCGCCCGATTCTTGTCCTCACCGGCGACGGCTCGCACGAAGCGCGCGACGAAGCGCTGATCGCGGGCGCCAAGGAGTTCATCACCAAGCCGTACGAGTCGACCGAAGTGCTGCTGCGCCTGCGCAACCTGCTCGAGACGCGCATGCTGCATCTCGAACTGCGCGAGCAGCGCGAGCTGCTGCGTGCACGCTTCGAACAGCGCAGCGCGGAACTCGAAGACGCACGACTCGAAATTCTCGAGCGCCTCGCCCGCGTTGCAGAACACCGCGACGACGGCGCCTACGGACACATCCGTCGAGTCGGCGAACTCTCGGGCCTGATCGCGCTCGAGCTAGGCTGGTCTTACGATGATGCCGAGCAGATTCGTCGCGCTGCGCCGCTTCATGACGTCGGCAAGATCGGCATCCGCGATGACATCCTGCTCAAGCCCGGACCACTCGGTCCGCAGGAGTTCCAGCAGCAGGAGCGCCATACCATCATCGGTGGGCGAATCCTCTCCGGCGGTCTTTTCCCCGTGCTCCGCCTCGCCGAGGAGATCGCGCTCACCCATCACGAGCGCTGGGATGGCAAAGGTTACCCGCACCAGCTTGCCGGCGATGACATTCCGTTGAGTGGGCGAATCGTTGCGGTAGCGGACAGCTTCGATGCGCTCACGCAGCCGCGCCCGTACAAGGCCGCCTGGCCGATCGACGAAGCCATCACCGAGATCCAGGTCAACTCCGGTCGACGCTACGATCCCGCCGTGGTCGATGCGCTGCTGCGAGTGGTTGCGCAGGGCCATGCCGCGCGCATCGTCGAGGCCGGCCGCAACAGCGCAAGCGAAGCAGATCTCTATCGCATGACCGCGTAAGCCGCAAAAATCGAAGGGCGCGAGAGGACATGCTCGCCGATCCGATGGATTGGTGTTCAAAGCTGCGGTACCTGCACCGAGGACCCACATGCGGGGTGCAAATCCATTCATCATGAGCCCTGCCTGCGACATAACTCAGCGCTGGTTTATTGCCGCACTGTGGCTCGCATGCACCACACTCTTCGCATCCACACTTGCTGCGCAGTCCCAGGCCACATGGAGGCTACGGCCGCTCACGCGCATCGAGGGTGTAGAAACCGCTGGCGGCTATACGTTCAATCGCGTGAACTCCATCCTCGTCACACGAAACGGTTCGGTCGTTGTAGCCGATGTCGGCAATGTAGAAATCCGTGTGTTCAGCGCTGATGGCAAATTTCTGAACCGGATTGGGGCCGAAGGCCGTGGCCCGGGCGAATACGAACGAATCGGGAGCCTCGGGCTGCTCGGAGACACGGTGTGGGTGATCGACAGCAGGCTGCGGCGAACCACACTGTTCAGGATTAGCGGAGAATTTCAGCAGGTGATTCAAAGCGACAGGTCGCGACCGGGAACAGCGCTCCCGAACGCGTTGGTTGCCAAAGGCAGGGTCCTCGGCGTGGGTTACTCGACCGACCACGGCCGTGAACCCCACCTGCCGCTTCTTCTGATGAACCGATCCGGACGTGTCCTGGATACTCTCGCGTGGCTGCCCAACTTGCACCCGGCCGTCGTGACACTCGCACGTTCAGGAGGCGGCTATACCATCGGCCCTCAGCCCTTCTCGGATGCAGGACTGACCTTCGTTTCACCTGAAGCAACCAGGATTTTTGTTGTTGATCGCTCTGCGGCCACGGCCGCGGAGAACGCCAGTTTCCGTATTACCGCCTTCGAGCCGGATGGCGTGACGGTCTGGGACAGGACGTTCCGCTATACACCCACTCGATTCGAGCGGTCTCGTGCAGACAGCTTGTTGAAAGCAACGGAGCGTTTGCTTGGCGGCAACGGAAACGCAGAGACTGACATTCGGCGGGCCGTGTTCATTCCACAGTATTACGTGCCTATCACGGGCGGGTTCGTGAGTGGAGACGGATCCCTCTGGCTGAGGAGGGAGGAACACGGAGCAAGCGTGGAATACCGCGTGATCGCCGCGAACGGACGTGGGCTGGCGACACTTACCGTCCCTGCGACCACCACACTCCTGGCAGGAACCTCATCAGAAATCTGGGGTGTCGAGCGAGATGAATACGACGTGCAGACCGTTGTTCGATATGCGATTCTGAAGTAAATGCCACGCGCGGTGAGCCGGAATCGGAACGGTCGCGGTTACCCTTTCCACGTGGTCGCGACGAATGGCCCCATGTGGGCGCTTCACTGCTGATCGCGTTTCCATCGGTATGTTGTCGCCGTCGCCGTCTCCGTCGCCTGTTACCTGGTTGGTTGAAGGCGGAAGATCCGGACGGAGGGAACTTCGTCATCGCGCTGGCCGCCGATCAGGACGTTGCCTGCGTTGATGCTGGTAAGCACGAAGTTCTCCGGCATTTCAACTTCCCGGACGCGATCGTTGTTGCTCCAGGGCACGACCAACCAGCGCGACGCCTCCGGCACGTCTTCCCGGTCCGGCTGCTCGACTTCACGCTGAAGCCACAGATCGCCATTGTCCGCGAACTTCGCACCGGCGAACCAGGAGTGAAATTCCGGAACCTGAATCTCGACATCGGCAGGCGCGACGCGAAGCGCCCGCGCTCGATCTTCACGAATCCGTTTCTGCAGGGCAGGGGAGATGACCGCCCGCCGGGGTTTCAGCCCGAGACTCCGGGTTCGGACCTCGCGTAATTCGCCGCCCCTCAACGCCCAGTAACGCACCACGCCCGCGTACCCATCCACCACCGCGACGATGCTGTCGCCCCAGGCTGCCACGACGGCTCCGGGTCCAAAATGCAGGCCGCCGGAGAGGCTCATGTCGGGTGATTTTCGCGCGGTTACGGTGACTTCGCCCGATCTGTACTGATCCATCACCCGGACGATGCCACCCTCGCGGTCGTGCTGAACGATTCGGTTCGAATTGTCCGCGTTCTTTCCGCCGGTGTAGCCGAGAGTGCTCCGCCATTCGACCACCACCGTTCCGTCGCGAAGCGGAAGGACCTGGCCGGGAGATTCCATTCGCTGCGGATCGGCCTCCGGATACTTTCGCTCTTCGAGAAGCACACCGGTCGTGTCGAACCAGCTCAACCGACGCAGCCGGTTGTCCGCAACAAGGATCCGGCCCCCGATCCGACGCAGCCCGCCCGGGCTCCTGAATTCCCCGGGCCCGTCCCCCTGCTTGCCAAACTCTCGCACGAGATCCCCGCGCTGCGTGAATTCCCGGATCGAAACATTGAAATAGTCGAGGACCACGACATTCCCGCCCGGCGTCAGAAACGAACCCACGGGAAGATGAAACGCAGGCTCATCGGGACTTTCCGGCAAAGGCAGTCTCCCAAGCTCCACCAGGCGGTAACCGCCCGATTGCGCATGAGACGCGGTCGGCCATAACGCCAGCGCGAGCATGAGTAAAGATAAGCGCCAAGGTTGCGCGCCGTTCATTTGCGCAAAGGCGTGGGTGCGATGCGTAAACCGCTTCTGAACCTGGTTCGAGATCACGGCGAGCCCTCAGTGGAAGAGGAACATTGAAGCTGAGCGATGCTCCCGACCTGCGCGCGAATGTGCGGTTTACAACCGAACACGCGTCATTTCGATCCCCCTATTAATTCCCATCCCAGACCGCCCAGTCAAGTGTTCGTGAGATCAGAGAACCGGATGTTACGCTCGCTATCGCTTTCGCTCTCGAGCCATTCGCCCCATTCCCGGCGGTCCCGCTCCCTAAACGCGGCCACACCAACCCTCCGATCCCGAACCCCTTGCACATCTAAGGGAAACCCCCGCATCCTTCCCTTAGATCGGTATAGGTACAAAACGCATCGGCCATCCGGAGGTACGCTTGTTCGCAAAGGAATCGGGGCTCCTGCAGGGGACCGTGGAGCTGCTGGTATTGAAGACGCTGTCGTGGGGGCCGATGCACGGGTACGGCATTGCGAGCTGGATCGAAAGCGCGACCGACGACGTGCTTCGCGTGGAGGAGGGTTCGCTCTACCCTGCGCTGTACCGGATGGTGAAGAAGGGGTGGATCGAGGGCGAGTGGGGGCTGTCGGACAACAATCGTCGTGCGAAGTACTACCAACTGACGCGTGAGGGGCGGCGTCAACTCGCGGAGCAGTCGAAAGGGTGGGCTCGCCTTGCCGCAGCGGTCACGCAGGCGGTCAGCACGACGCAGGCTCCCGCTTGGGCGAGGTGAGTATGGATGGTCGTTCGAAGCGCCGCTGGTACCGGATCTTCAAACCGGATCCGCGTACCGAAGTCGAGGATGAACTCGCGTTCCATCTCGAGCAGCGGGTGCAGGATTACATCGCGCGCGGCCTGGACCCGGACGCCGCGCGGGCTGCGGCGGAGCAGCGGATGGGCAGCGTCGAACGTGTGCGAAGCGAATGCACGGATCTGCTGACCTCCGAGCGTCGCCGCGAGCGCCGTCGGGACGGGCTGCAGCTCTCGTGGCTCGACTTCAAGCTCGGCTTCCGGATGTTGTCGAGGTATCCCGGCCTGACGATCGTCGGTGGAATCGCGATGGCGTTTGCGATCTGGGTGGGTGCCGGCACGTTCGAGGTCATCAACCAACTGGTTTTTCCGAAGCTGCCGCTGCCGGATGGCGACCGGGTCGTCGCGATTCAGAACTGGGATGTGTCGCTGGGCCGGCACGAAGACCGGATGGTGCACGACTACCTGAGCTGGAAGGGGCAGCTCCAGGCGGTCACCGACCTGGGAGCATTCCGCACGATCGAGCGGAACCTCGCCGTCGAACAGCGAAGCCCCGAGCCAATCGGACTCGCCGAGATCAGTGCGTCCGCGTTTCCATTGACCCGCGTGAATCCGCTGCTTGGGCGCACACTGACCGTTGCGGATGAACAGCCTGGTGCGCCGGCTGTAGTCGTCATCGGTTACGATGTGTGGCAGCGTCGATTCGACGCGGATCCGGCGGTCGTGGGGCGAATCGTCCGGCTCGGAAATGCGCCGGCGACCGTGGTCGGCGTGATGCCGAAGGGTTTCGCGTTTCCGGTGTCGCACGATGCGTGGGTACCGCTTCGTCTGAATCGCAACGAAGCCGCGCGCGAAGGCCCCGGCATCCTGGTGTTCGGCCGACTTGCGCCCGGCGCTTCTCTCGCCGATGCGCAGGCCGAGTTGCGCACGGTCGGGCAACGCGCTTCAACGTCATCGCCGACGACGCACCAGCACCTCAGGCCGCAGGTGAAAGCGTTCGCGAAAGCGATCATGCCGAACATTTTCGGTTCGTGGGTGCTTTCGTTCAACCTGTTCGTCGTGATGCTGGTTGTGCTGGTGTGCGGGAATGTCGCGCTGCTGATGTTTGCACGCGCGTCATCGCGGGAGAGTGAGATTGTCGTTCGGAACGCGCTCGGCGCGAGTCGCGGCCGCATCGTCACACAACTCTTCGCCGAGGCGCTGGTGCTGGGCGCCGTGGCAGCCGTAGTCGGCCTCGCCGCGCATCGTGCGGGGTTGCGCTGGGCACTGCTGACCGCCGATTCGCAGATACGCGGCGGACTGCCGTTCTGGTTTCAGGGCAGCCTTTCGCTCCCGACCCTGTTGTACTCCGCCGGGCTTACGCTGCTCGGTGCAACCATCGCAGGGGTGATTCCCGCACTCAAGGTCACCCGCGGATTGCAGAGTCGGCTGCGCGAATCGGCAGCCGGTGGTGGTGGCATGCGCTTCGGCGGCATCTGGACCGCGATCATCGTTGCACAGATTGCCGTCACCCTCGCCTTTCCCGCGACCGCATTTTTCGTTCGCCGTGAGATGGCCGAGTTCGAAACCCGAATCACGGAGGCAGGATTCCCGGCTGAACGCTGGCTGACCGCGCAGCTCAGGCTGGATCGCGAAGGACCGAACGGTCAGCCGATCTCCGACGCCGACTTCGATGCGCAACTCCAGAAAAGCTGGCAGGCGCTCGAGCGTCGGCTCGAAGCCGATCCTGCTGTTGCCGGCGTCACGTACGCGAACCGGCTGCCCCTCATGTATCACCCGTATCGTCTGATCGAACTCGACTCTGGCGAGGCGGCTCCGCTGGATCCGCGCTGGCCCGGCTACCGTGTGAGCTCTGCGGCCATCGAACCCGCGTTTTTCGACAAGCTCGGAACACCGCTGCTCGAAGGACGAAACTTCACGCACGCGGATATCGAATCCGGGCAGAGCGTCATCATTGTGAACAAGAAGTTTGTCGATCTCGTGCTGGGCGGGCGCAACGCCATCGGACGGCGACTCCGCTTCACGCACTTCGAGGAGTGGGGAAGTCCACGATCGAGCGATGATCAGCCATGGTACGAGATCATCGGTGTTGCACCGGATCTTGGCACGGAAGCCTTTACACACGACCCGAAAGTCGCGCGCATCCATCACCCCGCAACACCGAACAGCGCGTACCCGTTTCAGATCGCCGTCCAGGTCAAAGGCGATCCGAAGTCATACGCGCAGAGCTTCAGGCAGATCGCTGCGTCTGTCGATCCATCGCTGCGGCTGCATGAGATCACACCGCTGAACGAAGTCAGCAACGGCGATGTCGCGCTGCTTCGCTTCTGGTTCCGCCTCGTTCTCGCCGTCAGTGGCGTTGCGTTGCTGCTCTCGCTCGCGGCGATCTACGCGGTCATGGCGTTCACGGTCTCGCGGCGCACGCGTGAAATCGGGATCCGCTCGGCATTGGGCGGAAGTCGCCGCCGCATCCTCGCTTCGGTGTTCGCGCGACCGATCGCACAGATCGGCGGTGGGATCCTGGCGGGTGTTGTTCTGGTCGGACTGCTCGGTTCGGCAATCGCCGGTGGCATGCTGTCCGTCCGGGAGACGGCGGCGCTGGTCGGGTATGCACTCCTGATGAGCGCGGTGTGTGCGCTGGCCTGCTTCGTCCCCGCACGGCGGGCACTCAGCATTCAGCCGACCGAGGCGTTCAGAACCGATGGGTAGGCGGATTAGCCGGTAATCCGCCTCGCGGAGCTTTGCCCCTGAGCACTGTGCCCATGTGCGATTACGTGTTGGGCATTCAGTGACTCGCACCACCTTTGATCACACGCTCGCGGTATTGCGAGTTACGGGCTGGGCCGGTGGGAGAATGCCTTATGGGTGCCAACAGCGGAGCTTTTGAAACTGCTGTACGATTTGCGCGCTCCTGGATATCGCTACACCGATCAAGAAGCTCGACGAACCGCGGTGCGGCATTCAGTTCGAGCAGACCGGCGGCGACCATCCGTTCATAATCATCCTCGAGCACCTTCCGGGCTTCCCCTTCTGGCACCAGCCGTAGCGCTCCGCCAATCGCGACAGCATAGTCGATCGGCAACCATTACCCGCGGACGTGCGGTCGGGAACGCGATCTCTGGCAGGTACGCAGCAGCATCGCAGGTGATCGGCAACACCGTCGAAGGCTCGCCAGTGGATCGAGCACCAAATTCGATCATCACTTCACGTCTTACGTACGCTGCCGCCCCAGCAACTTCGGGCGCGTACTTCAGAAAAACGCAGGAACGCTCCGCCCTGACCTCGCCCGATGCACCCGTTGCGGCGAGGTGCTCGCGGATAACGGGGAGAACCCGTTCGTCAATCCAGCGGGGCAGTTGCTCGTTGACCCGACTGGACCATCTTCTCTGCTGACTGCGGGTCGCCGGCAGCCCTTCGTTGTGGTTCCTCGTCTCCTCGGGCAGAAGCGCGCGAATGTCGTAGGTGAGATCAACATCTTCTGAGAAGCGCCGAATTGCTGCGTAGGCCTTGGCCAGCGAGGTCCCGCCCTTGAATGTCAGATCATTGCCGTAGTCCTCATTGAACAGAATGTCGAGAACCCAGACCACCCAGACGTCTTTTTCGAGGAGGTCAACTGGCCGCCCGGAACGGTCGGCCGCGACCCCCAATGCCTCGATTCGATCGCCCGGAGACAGGCTCATGTACGCGTCAGGCACGGCGACCGTGGGGCGGCGAAAGCGCTGGCCGGAACGTCTCGCTCACAGTTTGTGCTAGCCAGGATGGGAGCAGAGGTCGCGCTGAAAGAATCGATTCGCACGCGGCTTCCGGCAGAGCGTTTTTCAGCCGTACTGCAGCTTTCTTCGCGTGGACCGGGCCCAACCAGGCGAGGGCTCGAATGGCCTGACCTGCCAATTGGTGCGAAGATCTGAGCTGCCATGCCGGAGCATGCTTCAGCTCCACTACATGGCGCCCAACCCGGATGAAACGCGATCGCCCCGACGTCAGGTACACTGGCCGTACCGGCACCTGTGTGGTAACCCCAAGCGCATTCGCGGCCGCTGCACCAGCGGGTACGACAGTTTCGCCCGTCGCCTCTGCGAGGCGCTCAACCACTTTCTCCGGAGCGGGCGCTCGACTGCCGAATCGCGTATTGACGGGAAGCACGTAGCGCCCGCGTTCAACCCGCAGTAGCTCACCACTACGCGCGAGGCGAGCGAGCGCCTGGTCAATCGCGGCGCGACTTCCGAGATGCAGGAACGCCTTGGCGGAAAGCACTGTCCCTTCAGGAAGTGACTTCGCCTCTTCGATGATCCGCTGCCCTGTGGGTTCCATATCGTTCCTCCAGACTGTCAGAAATATAACCTATTTTCTGACAACTACAAGTTTGTGCGGGCCATCCTGGGGGAGGTACAGTCTCAGCGAAAGCAATACACGAACGTCCCCCGGCCTGAACCACAACGCGCTGGCGTCGTCCTTGAGTTTCCGTGGATCCAACCATTTCGCACGCCGCGCCGTCCAAGGTCGTATGGAGGCGCGTCGCGCCCATTTTTCTGCCCCAGATTTCTACAATGTAGAAACGGAGCGTATGACACTACCGACCATCGCGCGGAGGCTGCTGGCTGCCCAGCAGCATGATGCCGAACGGGAAGAAGTCCTGAGCGGGATGGGTGAGGAGTATGTCATGCGCAGGCGCAGGGACGGTTCACTCAAGGCGCGGCTGTGGTTGTGGCGGCAGGTGCTGGGTTCGCTGCCGGCGACGGTTGGGCGGGTCTGGTTTCGCGGAACGACAGGGTTCGAATCGGAGGCGAATCGTATGAACGGGAAAGGTCTCGGGCTGGAGAGCTGGATTCAGGACATGCGGTTCGCGCTGCGCAGTCTGCGATCGCGGCCGTTGTACGTCGTGCTCTCGGTGATGACGCTGGCGCTGGGTATCGGCGGAGCGACGGCGGTGTTCGGGATTGCGCGGGCGGTGCTGCTGGAGCCGCTGCCGTATCGCACGAGTGACGAGCTCGTGCTGTTCTGGAACATGTTCGACTGGTCGGAAGCGGAGGTGAACTTCCTGCGACCGGAGTGGACCGGCTTTGCAGGGGTCGCGGCGTACCGGCCGGAGGGCGTGTATCTGCAGCAGGATGGCCGGCCTGCGCGGCAGGTGCCGGGCATCGCCTCGTCGGCGGAATTGTTCGATGTGCTGGGAGTGCGGCCGATGCTGGGGAGCGGCTTCTCTCCCGCTGACGACGCGCCGGGTGCCGAACCGGTCGCGGTGCTCGGGTACGGGCTATGGCAGGAGCTCGGCGCGGACCGTTCGATCGTGGGGAAGAGCATCGACCTGGATGGCGGGACACGGCGCGTCGTAGGTGTGATGCCCGAGGGGTTCTGGTTCCCGGATCCATCGGTGCGGGTCTGGCTGTCGACGCCGATGCGACCGAATAACCGGAGCGGGAATTACGCGCTGGTTGGCCGCATGGAAGCGGGACGCACGGTGGAGTCGATGCGCGATCCGCTCCAGCGGATCACGACGCGAATGGGCGAGCAGTTCACGTATCCGCCGCAGTGGGACAAGACCAAAAACGCGCAGCTCACACCCGTGAAGGAGTTCCTGCACGGACCGGTGCGACCTGCGTTGCTCGCGACGCTCGGCGCGATGGGCGTGATCCTGTTGATGGCGTGTGCGAATGTGGCGACGCTGATGCTCGGGCAACTGCGCGGTCGCTCATCCGAACTTGCCGTTCGCATTGCGCTGGGTGCGGGAAGTGGTCGGCTGACGCGGCAGCTGCTGGTCGAATCGATCGTACTCGGTCTGATCGCGGGTGCGGTCGGTGCGTTTGCAGCCGCGATGGGGTTCAGGCTCCTTCTTGCCGCGCTGCCTCTCGGTGAACTTGCTTCCACCGTGACGTTCAACTGGACGCTGTTCCTGGTTGCGATGCTCATCGCATTCGTTGCCGCGCTGCTGATCGCACTGGTACCGGTGCTGTCGCTGTTGCATGGTGACCTGCGCGATGCATTGAGTCGCGCACGCACGTCCGGCATCGGTGCGAAGGGACGCATGGAGGAAGCACTGGTCATCGGCGAGGTCGCGCTTGCGGTGCTGCTGGCGGCGGGTGCCGGTGTGCTGATTCGCAGTGTCGCGAATCTGCAGGCCTTCGATTCCGGCATCCAGGCGAACGGTGTTGCGGTGCTCGATATCAGCACGTCGGGTGGAACGCCGGAGCAACGCGCGCAACAATTGACGCAACTCGTCGAATCGCTGACCACGCTGCCCGAAGTCGATGCCGCGGCCGCGATCCAGCTTCTGCCGTTGCGCGCGAGTGGGTGGAACTTCGGGCTCGCGATCGAAGGCAGGCCGGAACTCGAGCAGACTACGACGCGGTTCCGATTGGTCACACACGACTACTTCCGTGCGATGGGTATCCCCGTGTTGCGCGGGCGAGTGTTCGACGCGCGCGATGCGGCGAACAGCGAACAGGTCATCGTGATCGACCAGTCGCTCGCCGAGAAATATTTCCCGAACGAAGATCCGATCGACCGGCGCATCGCCACGCAGACGGGCTGGGCTCGGATCATCGGTGTTGTGGGTGCGGTTGCGTACGGCGGCCTGAACCCGGAAGAGCGTGTGCCCGGTCGGTATATGCTGTTCGAGCAGGAGCCCATCGTGCCGGATGACAACAGCATCGTCGTGCTTGTGAAGGACGGGCGGAGTCCGGCGCAGTTGCTTCCGCTGCTGGCACGACGCATCCAGCAGACGGCTCCGACCGTTGCGCTGCGCGAGATGACCACAATGCAACACGAGGTCGCGACCGCAATGGGTCCGACGCTGCGCATCATGCAGTTGATGACGCTGCTCGGCGGGCTGGCGTTGCTGCTCGGCGCCATCGGGGTCTACGGTGTCGTCTCACACTTCGTGAACCGTCGTCGCCGGGATTACGTGATCCGACTCGCGCTCGGGATGAAGCCCATCGCTGCAATCCGCCAGGTGCTTGGCCGCGGTACTGCACTCGTGGGCATCGGCTGCCTGATCGGGATCCTCGCCGCACTTCTGCTTACGCGCACGCTCGCGTCTCTGCTGTACGAAATCGATGCAACCGATCCGCTTGCACTCGGCCTCGCGATCGTGACACTCATCGCGGCGGGTTGTGTTGCGGCGCTGATTCCGGGGATCCGTGCGAGTCGCGCCAACCCGGCCCAGGTGCTGCGGGAAAACGCATGAACAAACACGCGCCTCTCGGCACATTCGAGGAGCAGGTGCTGCTGGCCATCGTGCGTACCGCCGGCGATGCGTTCGGCATGAATGTGCGCCGCGAAATCGAAACCGTGACCGGCCGGGATGTCGCAATCGGCGCGGTCTACGCCACGCTGGATCGACTCGAAGCGAAGAAGCTGGTGCGGTCGTTCCGATCCAGTGATCGCAAACTCTTCGAGATCACCCGGAGTGGTATCGACGCACTCGCGGAGACGAAGGCGATGCGCGAGCGGCTCTGGCGCGGAGTAAACGTGTTACGGCTGCTCGAGAGCAGTTGAGTTTGTTTCGAGGCGACGGTGACGGCGACGGCGATGGGTGCCCGGATTATCCGCTTATGATCGCAATGGCGTAATCACCGCTTGACCGCGAGCAAGGCGAGATCCCCTGCCCGGAACGACTCGGTGCCGCCGCTAGTCGGGCGACGCGCCTGTGATGGACCCTGGCGACAGGCAGAAGCGAGATCCGCCGTCGGTGATGGCGAAGGCCGGCGTGTGCTGCGGGGCCTTACCGGCCTTGCGACCGATCGGATACTCGAACACGATCCCGTGCGCCCAGGCCGGTGTGCCGCCACCCACCCTCGTGTTCCGCCAGAATGCGAGCGGGTACGCATAGGTTACTCCGCGCTCCGCCGAGATGGAATCAACCAGGGCCCCGAAACGCACCAGATTCGTTCCGGGGTTTGGTATTCTGAATACGTATTCACTCGTCGCGGCAGACCCGGCAATCAGGACAGCGCTGTGTTTGTTTATTATCCTGTGATAGGTGACCAGGCTGGTTGTATCGTCGAATTTTATGCCGACGTATGTCGGGTAGTATCGGACGCCGGGTCCGGCTTCTGTGATCGGGTTTGCCAATGTGTCGTCAGAAAACCGAAACGCTTCCAGCGGGACAGGCGGCAGTGCTGTGTCGGTCGGAAGCGCCGCCTCTACCATGACGGTAAACGCAAACGTCGCTACCTGTGGCGGCACATACCAGTGCCAGGTCTTAACCTCTGAGGTATCCCCGGGCAGCAGCACTTCATCGTACTTGAAGAACGGCTGGTCGGCGGCCGTGAAGTAGCCGCGGCCGTCGGGGTTGGCGACGTACACCGTACCTGTGTCTCCCGGTGCATTATAGGAGGTCGCGGTCGGGCCCGTGTGGAGGAAAACGCAGACCCCACTCACGATTCCGGCTCCAGGGGTGCCCATCCTCTCGGTCAGCAGATTCGTTAGCGAAACATCGGCGCGGAAATCCGAGGCCGCAGCATCGTAGGCGACGTTGGTTGACCGTATCTGCGCTCCGGACCCTCCGATCGGTGCTCTCTGAATCGCAGCCGACGGGGCGGGGAGTTCAGCGTCTCGGCAGGTCAGCTTTGCCTCACGCACCTCGACCTGGCAGTTGAAGCTGGCAATCACTCCGATCGGCGGGACCTTCGTCAGTGCCGGATTTGCGCTCAGCATCGGCAATGCGACCGCCGTTGGGCTGAGGGCGGTTTCATGCAATGCTGCCAGATCGTCTGGAGCTCGCGAATGGATGATAGCCCGGGTCCAATACGCGAACGGGAAGGCGTATTTCACGCCCGGTTCCGCAGAAATTGAATCCAGTTTGGCGTTAAGGTGACTGAGGGTTGTCCCGGCTAAAGGTACGCGATAGTCATAATGCGTCGCATCGGGTGCGCCGCCGACCAGGGTGGCGTGATATTTGGTTATTGTCCTGTAGTACCCGGCCAGGCTGGTCGTATCATCGAATTCGATTCCGACATAGCTCGCATAGTAGCGTACGTTGGGATCTTTGTCCGTAATCGGGTTCAGGATCGTGTCTCCGGGGTACGAGAACCCTGCAGCCGGGATAGGCGGAAGGCTCGTTTCGCTCGGCAAAGCGGCTTCCACCATCACGGTAAACGAGAAAGTCGCAACCTGCTGCGGCACATGCCAGTGCCAGGTTTTCACCTCGGACGTGTCGCCGGGCAGCAGAACCTCGTCGTACTTGAAGAACGGCTGGTCGGCGGCCGTGAAGTAGCCGCGGCCGTCGGGGTTGGCGACGTACACCGTGCCTGTGTCTCCCGGCGTCGTGTAGGATGTTGCGGTCGGGCCCGTGTGATGAAAGACGCGCACCCCGCTCACGATCCCGACGCCCGGTGTGCCCATCAGCTCGGTCAGCAGATTCGTCACCGAAACATCGGCGCGGAAATCCGATGTGCGTGGATCATATGCGGTGTTGGTTGACCGAATCAGCGCCCCGGTTCAACCGATCAGGGCCGTTCGGGTCGCAGCGGTTGGTGCGGGGATTTCGGCGCGTTCGCAGGTCAGCCTTGCCTCACGCACCGCGACCTGGCAGTTGAAGCCGGCGACGACACCGATCGATGGGACTTCCGCGAACGTGGATGGAGCGGCAGTCGCGCGGGGCCCGATGACGTCCGGCTCCGTGCACGCCAAGCACACGATTCCCAGGACAGCGGCCGTGGCGAGCATTGTGCCCCTCCTGCTGGTTTATACCAGGTCAACTCCACAGAAGGTACGCGAATGGCCGCATTTCCAGAAGCGCTGCCACGAACACGTCGCTGTTCAATATTCCTGCTCTGCGAAATCCGCGAACTCCGCGTGAAGCAAAAATATGGTGCCAGCAAACAAGCACAGTTACCGCACGCGATACTCCAGCCGCAGGGCGCCGTCCTCGCCGGGGCCGGCGCGGAAGCGGGGCGGCGTGTACGGGATGTCCTTCGTGGTGGTGCGACGCGGCAGGTCGAGGATGAAGAGCGCGACGGTGGCGAGCACGCCGATCTGTCCGGCGGCGAGGCTGAAGCGTGCACGGTCGTCGAGCGAGACGATGTCCTGGTACTCGCGTTCCAGGTCGGCGTCGGCCATTGCACCGGAGGCGACACGTTCGCAGCGCGACGGCGTGTCGATGCAGAGGTGTTCGAGCGCGGAGTAGCGATCGTCGGCTTCGCTGTTGGTGCTGATGCCGTAGACGAGCAGGCCCGCGGATGCGGCGAGGGTCGCCCATTTGGCAACGCGGATCACGGGGCTTCGCACGACCAGCGAGTCCTGCTGCGTCTCGTTGAGTCGCGGCGCGGTCCGTTCCTGCGCGACGGTGTTCAGCGGGAGCGCAGCCACGAATAGCAGCGCCAATGCGATTCGAGTCGACATCAGTGCTGCTCCAGTTTGATCATTGTGCCGCGCAGCAGACCGACGTAGATGCCATCGTCGGCGACTGTCGCGGGTGCAGCGATCGAACCGCCCAGATGAACCTGCCCGCGAATTTTCCCCTCGCGATCGACCACGAGGAGTCGTCCATCCAGCAAACCGACCAGCAGGCGATCACCCGCAGCGGTGAGCGAGCCGCGACTCGCGCCATTGAACGATGCGACCTGCTGCGCGGGCCCATCGCCGAGTCGATACAGTTCGCTCGCCTGGGTCAGCACGAAGACCTCGGTTCCGATCGCCTGGGGTGAGGACAGCACGGGCGACGCGGTGGGTGTGCGCGCCTGTTCACTGAGCGTCAGCGCATCGTACGTGATGACTTCCGAGTCGTGCAGCGGAACATAGAGGCGATTGTTGAGCACGAGCGGATCGGCCGAGGCGGTGCCGCCCAGCGCGGCGCGCGCGAGCACCTGGCCGTTTCCGGTCGCGATGCGGTAGAGCGTGTCCGCGGATGTCGCAATCAGCAGCGCGTCGCCATGCAGAATCGGGGCGAAGCTGGTCGGTCGGCCGAGCCTCGTCTTCCACAGGACTCTCCCGGTCTGTGCGTTGAGCGAGAGCACGTAGCCGTCGAGTGTGCCGACGTAGACGGCGTTGTCCTCCACCGCGAGTGCGTGACGGACGGGGCCGATGCGTTGCTCCCAGACCTGACGCCCGCGCGTCGCATCGATTGCGTAGGCCTTGCCTTTCAGGTCTTCCGACGCAAAAAACAGCCGATTTCCCGACACCGTGACGCCGGAGGTGATCGCGTTGTTGAAGCGGCGCTCCCAGTACTTGCGGCCGGTCTCGCGATTGAGCGCGACGACGGCGCGATTTGTCGTCGTCACGAACACTGCGGGTCCGATCACGTTGGGACTGGCGAAGAGGCCGCGGCCGACCTCCTGGTCCCAGGCGGTTTCGAGCGAGTCGCTACCCAGCGCGTACGAGCCTTTCATCGGCGGCGCGGGCAGTGGCGGAATCGGGCGCGGCGAGGGGCCGCAGGCAGTCGCCAGAAGCGTGAGCAGCAGGGGCGCGCACAAATTGACGACCCTCCGGGCCCGGTCTAATTTTTTGCGCCTCTCTCTGGGCACGATAGTCTGGCTTTCTTTCTCTCGTTTGGAGCTGTCGAGATGTCGCAGTTCGTGGAAGTGCGTAACCTCGGGGATCATGTCGGCGCGGTCGTTTCGGTGCGCGGCTGGGTGCAGACGACGCGTGGCCACGGCAAGGTCGGGTTTGTTGTCCTGCGCGATGGGACCGGTCTGCTGCAGTGTGTGCTGGTGCAGAAGCAGGTCGCGCCGGAAACCTGGGAGCGCTTCCAGCACCTGACCCTCGAAACCACCATTTCGGTCACCGGCGAAGTGCGTGCCGATGCGCGTGCCCCCGGCGGTCACGAACTGACGGTCCAGGAACTCGAAGTCCTCGCGCCCAGCGAGGAGTACCCGATTCAGCCGAAGGAACACGGCATCGACTTCCTGCTCGACCATCGGCATCTGTGGCTGCGTTCGAATCAGCAGCGCGCGATCATGCGCGTACGCAGCGAAATCGAAAGTGCGATTCACGATTTCTTCTACCAGCGTCAATTCCTTCGCGTCGATACGCCGATCCTGACCGGTGCCATCGGGGAGGGCGGGGCAGGGCTCTTCGAAATCGAATACTTCGACATGAAGGCCTACCTCGCGCAGACGGGTCAGTTGTACGGCGAAGCGGCTGCCGCCGCGTTCGGCAAAATCTACACGTTCGGTCCCACGTTCCGGGCCGAGAAGTCCAAGACCCGGCGCCACCTCACCGAGTTCTGGATGCTCGAGCCGGAAATGGCCTGGTACGACTCGAACGACAGCATGAAGCTCCAGGAGGAACTGGTGTCATACCTCGTGGAACGCGCGCTCGAACGCTGCCGTGACGACCTCGCCGTCCTCGAACGTGATACAACAAAGCTCGAATCGGTCGCTGCTCCGTTCCCACGCATCAACTACACCGACGCGATCAGGATCCTGAAAGAGAAGGGTCACGAGATCGAGTGGGGCAGCGATCTGGGCGCTCCCGACGAGACCGCGCTCGCCGAAGATCACGACCGCCCGGTCTTCGTCTACAACTACCCGAAGGAAGCCAAGGCCTTCTACATGAAGGAAAATCCGGAGGACCCGCGCACTGTCCTCTGCGACGACCTGCTGGCCCCGGAAGGCTACGGCGAAATCATCGGCGGCAGTCAGCGCGAAGACGACTACGACAAGCTGCTCCACCGCATCCGCGAGGAGGGGCTGCCTGAGGAGTCGTACGGCTGGTACCTCGATCTGCGGCGCTACGGCAGCTTCCCGCACTCCGGCTTCGGGATGGGACTGGAGCGCACCGTCGCCTGGATCACCGGCCGCCATCACATCCGCGAGGTCATTCCGTTCCCGCGCATGATGACGCGGCTTTACCCGTAACCGCGATCCGGTGGCGGTCGCGTGTCCGGTGGCGTTGGTTGTGGTTGCGCTCGCGGGGCGCGAGCGCAGCGATGGAGCTTTCCGGTGGGTGAATCGCGGGCTGGCTGACGCAAACACACCAATCGCGGCGGTTTGCTGCACGGTTGGTCGATTGAGCGGTGCCAGGTGGGGCAATCGCGGGAAATGCTGCGGTCGAACTTCCCAATCGCGATTGTTTCTCGCGCGTTTGGTCGGTTGTGCGGCATCAGACGGGTCGATTGACCAATCTTTTTGCCGGCGTCCGGGACGCTTGGTCAATAATGCGGCATCAGGCCGGTAAATCGTCCACGTGTCCGAAACGCTTCCGCGTTTGGGCGATCGGCCCGGCAGTTAGCCGGACATTTCTACTTCAAGGTACAGTCAGTGCCGCCGGGACGGCGGCTCCGAACTAGTTTTTCCGCGCTGGATCATTGATGCGCGCGATCGGCATAGGGCTCCCGCATCAGATCCGCGAGCGGTTTAGCGTGGGCCCGCGACTACACTGCGCCTGGTCCCATCGCACACGCCACCGCCTCCGCACACGCCACCGCCTCTGCACACGGCACCGCAACCGGCCGCGGTTCCCGGTTCACGCCACCGGGCCCGCCCCGCCCCCGCAACCGGAACCGCAACCGGTAACCGGCAACTGCCACCGGAACCGCTATTCGGAGCGTTTGATTTCGTCCCAGAGCTGATCGAGTTCCGCCAGCGTCGCCTGGCCGAGCACGATTCCGCGCTGCTTCGCCAGTTCCTCCAGCGCCTGGAAGCGCGCCGTAAACTTCCGGTTGGCCCGCGAAAGCGCAGTCGCGCCATGGGCGCCGGCGAGGCGGGCGAGGTTGACCACGGAGAACAGGAGGTCGCCGAGTTCCTCCTCGACGTGGTCGGCGGTGCCCGATTCGATGGCTTCGCGAACCTCGGCGACTTCCTCGGTAACCTTGTCGAGTGCGCCGAGGTGGTCGTTCCAGTCGAAGCCGACGGCGCTGACGCGTTCCTGGATGCGCTGGGCGCGGGAGAGCGGGTCGAGCGCCTTGGCGAGGCCATCGAGGACGGAAGCCTCGGGCGCCCGTTCCCGTGCTTTCAGTTCCTCCCAGGGGACGGCGGGCCCATCGCCGTAGAGGTGCGGGTGTCGGCGGCGCATTTTGGCTTCGAGCGTCGCAACGACGTCCTCGGCGGTGAAGGCTTCGCGCTCTTCGGCCAGCACGATCTGAAAGGCGAGGTTGAGGAGGAGGTCGCCGAGTTCGGACTGGAGCAGCGCTTCATCGTGCTCGGCGATGGCGTCGGCGGTTTCGTGGGCTTCCTCGAGGAGGTAGGGCACGAGCGACTCCGGCGTTTGCGCGGCGTCCCACGGGCAGTTCTCGCGGAGGAAGCGGACCAGTTCGAGCGCGCGCTCGAGGGTCGGCTGGGGTGGCGTCGAGCCGGGCTCGGTGCCTTCGTTATTCGGTTGCGGCATAGTCACTTGGCGCCTATGTTAAACGCCCTTTGTCCATTATGTCAAAACCCGCGCAAATGCGTGCCTGGATCGAGGTTAACCCCGATGCACTGCGCGCCAACTTTCGGCAGATTCGCGAACGCGCGGGAGCGCGCGCTGCGGTCATCCCCATGGTCAAGGCGGATGGGTACGGCCTGGGCGCGAACTGGGTGGCGCGCACGCTGGAGCCGCTCGATCCGTGGGGGTTCGGCGTTGCCACGGTAGGGGAGGGCGCCCGGCTGCGCAGCGCCGGGGTCCATCGACCGATCGTCGTCTTCAGTCCGCAGCCGCCGGAGTCGCTGGAGCTTGCCGCGCGCCATCACCTCTCGCTGACCATCTCCGACCTGGATACGCTGGAGCGCTGGGCCGCGCTGGCGTCGCAATCCGACGGGCTCGATTTCCATCTCGAGATCGACACGGGCATGGGGCGCGCCGGGTTCGACTGGCGGGAGATCGGGGCGTGGGGGCCGCGGGTGCGCCAACTGGCGGTCGGTTCGCTCCGCTGGACCGGGGTGTACACCCATTTTCACGGCGCGGACGCGCCGGATCCGACGCCGACCGTGACGCAGTGGGAGCGGTTTCGCGACGCGCTCGCGCAACTCCCGGTCTCGCGCGAGGATCTCATGGTGCATGCAGCGAACAGTGCGGCGACGATGCGCTGGCCGGAGTATGCCGCCGATGCGATTCGCCCGGGTATCTTTCTGTACGGCGGAAATCCCGCGGCCGGGGTATTGGAGTCGACGCAGCTCCCGCGATCGGCGGTGGCGGTGCGGGCGCGGGTCTCGCTGGTCCGGGCTGTGCCTCCGGGGAGCACGGTCGGGTACGGTGCGACCTACGTCGCGCGCAACCGTGAGACCTGGGCGACGGTCCCGATCGGTTACGGCGATGGGCTGCCGCGCGTTCTGGGGAATCAGGGCGAAGCGCTGGTCCGCGGCCGGCGGGTCCGGCTGGTGGGACGGATCTCGATGGATATGATCGTGGTAGATGTCAGCGCGATTCCTGCCGTTTCGCCCGGCGATATTGTCACGCTGATCGGCGAGGATGGTGAGGAAGTGATCACGGTCGACGAGGTCGCACTTCAGGCGGGGACCATCAGCTACGAAATTCTGACCGGGTTTACCCCGCGACTTCCACGCGTGGAGTGTACGTTTGACTGAGCTGTCCGCGCTCGAATCGCTTGCGCACGATGCGCGAGCCAATGCATATGCGCCCTTCTCGAACTTCCGGGTCGGTTGTGCCCTGGAAGCCGGGAGTGGTCGCGTTTACCAGGGTTGCAACGTGGAGAATTCTTCCTTCGGTCTGACCATCTGCGCCGAGCGCGCAGCGGTCGCCGCGGCGGTCGTCAATGGCGAACGCCGCTTCCGCCGGCTCGTGCTCACCAGTGATGCACCGGCCCCGGTCACGCCATGTGGCGCGTGCCGGCAGGTGCTGGTCGAGTTTGCGCCGGATCTGCAGGTCATCTCGGTCGGCCCCGACGGCCGGCGTGCCGAGTGGTCGGCGGCCGAGCTGCTGCCGGGCGCCTTCGACCTCAATGCGCAGAGGCCGGCCTGATGATGCGTCTGCCTTCCCGCGCGCTGTTCGCGCTCCTCGCGGCCGCTGTGCTGGGCGCCTGCACGGATGAGAACCCGGTCGATATCGGCAACGTCGTGGTCCCGGGTGGTCAGGCGACCACATTTGAAGTGATCCTCGAGCCGGACCAGTGGCTCGATTTCGACACCGCCTTCTCCGGCTACAACACGCCCTGGACCTCGGGCCTGCTGGTGCTAGCGAAGCAGTACGGCGGCGTGACCGATGTGAACATGCTGACCCGCTTCGCGACGCCGCCTTCGAGCATCACGGTCGATTCGTCCGGGACCTCGAAGGTCGACACGCTGCCGCGCTACTTCAACGGCTACATCGCCGTGAAGCTCGACACGCTGCGCAGCCGCGGGACCGGCACCATCGCCGCGTACCGCACGACCGAGCCGTTCGACCTGCCGACGGCGAACTGGACGAACCGGATCGACAGCACGGGCGTTCGACGCGCCTGGCAGCAGCCGGGCGGCAGCCGCGGCGCACTGCTCGGCCGGGCGAGCTGGCCGACCGGCGCCGATTCCGTGCTGATCCCGCTCGACAGTGCGACCATCGCGAGTCTGTCCGCGGTCGGTGACTCGACGCGCGGCGTGCTGTTTGTGCTCGAGGACCCGAGCGGTTCGGATGGCGCACTCGTTCGCATCGCCGACACGTTCATGCGACTCGAGGCACACTCGAAGATTCAACCGGATACCGTGGTAAAAGTGCTGGTCGAAGACCTCGGCTCGACGATCCTGTATCAGCCGACCGTCCCGCAGACGACCGCCCAGCCGCAGGTCAGTGGCACGCCGGCGTGGCGCACAATCTTTCAGGTGAATCCGCTGCTCGAACGGCTGGAGATCGCCTGTCCGGGAGCGAACTGCTCCGTGCCGCTCAAGGACGCGCGGATCAACAAGGCCGAGCTGCTGCTTGAGCCGGCCCCCTCGCCGACAGGCTTCCTGGTCGAGGACTCGATCGGGGTCGAGGCGCGGACGCTGGTGGCGGCGGCAGGCTCCCCGCTCGCACGCGCTCCGGTCGGTGCACCGATCGGCAGGTCGGTCGGCAAGGTCGCCCGCTCGCGCTTCGAGCCGAACGCTGCGGCCGGGGCGCCGACGCCGGTCGTGCTCACAGACTTTATCAACGCGTTCGTGACCGATACCAGCTCGACCAAGCCGCGCCACTTCGCGCTGCTCGCGACCAGCACGACGCAGAGCGGCAGCTTCGGGATCGCAGCGTTCCGGGAACGACCGCGCATCCGACTCATTCTGACGATTACTCCGGAGCAGCGGCGATGAAGCGCTCCTTTATGGTCCTGGCGCTTCTCGCCGGGTTTGTGACGACGGCGGAGGCGCAGTCGCTGTTCTCGACGCGCGGCCTGGGTACGCCGGTCGATCCGGTCGACGCGCGGGCGCGCGCGCTCGGCAACAGCGGCATCGGCCTGCTCGGACTAAACGGTTCGCTGGTCAACCCGGCTGAACTCGCGGGCATCCCGCGCCGCGGTGTGAGCGCGACGCTGCAGCCGTTCTGGGGCAACGACCAGGTCGACGACCTCGATGCGAACGTCTCCGGCACACGGTTCCCGGTGATCCAGATCATCTACCCGATGAGCGAGCGCCTCGTGCTCGGCCTCGGCTACGGTGCCTTCCTCGATCAGTCGTGGGCAGCGACGACCGGCGGGACCGAAGTGATCGGCGCGGACACGGTGGCCGTCTCCGACGTGCTGCGGAATACCGGCGGCATCGGACAACTGCGGCTTTCGGCGGGCTACACGCTCAGCTCGAAAATCGCGCTCGGGGCGGCGGCAGGACTCTACACCGGCAACATCGATCGCTCGCTCACACGCACCTTCCCGGATTCCGGGATTGCACTCGATCCGTTCAGCACGCGCTCGCGCTGGGATTATACGGCCCCGTTCGTCACGGTCGGCACACGCATCGATCCCAACCCGCGCGTCCGCTTCGGCGCCGCACTCACGGTGTCCGGTAACCTCGACGCAAACGGCCGCGAAGGGCCGGCCGAAGACGTGAGCTACGAACTGCCGCTGCGCGCGAGCGCCGGCATGAGCGCCATCGTCGCACCGCGGCTGATGGTGGCGGCATCCGGCAACTGGTCCGGCTGGAGCGGAGACCCTGACTTCGCCGCGCCGGGCACCCTGGTCGGTACCGTCGCCGGGTCGAGTTGGGACGTCGGCGTTGGCCTCGAGTCCCAGTCGCTGCGCACACCCTCGCGGATTTTCCCGCTGCGCCTTGGCTTCCGCTACGGACAGTTGCCGTTCCATGAGGTTGGCGAAGAACAGCCGAAGGAATGGGTCGTCTCCGGTGGGATCGGTTTCCACCTGGCCGGCGACGACTTCGGTCCGCTCGCCGTCGCCGACCTCGGCATCGAACGCGGCTCGCGCACCGGGCTCGGCGGGACCCTGCTCAGCTCGGGAATCGACGAGACCTTCTGGCGCGTGTCCGCCACGATTTCGCTGTTCGGGCGATGAGATTCGGACAGCAATAATGGCGCAACCAGCCATGTTGCTGTCCCGTCCAATGGATTACCTATGACGCAACGCAAAAAAGCGTGGGTGGAAACCTACGGCTGTCAGATGAACGTCGCAGACGGCGAGCTCATGCAGGGCATCCTCGCCGCCTCAGGCTACGCCCTTGCCTCCAACCCGGAGGAAGCCGACGTCATCCTGGTCAACACCTGCGCGATCCGCGACCACGCCGAACAACGCGTCATCGGACGCGTCGGCGAACTCGCGCGCATCAAACAGGAACGTCCCGACGTCATCCTCGGCGTGACCGGCTGCATGGCCCAGCGCATGGGCAACACCCTGCTCGAACGCGCCGGCTACGTCGAACTCGTGATGGGCCCCGACAACTACCGGAAGCTGCCGGAGGT
>Ga0182743_1000711_pt1 | contig 37665 bp, 43 predicted proteins | sample eDN3rd30CKraftOP_FD_128522 | JGI IMG/M metagenome (GOLD analysis project Ga0182743, IMG submission 128522) | Enriched Organic Plus compost microbial communities from Emeryville, California, USA - eDNA 3rd pass 30_C Kraft OP (version 2) (version 2) ... | reverse complement strand
GTACATCCGCAACGCCTCGATCCACGACACCTACAGCCGCTGCGTCACCGTCCACGGCACGCACAACCTCCGGATCGAGAACAACGTCACCTACAACACCGTCGGCCACTGCTTCTTCGTCGAAGACGGGATCGAGACCGGCAACGCGTTCATCCGCAACCTCGCCATCCAGACCAAGTGCCACCCGACGCTCGAATGCGTGCCCTTCAACATTGCCCCCAACGGCGAGGCCCTGAGGTTTGAGAATCGCCCGGCCCTCCTCCAGGCCAGCTTCCACAGCGGAAACACGCTGCTGCCTTCGGACAACACGGTCTCGAGCTTCTGGATCACCAATCCCGACAACATCTACATCGACAACGTCGCGGCCGGCTCCGACCAGATCGGCTTCTGGTTGTCCTTGCCGGAACACCCCAATGGCGCTTTCCTCGGGACCGAGCAGAGCCTCGCCACCTGGCCGCGCCGGACGCTGCTGCGCGAATTCCGGGGCAACGTCGCGCACTCGAACTACGACGGCTTCATGTTCGACCGGAACATCGCCGAAGACAACACTTTCGCGCTGGCCGGCAACACCTACCTCCCCTTGGTAGATCCGACTGATCCGCTGAGCGAGGCGCTGGTTACCTACTTCGACGACCTCGTTGCCTACAAGAACCGCAATCAAGGGCTGTGGGGCCGCGGCGAACTGCTCACGTTCCGCAACCTGAAGTTCGCCGACAACGCCATCGGCGTGACGATATCGTCGGGTTCGTTCGGTACCGAGACATATACCTCGCTGGTGACCGATTCACTGTTCGTTGGCGAGACTGACAACATCGGCAATCCGCGAACGCCGGAAGAGGTCGCTTACGGCCGCAGCCTGCCGAAGCCTCTGATCCCGGACTATCCCATCCGCGCCTACGAATATTACGACTATCGCAACGAGGTGCAGGACACGACGTTCGTCAACTACCAGGACAACGATCTGCGCAAGACAGGAGCGCTGTCGTGGCTCATGTACAACAGTTCGGGCGTGACCACCGCGAGCACCATCAGGACCGCGACATACATCAACGCCAAGCCGGTCTATTTTCCCAGGATCGACTGGAGGTTCGACAACGACAACCGCGGCGGCAATTCGTGGAGAACCCTGTCGATCCTTGACCTCGACGGCACGACATCCGGCGTCCCGATGTCCCACATCAATCTGCATGATGGCGAGAACAACAGCGTCGTCACTGACGACACCTGCGTGATCAAGCCGGACTGGAACGCTTCGGTCTGCACGGGCGATGTCGGGCGCTTGTCGTTCTCGCCGCAGCGCGGGGGCTTCACGCTCGGACGCCCCGGCACGCGCCCTCCTGGCGCCCCTTCGCTACTGGCCAATATCGGCAACCCGCCGCCGCCTCAGCCCCCCATCACGCTGATCCGCAACGGCACGGAGTTCAAGGTCGCCGGCAGCGCCAGCAACGTGCGCGCCGGCACCGAAATCCAGGTGGTGACCGAAAGGCAGGAAATCGCTCTCAGCGTGGCCGAAATGGATCAGGGCTCGTGGGTGATATTCGAACTCCCCGGCTTCACCAACGCCGCCTCCGGAACCGAACAGCGCAGCCTCGACGCCCTGCGCCAGGCGAACGAGACGTCGTGGTTCCGGGACAGGGACTCGCTCTGGGTCAAACTGGTCGTCACCGAGCCTCCGCGCATGCCGGTTCGGCCGCTGGACTTCCAGGCCAGCATCGCGGTCAGCCGCTAAGGCCGGTTTCGCCGAGCGGACGAAGCCGTGGCCGCACGGGCATTGCGTTCAAGCATTCGCCTGACGGAACGCCGATGCGCCTCTCGTCCGCCATGGAAACGTCCGGATCTCGTCGCAAAGCCGAGGCCGCAGGCCATTCCCGGAGTTGTTTGGGAGCGCGCGTATCCCTGCGCCGGCAGTTTACCTCGGCGGACTCGCAGGTGGTGATCCCAATCCGGTTGAAACACCCTGGAGCACCCGAACCGCTGACGAGGAGCGCCCCCTTGCGGTAGAAGCTGAACCTCTTCTCGGGACCGACCTCGACAACGACAACCGACATCCGGCGGTCGGACCAGGCAAGCCTCGCCCCCGCCTCGACGACCGCGTTCATGGCTTCTGCGGCACTGATCCCCGGTGCGAAGACCACGGTCGTGAATTCCTGGCGGGGCGGCGGCTGCAAGGACCAGCCCGCCGTTCCGGCGGTCAGCAATCCGACGAGCAGGACGGTGAGTGTCGAACCCCCGCTCCCGCCCCCAATCGGCCGTCCGTGTCGAAGCGCCAGCCATCCGGCCAGGAACGGGACGATCCCGAAGGCCGTGACCCATCCGAGATCCCACAGGAGGGGATTGGAGCTGTCGAGCCTTATCCGATGGATCCCCAGGAGCCAGTGCGACAGCACGCCATCCACGAGATGCCAAACACCGAAGCCGACCAGGAGCGCACCGATCGTCATGCGGCCGCCGGCGTCCCCGCCCGCTTCACGCGAGGTCCACAGGCCCCACAGTCCCGCGACCGCAACCAGGTACATCAGTGCATGGAAATAGCCGTCCCACAGGACCTGGGCGCGGATCGTGTCCATCCCCGGCACCCGGCTGAGCAGGTGGTGCCACTGCAGTATCTGATGGAGCAGAATGCCGTCGAACAAGCCGCCAAGAGCGAAACCCACGACAGTCGCCCAGCGGACCCAGGATAGCATGGCGTCGCTCCTCTTCGGAGCCAACAGCGCGGGGCAGCTGAGGTTCCTCGAGCTTGATTGGCGGCTGGAGATGGGCACCCCCGTAGCCCGCCAGCGAACGATCTCGTTGTCTCGTCGGCCCGCAGGCTCGCCCTGGCGCACGGGCCGGACACGAAAGGCCTCGCTTCCATTGCTGGAGTACCACTCCGGCAACAGGACGCTTCAATGACCTTCAATCCCTTACGCGAGCGCGGCATCCCGCTCGAGCGTCAGTTCCGCAATTGGTCGGAGCTCAACGTCGCCCCTTATGACACCCACGACGTGCATCCCTATACACGCGCCCGGGTCATCTTCATGAACGGCATCGAGGTCGAGGCGATCATCAACTCGCACCAGTTTGCACGCCACACGGCCGACACCGGGATCAAGCAGAATCTGGCAATGGTTCGCCGGGTCGAACAGCAACAGCAGAAGGCGGTGAACTGGCTTATCCCCGGGGATGAGAGCACGATTGCCAACACCATCGGCTACGAGCAGGTTGCCGTGGACCTGACCGCCTGGCTGGCCCGCCAGGAACCCGATCCCTACCTGACGAGAGTCTACGAATTCGCGCTGCTCGAGGATTTCGACCACCTCTACCGCTACGCAAACCTGATGGACCTGATGGGGGAAGGCCGGAAGGCCGAGGACATCACCGGCGGCCTGACCGAGATCATGCCGGGCCGGCCGACGCTCTTCCATCACCGCGACCCTCACGACACGCTCCGGCGGCCGATAACGCTGACGGCGGCCGACACGCAGTCGGTGATGAACGCGATCACCATCGTCGCGGCCGAGCAGCAGACCATGAACTACTACATGACCCGCGGGAACATCCCCGAGGACCCGCTCGCCCGCGCGCTCTATCTCGAAATCGCCCAGGTCGAGGAGGAGCACGTGACTCACTACGAGTCGATCCTCGACCCGACGCTGAGCTGGCTGACCAACCTGGTGCTGCACGAGTACAACGAGTGCTGGCTCTACTGGTCGTGCATGCAGACCGAGATCGACAACCGCGTCAGAGCGCTGTGGGAGCTCCATCTCGCCATGGAGATCGAGCACCTGCGCATCGCTTGCGAGATGCAGCGCGAGATCGAAGGCCTCGATCCGGAAAGCTACCTTCCGGCACAAGGCATGCCCGAGCCGCTGACGTTCGAGAGCAACAAGGACTACTTGCGCGACGTGCTGCGCCGCACGGTGGACTGGGCTCCTTACGATGCCCGGTTCGTGCCGGTGAGCGACCTCCCGGATGACCACAGGTTCTTCGACTTCCAGCGGAAGGTCAACACCGGCGGCATTCCCAGCGAGCAGGTTATCGAACGCCACCGCGCCGAGTTCGGCGGAGAGTATCGCTCGGTCACAGAAGGGGACCACCCGGTGGAGAGCCTGCGCGAGCACGGCAACCACGACCGCTTTCCCTATCTCCAGACCAGGGCGCGCCAATCGGCGCTCGAGGAGGCATGACCATGGCCGAGATGAAAGACATGGTGAACAAGGTCACCGATGCGATCGGCGGAACCATGGCCAAGCTCGGCGCGGCATCGACCACGAGCGCCGACGGCTTCGTGGAGCAGGCGGCGATCGGTGACGCTTACGAGATCGCGGCGGCCGGGATCGCGCTCCGGCGCTCGCGGAACGACGCCGTCCGCACGACGGCGGCGAGGATGATCAGCGACCACACGACCAGTCGCCATCACCTCCAGGCCGCGCTGGAGATGAACGAGACGCGCGGCGTAGCTCTTCCCCCGGACCGGCTGGACACGCGGCGCGAGACCATGCTCGAGCACCTGGCCGAAGCGTCCGAGGACTCGTCGACCGGACTTACGCGGACCAACAGGTCCTCGCCCACGAGGAAACCGCCTCCCTCATGCGAAGCTACGCCGAAGGCGGCGACAACCCGCAGCTCCGCTCGGTGGCCCTCTGTACGCTGCCCGTCGTCGAGCGGCATCTGGCCCACGTGAAGCACCTTCGCGCGCAACTCTGACGGGCGAGCCCTGGCTCTTGCGGCACCCATCGGTTGCTCACGCCCGGGGCCGCGCTTTCGCCAGCGTTGCATTTTCGGAAGGCGTCCCCTTTCGTTGCGAGTCTGGTCTCATTCTCCCCGGCCGGTGCCGGAAATCAGGCGCACACCGCTCTGGTAGGTCAGCCAGCGCCAGAACCACTGGAAACTCACGAGAAATCGCTTTTCGAAGCCCACAAGCAGGTACACGTGGACGAAGGCCCACAACAGCCACGCCAGCCGCCCTTGAGCTGCCGGTCGCCGAAATCGAAGATCGCCGCGCTACGACCGATCACGGCGGCGTTGCCGCGGTCCCGGAACCGGAACGGCGGCACCGCGACGCCGCGCTCGAGCTCCGCCGCCAGCGCATGGCCGAGGTGTGCTCCCTGCTGCTTGGCCACCTGGGCAAGCGCCGGCAGAGCCCGGCCCTCCCCACCGGTCGACGCCGCGGTGTCGCCGATCGCATAGACGCCCGGCCGGTCCGGTACGGACAGGTCTGCCGCGACGGGGATGCGACCGAGCCCATCGGACACGACATCGAGCCAGTGCGCGGCCGGGGACGCGCGGATCCCGGCTCCCCAGACGATCGTTTGCGCCTCGAGCACCTCGCCGCCTACCGTCACCGTCCCGTCTCCCACCGCCTCGACCGGCGATCCGGTGCGCACGATCACACCGAGCTTCTCGAGCCGGCGGCGCGCGCAGTCGGCGAGCCTTTCCGGGAATGGGGGGGAGGATGCGCTCGCCCGCTTCGAGCAGGAGCGTGGTCGCGGTCGTCGGATCGATGTTGCGGAAGTCGCGCCGCAGGCTCCAGCGGGCAAGCTCGGCGATGGCGCCGGCCATTTCGACGCCGGTCGGCCCGCCGCCGACCACGATCGACGTCGTGCGCCTGCGCTGCTCGGCCGGGTCCTTGCTGAGCTCGGCGAGCTCGAACCCGCGGAGCACGCTTGCGCGGATCTGCCGGGCATCGGCGACCGTCTTGAGCCCCGGGGCGAACGCCTTCCAGCCCTCGTTGCCGAAATAGTTGTACTCGGACCCTGTCGCGACGACGAGCCGGTCGTAGGGAATGAACCCGTTCGCCCCCAGGATGACGCGGCGTGCGCCCGGATCGATCGCGGTGACCTCGCACATCACGACGTCGATGTTGGCGTGCCGGCGAAGCACCTTGCGCACCGGCTCGGCGATCTCCCCGGGCGAGAGCGCGGCCGTCGCGACCTGGTAGAGCAGCGGCACGAACAGGTGGTAGTTGTGGCGATCGACCACGGTCACCCGCAGCGGATGCCCGCCGAGCGCCTGTGCGCAAGCGAGCCCGCCGAAGCCCGCGCCGAGGATGACCACATGGGGACGCCCGTCCACCGGCGCGGGCGTGAGGTCCACGAGGGTCACCTCAGTCCGGGCACGCCGGTGCGTTGGGATTGTCTTCGTCGTCGACGCGCTCGGTGCCGAGCTGGTGCGCCCCGTGATACGCCATCTGGCTCTGGCCGCCCTTGAAGCGCTTGTCGCGCTCGCTCCTGGGGCGCGGTGCATCCCGCGCCTCGCTCGGGCGGTTGGTGCCGTCCGGCGCGCCTTTCAGGCCGTCGTCGGGCATGGCTTGCGTGCGGTGCTTGTCGGTCATGGCGGGCTCCGGTGGCAGGTCGTCAGTCAGCCAACGGGACGCGCGTGGGAGCGTTCCGCGCCGGACGCCTCCAACCGCCCGCGCGAGGATGCCGAAGCAGTAGCCCACGATCAGTCTCCGCAGAATCAGGTCCGGGCGCCACAAGGGGCATCTACTTCCAGAACCGACGAAGGAGACAAGCGACTTCGCCGTGGCTTCAGCCCTGCGATCCCTGCGATCTCTGCGCGAACCCCGAGACTCCGCGTCTCGGCGTGACAACGAGAAGGGCCCCGCATCGCTGCGGGGCCCATCTCTATCTCGTTGGAGAGGCGGAAAAGGCTTACGCCTCCTCCAGCTCCTCCTCGTTCGCCACCGGCCCGCTGTCCTGGCCCTTGGCCTCGGGATCGCGGTCGACCAGCTCGATGATCGCCACGGGCGCGGCGTCGCTCGCGCGGATGCCGGCCTTGATGATCCGGGTGTAGCCGCCGTTGCGGTCGGCGTAGCGCGCGGCCAGCACGTCGAACAGCTTCTTCTCCTGCGCCTCGTCCATCAGCCGGGCGTGCGCCAGGCGGCGGTTGGAGAGGCCGCCGCGCTTGGCCAGCGTGATCAGCTTCTCGACGTAGGGCCGCAGTTCCTTCGCCTTGGGCGTGGTGGTCTTGATCTGCTCGTGCTTGATCAGCGCCGCGGCCATGTTGCGCAGCAGGGCGGCGCGGTGGCCGGACTTGCGCTGCAGCTTGCGGCCGGAAATGCCGTGCTTCATGTCGATTCTCCGTTCGTTAAGGGCCCGTGTCAGGTAGCCCAGACCAGGCGGGTCGCCCCGCCAGCGCCGCGCCCAAAGCCGATGGGGGGCGGAAAGTCAAGGACGGATGCAGCGGCCCGTCGTCCGCCCTCCGTCCGCTTCGTCGCCGGCAAGCACCCTCTTCGTGCCTTCGTGTCTTTATGCGAACTCGCCTTTACCTCCCGGAACCCCCCGCCACCGCCGCCGTTCGGGCGGACAGAAGGCGTCGCATGTCCACAGCCCCGAAGGCCCAGCACCCCGAGATCAGCTCCTACGCCATCGCCCTGCGCGAGGAACTGCGCGCCGGCACGATGCGCTCGCTCGGCAAGGCCGACCTCGGCGACCTCGACCTCGAGCTGTGCAGCGGCCGGGACTCGGTCTGGCTCATCGTCCGCCGCCCGGGCCACGGCGGCCTCGCGCTGCGCGCCGCGCACGTCCCGGTCGCCGGCTTCACTTGCCGAAAGCTCGAGCCGCGCGAAGGCGAGGCGCTGCGCTTCGAGGTCGACAGCGCGTTCGGCCGCCATGCGATCGCCGTCTCGGCCAGCAGCAGCGGGCTCCACCGCCTGCGCCTGCGCACCAGCCTGACCCCGCAGCGCGACCTGCTGCTGCCCTACATTCCGCGCGACCTCTACCCGCTGGGTGCCGGCGACGACCCGCTGCGCGCCGAAGGCAACGTCGAGGCCGCGCAGCGCGGGCTCAACGCCGGCCTGGTCTACTTCCGCCTCGACCGCCCGGCCTTCGGCAGCGTGCTCTACTTCCAGAACTTCACCGCGCTGGGCCGCTACTTCGAGCTGACCGGCACCAAGCCCGACGGCGTCGTCGGCGGCGAATGGCCCGAGCTCGGCTACGCGCCCCCGACCGCGATGCAGGACGAATCCGAGGAGGGCGCGCTGCCCGCCGGCGAGGAAGTGCTGCTGTCCGACGCGATCGTCGTGGTCCGCGACGACGCCGGCGACGACGAGCAGGAGATGGCGCGCCAGTTCGTGCAGATGCTCGGCACCGCCTACCGCGCGCTTGAGCGGCCCCCGGTCGAATTCCGCGACTGGCCCTGGCGCGCCGAGCGCACGCTGGCCGACCTCGTCGGCGACAAGCGCGCGACCGTGACCCACCGCGGCTGCCGCTTCGTGATGCCCTACGTCGAGGGCGAAGTGCCCGACAGCATGGTCCAGCTGACCGTGCTCGCCTCGCTGCACGACTACGGCAAGTGGCGCGGGGAGCCGGTCCCGCTCGAGGCCGAGCTGCGCAAGGGCCTCGAGCTGTTCCACGACCCGAAGCGCGAGACGCTCATGCGCTTCGTCCCCGGCCTCGAGGGCGGCAAGGACCCGGGCGAGGTCGATTCCTGGTACCTCTACCACCCGCTGATCAATCTCGCCCGCCTCGCGCTCGACGGCGACGAGGAAGCGCGCAAGCTGCTGCTCGGCGCCATCGGCTTCGGTGTGCGCGCCGCGCATCATTTCGACTACCGCTGGCCGATCCTCTACCGGATCGAGGACTTCTCGGTCGACACCGCGACCCGCGGCGACGAGCGTTTCGGCCAGACCGACGTCAACGGCCTCTACGCCTACCTGATGCTGCAGCTCCACCAGCTGACCGGCGAATCGCGCTGGATCGACGAGGCCCGCGCCTCGCTCGAGGCCGCGCGCGGGCTGCGCTTCGACCTGCTCTACCAGGCCAACCTCAGCGTCTGGGGCGCGGTCGCGTGCCTGCGGCTGTGGCGCATCACGCTCGACCCGGTCTGGCTGCAGCAGAGCTACGTCTACGTCGCCGCGCTGCTGCACAACTGCGAGATCTGGAGCTCGCGGATCGGCCACGCCAGGCACTACGACAACTTCCTCGGCGCCACCGCGCTGCACGATTCGCCGTACATGGCGATGTACGAGTGCTTCGAGTGCTTCGCCGGCTTCCAGGAATACCTCGACCAGGGCGGCCCCGAGCTTGACCCGGCCGCGCGGATGCTGGTCGGCGAGTTCTGCAAGTACGCGCTCGACCGCGCCTGGCACTACTTCCCCGACACCCTGCCCGCCGAAGCCGTCCACCAGGGCGAGCACCAGAGCGGCAAGGTCGACCGCAAGCTGTCGTTCCCGCTCGAGGACCTCTACGGCGACGGCCAGGAAGCGGGCCAGATCGGCCAGGAGATCTACGGCTGCGGCGCCCCGTTCGTGTTCACCGCCGCCGCCTTCCGCCGCATCGAGGACGCGCCGTTCCTGCTGTTCTGCAACCACGCGCTGCGCGGGTTCGAGCGCACCGGCCACCGCGCGCTGAGGCTCGAGCTCGGCGGCGGCGAGACGTGCAAGGCGCTGGTCAGCGTGATCCGCCGCAAGCGCCGCAAGCTCCCGTCCGTAACGCTCGCCCTCGCCTCGGGCGAAGCGCTGGAGCCCGCCTCCGCCAGCCCCGACCGCATCGACTTCGAGGTCCCCGCGAGCGGCGGGCTGACGCTCGGCTGGTAGCGTCCTTGCCTTGCCCGCCGCCGCGCCTGTAAGGCCGCGCGAACGCCCTCATTCAAACGGACAAGGCCCCATGACCACGACCCCCGAAGCCACCCCCGCCGAGCTCGCCCGCGTGTTCGCGCTGCAGCAGGCGCACCAGTGGGACGTCAAGGCCTCCACCGCCGCCGAGCGCAAGGCCAAGCTGCAGAAGCTCAAGGACGCGGTCGAGGCCTACGCCGACCGCATCGTCGCCGCCGTGCGCGAGGATACCCGCAAGCCCGAAGGCGAGATCCGCGTCACCGAAGTGCTCAACGTGATGGGCAACATCCAGCTCGCCATCGACAACCTCGACGAGTGGATGAAGCCCGAGCAGGTCGAGCCGTCGAAGAACCCCGCCGACCGCGCGATGATCGTGCGCGAGGCGCGCGGCGTGTGCCTGATCCTCGGCCCGTGGAACTTCCCGCTCGGGCTGACCTTCGGCCCGCTCGCCGCCGCGGTCTCGGCCGGCAACTGCGCGATGGTCAAGCTGACCGACCTGTGCCCCGCCACCGCCCGCATCGCCGGCGAGATCGTCCGCGAGGTGTTCGACGAGAACGAGGTCGCGCTGTTCGAAGGCGGGGTCGAGGTCGCCGAGGCGCTGCTCGAGCTGCCGTTCAACCACATCTTCTTCACCGGCAGCACCCGCGTCGGCCGGATCGTCATGGCCGCCGCGGCGAAGCACCTCGCCACCGTCACGCTCGAGCTCGGCGGCAAGTCGCCGGTGATCGTCGACAAGGGCGCCGACATCGACAGGATCGCCGCCGACCTCGCCGGCGCCAAGCAGTTCAACGGCGGCCAGGCCTGCATCTCGCCCGACTACGTGTTCGTCCCCGCCGCCGAGCAGGACCGCCTCGTCGAGGGCTTCCGCGCCAACGTCGAGAAGAACCTCTACGAAGGCGGCAAGCTGAACAAGGAAGCGATCGCCCAGATCGTCAACAGGGCCAACTTCGACCGCGTGAAGGGCCTGTTCGACGACGCGGTCGAGAAGGGCGCCACCGTCGCCGTCGGCGGCACCTTCGAGGAAGAGGACCTCACCGTCCACCCGACGATGCTGACGAACGTCACCCCGCAGATGAAGATCCTCCAGGAGGAGATCTTCGCGCCCGTGCTCCCGGTGATGACCTACGACGACCTCGACCAGGCGATCGGCTACATCGAGGCGCGCGACAAGCCGCTCGCGCTGTACATCTACAGCAACGACCAGGCCCACATCGACCGCGTCCTCGCCCGCACCTCCTCGGGCGGCGTCACCGTCAACGGCGTGTTCTCGCACTACCTCGAAAACCGCCTCCCCTTCGGCGGCGTCAACCAGAGCGGCATGGGCTCCTACCACGGCCGCTTCGGCTTCAACGCCTTCAGCCACGAGCGCGCGGTGTACATCCACCAGTAGTTTCACGCGGAGACGCGGAGACGCGGAGAAGGACGGGCTCGCGCAGGGATCGCGGGGGACGCAGAGGGATCGCGCCTGCGGCGAAGCCGCCTTCGATCATCCGGCGCCGCAAGCAGGGCCCGGCAGCCGGATGAAATCCGCCTCCGGCCGCAAGACCCCTCTGCGTCCCCCGCGATCCCTGCGCGAACCAACACCTCCGCGCCTCCGCGCCTCCGCGCGAACCCCCTACATCCCCCACACCCGCGGCTCTCCCCGCGGTGCGATCATCAGCGCCCACAGCGCCCACACCATCGCGTCCGCCCGGTCGGGCGAGCCCGCCGCCGCGTACCCCGCCGGCACCATCCGCGAGAGCTGCGCCTCGAGCTCCGCGAACCGCCCGCCGAACCGCGCCCGCCCGCTCTCGAACAGCCCCGCGACCGGCTCCGCCCGCGCCCCCTTCCCCCGGCTGGCGCTGGCCAGCGTCACCGGCAGCACGATTCCCGCCGAGCGCAGCACCGCCCGCACCATCTCCCCGCCCTGGTTGCCCTCGGCGACGAGCCGGTCGGCCCCGTGCGCCTCGGCCGCCGCGGCGACCCTGCGCGCCCAGCCTTCCGGCGAGAGCCCGCCAGCCGAGTGATCGGCCAGCACCCAGCCGACCCCCTCGCGGTCGAGCCCGCAGGCGACGATCCCGCAGGTCCCGCCCGCGCCGGCCGGCGGGTCGACCCCGATCACCACCCGCGCCAGCGCCGCGTCCGCCGGCCGCTCCCCGCGGCAGCGCTCGACCAGCGCCGCCGGCCACAGCGCGCCGTGCACGTCGGGCAGCCATTCGCCGTCGAGCTCCTCGCGCCCCATCCGCGTGCCGCCATAGGCCGCCTCGGTCGCGGCGAGGAACGCCTCGGGCAGGTGCGGGTTGGCGCGGCTGGCGCCGCCGGTCGCCACCGTCGCCGGGTCGGCGAGGATCGCCGCCAGCGCCTCGCACCCGCCGCGCGGCGTCGTCGTCACCAGCGCCCGCGGCCGCTCGCCGCAGCGCAGCCCCAGCTGCAGCATGTCCCACGCCGCCTTCGCGTGACGCCACTTGGCGAGTTCGTCGCACCACGCGAAATGATGCTGCGGCCCGCGCAGCCCCTCCGGGCTCGCCCCCGAATAGAGCGTCGCCCGCGCCCCGCCCGCGAACCTGAGCTCCCGCCGCGCCGGCGCCCACTCGTCGATCTCCCCGCCGCGCGCACAGGCAAGGATTCCGCTCTCCCCCTCGACCATCACCCGCCGCGCCTCGTCCACCGTCGCCGCCACCAGCGCGATGTGCACTTCCCTCTCTCCCCCTCCCCCGAACGGGGGATGGTCGGGGTGGGGGCCTGCGACGCCGGCGAGCGGAGCCCCCCCACCCCCAACCCCTCCCCGCCGGGGAGGGGAGTCATCCCCGCTCATCCCGCCCCGCACGCACTCGAGCACCCACTCCGCCCCTGCCCGCGTCTTGCCGAACCCGCGCCCGCCCATCAGCACCCAGGTCCGCCATCGGCCGGGCGGACAGAGCTGCCCCGCGTGCGCCCACTCCGCGAACGCCCGCGCCAGCGCCTCGATCTCGCCCGCCCCGAGCGAGCGCAGGACCGCCGCGGCCTCCTCGGCCGTCACGTCCTCGTCGAGCAGCATCTCCGGTATCGTCGGCATCGCCCATCCGCTCCTTTTCCCGCGCGCGCTCTCGCCAGCCGCCGCCCGGCGCGATAGGGTCGCGCCGGGTCGGCACCCTCAGGGGGAGTGCGCGCGATGCATCTGCTGCCGTCGGCCGTCATCGTCGGCCTGCTGCTGGTCATGACCGTCCACGGCGGCCGCGCCATCGCCGGCGACCTGCGCCGGCGCCGCTGGCTCTGGGCCCTCGCCGGCACGCTGGCCATCCTCGCCGGGATCGCCGCGCTCGCGCTGCTGGTGCTCTACACCGGCCTGCTGCGCGACTGACCGCCGGGCGGCGCCGCTACCCGCGCCCGCGCGCCCTGCGCAGCGCCGCCAGCCGCCGCGCGACCTCCGCCCGCACCTCCTCGATGTCGGGCAACTGCCGCCGCCAGCCGTAGCGCTGCTCCCGCCCGCCGCGCTGGCTCGCCCGGTGCAGCTGCACCAGGTTCATCGCCTGCGCCACGGTCATCTCGGGCATCTCGTATCGTCCCTCGAACGCGCCCCGCTCATCCTGCGCCTGTCGAAGGCTGGAAGGGCCGGGCACAGGCTCGAGCGTCGCCGTCGCCGCCCCGATCAGCAGCGTCTCCAGCCGCACGTACCCCTCGGCGATCGCCTCGTCCCACGCCGCCGCGAACCCCGGCCACCGCTTGCGCCGGTTGTACGCCGCCACGGTCGAGACCCCCGCCGCCCGCGCCGCCGCGGTCACGTTGGCGGTCGCCGTCAGCACCTCGAGGAACGCCCGCTCCGCCCCCACCGACCACCGCCCCGGCCCCGCCCGCACCACGCAAGGCCGCCCCGCCTTCGACGCGCGTACGCACTCGTCGTCCCGCAACCGCAGCTTGCCGCGCCCACCCCTGACCCCTCCCGCCAGCGGGCGGGGGACGGTTCGCGCCTTCAACTCCCCTCCCGCCTGCGGGAGGACGGTTCGCGCTTCCAACTCCCCTCCCGCCTGCGGGAGGACGGTTCGCGCTTCCAACTCCCCTCCCGCTTGCGGGAGGGGGGGTCGCGCCTTCAACTCCCCTCCCGCTTGCGGGAGGCGCCGGGGGTGGGCCCGTGAACAGGCAACAAGCCCCTCCCGCGCCCGCTCCATCGCCCGCTCCCAGCTCGCCGCAAACGCCGCATTCCGCCGCCGCAGCTGGTACGCGCTCGACCGGTCGATCCCCGCCTTCTCCGCCGCCCCCGCGACATTCCCGCTCCGCGCCAGCTCGCGCAGAAACACCCGCCGCCACCGCGGCGCGTCCCGTAATCCCGCCATGTCGGATTGCCTCTCGAACCGCCGGCACACCAAAGCCAGCGTTCACGCTATGTGCCACATCAGCGGCACGATGTCAAGAGTATGAACCTATATGGTTCCCGAGAGATCTTCCCTTTCCCCGCGAAAGCGGGGATGGGGAGGGGGACCGCCCCGCGCAGCGGGGTGGTGGAGGGGTCTTCCAGCCCGCCCCCGCCGCAACGCCTCGGTCACGCGCGTCCGGCCTCGCCCGCCCGATTTTCGGCTGGCTCCGCTTCCTTGAGGTCTTTCTCGAGCAAGTCCTTGAGGTTGAACAATCCCCTGAGCACGATCTCATCGAGCGGCAGCGCGGAGCGTTTGGGGTCGGGATCGAGGCGAACTCCGGCCGGCCGTTGGATCAGGCGGGCGTAGTCAAGCACTTCGCGCCGTCCCTGGGCGAGAGCCTCGGCGATCACGGTCCGCACCAGCACGTAGAGCGGGGCGATGTCGCCCGACCAATTGGCGGGAACGCCGCGGCGGACCGGGCTCCGACGAAACAGGTTTGCGAACAGCTCGCCCAGCGGCCGCGCCTGCTCGTCCGCGAGCCCGACCGGCTGCGAGACTCCGAAGAACGCGGCGAGGAACTGGAAGCGCCGGTTCTTGGCCAGCGGCAGGATGTGGCGCCACATGTTGAGCACGTCGGTCGGGTCGATGATTCGCGCCCGCAGGCCGTTGGCCGCCCGGCTGGACCAGGCGAGCGCCCGGTGCAGCGTCAGCGTGTCGATCGAGACTCCCTCGGCCACCTCCAGGTGGCGCGCGCCGTTGACGTAGATGTACCGCCGCGGCGAGCTCGGGTTGCCGGGATCGCAGACCCGCGGCTTCTCGAACCACACGACAGCTTCGGTCAGCGCATACTCGAACAGCCACAGCTTCTCCTCGTCGATGTCGACCCGCTCGTTGGGCGTCTTGTCGGCGAACTTCCCCTTGGCCACGCAGCGCCGCGCCATCAGCTCGGCGTATTCCGCGTCGAGCTCGTGCAGGAACCGCGCCCGCTCCAGCCGCCGCGCCTCCTGCGCCGCCCGCCGCTGGCCGTTGTGGACCAGCAGCCACGCCAGCACCGCCGCGAACGTCGCCAGGATCAGCTGCGAGGCAAACGGAAACACTTCCGCCCGCGGGTCCGGCGCGAACCCGAGGAACTGCACGAACCACTCGAAGAAATCCCGGATCATTGCCTACCCCCCTGTCAGCAAACGGCGACCCATAAGCGAGCCCCCGCCCACCGAACAAGGCGGAACCTCCCCGGACCCGCGTAGGCGGGGATCCGCTCAACGATGGGGCCATCCGCGCAGCGGATGTTGGAGGGACACCCCCGCGCAAACTGAGTTGCAGCATGTTGCTCGACCTTGACCGAGTGATCGCTCACTCGAGTCTGGACAGAGCACCAAGCCAATCAATCGGAAGGATCGGAACACGCCCCTGAACAGAAAAGGCGGAGCCGTAGCTCCGCCCTTATTTGGTGCAGTCGAGCTGCTTGTTAACAGCTGGCCCGCGATTTCTGAACACGCCCATAATGTATCGTCCGACGCAGAATGTCAATTGTGCAGCGAGCGTCCTCTTGGCAGAATGACGCTAGGAGGGGGGACATGAGAAGACTTGGCCTCGACATCGGCACAAACAGTATCGGTTGGTGCCTGATCGAAGACGACAGACGCATTGTTGACATTGGCGTGCGTATCTTCAGCGACGGACGCGATCCCAAGTCTGGCACGTCGCTGGCAGTCGACAGGCGCGCCGCACGAGCGATGCGGCGCCGACGCGACCGCTACCTCGGAAGGCGCACAGCCTTTCTTAAGACGTTGGTCGCGCACGGACTACTGCCTGCCGACGCCGATCAGGCTCGACTAGTCGCCGAGCGAGACCCTTACACGCTGCGCAAGCGCGCGTTGTACGAAACGCTCGAGCCCTACGAGATAGGTCGGGCGCTGTTCCACCTCAACCAGAGGCGAGGTTTCAAGTCCAATCGCAAGGCCGAACGAAAGGCGAAATCCGGGGAGGAAGGGAAGATAGCGGGTGGCGCCAAAGCGCTAGACCAAGCGATGGCCGAGGCCGGGGCCGACACGCTCGGCGAATTCCTGGCCGACCGTCAGGTCAAGCGCGTGCGCCTCAGCAGCCAGAATCAGGAATATGACTTCTATCCGCTGCGCCGCCATGTCGAGTATGAGTTTGCTCGCATTTGGGAAGAGCAGGCGAAGCACCATCCGGAACTTCTCACCGACGCCGCACGTGCCGCGCTCCATCGCATCCTGTTCTTCCAGCGTCCGCTGAAAGAACAGGAAGTGGGCTACTGCACGTTCGCCGGTCTGGCCGGCGTGCCCTCCGACGAGCGGCGACTGCCCAAGGCGCATCCGCTATTCCAGCAACGTCGCCTCTACGAGGAGGTGAACCAGCTCCGCATCGTCTCGGCCGGTGCAGTCGAAAGGTCGCTCACGCGCGACGAGCGCGACGCATTGATCCTCAAACTTCAGGACAAGAGGAAAGTCAGCTTCCAGTCACTAGCCAAGGTCATCAGGCTCGGCGAAGGTGAGCGCTTCAACAAGGAGAGCGAGAACCGCAAGGACCTGATTGGAGACGAAGTCCGAGCCGAGCTGGGCGACAAAAAGCGCTTTGGGAGCCGCTGGCTGCATTTCTCTCTCGACGAGCAAGTGCGGATCATCGAGCGGTTACGGAACGAGGAAGATCCCGACGCCCTGCACCAATGGCTACAGGCGGAATATGGACTCGATCCGGAGAGAGCCGAAGCCGTCGCCGGAGCACGCCTGCCGGAAGGCTACGGCCGGTTCGGCCTGACGGCGACGACGCGCCTGCTCGACGCACTCAAGGGCGACGTCGTAACCTACGACAAAGCCGCCGAAGCCGCCGGCTTCCACCACAGCGACCATCGCACCGGACAGATGCTGGAGCGCCTGCCATATTATGGCGAAATTCTCACGCGCGAGATTGCACCGGGCAAGGAGGAGTACGGAGATCCACTTGAGCGCCGCTACGGCAAGATCACTAATCCGACTGTTCACATCGGCCTGCGGCAGCTCCAGAAGCTGGTCAACGCGATCATCGCCGTCCACGGACGCCCTGACCAGATCGTGGTCGAACTGGCGCGCGAGCTGAAGCTGAATGAAAAGCAGAAGGACGAGCACAAGAGACGCATCAAGCAGGACACCGAGGCTGCGATTGCTCGCGGGAAGAAGCTCACGGCGGAAGGCTTCGCCGACACGGGTGCGAACCGGATGCTTCTTCGGTTGTGGGAGGAACTCAATCCCGCCAATCCGCTCGACCGACGTTGTCCCTATTGCGGCGAGCCCATCAGCATCCGCCAGCTGTTCTCTGGCGAAGCAGACGTAGACCACATCATTCCGTATTCCATCTCACTCGACGACAGCCCGGGGAACAAGGTCGTCGCACATCGCAATTGCAATCGGATTAAGGGCAACAAGACGCCGTGGCAGTGCTGGGGGCACAGCGAACGCTGGGAGACAATCAGTGCCCAGGTCGCCCGATTGCATAAATCGAAGCAGTGGCGTTTTGCTCCCGACGCCATAGAGCGGATGGAACGCGACGGCGGCTTCCTCGCTCGCCAGCTCACCGACACCCAATACCTCTCGCGCATCGCAGGAAAGTATTTGCGTAGCCTTTATCCGACCGCGGACGCGGGTCGGGTCGACGTCATTCCCGGCCGAATGACCGCTATGCTGCGGCGCTTGTGGGGTTTGAACAGCCTGTTGCCCGATCACAACTTCGTCGAGAACGAACATAGCAACGCGCCGAAGAACCGCCTCGATCATCGGCACCATGCGATCGACGCGGCAGTGGCGGCCGTAACGTCGCTCGGGCTGATGCAACGGATCGCTCACTCAGCCGCGCGGGCTGAGGCAAAGGATCTCGACCGCCTGTTCGAGGACTTGCCGCAACCCTGGCAGGGTTTCCGCGAGGAGCTCGGTGAAAGACTGGCTCGCGTTACCGTCAGCCACAAGGCCGATCATGGCCGCAAGCGCCGTCCTTCGAAGGACCGGGATGTAACCGCTGGGCGACTGCACAATGACACGGCCTATGGCTTTACCGGGGAATTCGCCGCGGACGGAAAGACTCCCATCGTAGTCCACCGCGTGCCTCTCATGAGCCTCAAGCCCGGCGACCTGACCGCTTCGGATCGTATTCCGGACACGGCGCTGCGCGACGCTCTCTACACCGCGACCCGCGATCTCACCGGTAAAGAATTCGAGCAGGCGCTCGCCCGTTTCGCCCGCGAGCATCCCGTGTTCAAAGGCATCCGCCGCGTTCGGGTACGCGAGCCGCTCAACGTGATCGCGATCCGCGACCGCGAGGGTCGCGCCTACAAGGCCTACAAGGGGGATTCGAACGCGCGATACGACGTCTGGCGATTGCCCGACGGCAAATGGGTGCATGACATCGTTTCGATGTTCGATGCTCATAGGCCGCAAGCTTCAGAACGTCGGCCGCATCCTGCAGCACGGAAAGTGCTCAGCCTTCGCCAAAACGACCTGATCGCCATCGAGCGAAACGGAGGGCCGCGAGAGATCGTGAGGGTCGTGAAGTTCTCTACGATCGGCACCTTGGCTCTCGCCGCGGCCAACGAGGCCGGTGCACTCAAAGCGCGCGATGCAGCTCCGCCCGAGGTCGACCCGTTCAAGTACATTTACGCTCAGGGCAACAGTCTCAAGAAGATGAAAGCCCGGCAAGTTCGCGTCGATCTGCTGGGCCGCGTGTTCGATCCGGGGCCGCGCGAGTAACAGGAAATGCAGGATGGACCGAATTGTGGACATCGCCACCGACGGTCGCCACCTTTCGATTCACCGCGGGTTCCTGGTGGTCGAGTCCGAACACGAAGAGGTCGGGCGCGTCGCGCTGGACGACGTTCACGCAGTCATCGTCCATGCCCCCGGGACGACCTGGAGTGCCAATCTGGTTGCCGGACTCGCTCAGCGAGGAGCGCCGATCGTATTCTGCGGCTCCAACCACGCGCCGGTCGCGGTAACGCTGCCGCTCGTAGGTTATCATGCCCAGAATGCGCGAATGCAAGCGCAGCTCGCGGCGTCCAAATCTTTCGGCAAACAGCTCTGGCGGCGCATCGTCGCAGCCAAGATCGAAATGCAGGGGGCGCTGCTCGCTGCATACGGCATCGTTGGCGCCGAAGCCTTTCCGTTCATGGCGCGCCGGGTCTGTTCGGGTGATAAGGGGAACCTCGAAGCGCAAGCCGCTCGGCGATACTGGCCGCTGCTGATGGGCCCTGACTTTCGGCGCGATCGTGCCGCGGAAGGGATCAATTCGTTGCTGAATTACGGCTACGCCATCCTGCGTGCGACCTGTGCTCGTGCGGTTGTCGCCGCCGGCCTTCACCCGACTATCGGCATCCAGCACTCGAATCGAGGCAATGCGTTCGCCCTCGCCGATGACCTGGTCGAGCCTTTTCGGCCGCTCGTGGACGCGCTGGCGCGGAATATGGCGAGCGAGGGAATCGAGGTTCTCGATCCTCATGCCAAGCGCCAGTTCGCACGATTGATCGCTTTCGACCTGAGGGTTGCCGGCGAGGCCTCGCCGGTAAGCGTTGCTGCGGCCCGTCTCGCCCAGTCACTAGCGCGCGCGTTTGAAACCGGCCGGGCCGAACTTGCGCTGTTCGAGCCGCCCACGCCGACCGAATGGGCGGCCGTGGCCCACGTGCACGACGGCGACGAGCCATGAATGCCCGCAGTCCATCACACCTCAGCGGCTACCGGCTCATGTGGATCTTTGTGATGTTTGATCTGCCCGTGGGGACGAAGAAGCAGATGCGGGAAGCTGCGAAGTTTCGCGAGTTCCTGCTCGACGAAGGCTTCGAGATGAGTCAGTTCTCAGTCTACGCAAGGTTTTGCAACGGCAAGGATGCCTTCAAATCTTACCTGAGAAGAATCGAGGCGAATTTGCCGGAGAAAGGCGACGTCCATGTGCTCACCTTCACCGATCGGCAATATGAGAGCATCGTCCGATTCGCGAGCCAGCGACGCAGGAAGCCACGCAAGAATCCGGACCAACTCGCGATGTTCTGATTTTGTCCGACGAAATGCGCTAGCTGGATACCCCGAATTCCTGTGCTTCTTCAGCAGGTTATCGGCACATCCGAGCTAGCAGTTCAGAAATCGCGGGCCAACCGCAACTTGTCAGCCATGGCCAGCGTCTCCCGGCGCGAGCTAGCAGTTCAGAAATCGCGGGCCAACCGCAACGACATACTCAGACACAATCACGGGCAGGCCGAGCTAGCAGTTCAGAAATCGCGGGCCAACCGCAACGAGAACGACGCCCATTCCTCGATCAAGCAGGAGCTAGCAGTTCAGAAATCGCGGGCCAACCGCAACTGTGAGCGCCCGATGCCGATCTACGCCATCGAGCTAGCAGTTCAGAAATCGCGGGCCAACCGCAACGCCACGCGGCGAGGAATGGCCGTGGCCTGTGAGCTAGCAGTTCAGAAATCGCGGGCCAACCGCAACATCGGACGGGGCTTTTTTTTGGAGACAGAGAGCTAGCAGTTCAGAAATCGCGGGCCAACCGCAACGAGACGCAACTGAAGCGCTTCGCGGCCGGAGAGCTAGCAGTTCAGAAATCGCGGGCCAACCGCAACACACGCCCGATCAGATCGAGCATTTTGCGTGAGCTAGCAGTTCAGAAATCGCGGGCCAACCGCAACCGCCACCGACGCACCGTCAGGGGCGTTATGAGCTAGCAGTTCAGAAATCGCGGGCCAACCGCAACTGGTCGGACGATCACTTCGAGGAGCGGGTGGAGCTAGCAGTTCAGAAATCGCGGGCCAACCGCAACCTCTTACCGACGCCGCCAAGCGCATCGAAAGAGCTAGCAGTTCAGAAATCGCGGGCCAACCGCAACGGATATCGCTTTGGCTGATCAACCATACGAGAGCTAGCAGTTCAGAAATCGCGGGCCAACCGCAACCCTTTTACTACGCTATCCATAGCGTCGCGCGAGCTAGCAGTTCAGAAATCGCGGGCCAACCGCAACTTGTCCTCGTCGCAATGCCAGAGATGGCCGGAGCTAGCAGTTCAGAAATCGCGGGCCAACCGCAACACAGGAGCCGTTGACCATTGCCATTCCGGCGAGCTAGCAGTTCAGAAATCGCGGGCCAACCGCAACGCGGTGTTCGATTATGCGGTGTTGCAGGAGAGCTAGCAGTTCAGAAATCGCGGGCCAACCGCAACCCCTGTTTGGTGCGGAAGTTCTTCAGCTTCGAGCTAGCAGTTCAGAAATCGCGGGCCAACCGCAACGCGGGATAGACCTTCCACTGCTGCCGATCGGAGCTAGCAGTTCAGAAATCGCGGGCCAACCGCAACATCAGGGTCCAGTCCTCGCTGTCCGGGTCTGAGCTAGCAGTTCAGAAATCGCGGGCCAACCGCAACTACTGAGGAGCGTCTATGTCGATCCCGATGGAGCTAGCAGTTCAGAAATCGCGGGCCAACCGCAACGACACGGGCTGGTACACCCATGCGGCCGGGGAGCTAGCAGTTCAGAAATCGCGGGCCAACCGCAACTCACATTGAAAAGGGCCGCCCACCGGGGGCGGCCCTTCGCGCTTCGTCTCCCGAGTCCCCGCTTGCGCGGGGATGACGATCAGCCCAGCAGCTCCTGCTCGAGCTTCTTCGCCATCTCCTCGATGTTCTCCGGCGGCCAGCCGGGGATGTCCATCCCCAGCCGCAGGCCCATCGAGCTCAGCACTTCCTTGATCTCGTTCAGGCTCTTGCGCCCGAAGTTCGGCGTGCGCAGCATCTCGGCCTCGGTCTTCTGCACCAGGTCGCCGATGTAGATGATGTTGTCGTTCTTCAGGCAGTTGGCCGAGCGCACCGACAGCTCGAGCTCGTCGACCTTCTTGAGCAGGTAGCGGTTGAGCTGGTTGGCGTCGCTCTCCTCGGGCTGCGCGGCCATGCCGATCATCGTCGGCACCGGCTGCGGGATCCCGTCCTCGAAGTGCACGAACAGCGTCAGCTGGTCCTGCAGGATGCGCGCGGCATAGGCCACCGCGTCCTCCGGCGTCACCGTGCCGTCGGTCTCCACCGTCAGGCTCAGCTTGTCGTAGTCGAGCTCCTGTCCGACGCGCGCGTTCTCGACCTTGTAGCTCACCTGGCGGATCGGCGAGTACAGGCTGTCGACCGGGATCAGCCCGATCGGCGCGTCAGCCGGCCGGTTCTGCACCGCCGGCACGTAGCCCTTGCCGGTGTCCGCGGTCAGCTCCATGTTCAGCGTCGCCCCCTCGTCGAGGTGGCAGATCACCAGGTCCTTGTTGAGCACCTCGATGTCGCCGGTCACCGCGATGTCGCCCGCGGTCACCTCGCCCGGGCCGGTCGCGCTGAGCTGCAGCCGCTTGGGGCCCTCGCCCTCCATCCTGAGCGCGATCTGCTTGACGTTGAGCACGATGTCGGTGACGTCCTCGCGCACCCCGGCGAGGCTCGAGAACTCGTGCAGCACGTTCTCGATCTTGATCGAGGTGATCGCGGCACCCTGAAGGCTGGACAGGAGCACCCGGCGCAGCGCGTTGCCGAGCGTCAGGCCGAACCCCCGCTCGAGCGGCTCGGCGACGAAGGTCGCCTTGCGCTTGGCGTCGGCGCCGGCCTTCACCTCGAGGCTGTTGGGCTTCTTCAGTTCCTGCCAGTTCTTCGTATTGACGGACATGGGATTCCCCTCTTGGGAGTGTTTCCTAGTGGCAGCGGCCGCGGGCGCCGGGGGCGCCGCGGCCGATGCGAATTCTGCTGGCGGCCCCGGGGAGCCGCCGGGAAATCGATCAGACGCGGCGCCGCTTGCTCGGCCTCACGCCGTTGTGCGGGATCGGGGTCACGTCGCGGATCGAGGTGATGGTGAAGCCGACGGCTTGCAGGGCGCGCAGCGCGCTCTCGCGGCCGGAGCCGGGGCCCTTGATCTCGACTTCGAGCGTGCGGACGCCGTGTTCGGCGGCCTTCTTGCCGGCGTCGTCGGCGGCGACCTGGGCGGCGTAAGGGGTGCTCTTGCGGCTGCCCTTGAAGCCCATCATGCCGGCCGAGGACCACGAGATCGCGTTGCCCTGGGCGTCGGTGATGGTGATCATGGTGTTGTTGAAGCTGGCGTTGACGTGGGCGACGCCGCTGGAGATGTTCTTGCGTTCGCGGCGCTTGATGCGCTGGGGTTCGCGGGCCATGGGGTGTGTCCTGTCCTAGATCTTTGTCGGAGAAGCGGTCCGTCGGTCCTTCCGGTCCCTCCCCCGACGCCGCTCGTCGCGGGCCTGTCGAAGGATGGAGGAAGGACGCGTCATGGCCTACTTCTTCTTGCCGGCGATCGGCTTGGCCTTGCCCTTGCGGGTGCGTGCGTTGGTGTGGGTGCGCTGGCCGCGGACGGGGAGGCCCTTGCGGTGGCGCAGGCCGCGGTAGCAGGCGAGGTCCATCAGCCGCTTGATGTTCATCGCGGTGTCGCGCCGCAGGTCGCCCTCGACCGTGTACTCGGCGTCGATCGTCTCGCGGATCTGCAGCACTTCGGCGTCGCTGAGGTCCTGGATGCGGCGGGAGTGGTCGATGCCGAGCTTGTCGGCGATCTTCTTCGCCGTCGTCGCCCCGATGCCGTGAATGTAGGTCAGCGCGACGATCACGCGCTTGTTAGTCGGAAGATTAACTCCGGCGATACGTGCCAACTATTTTCTCCATGCTCCACAGGAGACGGCTCCGACAGGCGGGCGTCTCCTATCTCATCGCTGTCAACACCCGGCACCCGAACGGCAAAACGGCCGACTGGTCAGACACATGAGGCCTGCCTGCCGACTCCCCGCGACTGTCGAATGAGCGGCGCGCTTACGGCGAATCGGGTACGCCGTCAACAGTGAAACGCGCAAATGCCGGCGCAGGCCCGGAACACGGGCCGCCGGCTGTCCGATGACGGTTTGCTACACCAGAATTAACGTTTCGTCAAAACCGTCTCGCCCTTCTCTTTCCCCGCAAGGCGGAGGGGGAAGAACGCATTCGACGGCAGGCCGTCGGTGGAGAGAGGCGGCAGCGCTGCCTAGGCCCCTGCGATCACAGCCTCGATCGCCGCACTGACTTCGCCGATCGGGGCCATGCCGTCGACCCGCACGACGATCCCGCGCGCTTCGTAGAGCGGCAGGATCGGGGCGGTCTTGGCGCGGTACTCGGCCATGCGCGTGCGCACGGTTTCCTCGTTGTCGTCCTTGCGCCGCTTGAACTCGGTGCTGCCGCACTTGTCGCACACGCCCTCGACCGCGGGGCGCTGAAACGCGTCGTGGTAGCCGGCACCGCACCTGGCGCACGAATAGCGCCCGACGATCCGCCGTACGAGCTCGTCCTCGTCGACCTCGAGTTCGATCACCCGGTCGAGCTTGCGTCCGTGCTTCGCCAGGATCGCATCAAGCTGCTCGGCCTGCGCCGCGGTACGGGGATAGCCGTCGAAGATCGCCCCGGTGCCCTCACCCATCGCCGCCAGCTCGTCGTCGATCAGCGCCGAGACGATCTCGTCGGAGACCAGCTCGCCGGCGTCCATGATCGCTTTGGCCTTGAGCCCGACCGGCGTCTGCGCGGCGACAGCAGCACGCAGCATGTCGCCGGTCGAGAGCTGGCGCATGCCGTGCTTCTCGACCAGCCGTGCGGCCTGGGTGCCCTTGCCCGCTCCGGGCGGTCCCAGCAGGATCAGGTTCATCGTACTCCCCTGTCGCCGCCGCACCTCAGCGCAGCCGACCTTTGAGTTTCGCCTTCTTGATCAGGTCGCCATACTGATGGGCCAGCAGATGCGACTGGATCTGGCTGATCGTGTCGACCGTCACGTTGACCACGATCAGCAGGCTGGTGCCACCGAGAAACAGCGGAACACCGGTCTGCGCGATCATGTACTCGGGCAGCACGCAGACCAGCGTCAGGTAGGCGGCGCCGATCACGGTAATGCGGGTCAGCACGTAGTCGAGGTATTCGGCGGTGCGCTTGCCCGGGCGGATGCCGGGAATGAAGCCGCCGTTCTTCTTCAGGTTCTCAGCGGTCTCCTCGGGGTTGAACACCACCGCGGTGTAGAAGAACGTGAAGAAGATGATGCCGATCGCATAGAGCGCCATGTACAGCGGCTGCCCGTGCGCGAGGTACTGGTTCAGCGTCTGCAATATGCCGTAGGTCGCGCTGTCGGTCGAAACAGAGTTGCCCGCGAACTGGGTGATCGTCAGCGGCAGCAGCAGCAGCGAGCTGGCGAAGATCGGCGGGATCACATTCGCCGTGTTGAGCTTCAGCGGCAGGTGACTGCGGTCGGCCTGCATCATCCCGCGAGCGCTCGCTCGCTTCGGGTATTGCACCAGCAACCGCCGCTGGGCGCGCTCCATGAAGCAGATGAACAGGATCAGCCCGACGACCATGGCCACGAGGCCGACGATCACGAAACTGCTGATCGAGCCGGTCCGGCCGCCCTCGAACACGTTGGCGATGAAGGTCGGGAACTGGGCAACGATACCGGCCATGATGATCAGCGAGACGCCGTTGCCGATGCCGCGGCTGGTGATCTGTTCGCCGAGCCAGAGCAGGAACATGGTCCCGCCGATCAGGTTTATCACCGCGACGATGCGGAACATGGGGCCGGGGTCGACCACGGCCTGCAGCCCGCTCTGCGCGCCGTAGGCCTCGAGGCCCGCGGCGAGGAACCAGCCCTGAACCGCACACAGGAATACGGTGCCGTAACGGGTGTACTGGTTGAGTTTCTTGCGCCCGGCCTCGCCTTCCTTCTTGAGCGCCATCAGCGTCGGGTGGAGCGCCGCGGCGAGCTGGATCACGATCGAGGCGGTGATGTAGGGCATCACGCCGAGCGCGATCAGGCTCATGCGCTCGAGGCCGCCGCCCGAGAAGGTGTTGAACAGGTCGAGGATGCCGCCGCGGGTCTGGTCGTACAAGGTCTGCAGGATCAGCGGGTTGACGCCCGGCAGCGGAATGAAGCTGAGGAAGCGGAACACGATCAGCGCGCCGATCGTGAACCAGATTCGCTGCTTGAGCTCGGTCGCCTTGGAGAAGTTGGCGAGGCTCAGATTGCTCGCGATATTGTCGGCGCGTGATGCCATCTGACTTTTTTGCCCTGACTTGAGCGCCGGCCCCCTCCGGCAGTCCCGGTCATGTAGGGTGCGGTTCGGCGCTTGTCGAACCCCTGGCCGATTTCTTTCGCCGTCCCGCGCGGAAACGGGACGGCGATGAGAATCAGGCCTTCTTCGCCTTGGCCGTGCCCTTCTTGGCAGCGGCGAGCGCGGCCGGGTCCTTGGCGACCAGCACTTCGACCGAACCGCCGGCCTTCTCGACCGCGGCAATCGCGCCCTTCGAGGCACCCGCGACCTTGAACTGGGCCTTGGCGGTGAACTCGCCCTTGCCGAGCAGGCGCACGCCGTCCTTGCCGCCGCGGGCAACGCCGGCGGCCTGCAGCGCCTCGTGGTCGATCACCTTCTTGGCGTCGAGCTTCTTGGCGTCGATCAGCTTTTGCACCTGGCCGAGGTTCACTTCGGCGTAGTCCTTGGCGAACGGGTTGTTGAACCCGCGCTTCGGCAGCCGCATGTGCAGTGGCATCTGGCCACCCTCGAAGCCCTTGATGGACACACCCGAGCGGCTCTTCTGGCCCTTCTGGCCGCGGCCGCCGGTCTTTCCCTTGCCCGAGCCGATGCCGCGCCCGACGCGGATGCGGGCCTTGCGGGCGCCGGGATTGTCACGGATGTCGTTGAGTTTCATGTCGTTGCACTCGCTTTCGCTTTTGTCGCGCCGCTCTCTCCCCTTGAGGGGAGAGATACGAGGGCTTGGCAGCGTGCTGCCTAGCCGAAGTTGAGAGGGGGCCCCTCTCCCAACCCCCTCCCCTGAAGGGGAGAGGGCTATGAGGTCACTCGACTACCGTCACCATGTGCGGCAGCTTGGCGATCGCGCCGCGGACCTCAGGGGTGTCCTCGAGCTCGACCACCTTGTTCATCTTGCCCAGGCCGAGACCCGTCAGGATCTTCTTCTGCGCCTTGGGCCGGCGGATCGGCGAGCCGATCTGCTTGATCTTGATCTTCGCCATCTCGGTTACTCCACGATCGCTTCGGCGGCGGCCTCGGCCTCCGCCTCGCTCGCCCCGCCGCGACCGAGCAGGTCGGCGACCTTCTTGCCGCGACGCTGCGCAACCGACTTCGGCGAAGTCTGATGGCCCAGCGCGTCGAAGGTGGCGCGGATCATGTTGTAGGGATTCGAAGTGCCGATCGACTTGGCCACCACGTCGGCTACGCCGAGGCTCTCGAAGACGGCACGCATCGGACCGCCGGCAATGATGCCGGTACCCGGAGGGGCCGAACGCAGGTTGACCTTGCCGGCACCGAAATGGCCCTTGCCGTCGTGATGCAGCGTGCGGCCTTCCTTGAGCGGCACGCGGACCATCTTCTTCTTGGCGGCCGCCGTTGCCTTGGTGATCGCCTCGGGCACCTCGCGGGCCTTGCCGTGGCCGAAGCCCACCCGGCCCTTGCCGTCGCCGACGACGACCAGTGCGGCGAAGCCGAAGCGCTTGCCGCCCTTCACGGTCTTCGACACGCGGTTGATGTGCACGAGCTTCTCGATCAACTCGTCGCCGCCTTCCTCGTCGCCCCGGCCCCGACGATCGTCACGGCCGCGGCCACGGCCACGGCCGTCGCCACCGCCACGACCGCCTCGGCCGCCTCGGCCGCGGGACTCGCGCTGCTCGACAGCCGGCTCGGCGCCTTCGGTTGCCTCGACCGCCACGCCGGTCTCGACTTCGTTGTTGGTTTCGTCAGCCATCATCAGAACTCCAGCCCGCCTTCGCGGGCGGCATCGGCCAGCGCCTTGACGCGGCCATGGAACAGGTAACCGCCGCGATCGAACACGACGGCAGTCACGCCGGCCTTCTTCGCCGCGGCCGCGATCTCCTTGCCGACCTGGACGGCGGCTTCGACATTCGCGCCCGAGCCCTTCGCGCCAAGGGTCGAAGCGGCAGCCAGCGTGCGGCCGGCCGTATCGTCGATCACCTGAGCATAGATGTGCCGGCCCGTACGATGGACCGACAGGCGCGGCTTGCCGCCGGCGCGGCTCTTGAGCGCGGTGCGCACGCGGCGGCGGCGGCGCTCGAACAGGGATAGCTTGGCCATGTTACTTCTTCTTCCCTTCCTTGCGGAAGATGTACTCGCCGCGGTACTTGATGCCTTTGCCCTTGTACGGCTCGGGCTTGCGCCAGCGGCGGATCTCGGCGGCGAACTGGCCGACGGCCTGCTTGTCGATGCCCGAGATCTCGACCGTGGTCTGGTCCGGGGTCTTCACCTCGAGGCCTTCCGGCACGTCGAGGTCGACGTCGTGGCTGAAGCCGAGCTGCAGCTTGAGCTTCTTGCCCTGGGCGCTCGCGCGATAGCCGACGCCGGTGATCTCGAGCGTCTTGGTGAAGCCCGTGGTCACACCCTCGACGAGGTTCGACACCAGCGTGCGCTGCATGCCCCAGTGGCTGCGCGCCGCCTTGCCGTCGTTGGCCGGCTCGACCGAGATCGATCCGTCCTCGAGCTTGTAGTTGACCAGCTCCGACAGGCCCATCGACAGGGTGCCCTTGGGCCCCTTGACGGTGAGCTGCCCGTTCTCGATCGCCGCGGTGACCCCGCTCGGGATCGCCACCGGCTTCTTGCCGATGCGGCTCATCAGAACACCTCCGCCAGCACTTCGCCGCCGACGTTCTGGGCGCGCGCCTCGGCATCCGAAAGCACGCCCTTGGGCGTCGAGACGATGGTGATGCCGAGGCCGTTACGGACCGTCGGCAGATCCTTGCAGCCCGAGTAGACGCGCCGGCCCGGCTTGGACACGCGGGCGACGTGCTTGATCGCGGGCTCGCCCTCGAAATACTTGAGTTCGATCCGCAGCGCCGGGTGCTTGCCGGTCGTTTCCTGGCTGTAGCCACGGATGTAACCCTCGCGCTGGAGAACCTCGAGCACGTTGGCGCGCAGCTTCGACGCCGGCGACAGGACCGAGTCCTTCTTCGCCTGCTGGCCGTTGCGGATGCGGGTGAGCATATCACCCAGGGGATCGGTCAGTGCCATCTCGTCAGATCCTCACCAGCTCGACTTGGTCAGGCCCGGAATCAGACCCTTGAGACCCAGGTTCCGGATCTCGATCCGGTTGAGGCCGAACTTGCGATAAACGCCGCGGGGGCGGCCGGTGGTGGTGCAGCGGTTGCGCACGCGCGTCGGGTTCGCGTTGCGCGGAATCTCCGCCATCTTCAGGCGCGCGATCAGGCGCTCGGCTTCATCGAGCGACTCGTCGTTCGCGATCGCCTTCAGCTTCGCGTACTTCGCGGCATACTTCTTCACGAGCTTCTTGCGGCGCTCGTTCTTGTTGATGGAACTCAGTTTCGCCATGGACTTAAGCTCTCCTGGGGCCGCTCACGCAGCCTGCTTCTCTTCAGCCTGGGTATCGGCCTCAGGCGCAGGGAACGGGAAACCGAACAGGCGCAGCAGCTCGCGCGCCTCGTCGTCGGTCTTGGCGGTGGTGGTGATGATGATGTCCATCCCACGCACCTTCTCGATCTTGTCGTAGCTGATCTCGGGGAACACGATCTGCTCCTTGAGACCCATCGCATAGTTGCCGTGCCCGTCGAACGACCGCGGGTTGAGCCCGCGGAAGTCGCGGATACGCGGCATCGCGATCGTCACCAGGCGATCGAGGAACTCGTACATGCGGTCGCGGCGCAGGGTGACCTTGCAGCCGATCGGCATGCCCTCGCGCAGCTTGAACTGCGCGATCGACTTCTTCGCCTTGGTGATCACGGCCTTCTGGCCGGCGATCAGCTCCATTTCCTCGGCAGCCGTCTGGACCTTCTTCTTGTCCTGGCTCGCTTCGCCCACGCCCATGTTGAGCGTGATCTTCTCGAGCTTCGGAACTTCGAAGCGGTTCTTGTAGCCGAACTTCTCCGTCATCGCCTTGACGATGCGGTCGTCGTAAGCCTTCTTCAGACGGGGGACGTACTTGTCAGCCATCGATTTTCTCCCCGGTCTTCACGGCGACGCGAATCTTCTTGCCGTCCTTGTCGGTCTCGAACCGGACACGGGTCGGCTTGCCGTCCTTCGTCGCGATCGCGACCTTGGAAATGTGCATGGGAGCGGGCGCGCGGTCGATGCCGCCCTGCGGATTGCCGGCGCTCGGCTTGCGGTGGCGCGCCGCGACGTTGAGGCCGTCGACGACGACCTTGCCATCCTTCGGCAGAACCTTGAGCACCGTGCCGGTACGGCCCTTGTCCTTGCCGGACAGGACCACGACGTGATCGCCCTTCTTGATCTTCGCGGCAGCCATTACAGCACCTCCGGCGCGAGCGAGATGATCTTCATGAAGCCCTTGCCGCGCAGCTCGCGCACGACCGGGCCGAAGATGCGGGTGCCGATCGGCTCTTCGTTCTTGTTCACGAGGACCGCGGCGTTGCTGTCGAAGCGGATCACGCTGCCGTCGGGACGGCGGACGTCCTTCTTCGTGCGCACGATCACCGCGCGATGGACGTCGCCCTTCTTCACGCGGGCACGCGGCTGCGCCTCCTTGACGGAGACGACGATCACGTCGCCGACGCCGGCGGTGCGGCGCTTCGAGCCGCCCAGCACCTTGATGCACTGGACGCGCTTCGCGCCGCTGTTGTCCGCGACGTCGAGGTTGGACTGCATCTGGATCATCGATCCGGTTCCTTCTCAATGGCTTGCCGGAACGAGTCCGGCAGTTCCAAAATCCTAGTTCGCTGCGACGTCGACCTCGAGGTCGGCCTCGACCGCGACGCCCTTGCTCGCCTTCACCCGATCGAGCACCTTCCACGTCTTGGTCTTGGAGATCGGACGCGTCTCCTCGATCCGGACGACGTCGCCGGGCTTGAACTCGTTGGCCTCGTCGTGCGCGTGGTACTTCTTCGAGCGGCGAATGATCTTCCCGTAGAGCGGGTGCTTCACCTTGCGCTCGACCAGCACGGTCACGGTCTTGTCGGTCTTGTCGGACACCACGGTCCCGACGAGGATGCGCTTCGGCATCGGTACCTCCTTAAGCCTGAGCCGCAGCGCGCGCGCGCTCGGTCTGCAGGGTCTTGATGCGGGCGATCTCGCGACGGACTTCCTTGATCCGCGCGGGACGCTCGAGCTGGTTGGTCGCGGCCTGGAAGCGCAGGTTGAACTGCTCGCGCTTGAGCTCGACGAGCTGTTCGCTGAGCTGGTCGTCGGTTTTCGTCCGCAGGTCCTCGAACTTGCGGTTGCCACCGGTGGCCGGCTTGGCGGCCTTGGCGCTCTTCTTCGTCGCAGCCATCATTCGCCTCCGAGATGCGAGGTGTCGCCGAGACGGGCGACGACCTTGGTCTTGATCGGCAGCTTCATCGCCGCGCGGCTGAATGCTTCGGCCGCAAGCGGGCCGGGGACGCCATCGAGCTCGAACAGGATCCGGCCCGGCTTGACGCGCGCGGCCCAGTATTCGACCGCGCCCTTGCCCTTGCCCTGGCGGACCTCGGCCGGCTTCTTCGACACCGGCACGTCGGGGAACACGCGGATCCACAGACGGCCCTGGCGCTTGATGTGACGCGTGATCGCACGGCGCGCGGCCTCGATCTGGCGCGCGGTGATCCGTTCGGGCTCGAGCGCCTTGAGGCCGTACGAACCGAAGTTCAGCGAGGTGCCACCCTTGGCATCGCCGCTGATCCGGCCCTTGAAGGCCTTGCGGAACTTGGTCTTCTTAGGTTGCAGCATCGTTCCCTACCTCAACGCGCCGGGCGGACGCCGGAGGTCTGGGCCTCCATCATCAGCCGGTCCTGCGCCATCGGATCGTGGGCGAAGATTTCACCCTTGAAGATCCAGCACTTGATGCCGATCACGCCGTAGGCAGTGTGCGCCTCGGCCTCGGCGTAGTCGACATTGGCGCGCAGCGTGTGCAGCGGCACACGGCCCTCGCGGTACCACTCGACGCGGGCGATCTCGGCGCCGCCGAGACGGCCGCCGCAGGTGATGCGGATGCCCTCGGCTCCGAGCCGCAGGGCCGACTGCACCGCGCGCTTCATCGCGCGGCGGAACGCCACGCGGCGAACGAGCTGGTCGGCCACGCCCTGGGCGACGAGCTTGGCGTCGATCTCCGGCTTGCGGATCTCGACGATGTTCAGCTTGACCTCGCTCTGCGTCATCGTCGCCAGCTTCGAGCGCAGCTTCTCGATGTCAGCGCCCTTCTTGCCGATGATCACACCCGGGCGCGCCGCATAGATCGAGATGCGGCACAGCTTGGCCGGACGCTCGATCACCACCTTCGAGATCGCCGCCTGCGGCAGGTTCTCGATGATGTACTTGCGCAGCTCGATGTCTTCCTTGAGCAGCTGGCTGTAGTTGCGCCCTTCGGCGTACCAGCGACTGTCCCAGGTGCGGTTGATCTGCAGGCGCAGGCCGATCGGATTGCTCTTCTGACCCATCTTAAGCCTCTTCTTCCTGCTCGCGGACGACGATCCGCAGCCGGCTGAACGGCTTGAGGATGCGCGTGGACTTGCCACGGCCGCGCGTCGCGAAACGCTTCATGGTGATCGACTTGCCGACCGACGCCTCGGCCACGACCAGGGCGTCCACGTCGAGGTCGTGGTTGTTCTCGGCATTGGCGATCGCGCTGGCGAGCACCTTGCGCGCGTCGCGGGCCATCGCCTTCTTCGAGAAGGCGAGGATGTTCATCGCCTCTTCGGCCTTCTTGCCGCGGATCAGGCTCGCGACGAGGTTGAGCTTCTGCGCGGAACCACGGATCGTGGTACCGACGGCCAGCGCCTCGTTGTCGGCGACGCGACGGGGAGATTTCGGCTTGCCCATTAGCGCTTGCCCTTCCTGTCGGCGGCATGGCCGGGGAAGTTGCGCGTGGGCGCGAACTCGCCGAGCTTGTGGCCGACCATGTCCTCGTTGACGGACACCGGAATGAACTTCTGTCCGTTGTAGACGTTGAACGTCAGGCCGACGAACTGCGGCAGGATCGTCGAGCGGCGCGACCAGGTCTTGATCGGCGCGCGGCCACCCTTCTCCTGCGCATCCTCTGCCTTCTTCAGCAGGTGCAGGTCGACGAACGGACCTTTCCAGACGGAACGAGCCATTATCGCTTACCTCTTCTTCTTCGCGTGGCGCGAACGGATGATCATCTTGTCCGTCTGCTTGTTGTTGCGCGTCCGGGCGCCCTTGGTCGGCTTGCCCCACGGGGTCACCGGGTGGCGGCCGCCCGAGGTGCGGCCTTCACCGCCGCCGTGCGGGTGGTCGACCGGGTTCTTGGCGACGCCGCGGGTCAGCGGCTTCACGCCCATCCAGCGCTTGCGGCCGGCCTTGGCGAAGTTCTGGTTCTGGTTGTCGGGGTTCGACACCGAACCGACCGTGCCCATGCAGTCGGCGCGCAGGTAGCGCTGCTCGCCCGAGTTGAGGCGAACGATCACCATCCCGCGGTCGCGGCCGACGACCTGGACGTAGGTCCCCGCCGAACGGGCGATCTGGCCGCCCTTGCCCGGCTTCATCTCGACGTTGTGACAGATCGTCCCGACCGGCATCTGGCCCAGCAGCATCGCGTTGCCGACCTTGGTGTCGACGCGCTCGCCGGCGATCACCTGGTCGCCGGGCGCCAGGCGGTTCGGGGCGATGATGTACGACAGCTCGCCGTCCTCGTACTTGATGAGGGCGATGAACGCGGTCCGGTTCGGATCGTACTCGATCCGCTCGACCGTGGCCGGCACGTCCCACTTGCGACGCTTGAAGTCGATGTAGCGGTACTTCTGCTTGTGCCCGCCGGCCATGCCGCGCGAAGTCACATGGCCCTTGTTGTTGCGGCCGCCGGTCTTGCGCTTGCCTTCGGTCAGCGCCTTGACGGGCTTGCCCTTGTAGAGCGCCGAGCGGTCGACGAGGATCAGGCCGCGCCGGGCGGGGCTCGTCGGGTTGTAGTTCTTGAGTGCCATCGGATTAGCCCCGTGCGCCTTCAGTGACGTCGATCGACTGGCCCTCGGCCAGCGTCACGATCGCCTTCTTGGTGTCGCTGCGCTTGTAGGGACGCCCCTTCCAGCGCTTGGTCTTGCCCTTCTGGACGATCGTGTTCACCCCGGTGACCTTGACGCCCCACAGCGCTTCGACCGCTTCCTTGATCTGCGGCTTGGTCGCATCGTTGGCGACCTTGAAGACCACGCCGTTCTGCTCCGAAAGCAGGGTCGACTTCTCGGTGATGTGGGGGGCGAGGATCACGTCGTAGTGACGGGCGTCCACTTCCTGCTTCTTAGCCATTGAAGCGCGCCTCCAGCTTTTCGACCGCGGCCTTCGTCAGGACCAGCGTGTCATGCTTCAGAATGTCGTAGACGTTGGCGCCGATCGCCGGGAGCACGTTGACGCCCGGCAGGTTGCCGGCAGCCTTGCGGAAGCTGCCGTCGACCGCGTCACCGTCGATCACCAGCACCTTGCCGCTCCACCCGTTCTTGCCGAACGTGGCCGCGAGAGCCTTGGTCTTGGCGTCCTTCAGCTCGAGGCTGTCGACGACGACGAGGCCGTCCTTCGCCTTGGCCGAGAGGGCCATCTTCAAGCCGAGCGCGCGGACCTTCTTGTTGAGCGACTGCTCGAACTCGCGAGCCCGGGCACCGTGGGCCTTGCCGCCGCCGATGAAGATCGGAGCGCGGCGGTCGCCGTGGCGAGCCGTGCCGCCGCCCTTCTGGCGACCCCACTTCTTGCCCGTGCGGGCGACATCCGAGCGCTCGCGGGTCGCGCGGGCGGTGCCGCGGCGGTTCTCGAGCTGCCAGGTGACGACGCGGTGCAGGATATCGGCGCGCGGCTCGACGCCGAAGACGGCATCGCTCAGCTCGATATCGCCGACCGCCTTGCCGTCGAGTTTCTGGACCTTCACCTTCACGGATCAGCCCTCCTTGTTCTCGTCGGCTTCGGGCGCGCCGCCCTCGGCCTCGTTGATCTTTTCGTCCACGGCGGGCGTGGTCTCGTCACCGGCACCGGCCTGCTGCTCGTGAAGCAGCTTTTCCTGCTGCTCGGGCGAGACTTCGGGCTGCACCTCGCGCTCGGCCGCCGGCTCGACCATGCCGGCCGGGGCTTCCTCATGCTCGGGAGCGGTGGTCTTCTTCTCGAGGACCGCCCCCGGGAACGGCGCGCCTTCCGGCAGCGGCAGCTTGACCGCGTCGCGCACCAGCAGCCAAGCGTTCTTCGCGCCCGGGACCGAACCCTTGACGAAGATCAGGCCGCGATCGGCGTCCGTGCGGACGACCTCGAGGTTCTGCTGGGTGCGCTGGCGGTCACCCATGTGGCCGGCCATTTTCTTGTTCTTGAAGACCTTGCCCGGATCCTGGCGGTTGCCGGTCGAACCGTGCGCGCGGTGGCTGACGGAGACACCGTGCGAGGCGCGCATGCCGCCGAAACCCCAGCGCTTCATCGCGCCGGCAAAGCCCTTGCCCTGCGTGTGGCCGGTGACGTCGACCATCTGGCCGGCGACGAAGTGCTCGGCGCTGATCGTCGCGCCGACCGGAAGCAACGCTTCCTCGCTGTCGACGCGGAACTCGGCAACTTTCTTCTTCAGCGGCACCTGCGCCTTGGCGAAGTGCTCGCGCTGAGGCTTGGCAACGTTCTTCTGCTTGGCCTCACCTGCCCCGACCTGCAACGCGACGTAGCCGTCGCGCTCGGCGGTGCGGTGCGAGACCACCTGGCAATTTTCCAGCGCCAGGACGGTGACCGGCACGTGGCGGCCGTCCTCCTGGAACAGGCGGGTCATCCCGACTTTCTTTGCGATCACGCCCGTGCGCATGATCAGACTCCTTCAACAGAGGCACACGGGACCATTCCCGGGTGCATGCCAGCCCGAATTTTCATGCATCGCCCCGTCCGGGCTGAGTGCCACCGCGCGAACGGTGGCGAGACGGGGGACGCAGCCCGGCGAACGCCGGCGGTATCCCAATGTCTTCGGCTGCTTGCGCAGCCCAGGAAATCGGCCGCCCCCGCCTGGCGGGGGTGCGCCGCGCCGGCTTACGCCAGCTTGATCTCCACGTTCACGCCCGCGGCCAAGTCGAGCTTCATCAGCGCGTCGACCGTCTGGGCATTGGGCTGCACGATGTCGAGCAGCCGCTTGTAGGTGCGCACCTCGAACTGCTCCCGCGACTTCTTGTCGATGTGCGGGCCGCGGTTCACGGTGAACTTCTCGATGCGCGTCGGCAGCGGAATGGGGCCCCGGATGAGCGCGCCGGTGCGGCGGGCGGTTTCCGCAATCTCGCCGGTCGCCTGGTCGAGCACTCGATGATCGAAGGCCTTCAGGCGAATGCGGATGTTCTGAGCTTCCATGTCCTACTACCGATGTCAAAGAGCCACGGACGATCTTCCTTGCCGGAGCCGGTCGACCATCCAAAAAACAAGAGACCGCCCTGCCCGCCGGCATCTCCGGCTGTGGGGCGGCCCCTCGATAATCCCGGCCGGCAGGGCACGAATCCCTGCCGGCGCGGCGCCTATATTACTTCGTGATCTTGCTGACAACCCCCGAACCGACGGTGCGGCCGCCTTCGCGGATCGCGAAGCGCAGGCCCTCGTCCATCGCGATCGGCGCGATCAGCTTGACGCCGATCGTGACGTTGTCGCCCGGCATGACCATCTCGGTGCCCTCGGGGAGGATCACTTCGCCGGTCACGTCGGTGGTGCGGAAGTAGAACTGCGGGCGATAGTTGGCGAAGAACGGCGTGTGGCGGCCGCCTTCGTCCTTCGAGAGCACGTAGACTTCCGCGCTGAACTCGGTGTGCGGGGTGACCGAGCCCGGCTTGGCCAGGACCTGGCCGCGCTCGACCTCGTCACGGCCGGTGCCGCGCAGCAGCGCGCCGATGTTGTCGCCCGCTTCGCCGCTGTCGAGCAGCTTGCGGAACATCTCGACGCCGGTGACGGTGGTCTTCTGGGTCGGACGGATGCCGACGATCTCGACTTCGTCGCCGACCTTGACCACGCCGGTCTCGATACGGCCGGTCACGACGGTGCCGCGGCCCGAGATCGAGAACACGTCCTCGATCGGCATCAGGAACGGCTTGTCGACCGGACGGTCGGGCTGCGGGATATACTCGTCGACGGCTTCCATCAGGGCGACGATCGAGTTCTCGCCGATCTCCGGATCACGGCCTTCGAGCGCGGCCAGAGCCGAGCCCTTGACGATCGGAATGTTGTCGCCGTCAAAGTCGTAGCTCGACAGGAGCTCGCGCACTTCGAGCTCGACCAGCTCGAGGATCTCGGGGTCGTCGACCTGGTCGACCTTGTTCATGTACACGACCAGAGCCGGCACGCCGACCTGGCGGGCGAGCAGGATGTGCTCGCGGGTCTGCGGCATGGGGCCGTCGGCGGCGTTCACGACCAGGATCGCGCCGTCCATCTGCGCGGCACCGGTGATCATGTTCTTCACGTAGTCGGCGTGGCCCGGGCAGTCGACGTGTGCGTAGTGGCGCTTGTCGGTCTCGTACTCGACGTGCGCGGTCGAGATGGTGATGCCGCGCTCACGCTCCTCAGGAGCCTTGTCGATGTTGTCGAATGACACCGCGGCACCGCCGTGCTTCTGCGCCATAACCTTGGTGATGGCGGCGGTCAGCGTGGTCTTGCCGTGGTCGACGTGACCGATCGTGCCGATGTTGCAGTGCGGCTTCGTCCGCTGGAATTTTTCCTTGGCCATGTCCTGTAACCTTCTGTTCTTCGCAAATCCGCTGTGTTTGGAAATCGGGGGTGGCGCCCAAAATCAGGCGCCGCCCCTAGACGCTCGGCCTGCCTTAGGCAAGCTTCTCCTTGACCTCTGCCGCGACGTTCGCCGGCACCTCGTCGTAGTGCGAGAACTGCATCGTGTACTGGGCGCGGCCCTGGGTAAACGAGCGCAGTTC
>Ga0182743_1000709_pt1 | contig 37725 bp, 28 predicted proteins | sample eDN3rd30CKraftOP_FD_128522 | JGI IMG/M metagenome (GOLD analysis project Ga0182743, IMG submission 128522) | Enriched Organic Plus compost microbial communities from Emeryville, California, USA - eDNA 3rd pass 30_C Kraft OP (version 2) (version 2) ... | reverse complement strand
GCCTGCAATCGCTGCCGCTGTGGGAAAGCTACGAACCCGTGCCGCTGCCGGGCGAAGCCATGCTGTCCGGCGGTATCGATCCGCGCTATCAACGCTGTGCCGATGCCTGGGCGCAATCGCAGCGCTCGTCTCCGCTGATCGCGGCGATGCATCCGATGAACCCCGATCATATCCACGAAGAACTGGAACTGATGGGGCCGGATTTCGCCTCTTACAATTTCGAATGGATCGGGCGGGTGCCGCGCTGGCGCGATCACTACTACGCCACCGATCAGACCCCGCATTATGCGTACATGAAAACGGTGCTCAAGCTGCTGCAATGGCAACGCGGGCAGCGAAGCGGCGGACAGCACGGGCGGCAGCGCTGGGTGCTCAAATGCCCGCAACATCTCGAACAGTTGCCGGTGCTGAAAGCGACATTCCCGGATGCGACCGTGGCGATCACGCACCGCGATCCGGTGGCGGTGATCCAGTCCGCCGTCACCATGCAGGCCTATTCCTCGCGCATGCAGCGCACCGAAGTCGATGCTCCATGGCTGATCGCCTACTGGGCCGACCGGGTGGAACATCTGCTGCGCGGCTGCATGGCCGACCGCGGCGTGTGGCCCGAAGCGCAAAGCATCGACGTGCCGTTCCACGAATTCATGGCCGACGATATCGCCATGGTCGCCCGGATCATGGACAAGGCGCAGATGCAGCTGACCGACCGGGCGCGCGGCGAAATCGCGGCCCATATGGAGGCTCACCCACGCGGCAAGGAAGGCCGCCTGATCTACAATCTCAAGCGCGATTTCGGCGTCGATCCCGATACCCTGCGTGCCCGTTTCCAGTTCTATTTCGACGCCTTCCCGGTGAAGGCGGAGCGCGCCTGAGCGGCGCCCAACACAGCGAGAAACCGAATATGAGAGAGCCGATCTACAAAAGCCGCCGCGTAGGCCCCGCCGCCGCCGAGTTCGATCAGAACTGCGGGCGGGTGAACGATTTCATCGTGATGTCGGAAGGCAATTCCAACGTCTATCTGATCGAAACCCCCGAAGGCGGCATTTTGCTCAACACCGGCATGGGTTTCGAAGCGCCCGTCCACCGGCACAATCTGGCGCAGTTTTCCGACGTGCCGTTCCGCTATGTCATCACGACGCAAGGGCACGTCGATCATCTGGGCGGCGTGCAGTATTTCCGCGATCTCCATCCCGGCCTCACCTACATCGCGCAGGCCGGGAATGCGGAGCACCAAGCGTATGACGCACGGTTGCAGACGTTCCGCTCCGCCCGTTCCGCCTTCCGCTTCCAGGACGAATTCAAGGAAGTGTTCAAGCGCTACGCACAGGCGGGCTACACCCAGATCAACCCGCAGGACCAGCCGACGCCCGATGTGACGTTCGAAGATCGCCACGAATTCTCACTAGGCGGTCTCGATGTCGTGCTGATCGCGGTGCCGGGGGCGGAAACGAACGATTCCCTCGTGGTCTGGCTGCCGCAGCACAGGATCGTCTTCACCGGCAATCTGTTCGGCTGTCCCTTCGGCCACTTCCCCAATCTCGTCACCATTCGCGGGGACCGCTATCGCGATGCGCTGACCTGCGCCGCCGCCGCGCAAGTGGTGATGGACCTGAAGCCCGAACTGCTGGTCTATGGCCATCACGAACCGGTCGTCGGCGCGGAGGTGATCGAGGCCGAACTCACCGCCTATCGCGATGCGATCCACCATGTGCACGATGAAGTCGTCAACGGCATGAACGCGGGCAAGGATTTGGCGACATTGCAGAACGAAATCAGCCTCCCCGCCGCCTACGAAGTGGGGCAGGGCTATGGCAAGCTGATCTGGAGCATCCGGGCGATCTGGGAAAACTACGCCGGATGGTTCAAGCATGAATCGACGACCGAACTCTACGCCGTGCCCCAACGCGAAGTGCATGCCGATCTCGTCGAGCTGGCAGGCGGGGCAGATGCACTGATCGCCCGCGCGCAGGCAAAAGCGGATGCCGGGGAATACGAGAAGGCGCTGCACCTGCTCGATATCGTGCTGAATGCCGAACCGCAGAACGCCGCTGCCCGCGCGCTGACAATCGCGGTGCATGAAACCTTGTTGGAATCCGCGAAAACGGAGCATGTGACCGGCAATTTCTGGCTGGTCGGCTGGTTGCAGAACCGGATCAAGCGCCTGAAGGCCGACACCGCAGGCTGAGCGATCCCGTCAGTTTCGGCGGCGTATCACACGTCGTCGAAACTGAACGGGCTGGGCGCGCGGCGGTATTCGTCGGACAGGATATCGCGGCCCACCGGGGGCACGGCGCGCGCGGCGCAATCGGCGCGGTTGCACAGGCGGCAGGTTACACCGATGGGCGCGGCCGCCGCTTCCCGCGGGTCCACGCCCTGCGCATAGACAAGCTGCGGCGCGTGTTCCGCCGCGCAGGCCAGCGCGATAGCGCGGGTGACCGCCGCCTGCCCATAGCTGCCCCCGCCCGCCCTGACCGCGCGGGCGATGGAGAAAAACCGTTGTCCATCGGGCAGTTCGAGGAACTGGGTGACGATTTCACCCGGTGTCCCGAACACCGAATGGACGCTCCACAGCGGGCAGCCGCCACCGTGTGCGGCGAACGGGAAGCCCGCGCCATCCAGCCGCTTGGAGACATTGCCCGCCTGATCGACGCGAATGAAGAAGAACGGAATGCGCGCCATGCCCGGCTTGTTGAGCGTGGTGAGGCGATGCGCGACCTGCTCGAAACTCGTGCCGAACAAACGGCTTAGCGTCTCGATGTCATAACCGCGCGCCTCAACCGCCCGTGCAAAGCGCTCGTAAGGCATAAGCAACGCCGCCGCACCGTAGGAAGCCAGCGCACGCCTGACGAGATTGGCGGCGGTCGGGCCGGAAAATCCCTCCTCCTTCATGATCGCGCCGATATCGCGCCCCATCATGATGTAGGCGATATGGGTCGCGATCTGGAAATTGCGGCTGGCGCTGTCCAGCGTGTCGTTGATCAGCAATTGCTGGTTGTGCCGGTCGAACCGGCGCAGCGCATGCGCCATGACTTCGGGCGGAAGGAAGCGCACGCGAATGCCCTGCACCGCCCCCAGCCATTCCGCCGGGCCGCCTTTCTGTGCGATCTCCGCCGCCAGCGCTTCCGCTCTGGTATCGAGCGTGGGGAAATAATTGCGCCGCGCAGCGGCAAAGCGGCGCGCTTCCGTCACCGGATCGTGGGCCAATGCGCCGCCGGGCACCTCCCGCTGTTCGGCCAGCGCCTGCTGCTCCCGCGTATAGGCGCCATGGAGCCGCAGCAGCGCCTCGCTCACTCCCGGGAAGCTGGTGGCGAGATCGGCCACTTCCAGCGCGGGCGGATCGATATCGGCGAAGATCGGATCGCGCAGCACATCGCCGATCCGCCTGGCGTAATCGGCCTGATCCTCCCCGGCGAAATCCGCCAGATCGAGCATATAGCTTTTCGCCAGCCGCAGCAGAAGGTCCGCCGTCAGAGGCCGCTGGTTGCGTTCGAGCAGCGCGACGTAGCTGGGCGAAATGGCGAGATCCTGCGCCATCGCCTGCTGGGTCAGCCCCAGTTCGCGGCGCAACCGGCGCAGGCGCGGGCCAAGATAGAGCGGTCTGGATTCAGCCATGCAGCATTTTGTCATGATAGGACAACTTTACAAAGAAAATATGTAAAGCCTTACAACCCGACTTCACGCGACCTTTTCCGCCGCCCCCTTTCCCGTCATCCCCACGCTTGTGACCTGCCCAACGGCAGAGGGCTGGACCCCAAGCAAGGGATATAACGTGATGACATACCAACAGACCATCGCCGAAGCGGGCAACCAGATCGGCCGCTTCCCCACCACCTGGAGCGGGATTGAAGCGGAGGCCGTGGCCCGCATGCGCTTGCAGAACCGCTTCCGCACAGGGCTCGACATCGCCCGCTACACCGCGCGGATCATGCGCGAAGATATGGCGGCCTACGATGCGGACCCGGCTGCCTACACCCAATCGCTCGGCTGCTGGCATGGCTTCATCGGCCAGCAGAAGATGATTTCCATCAAGAAGCATTTCGGCAGCACCAAGGGCCGATACCTCTACCTCTCCGGCTGGATGGTCGCCGCGCTCCGCAGCGAATTCGGCCCGCTGCCTGATCAATCTATGCATGAAAAAACCAGCGTTCCGGCACTGATCGCGGAACTCTACACGTTCCTGCGCCAGGCCGACGCCCGCGAACTGGGCCTGCTGTTCCGCGCGCTGGATCAGGCGCGCGAAGCGGGGGACGAAGTCAGGGCGCACCAGATCCAGGCCGAGATCGACCATCATCAGACGCATATCGTCCCGATCATCGCGGATATCGACGCGGGCTTCGGCAATGCCGAGGCGACCTATCTGCTCGCCAGGAAGATGATCGAAGCGGGCGCCTGCTGCATCCAGATCGAAAATCAGGTTTCGGATGAAAAGCAGTGCGGCCATCAGGATGGCAAAGTGACCGTCCCGCACGAGGACTTCCTCGCCAAGATCCGCGCGGTCCGTTACGCCTTCATGGAACTGGGGATCGAAGACGGGGTGATCGTCGCCCGCACGGATTCGCTCGGCGCGGGGCTGACCAAGCAGATCGCCTATACCCGCGAAGCGGGCGATATCGGGGACCGCTACAACGCCTTCCTCGATTGCGAAGAGATCGCGCCCGATGCCATCGGCCACGGCGAGGTCCTCATCACCCGCGACGGCAAGCTGATGCGGCCCCGGCGCCTGCCATCGAACCTCTACCAGTTCCGCAGCGGCACGGGGGAGGATCGCTGCGTGCTCGACTGCATCACCAGCCTCCAGCACGGGGCGGACCTCTTGTGGATCGAAACCGAAAAGCCCCATATCGAACAGATCGCGGGCATGGTCGATCGCATCCGCGAAGTCGTGCCCCATGCCAAGCTGGTCTATAACAATTCGCCCAGCTTCAACTGGACGCTGAATTTCCGCCAGCAAGCGTATGACCGTTGGCAAGCGGAAGGGCGGCATGTGTCGGCTTACGATCGGGCCCGGCTGATGAGCGCGGATTACGACGGGAGCGAGCTGGCCGAGGAAGCGGACGAACGCATCCGTACCTTCCAGCGCGATGCCGCCGCCCGGGCAGGGATTTTCCATCACCTGATCACGCTACCGACCTATCACACGGCCGCGCTCAGCACCGACAACCTCGCCCGCGAATACTTCGGCGATCAGGGCATGCTGGGCTACGTCCGCGATGTGCAGCGCGCGGAAATCCGCCAGGGGATCGCCTGCGTGAAACACCAGAATATGGCCGGTTCCGACATCGGCGACGATCACAAGGAATACTTTGCCGGCGAGGCCGCACTGAAGGCCGGCGGCAAGGACAACACGATGAACCAGTTCGCGGCATGAAGCCGCTGGGGAAACCAGTTCGCGACCTAAAGCCGCAGGCTGGCCCACCTTTTGAAAGGAGAAGTGCCATGACTGAACCGCTTCGTTCCCGCGCCGTCCTGTCGACTGCGGATTTCGATCTGCTGCGCGAGGCCGTGCTCCATTATCTCAAGATCGTCGAAAACGATCCCAAGTCGGTGAAGTTCGCCCAGCTCTACCACCGGCTCGGCAGCGCCGCGCATAAATAGCCCCCGCCGCCCGCCAGTGGACAACCATCGGCGGGCGCAGGTACCGGCTGACGATGTTCAGACGGTGGTAGTGGCAATCTCCGCATCGCCTGCCAGCGTGCGGATGGGGACGCCCAAGCGTTCCAGCAGGGGCAAGCTGCAGATGATTTCACCCGACAGTGCATCGGCCGGGCGCCAGCACAATTGCAGCGCGGCTTCGGCCATCGCTTCGACCGGTTCGATATGGTCGCGTTCGTCCCAGTTGCCGACGGCGAGAGCGCCTTCGCTGGCCACCGCGCCCACCGGAGCCAGCGCATTGACCGCGATTCCGCTGCCCGCCAGTTCAATGGCCCAGCCCGCCGTCAACCGGTTCATCGCTGCTTTGGACGTGCCGTACACGGTGACACCCCCTTCGCGGTTGTATTGGGTGAAGCGGTCCGCCCGGTCATAGGGCGCAGGGCCCGGCAGGCCGGACGACATGCTGCCGATGTTGAGAATCCAGCCCTGCCCCCGTTCGCGCATATGCGGCAAGGCCTGCTGCGACAATTCGTGCGGGGCCATCACGTTCATCTGGAAAGCCAGATGCATATGGCGCGGGCTCGCCTCCCAGATGGGCATGAACCGCGCCCAGGCCGCGTTGTTGACCAGAATATCGAGACGGCCGAACTGCGCGATCGTTTCAGGGACGATCCGCCCACGGCTTTCGGGATCGGCCAGATCGGCCTGGATCATGTGGCATTGCCCGCCCGCCGCGCGGATCAGTTCCGCCGTTTCCCGCAGCGATCCCGCCAGCTTGCCGCCCGGTTCGGCGGTGCGGGCCACAATCGCCACTGCCGCCCCTTCGGCCGCGAACCGCCGCGCGATCGCCGCCCCGATACCCCGGCTGGCTCCGGTGATCACCGCCACTTTGCCCGCCAGCACTTTTGCCGGATTTGTCGCCATACCCATCGCTCTCCGCCTCTCGTTATATGTGATTCGAAAATTCTAAGACTTGAGTCTAAAAATATGCGCTGGAAATGCAACAGGCCGCCACGCTGGGCAGCGAACAGGTGTCTGGCTCTATCCTGTGCCCCAAAATACCCACTCTATAGATGGGATTAAAAAAGCGAAAATGTGTGAATTGTTCACCACGGCAGGGGGACCATCCGTAAGACAGAGGCGATATACGGCGAAACGAGGGAAATATGCTCTGGCTTGCAGGGGCCAAAGGTAAACTTTGCTTGACCGCTATATTCCCACTTTATAGATAGGGTTTTGTCAGCAGGGCGTGATTCCACCCGCTGATGGCAAACACCGGGATCCGCGGCTTTTGATCGGGATGCAGCTTGCTCCGCGTTACCAACCGCTAAAGCGCGCGATGCTGAGGCGACACCGCCAAGCATCGTGTTCCCCTCAACCGATGAGGTGATACGATGCGCATGACCATGACAGAACAGGGCTAAGCGAAGCCTGACGGGGCCGCTGCCAGACCGGCAGCCGCATCCGCCATGCCTTCCCTGCGGAGCCGTACCGACGGACCGCGCCTGCCCGCTTTCAACACACACCACCGGCGGCCGGGGCGGTTCGCCTGCCGGAGCCTGCTTCACGGCGCATATCCGCGCGCCGCATCCCCCCTGTCGGCCTCGTGTTCGATGGCTGCCGGGTATGCGGCGCCGCGTCCTGAACAGGTTCCGGCAGGCCCCGAACGCCCGCCCCAGGCCGCCACGCTTTCTCTTCTACAAGAGGTTCAGGGTTTCAACAATATCATGAAAAATAACGCTATTTCTCCTATTCCAGCTCCCCGCGCGAAACTGCGACGCTGGCCCCTGCTGACCGGCGCGGCCATGCTGCTGGGCATCCCGGCTGCTGCCCATGCAGCCGATGCCAACAGCGCGGAGGCCACGCAAACCGCCGACACCGCCGAGAACACCGCGGCCGATGCATGGAGCGCCGATGCCATCATCGTCACCGCTTCGCGCCGCCGCGAGGAAAACGTTCAGGATGTGCCGATCGCGATCACCACGCTGAGCGCGGACGCGATCGAGCGACGCGGCGATTATACGCTGCAACAGGTTCAGCAGCAGGTTCCCTCGCTGCAGGTGTTCAGCTTCAACCCGCGCAACACCAATATCAACATTCGCGGTCTCGGCTCCAATGTCGCGCTGACCAACGACGGGCTGGAGAACGGCGTCGGTATCTATATCGACAACGTCTATTTCGGGCGGGTCGGCCAGTCGCAGTTCGATCTCGTCGATCTTAGCCAGATCGAAATCCTGCGCGGCCCGCAGGGCACACTGTTCGGCAAGAACACCACCGCCGGGGCGGTCAATATCACGTCGCGCCTGCCCAGCTTCGAACCCGAATTTTCCGGCGAGGCAACGATCGGCGACTATGGCTATCATCAGGTGCGCGGATCGATCTCGGCCCCGCTGATCGCTGACAAGCTGGCTTTCCGCCTCAGCGTGGCCGACACCCACCGCGACGGGTTCCTCTACAACAAGGCGCAGGACGCCAAGGCCCAGGACTATGACAACTTCACCGTTCGCGGGCAGTTGCTGGCCAAGCCGACCGACCGCCTGACTCTCCGCCTGATCGGCGATTTCTCCCGCCAGAAACAAAACCATGTGCTGAACGTGCTGGCCGGGACATTCGACAGGTACGACGACGGCACGCCTATCCCGGAAAGCTTCGCCATCCGCACCGCGCGGGCTGGATATACGCCCGCGTCACGCGATCCTTTTGCCCGCATCGGCGATGCCGACAGCCATTACCAATCGAACATGAAAGGCTATGGCCTTTCGGGCGAAATCAACTGGGATCTGGGCAAAGTCGCGCTGACCTCCATCACCGCCTATCGCTGGTGGGACTGGGACCCGGCGAACGATGGCGACAGCACGGCGCTGCCGGTCATCACCAAAGCGCAGCAGGTCAACCGCCAGCGCCAGTTCAGCCAGGAAATCCGCCTCGCTTCCAACGGCAAGAACACCATCGACTGGGTCGTGGGCGGTTACTACTTCTGGCAGATCATCCGAGGCTACGGCGCCACCGCCTATGGCGCGGCGGCACCCAACTGGTTCCTGCCGACAACCCCGGCCGCCATCGCCAATGCCGCGCTGAACGGGTTCGAGGCGCAGTCCACGTCCACCCCCGAAACGAAAAGCTATGCCGCGTTCGGGCAGGCGAGCTGGAACATCTCCCCCCGGCTGAGCCTGACGGCGGGCCTGCGCTTCACACATGAGAAGAAGCAAGGCGCCTACACCCAGTATCATGCCGGGGGTGTGGACCTGGCCACGCTGCCGCCCGATCTTGCCGCGGCGGCGGCGGCGATCCGCGCGGGCTATGCCCCGGTAACCAGCTTCTCCACCCGGTTCAGCGACAACAGCCTCTCGGGCCTTGTCTCGCTCGGCTACAAGATCACGCCCGATGTGCTGCTCTACGCGACCTATTCGCGCGGCAACAAATCGGGCGGGCTGAATCTGGCGCAATTGCCCGCCGGGGTCAGCCCCACTGTCGCCCCGGAACGGGTGGACAGCTATGAAATCGGCCTCAAAAGCCAGTTGTTCGACCGGCAGGTGACGTTCAATCTGGCAGGCTACTGGACCGAAATCACGGACTACCAGACCGCGATCACCGAACAGTTGCCCAACACGGTCCGCTTCATCCAGTATATCGCCAATATTCCCAAAGTGCGTTCGCGCGGGGTGGATGCGGACCTGACATGGGCGCCCACACGGCTGATCAACTTCACCGCTTCGGCATCCTACACCGATGCGAAATACCTTTCCTACACCAACGCCCCACAGGCGCCGGAGCGGTTGAACCAAAGCGCGGTACAGGATCTTTCGGGTGAGCAACTGCCCGGTGTGCCGAAGTTCACTTATGCGCTGGGGGCCGACCTCGCCCAGCCGCTGGGCGAATGGCAGGGCCGCTCGATCGAGTTGTACGGCCATGCCGATTACTCGCACCGTTCGTCCTTCAACACCTCATCCAGCAATTCGCGCTACGCCGATGTGCCCGGCTACGGGCTGGTCAACGCGCGGATCGGCATTCGTGACGCCGACGCCCGCTGGGATGTGTCCGTCTGGGTCAAGAACCTGACGAACAAGGATTATTTCCAGACACTCAGCCCCACCGCGCAAGGTTCGATCACCGCGCTGATCGGCGAACCGCGCACCATCGGCGCCACCCTGCGCACCCGGCTTTGACCTATCCCACTGAAAGGAGAACTGCCATGACTGCCCTTACCCATGATTTCGTCAATGCCAGCGAAGCCGACAGCCCGCTGGATATCGTGCCCGTAGCCGGGCGGATCGGCGCGGAAATCCGCGGCATCCAGCTCTCGGGGGATCTCGATGAGATAACGGTGGCCGCGATCCGCGCCGCGCTGGTCCGCCACAAGGTGATCTTCTTCCGCGACCAGACCACCCTCGACGATGCCGCGCAGGAGGCCTTCGCCGAACGGATCGGCCAGCCGGTCGCCCACCCGACTGTGCCGGTGGCGGAAGGCTCGCGCTTCCTGCTTGAACTGGATTCGCGCGAAGGATACGCTGCGTCGAGTTGGCACACCGATGTAACCTTCGTCCCTGCCTATCCCGAAGCTTCAATCCTGCGCGCCATCACCGTGCCGCAGGCAGGCGGCGATACGCTGTGGGCCAACGGGGTGACCGCCTACGAAGAACTGCCCGATGGCCTGAAAACGCTGGTCGATGGGCTGTGGGCCGTCCACACCAACGATTACGATTATGCCGGTGCTTTCGCCAACGCCCCGGCGGAGCGGGTGCAGCAGCACAAATCGGTCTTTGCCTCCACCGTTTACGAAACCGAACATCCGGTGGTGCGGGTTCACCCGGAATCGGGCGAGCGGGCCCTGCTGGTCGGCCATTTCGTGAAGAAGTTCGTCGGGTTGAACGCGGCGGATTCGCAGCGCCTGCTCGCAATCCTGCAGGACCACATCACCAAACCGGAAAACACCGTACGCTGGCGCTGGCGCGCCCATGACGTGGCGATCTGGGACAATCGTTCGACCCAGCATCGTGCGATTGCCGATTTCGGTCTCCAGCGCCGGACCCTGCGCCGCGCGACTGTGGCGGGCGATGTGCCCATCGCCATCGACGGACGCCGCAGCCGCGCCATCACCCCGGCCACGGAACCTGCCCTGCAGGCGGCAGAGTAACGTCCCCGCCTGCAAGCGGCCGCGAGCCACCCGGCGGGGTTCGCGGCCGCTCTTTTTCCGCCTTTTCCTTTCTGGAGTTTCCACGCGATGCGCCATTTGCTTCTTTCCCTTGCCGCTGCCACCGCCCTTTCCGGCGCCCTCTCCGGCGCAGTGCAGGCCAAGGAAGCCGAAAGGCCCAATTTCCTCGTCATCGTGGCCGATGATCTCGGCTATTCCGATATCGGCGCGTTCGGCGGCGAAATCGCCACGCCCAATCTGGATGCGCTGGCCGCCAACGGGGTGCGCTTCACCAGCTTCCACACCGCACCGACCTGTTCGCCCACCCGCGCCACGCTGATGGCGGGGACGGACAACCACCGCGCGGGGCTGGGCACGATGGCCGAAGCGCTTGCCCCCAACCAGCGCGGCAAGCCGGGGCATGAAGGTTATCTGTCCACGAAAGTCGCGGCGCTGCCCGAACTGTTGCAGGCTGGCGGTTATCGCACGCTGATGGCCGGCAAGTGGCACCTTGGCCTGACGCCGGAGCAGGACCCGCATGCGCGCGGCTTCCAGCACACTTTCGCGCTGCTGCAAGGCGGGCACAACCATTTCGGCCTCGGTCTGACGCAAGACCCCGCGGCGGATGCCCGGGCTTTCGGCGCGACTTACACCGAAGACGGGCACACGCTGGCCAAGTTGCCTGACGATTTCTATTCTTCCGACACGTTCGCCACCAAGCTGATCGAACAGTTGAGAGGGACCAAGGCCGGCAAGGACGGGGCCAAGCCGTTCTTCGCCTATCTCGCTTTCACCGCGCCGCACTGGCCGTTGCAGGCCCGGCCGGAAGATATCGCCAAATATCGCGGCCGCTACGATGCGGGCTTCGACGTGCTGCGGCGCGAGCGGCTCCAACGGCAGGTCGAACTCGGCCTGCTCGATCCGGCGGTGATCCCGCACGAACCCGATCTGCCCAAGGGGCATTGGGACCAGCTTTCCGCCGAGGACAAGCGCACCGCCGCGCGCGACATGGAAATCTATGCCGCGATGGTCGACCGGCTGGACCAGAACGTCGGCCGGGTGATCCAGACTCTCAAGGAAACGGGCGAATACGACAACACCGTGATCCTGTTCCTGGCGGACAACGGCGCGGAAGGCGTCGATTTCACCAGCCCCAAAGTGGCGGGCTTCAAAAGCCTTGCCGATGCGGCGGACAACTCTTTCGCCAATCGCGGCAATGCCACATCCTTCGTCGCCTATGGCCCCGGCTGGGCACAGGCGGCAACTGCGCCATCGTGGCGCTACAAGGCCTATGCCAGCGAAGGCGGCACCCGCGCGGTCTCGTTCCTCACCGGCAAGGGGCTGGGCCGGCGCAAACCCGTGGCAGGCGCGTTCCTTTCCGTGGCCGACGTGCTGCCCACGTTCCTCGATCTCGCCCGTCTGCCGCAGCCCAAGGGCCGGTTTCAGGGCAGGGATGTGGAACCGATCCGGGGCAAGAGCTGGGTGCCCTATCTCACCGGCAAGGCGGACCATGTCTATGGGTCGAACGATGCCTATGGCGTCGAACTGTTCGGTTCGCGCGCGCTGCGGCAGGGCGACTGGAAAATCACCGACATCGGCGATGGCCAGTGGAAGCTGTTCAACATCGCCCGTGATCCGGGCGAAACCCGGGACCTGAGCGCGGCGGACCCGGCCCTGTTCCAGCGGCTGCAACAGGCATGGGATCGCTACGCCGCGCAAGTCGGCGTGATCCTGCCCGATTTCAAGGCCTATCAGCCATGAGCGTTCGGCGGACCGTCGCCCGCGCCCTCGCAGTAGGCGCGCTGCTCGCGCTGGCCGCCTGCGGCGCCGGCGCTCCACAGGGGGCCGATGGCAAAGTGGTCCTGCGCGTCGGGGATCAACTGGGCGTGATCAAGGCCACGCTCGACAGCGCCGGAGAAGGCCAGCCCGCCGATTACACCATCCAGTGGTCGAATTTCACGGCCGGGCCGCCGATCATCGCCGCGCAGACGGGCGGTTCGCTCGACGTGGGATGGATGGCGGAAACGCCGCTGGTCTTCGCGCAGGCGGCGGGCAGCCCGGTCAAGGTCGTGGGCGTGTCCCGCCCTTCCGATAAACCGGGCGAGCGGCAGGGGTTCCCCTATGCGCTGGTGGTGCTGCCGGATTCGCCGCTCCGCTCGGTTGCCGATCTCAGGGGCAAGGCCGTGGCGGTGCGCAGCGGCACGGTGTTGCAATACATGCTGGCGCGGCAACTGGCGCAGGCGGGCCTGGGGCTGAACGATGTGAAAACGCTGGAAGTCACCAGCCTCGGTACCAGCCTGCTCGACAAGGGCGCGGCCGACGCGCAGACGGTGAACGAACCGTTCCTCACCCAGATGCTCGAAACCGGGAAAGTCCGTGTGCTCGCCCCCGGCGGGCCGCCGGTGACGCCGGGCTTCGGCTATGTCGTCGCATCGGACAAGGCGCTGGCCGATCCCAAACGGGCGAAAGCCATCGGCGATCTCGTCGTCCGGCTGGCGCGGGCCAACTTGTGGCAGAATGCGCATGCGGCGCAAGCCGCCCCGGCGCTGGCCAAGATCTACCGCACCGATCCCAGGATCGCGCAGCGGATTATCGAGCGGACGCCATCCGTGTTCGCCCCCATCGACGGGACGGTGATCGCCGCGCACCAGCAGGAAGCGGACCTGTTCCACAAGGAGGGTCTGATCCGCAATCGGCTGGATGCAGGCGCGATTTTCGACACCCGGTTCAACCCGCTGATCCAGCGCGTGGAGGATAACCGATGAATGCCGCCACCCCGATTCCCGTCCCCACGCCCGAGGCTGTGCCGCTGGTGCAGCCGGTCGTGCGGCGGGGCAAAGGAGACTCCGCCCGTTTCGCGCTCGGCAGGCGGGCGCTGGGGCCGCTGGCGATCGTCGCGATCTGGGCGATGGCGACCACGGCGGGCTGGGTCGATCCCTCGATCCTGCCTTCGCCCCCGGCGCTCGCCGAAGGGTTCCGGCAACTCTGGGCCGATCAGAACCTCCTCGGCCAACTCGGTGTTTCTCTCGGCCGGGCTCTGGCGGGCGGTGCGGCGGGCATCGTCGTGGGCCTTGCTCTCGGCATCGCGGCGGGGCTGTCCCGGCTGGGGGAGGAACTGTTCGACGCCGCGCTGCAAATGCTGCGCACCATTCCCTTCCTCGCGCTGGTGCCGCTGTTCATCGTGTGGTTCGGGATCGGGGAGACGCCCAAGCTGCTGCTGATCGCCTTGGCAACGCTGTTTCCGATGTATCTCAACGCTTATGCGGGGGTGCGCAATGTCGATCGCAAAGTGATCGAGGCGATGCGCAGTTTCGGCCTTTCCGGCCCGCGTCTGGTGCGCGAAGTGGTGTTGCCGCTGGCGCTGCCGCAGATATTCACCGGCCTGCGCATAGCGCTCGGCGTGTCGGTGCTGGTGCTGATCGCGGCGGAACAGATCAATGCCTCTGCCGGTCTCGGCTACCTGCTCAACGCCGCGCAGCTTTACCAGCAGGTCGACGTGATCCTGATCTGCATCGCGATCTATGCCGTGCTCGGCCTCAGCGCCGATCTCATCGTCCGCACGCTCGAACGGCTGTTCATGCCGTGGCGCGCCCATCTCGCCGTTCGTTGAGTTTCTGGAAGGTTAAACCATGTCCACCGTCCTGTCCTACAAACCGCTTGCCCGCCCGGCGCGCCCAGCCTTTGCCGACAGCTTCGCCGCGCATCCCGAAGCGGTGCGGATAGAGGATGTGTCGCGGATCTTTGCGGGCGCCGCGGTGCTCGACCGGCTCAACCTCTCGGTGCGCGGCGGCGAATTCGTCGCGCTGCTGGGCGCATCGGGCAGCGGGAAAACCACGCTGCTGCGCATTCTTGCCGGGCTCGACGCGCCCGACACCGGGCAGGCCTGGGTGCCCGAAGCCCGCACCGTGGTGTTTCAGGAACCGCGCCTGGTGCAGGCGATGAAAGTCTGGAAGAACGTGGTCATCGGCCTCAGGGGCGCGGCGGCATCGCGCACGCGGGCGGAGCGGGCACTGGCCGAAGTCGGCCTAGCCCACCGCGCCGATGCCTGGCCCGCCACACTGTCGGGCGGGGAAGCGCAGCGGGCCGCGCTCGCCCGCGCGCTGGTGCGCGAACCGAAGCTGTTGCTGCTGGACGAACCCTTCGCCGCGCTCGACGCTCTCACCCGGATGAAAATGCAACGGCTGATCCACGATCTCGCCCGTGCGCATGGCCCCGCAACGCTGCTTGTCACGCATGACGTGGAAGAAGCGATCCTGCTGGCCGACCGCGTGCTGGTGCTGAAGGAAGGACGGATCGGGTTCGACGCGCGGGTGCCCCTGCCCCATCCGCGCAAGGCGGGCGGCCCAGCGTTCGAAGCGTTGCGCGAACGGCTGCTATCCGAACTGGGGGTTCCGCCCGGCACCGGGGACTGACCAGCGCGGCACCGTCAGCGCAGGCTGCGCACGAAAGCGCGCAGTTCGTCGGCGAACAGTGCGGGCTGTTCCATCGCCGCGAAGTGCCCGCCGCGCGGCATGTCCACCCAGCGCACGACATTGTAGCTTTTCTCCACCGTGGAGCGGGGGAAGCGCGCCATCTCGCCGGGGAAATTCGCCACCGCCACCGGCTTTTCCACCCGCGCGCCAGCGGGCACCGGTTCGTCGAACACGCCGCGATAAAGCCACGCCGCCGTGCCGAACGTGCCCGTCACCAGATAGACCATGATGTTGTCGAGCACATGATCGCGCGAATAGACGGCCCAGAGATCGCCATCCGGCAATTGCGACCAGCCCTGGAATTTTTCCAGAATCCAGGCCGCCACGCCCAGCGGATTGTCCGCCATCGCAAATGCAAGCGATTGCGGCTTGGTCGACTGGATCGCCATGTAGCCGCCTTCCCTTTGCCAGATGCCGCCGAGATTGGCTGCGGCGGCGATTTCCTCCTCGGTTTCGGGCTGCGCGTCGGGGCGGGTCCAGCCGAACGTGAAATTCAGGTGGATCGCCTCGCATCCTTCCGCTTCGTAGCCGAGCCAGCCGGAGACGGACGAGCCCCAGTCCCCGCCCTGCGCGATATAGCGGGGATAGCCGAGCTGCCGCATCGCCTGGTCGAACGCGCGGGCAATCGTGCGCGGGCCGATCGGCTTGGCCGGTTTGGAGGAAAAGCCGTAGCCGATCAGCGACGGGATCACGAGCGTCAGCGCATCGGCCGCATTGCCGCCGTGCGCGGCCGGATCGGTCAGAGGATCGACGATATCGAGGAATTCGACAAACGAGCCCGGCCAGCCGTGAGTGATCAGCACCGGTTTGGGATCGGGCCCCTTACCCACCACATGGAGGCAATGGACGGTATAGGCCACCCCATCGACTTCCACATCGACGAGAAAATGCGGAAACCGGTTCATCGCCGCTTCCCGCGCACGCCAATCGTAGGACCCGCGCCAATGGGCAACGAGATCGCGCATCGCCGCCGTGCTCGCGCCATAGGCCCACGCTTCACCCTCCGCCGGATCGGGCCATTCCGCCTCGTCCAAGCGGCGGGCGATCCAGTCGAGCCGGGATTGCGGAATATCGATCGTGAACGGACGGATTGCCATGCCTGTGCCTCTCCCCTTTGGGCCGGATTTCGCGCTTCTATGCGATCCCTTTTGACGCAGTTCTAGAGCGCGCTCTAACTTTTGCAACGCGGTTGAGGCGCGCCGGGGGCTGGCGCACTAATCGCGTGACAGGGCCGCAATTCTGGTCCCCTATGCGCGGCAATGGGAATGACGCCGGGAATCGCAACCGGCGGACAGGATGAAGAAGGCGAAAGCGGAACGATGAAACGGATCGTGATTATCGGCGCCGGGCCCGGCGGCATTTGTGCGGGGATCAAGCTCAAGGAAGCCGGGCATGACGCGTTCACCATTGTCGAACAGACCGATGGCGTGGGCGGCACCTGGCGGCGCAACACTTATCCCGGCTGCCGCTGCGATGTGCCCTCGGTGCTTTATTCCTTCTCGTTCGCGCAGAAACCCGATTGGGAATCGCGCTACGCCACCCAGCCCGAAATCCTCGCCTATCTGGAGGAACTGGCCGACACGCACGGGCTCGCTCCGCATCTGCGGCTGAACACCCGCGTCATCGGGGCCGATTGGGACGATGCGGGGAACCTGTGGCGCGTCACGCTGGACAATGGCCAAACGCTGGAAGCCGAAGTGCTGATCAGCGCGGTCGGTCTGTTCAACGAACCGAGCATTCCCGCGCTTCCAGGGCTGGAACGCTTTTCCGGCCCGGTGATGCATTCGGCCCAGTGGCGGCATGACCTGCCGCTCGCAGGGCGCCGGATTGCGGTGATCGGCAGCGCGGCGAGCGCGGTGCAACTGGTGCCCGAAATCGCCCCCATTGCGGGCGAACTGACCGTGTTCCAGCGCACGCCCAATCACGTGCGCGGGCGCGAGGCCGATTACACGCCGGAAGAACAGGCCGCGATGGCCGATCCCGCCCGCCTCCAGGCCGAACGGGCGCAAGTCTATGGCTGGGTCGATGCGATGTGCAAGATGAAGGACACCGCGCTGCTCGAACAGGCGGAGCGGGACTGCGCCGAAAACGCCGCGCTGGTCGCCGATGCCGAAACGCGCCGCCGCCTCGCCCCCGATTTCGCATTCGGCGGCAAGCGCCCGCTGGTCTCCAGCGATTGGTATCCCGCGTTCAACCGCGCCAATGTCCGCCTGGTTGCCGAAGCCATCGCCGCCATCGAACCCGATGCCGTCGTCACCGCCGATGGCGTCAGGCATATGGCCGATTTGTTGATTCTGGCCACTGGTTTTCAGACCACGCGGTTCCTTTCGGCCATTCCGGTTACCGGACGGGGCGGCCGCGCATTGCGCGAAGTGTGGGCGGAAGGGGCGCGGGCCTACCTCGGGATTACCGTTTCGGGCTTTCCCAATCTCTTCATGCTCTATGGCCCCAACACCAACAACGGCTCGATCCTGCACAATATCGAATGCCAGGTCGGGTATGCCCTGCGTCATATCCGCCGGATGGAGGAAGAGCGGCTGGCGTGGATCGATGTCCGGCCTGAAAAGCTTGATTCCTATAATGAAAAATTGCAGCGCGATATCGCCGCGATCCCGGCGTGGAATGCCGGTGTGCAGGGGTATTACCGCGCGCAGAGCGGCCTCAACGTCACCCAGTGGCCGCATGGGATGGACGAATATCGCACGCTCACCACCACGCCAGACGATGCCGCTTTCGAAAGCCGCGCGATGACTCTCGCCCCCACCTGAAAGAGGCCCGAAAGGGGGGCGTAGTTCCGCTGCAACACCTGCGCGGCGACCGCACGCGTCCTGCCAAAAGACCGGGACACGCCGCCCGGCGTTATGATAGGGAGCCGCCCACCCGAACCCGCCGATTCCAAGCACGAAAACGTGCCGGCGGTTTCGATGGTTCACGGAGGATTCTTTACCATGATACGTGCACACACTCTGCTTTCCGGCACGATACTCGCATCGATGATGATCGCGGCCCCGGCGCTGGCGCAGGAAGCCCCCGCCCCGGCACCCGTTGCCCCCAGCGGCGGGATCGAGGAAATCGTCGTCACCGCGCAGAAGCGCGAGGAAAACCTCCAGCGCACGCCGATCGCGATCACCGCGCTGACCGCGCAGGCGCTGCAGACCGCCGGCATCAAGGACATCACCGGCGTGGTCCAGGCCACCCCCAGCCTGTATTTCGCGCCCTATCCCAGTTCGTCCACCACGCTGGTGCTCTATATGCGCGGGCAGGGCGTGGGCGATCCGAACATCATCACTTCCGATGGCGGCGTCGGCCTCTATGTCGACGGGATCTACCAGTCGCGCCCGCAGGCATCGACGTTCGACCTTGCCGACGTGGAACGCGTCGAAGTGCTGCGCGGCCCGCAGGGCACGCTTTATGGCCGCAACACCACCGGCGGCGCGGTCAACATCATCACCAAGAAGCCGACCGGCGAACTGGGCGTCACCGGCCAGCTTTCGCTGGGCAACTACGGCTATCGCCGCGCTTTGGCCAATCTCAACCTGCCTGCATTCGGCCCGTTCTCCGTCAAGCTGACCGGGCTTTACAGCAACCGCGACGGCTGGGCGAAGAACGCCAAGGATACGGCCGGCGTGCCCGATGCGCACGATTTCCAGAGCGACCGCAAGTACGCTTTCCGCGGCGCCGTGCGGTTCGAGCCGACCGACGATATCACGATCGACTATTCGGGCGACTACGCCAACCAGCGCACCACGCCGGTCCGCTATGTCACCGAAAGCCCCTTCGCGCCCTTCCTGTTCCCCGGCTACACAGCCGATGCCAAGCGCTCCTATCGCCCGGTCTACCTGCCTTACAGCCACGTGAAGTCCGACGGACACACGCTGATCGGCGAATTCCGCGTTTCGGACAGCCTGACGCTGCGTTCGCTCAGCGCCTATCGCCATATCAAGTACAGCACGTATCAGGACTATACCGAGGCGTTCCTCGCCCCGTTCTATGCCGTGGATAAGATCAAGTCGAAGACCTACACGCAGGAATTCCAGGCGGTCGGCAATGTCGGCGACCAGATCAAGTACGTGCTCGGCCTCTATTACTTCCACGAAAAGGCGAGCCATTTCGAAACCGTGGATATCGGGCTGGGCGTCAACGCCGAGACGAAGCTTCCCGAGGCGATGCTGGTCGACCGTGACACTTCGGCCAAGTCCACATCCAAGGCCGCTTTCGGCCAGGTCACCTGGACGCCGGATTTCGCCGACGGCAAGCTCGATCTGACGGTCGGCGCGCGCTACACCTCCGACAAGCGTACGGCACAGCGCGTTCGCAGCGTGACCATGTTCGCCGGCGAGGTTTCACCGCTGGTCTACCGCGGTCTCTACGGGCCTGGTTCCTATTCCGGTCCGTATTCGGTGTACGGCGCGACCAAGGTCAAGAGCAAGAAGTTCAACCCGTCCTTCACGCTGGGTTATCGCCCGACGGACAACACCTCGCTCTATGCCAAGGTGGTGACCGGCTACAAGGCGGGCGGTTCGAACGAAGCCTCGCCGACGTTCACCCGCACCTACAATCCGGAATCGGTGACCAGCTATGAAGTGGGCTTCAAGTCCGACCTGCTGGACCGCCGCCTGCGCGTGAACCTCGCCGCCTATATCGCCAAGTACAAGGATCTGCAGCTCAACATTTCGGCCGATGCGACGGATGCCTCGCTCGCCGACACGTTCAACGCGGGCAAGGCCACGGTGAAAGGCATCGAAGCCGATATCACCGCCGTCCCGTTCACAGGGCTGACGCTGCAGGCCAACTATTCCTACACCACTTCGAAAATCCGTGGGGTGAAGGCGCCGGAAGGTTCGATCTTCGACCCGCTCATCAGCGGTAATCACAATATCCAGGTGGGTGACGATATCTCGGGCTACTTCGTCCTCCCGTTCACGCCCAAGCACAGCGTGCGCCTGTCGGCGGACATGAACTTCGGCGAAGTGGGCCCAGGCGAACTGTCGGCCAACGTGGCCTACACCTGGAAAGACAAGGTCTACACCACAGCGGGTGACGGTCCCTCCGTCCCGGTGGGCCGCGATAAGCCGATCAACAAGAGCTACGGCGTCGTCGATGCGCGGCTTTCCTATTCGATCGATCGCGGCAACGGCCAGAACGTGACGATCGGCCTGTGGGGCAAGAACGTCTTCGACAAGCGTTACCCCGGCTTCGTGATCGGTTCGGGCTCGATCATCGCCGGCTATCCGACCGCGGCGATCTCCTACGGCGATCCGGCAACCTACGGCATCGACGTGGGCTTCTCGTTCTGATCGGCTTTGGGGGCGGGCCGCAGCCTGCCCCCAGCCCTTTTTCACTTATACCCTTCCCGCAGCGCAATCCGCTTCACGCAGCGGTCTTCGGCCAGTTCCACCAGCACATCCGCGCGGTCCGGCATGTCCGCCAGCATATGGCGCGTCAGCCGCTCGTAATGCTGGACGAACCGCGCCAGCGCCGCATCCGCCATCACGCCCGGCGCATCATCCCCCACACGCATGCGCAATGCGTCCTCCTGCTGCTTGCGCCAGTCATAGACCGTGGCGAAATCGGGCGCGGCCAGAAACACCAGGACATCGATCCGCGCGAACAGGCGCTGATAATCGCCGGCCAGCGCCCGGTTGACGTAGCCGCGCCACAGGCCCTGCGCGTCTTCCCGCCGTTCGAGTTCGTTGACCGGTTCGGCCAGCGCGGCCGGCGCCTGTGGCAATGCGCCCACGCACCATCCTTCAAGCACCAGCACCTGCGTACCTGCGGGCGCGTGGGGCCAGTCGGCGCGGGGCATGCGGTCGTCCCGCGCCTTGTCGAACCGGGGCAGCGCCGCCGCCTCCCCCCGTTCCAGCGCCGCGATCACTGCCAGCCCCAGCATGATATCGTGCGTGCCCGGCACCCCGCGCGTGCGCAGCAGGGGATGCACCGCGCGCGCTAGCGCCTCCCGCTCCGCAAGAGTGCGATAGAGATCGTCGAGCGACAGCATCGCGACCGCCGTCCCGGCCTCAGCCAGGCGGCGAGAAAGCGCGGCGGCCAGCGTCGATTTGCCGCTGCCCTGCGCCCCGCACAGACCCAGCACCAGCAGGCGGCGCGCCTGCCGGGCGAGCGCGTGGCGGACCACGGAGTCGAGCCGGTCTACCAGCATGGTCATCGCCGCTTCCGCCCGGCGTGACGGGTTGACGCAGAACGGCCTGAAAGTGCGCGCGCCATGGCCGCGCCACGCCGGTCGTCGGATATAGCCACAGCCGCATAACGCCATGGGATTACAATGTGTTGTGGCGCATACGACACCCTTGCACGGATTGCAGCCGCCATGCATGGGTGTGACTTTCCACGCCGGTACAATGATACCGGGACACCGGCCGAATGCCGGCCGCGCCAAGGATCGAACCATGGCCGGGCAACAGGCAGGGGCCGGATCGCATACCGCATCATCGCGCAGGACAAGCCATATTTCGCGCCTGTAGGAAAGCGTCTTTCCCGCGCACAGGCGGATCAGATATCCCTCAGCCCCGGCCATTCGCATCGTGGCCCGGTTCAACGAACCGATCGAAAGGCCGCATTCCAGGGCGGCCCATCTTTTCCATTTTCTCGAATGTTTCAGCGCAAATTATCTCACTGAGAAGAAGGTGCGGCAAGCCCTATATAGAGGGCAACCATGGGCCCACCGGGGCCCTCCAAGGAGACCGACAATGATCGAACTTCGTCCTTTCGCCAGCCTTGGCGCGGCCAATCACGGCTGGCTCGATGCCCATCATCATTTCTCGTTCGCCGGCTACCACGATCCGGACCGCATCCACTGGGGTAACCTGCGGGTGTGGAACGACGATGCCATCGCACCGCAGACCGGCTTCCCCCCGCATCCCCACCGGGACATGGAAATCATCACCTATGTCCGCGAAGGCGCGATCACGCACCAGGACAGTCTGGGCAACAAAGGCCGCACCGAAGCGGGCGATGTGCAGGTGATGAGCGCGGGCACCGGCATCCGCCATTCGGAATACAATCTGGAGGATGTGACCACCAAGATCTTCCAGATCTGGATCATTCCCACCCGCGACGGCGAAGCGCCGAGCTGGGGCGCGAAACCCTTCCCCAAGGGGGACCGGTCCGGCCAGTTCGTGACGCTCGCTTCGGGCTACGGCAATGACGGCGACGCGCTGCCGATCAGGACCGATGCACGGGTCGTGGGCGCGACGCTCAAGGCCGGAGAGACCGCCGAATACCCGCTGGGCAAGGATCGCAAGGGCTATCTCGTGCCCGCCACCGGCGCGGTGGAGATAGAGGGCGTGCGCGTGAACGCGCGCGACGGCGCAGCGATCAGCGATCTTGATGTTTTGCGGGTCACTGCAACCGAGGATAGCGAAATCGTCCTCGTCGACGTGGTCTGACGGGAAAGGGCCGGTGCAACGAATGGCGCCGGCCCTTCTCCTGCTTTACGGCGTTCCTGCCTCGCGGCCGGAAATCCCGCCGGTCAGCCCAAGCTCTGTCCGCTCTGCGCCGCCGTACGCGGATAGACGAGATCGAACAGCACCGCGGCAATGATCAGCAGCACGATGGCTTCCACCACCTGCGCCCACAGCAGCGTCCAGGTCGTCCCGGCGATGCCGACGAAGAACTGCATGTTGGGCAGCACCACGAACAGCCCGCCCCACAGGCCCCACCAGACCGCACGGGCGATGCCCCGCTGCGGATAGAGCCGCAGATACAGCCACAGGAACATGGTGATCTGCACCAGATAGGTCAGGAACAGAAAGGGGAAGAGCGCGCTCATCTCCTCGGCCGGGCGCTGGGGGTAGCCTTCGTACAGGTTCGGCACGGCCATCGCGTGGAACGCCACGTCGCCGGCAAAGATCAGCACCGCCAGAACGATGCTGGTGACGAGAAACCGAAGGTTTAATCGTGTATGCATAATGAAATCCCCTCTCCTTCGCGCGCCCTAGGGGCGGCGATGAATTAGTGTACACCGTGATATGTATTTCGATCAATCCGCAAGTGCGAACCGCAAGGCGGCGGGCCACAGGCCCGGTTGGGTGAAATGGCCACCAATCGCGCCCGGTGGCGGATCGGGGCCGCCCTGCGCCGCGCACCGGCTGGCCTTGGCCGGGCAAATGCCATAGGCTGCGCCCACTGCCCGGCGAACGGGCCAACGAGAGACAGCGCATGGGAGAGCAAGGCCGCCGCCATTCCGCACCGGCCGTCACGCTGCAACAGCATGATGAGCTGATTGGGCGGATCTACGATGCGGTCGGCGCCGAACACGGCGCCGGCTGGCATGACGTGCTGGACCGGCTGGGCCGGTACACCCGTTCGCGCACGGCAGTGCTTGAATTCGGCGTGGCCCGGAAACCGGCGGAATCCCGTTTCATGGCAGCGGGCGCGCAGACCGACGGGGGCGCCATCCACGAATGGGAAAACCGCGATACCGATGAAGTGATCAGCTACGCCTTGGCCCCCGGCCAGATCATGATCCGCAACAATTACAAGAGCCTGGGCCTGCCGAACCGGTTTCAGAACCTGTTGGAGCGCTATTCCGTCTCGCGCAGCATCACCTGCGCGCTGGAGGCGGAACAGGGGCAGCAGGTGCTGTTCCATGCCGCCCGCTCCAGCACCCAGCCGCCCTACACGCGCGACGATCAGGCCCGTATCCGCACCGTTGCCCGCCACCTGTCCCGCGCGCTGCGCCTGCATATCGGCATGGTCGGGGCAACCCAGTTTTCGGGGCTGGCGACCGATCTGATCGCCGATTTCGGAGTCGGGCTGGTTTTGGTCGGTGGGGCCACCGGGTTCCGCCCGCTCAATGCCCATGCGGAACGCATTCTAGGCAGCGGCGTGATCCGCTTTACCGGGCAGACGGTCGCGGCCGACGACTGGAACGGCGCGCAGAAGCTGCAAGCCTTGCTGCATCAGGCCCTGCAGATGCCGGTGGCCGATCCCGCGTGCCATGTGGGCGCGGCGCGGCTGGTGTCCGCATCGGGCGGGCCTGTCTGCCATGTGGGGGTCAAATCGCTGACGATCGAAACCGCGCCGTTCCGCCTGCAACGGCGCTATGCCATGCTCTATTGCGACGACGGCCGGAGCGCCGACCGCGATCTCCTGCCCGCCCTGCGCGCGCTGTACGATTTCACCCCGGCGGAAGCGCGGATCGCGCAGCAGGTGCTGCGCGGGGTGGAACTGTCAGCTCTGCCCGACAGGCTCGGCATCCGCCACACCACGCTGCGGTTCCATCTGGAATCAATCTACGACAAGCTGAACGTGCGCACCAAGGGCGGCATGATCGCCGCGCTGGCGCGCGGCCTGCCGTTTCTGGGCGATCTGCCCGCCGATCTTCCCGCGCGGGGGCCGGTCACAGATACCATTCGTTGACATCCTGCCCCAGGCTGACCGCGCCGAGGCTGCGCCCGGCGAGCCGGTATTGCGCCGCCGCGTGCTGGCGCGCGGCGATCAGATCGTTCAGAATCCGGGCGAAGGGATACTGGTCGAACAGCCCGGTGCCCCCGGCGTTTTCGAACAGCGCCCGCGCCGCCGCCAGGCAGCGGTCGGTCACCGCCGCCGCCTGATACTTGTACAGCAGCCGTTCCTCGAACGGGGGCGGCACCCCCTGCCGGGCCCAGACTTCGAGCGCGGCGAAATTGCGCCGGGCGACGCAGCGCAGTTCGTCCACCGTGATCACGGCCTGCCCCAGCGCCAGCAAGGCATCGGGGTCCTTGACCGTCGCCCCCGCAACCACGCTGGTCCGCGTCCGCGCATAGGCTGAAAAGGCATCGATCATGCCCTGCAACGCACCGATGGCCGAACCGGTGATCGCGCGGATGAACACCTGATGGAACGGCAGGCGATAAAGCCAGCCGGTGTTCACCCGATTGCCGGGGCTGTCGCAGCGGAAACCGTCCGAACTGCGGTGAACGCGGTGTTCGGGAATGACCACGTCATCGACCAGGATATCCTGGCTGCCCGTGCCCCGGAGGCCCGACACGTGCCAGCTATCGACGATTTCATACTGATCGCGCGGCAGCAGGCAGGTGAGGAATTCGCCGTCCAGCATCCCGCCCAGAAACACCCAGTCGGCATGATCGCAGCCGGAGGCGAATTTCCATTGTCCGCTGAAGCGATAGCCGCCCGGCACCGGTGTGGCGATACCGCCGGGCTGGAACGTGGAGGCGATCATCGCCGCGTCGTTATCCCCCCAGACATCAATCTGCGCCTGTTCGTCGAACAGCCCCATCTGGAAATTGTGGCAGCCGAGCACACCATAGACCCAGCCGGTCGACATATCCGCCCGGCCCAGTTCGAACTGCACATCGGCAAACACCTGCGGCGGCAGCTCATAGCCGCTCCACCGCCGCGGCTGGAGCACGCGGAACAGCCCCGCCTCACGGATCGCGGCGATCACTTCGGGCGCGACCCGGCGCGTTTCGGCATGGCGGGCGGCGTGCTCCGCGATCATCGGGCCAAGCACGCGGGCCCGTTCGACCAGCGCGGCGGCGTTCGCTTCTGTCGCGGCATCGCTCGCACGATGGTGCATCTGCTGCATCGGATTATCCTTTCATGGCGGCAGCGCCGCGTTCGTTGCGAAGCATCGCGGCCAGCATCCGCCGCGCCTGATAAGCCCCTTTGTCGGCCAGCAGGCCGTATTCCACCCGTTCCTGCGGAGGCAGCGCATCGTGCAGCGCCTGGATCTTCTCCATCGCGACGACGTCCTCCATCAGCAGATTGCGCAAATCGTCATGGCGGCCGGGATTGAAGAACGGAAATGTCTGGGTCACGGCGGTGAATTGCAGCGTACGGGTATCGTCTTGCGGCGTGATCCCCACCACCAGCTGATTCACCTGCCGCGCGGTGGCCGACTGCACGACCGGTTCCACTTCCACCCGGATACCGCACAGGCTGGGCGGCAAAGCTTCCGCCGTGATCGTGCGATGCGCGCGGTCCCCTTCGAAGCCGAACGTGCGCATGGTCAGCGGGCTTTGCAGTTCGTCGGCGATCCGCCGCGCAACCACGATCCGCCCGCCATCGACCTGCATTTCCAGCGGCTCGCCCGCCACATCGCCGGAATCGATCTGCCCGGTGTGAAGGAAGGTGATATGGCTGGCGTCGAGGAAATTCTCAAACGACAGCAGATAATTGGCATTGATCGCCAAGGTAACGCTGGTTTCGCTGTGCCAGTCCGGCTGCCCCAGCCCGAACCCGGCGAGATCGGGGATCAGCGCGGGATCGGCCAGCGCCGGATCGCCCATCCAGATCCACACCCACTGCCAGCGTTCGACCACCGGATAGCTGGCCACCCCCAGCCCTTGCGGCATCGCCCCGCCCGAGGGGATCAGCATGCACCGGCCATCGGCGGCGAAGCGCAGGCCGTGATAGCCGCATTCCACCGCATCGCCGACGATCTTTCCAGCCGACAGCGGATAGCCCCGATGCGGGCAGCGGTCGAACAGGGCGGCGGGGCGGCCGTCTTCCCGGCGGTAGAGCAGCACCGGCTTGCCCAGCAGCCAGCGGTGCAGCGGTTCGTGCCCCAGTTCGGCGGCGGTGGCCGCGACGTACCAGGCGTTGCGCGGATAAGGCGCCGTGCCCGGCACCAGTTCGGCAAGCGGTGAAACCGGCGCGTTCATCGCGCGATCCCCCACGCGCCGCCACCGCCCGCGCCGCCAGATGTCCGATCCATTGCCTTGCTCCTCTCCGCCCCCTATCATCGGGGGCCTGCGGTGCAGCATAGGCAGCAGGCGCGCGGCGGCCCCCTCAAGTTTGAGGGGGCGTACTCCACGATCGCTTTCTATCATCCCGCCCGCAACCGGGCCGGAAACGGTGGAAACGCGAGAGGGGCCCGCCCGCCTCGCCTTTCCGCTCCGCCCGACAGACGGCAACGATACAGAACAGACACGACACAGGGGGACATCATCATGGCCGGACCATCGATTCACAGATTCGCAGGCAGCGCATTCGGGCTGGCCATGCTCGGCGCGGTGGCCACACCCGCATTCGCGCAGGAAACGCCCATTCCGCCGGAAAACACCGCGCCGGACACGGGCATTGCCGACATCATCGTCACCGCCAGCCGCATGGGCGAAACCCGCTTGCAGGATACGCCGCTGGCCGTATCCGCCATCGGCGGCGACACGCTGGCGACGCGCGGCATCACCGATGTGCAGGATCTCAAGGCCTACGTCCCCAGCCTGCAGGTGTCGGACCTCAGCGGCTTCACCCAGCTCTATATCCGGGGCGTCGGCTCGAACATCGTCTTCGTCGGGTCCGACCCCAGCACCACGATCCATGTCGACGGCGTCTATATGGCCCGCCCGCTGAGCTATTTTAACGACTTCCTCGATGTCGAACGGATCGAAGTGCTGCGCGGGCCGCAGGGCACGCTGTACGGCCGCAATTCCGTGGGCGGCACGATCAACGTCATCTCCCGCAAGCCCACCGCCGAATTCACCGGCGAAGTGCAGGCGCAGTATGGCACTTACGATACCTATGGGCTCAAGGCCTGGATGTCGGGCCCGCTGGGCCAATCGGGCATCCGCGCCAGCCTGGCCGCCGATATTTCGGGCCACGATGCCTATCGCAAGAACGTGTCCACCGGCAACGACGTGGAAGACGGGCGTTCGCGCGGGGTGCGCGGGCAAGTGCTGGTGCCGGTGGGTGCCGGCGAACTGATCGTGCGCGGCGACTGGTCGCGGCAGAGCGGCGCGCTGGGCCAATATCCCAAGCTGCTCCGCCCCACGGGGGTGCCGCTCGATGATTCGGTGCTGGGCGATTACAAGAAAGTGTCGATGGATCTCGACAACCGCACCGTGACCAAGAATTATGGCGGATCGGCCGATCTGTCGCTGCCGCTGGCCGACAATGTCACGCTGCATTCGCTCACCGCCTATCGCGAATTTCGCGGGCGGATCGTGTCCGATGCGGATTCCAGCTCCCTCCCGCTGCTGCGCACCACCATCGGCGGCATCCGCCAGCACCAGTTCAGCCAGGAACTGACTATCGACGCGCGCTTCGGCCCGGTGCATTTCGTCGGCGGCGGCTATTACTTCCGCGAACGCAACAACGAACCGCTGACGCTGAACATCATTCTGTTCGGCATCTCGCGCATCCAGCGCCCGGTCGTGACGGCGGAATCCTATGCTTTCTTCGGCCAGGCCGATATCGAACTGACCGATACGCTCTCCATCGTCGCCGGGCTGCGCTGGACCAAGGAAAGCAAGCGCTTCCAGTTGGACGATTACTACACGTTCTCGGACGCTGCCGATCCCGATGTGGCGGCGCGGGCGCCCCAACTGGTGGGCGTGCCGGGCTTTTCGGACCGGTATCAGGTCGATGTCCGGCGCAAGGCCGATGCGCTCACCCCCAAGATCGGCATCAATTTCCGCCCGCGCGAAGGCGTGCTGCTCTATGCCTCGGCCACGCGCGGCTTCAAGAGCGGCGGGTTCGACATCGGCACCACCAACGCCGTGGATGCCGCCGCCGGATATGGCCCGGAATATCTCTGGTCCTATGAAGTGGGCGCCAAGACCGATCTCCTTGGCGGCAAGCTGCGCGCCAATCTCAACGCCTTCCTGTACGATTACACCGATTTGCAGGTGCAGAACTATGTCCAGACCGGGCTGACGTTCGGCGCGGTCACGCAGAATGCCGCCACCGCGCGGGTCAAAGGCGTGGAACTGGAACTGATGGCCAAGCCGGTGCGCGGGCTCGATCTGTTCGCCAACATCTCCTATCTCGATGCGCGTTATCGCAAGTATCCCAGCGCGTTCGTCACCCAGTTCGGCAATTTCGATGCCGGGGGCAAACGCATGAACAACGCCCCCAAATGGTCGGCGACATTCGGCGGCGCCTATACGTTCGATCTTGGCCAGAGCGGTTCGATCACCGCCGGGGTCGATGCCCACGTGCAATCGCGCGTCTATTTCACCACGGCGAACGACGGGGTGCAGGGGGTGACGGGCTATCCCGAACAGCAGCGCAGCTATGGCCTCGTCAACGCGCATCTGGCGTGGGTCAGCGAATCCGAATTGTGGAAAGTGGTGGTGTCCGGCTCCAACATCCTCGACAAGGAATACATCCTCGGCACGGCCAATTACACGGCGGCGATCGCCGGGCGGCCGGGGCGACCACGGGTGGTCACGGCCACGCTTTCGCGCCGGTTCTGAACTATCGGTATCGGGATGGCGGTACGGGGCGCGCCGCCATCCCGATTTCGGTTACTGCTGGCCCATGCGGCCCAGCGCCGCGCGGTAGGACGGCAGGCCCGCCACAATGATCGTCACGATGATCGGCAGCAGCAGCGCGCCCGACAGCGCGATGGAATAGCGGATCGCGTTCTCATCCCCGAAACCGAAATCGGTGATCGCCGCGATAAAGCTCGCACCCACGCCGAGACCGATCAGATTGACGCACAGCAGCGTCAACGCCATCACCTGCCCGCGCAGGCGGCTGGGCGTCACATCCTGGATCGCGGCGATCATCACCCCTTGCGCGCCCTGCCCGATCAGCGTGCCGATGCCCATGCACAGCAGCGCCAGTTCGGCGGTGGGCATCAGCGGGCCGACAATCAGCGGCACGGCCTTGAGAATCGTGGTCGCCAGCACGATGCGCATATTGGCATCGGCCCGGCCCTTGCGCATCAGCACGCCCGACAGCCAGCCGCCGCCGATGGTGCCGACAGTGCCGCACACCAGCATCACCAGCCCATAGTAGAGCCCGGCCTGCGCAATCGGCATCTGGTACGTCCGCACCAGGAAGGTCGGATACCACAGCGTCACCCCGATGGAGAGCATGCCGATCAGCGAAACCGCCCCGATCAGCATGCCGTAAATGCGCCAGTGGGCGAGGAGGTAGGCAATCGTCTGGCGGATCGACAGGGTATCGCTCTGCGCGGCGCTGGTGGTTTCGCGGCGCATCGGTTCGCGGATGGTTAGCAACAGCAGCGCCACGATCACGCCCGGCACGCCCACGCTGATGAACACCAGTTGCCACGGTTCCAGCGCGCCGAGCCACGGCAGCACCGCCCCGCCCATCTTGGTGAAATGGGTCAGCAGCGCCCCGCCCAGCACCAGCGCCAAGCCCCCGCCGATAGGATAGCCGATGGCATAGAAACTGATCGCCAGCGCGCGGCGGCGGGCTTCGAAATAATCGGCGATCAGCGAATAGGCGGTGGGGCTGAGCGTCGCCTCGCCGATCCCCACCCCGATGCGCGCGGCGAACAACTGGCCGAAACTGCGCGCCATGCCGCACAGCATGGTCATCGCCGACCAGAACAGCACGCCGACCACGATGATCCGGCTGCGGCGGTTGCTGCGGTCGACCAGCCGCCCCAGCGGGATCGCGGCGACGCTGTAGAGCAGCGCGAAAGCAAAACCCTGCAGCAGGCTGATTTCGAAATCGCTGAGACCGAGGTCCTGCTTGATCGGGATCACCAGCAGCGTCAGCACCCGCGCGTCGATAGCGCTGAAGCAATAGGCGATGAACAACACGCCAACGACATACCAGCGATAGGCGGAACTGCTGTCCCGCCCCGCCGTGTGCTCGCCCTCCGCGCTTTCGTCCGGTGCGTCCGGGCGCTCCCCGATTGCCGTGCTGGCCATGCGCCCGCGCCCTACCAAGCCGAGACCGGATTGCTCCGGTCGAGGATACTGGCCATGCGCTCACGCAGCTTGTCGTCGTTTTCCGGGCTTTCCGGCAGGAGCCAGAACCGCCCCGCACGAATGCCGTCGAGCGCGAACGCGGCCACCTCGTCCGGTTCGGTCAGCGCCATCTTGAGCCCGGTGGTCCGCACCAGATCTTCCATCGTCTCGTACGCGGGCTTGTTGTCGTCATTCGCGCCATAATCCTCGGGCCGGTTGCGCTTGGAAGCGAGGATCGAAGTGTTGACCACGTGCGGCCCCGGGAACAGCACCGCCGCGCGCAGCGTGCCCCCTTCGCGCAGCAATTGCTGGTGGAGCACTTCGCTCATGCTCGTCACCGCCGCTTTGGATGCGGCATAGATCGGCGTGTTGGGCAGCGAACGCAGCCCGCCGTTGCCGGATGAGGTGTTGACGATCACCCCTTCTTCCCCGGCGGCCAGCATGCGCGGCACGAACGCCTGGATGCCATAGACGACGCCGAACACGTTGACATCGAACCCCCAGTGCCAATCGTTGGCGGGCAGGGCCCAGAACGGCCGCTGCGCTTCGCCCAGCCCGACCCCGGCGTTGTTGAACAGCAGATGGGCGGCGCCGAACCGATCATACACCGCATCGGCCAGGGCATTGACGGATTCGGCCTTGGTCACATCCACCCGGATGCCGATGACCTGCGCCCCCGTTTCGCCCGCGATTTCCGCCGCGGTCGTATCGAGGCGGCGCTGGTCGATATCGGCCAGCACCACCCGTGCCCCCGCGGCAGCGAGCCGGGCGCCCAGCGCCCGGCCCACCCCGCTTGCGCCGCCGGTGATGACGGCCACGCGATCGCGAAAGTCGCGCATCAGGCGGCCTTCGCCCCGGCCAGGGCGACATCGATCCCCGGATTGAGCGGCGCATCGTTGCGCCCGACCCAGAACGGCGCAATGTAATCGCCCGGCACCGTGCGCAGGATCTGCCCGCTGGTGTTGGTCGCCCCTTCGACATAATCCATGCTGACGATCCGACGGATCGGCACATCGACCAGCGGATCGTAGGCCGATTCATGGAACCGGATCTGGCCATCGAACGCGCGCGAAAGGTTGTAATTGCGCTTCCAGTTGAGCCGGGTCAGATAGACATCGCCATCGAATTCGCCCGGCGTGGTGATCGAAGGCAGCCCCTTGTAGCAGTAGAAATATTCCTCGAACGGTTCGGGCGTGCCGTTGTCCGCGCCCAGCGTGCCTTCGACTTCGAAATAGGTGATGCCGTGGCGGGTGCAGGTGGCGCGCACATGATCGCCGTTCTTCTCGAACGTGGTTTCGGCCACTTTCTTGGGTTCGCCGAACCGTTCGCGCCCGCTGGTGACGACGCTTTCGCCCTCCATCGCCATGTGGAAGACATAGCCGCCCGGCGTGCCTTCGTAATCGCACATCACGCCCAGCGTCAGCGCGCCGATTTCCATCGTGGTTTCCGGCGTGACATGCATGGCGACATGCGCGAACTGGAGGAAGATTTCCGGCCGCGCCGCCGCGACGAGCGGCTTGGGCAGCATGGCCTTGATGATTTCCGGATCGGTTTCATAAACCGCGCGCACCGTGCGCACCGTGTTGTTCAACCCCGATGTCTGCGGGGCCGCCACCGGCCCCTGAACAAAACGCAGCCTTGCCATTTGCATCTCTCCTTCAGGCAAAATCTTCCCGCCGCGCGAAGCACGATGCCCCGCGCGCATGTCGTCAAACCGGCCCTGTTTTCAGACCGCGACCATCTGCCGCGGCGTGTCCCCATCGACGTAGAACTGTTCGAAATAGCGGCGGAAGCGCAGGATGGGCCCGTCCCCGTCGCACAGCAACGGCCGCCGCCGGTGAATCTTGTGATTCCAGATCGGAATATCGCCTTCGACCCCGCTCTGCCCGCAGGTGTTGGCGATCGCCGCCATCACCGCCTGATGTTCGGGCGAACCTTCGGGCATGTCGGGATAGGTAAAGCAGAAGCGCAGTTCCACCTGATCGGCTTCCACCGGCGTCGCCAGCACCATCAGCGACAGAGTGACCACGCCTTTGAGCTGGGTGAATTTCTGCCCCGCCCCGTTCTGGATCGTCTGCACGCTGGACGGGATGATCTTCTCCGTCCCGTCCGGCAGTTTCACCGTGCGCTGCCCCTGCGCTTCGCTGCGGCGGATATGGCCGTCATAGCTGCTGCTGCCTTCAGGCACGGCTTCCATCTTGTGAACATATTCGAAATGGGCGAAATCGACGCCGTTTTCCGCGATTTCCTGCGGATTGCTGGCGAAGGCCCATTCGCGCCGCACCGGCTTGGCCCAGCCCGGTTCGGTAAAGGGGGCGTGTTCGATCACGTCGAACATCGGCTCCACCCCTTCGGGATGATACCAGGCCCAGACCACGCCGTTCTTTTCCGAAACCGGATAGGGCCGCGCCACGGGTTCACGCTTGGTGATCGGCGGAATCGCCCGGGCATAGGGGATATCGACGCAGAAACCATCGGGCCGGAACGCCCAGCTATGGAACGGGCAGCGCAGCCTGTCGCCCTCCACCGTGCCGCCATGGCCCATGTGCGCCCCCAGATGCGGGCAATAGGCATCGAGCATGCCTGCTTCGCCGGTTTCGGTGCGGAACAGCACCTGATCGCGTCCGAAATAATGCACCGGCCTGACATCGCCCACGGCCAGTTCGTCGCTGTAGGCGACAAAGAACCAGCCGAACGGAATGGACATCGGGAAGCGTTCCAGCATCGCCTTTCTCTCTTCTCTCCTCTGCGGGCCAGTTTATCGCCTGGTCCCGAAAATCTGCGGCGTGGGGGAAGCATATACGCTAACCACCGCTACGGAAGCGCACGCGCAAGGACGCTGCGTGCGTCCTCGTGCACAATCGATCGCTACTGCCGGCCGCGCAAATGCGCCTCCAGCGCGGTCATCGCCGGCTCCATCCACGGGCGCAGCTTGCGGTGTTCGAAGCTCATCGCCAGATGATCGATGAAGGCGCGCGTGGCCGCGGGCATCATGCCGGGCGAAAACACCGCCCACACTTCCTTGTCGTAGAACGCCCATTCGCGGTCGAGCGCGAGCAGCCGCCCTTCGACCAGATCCTCGCGGATCACGCTGATCGGAATCTGCGCGATCCCCAGCCCATGGCGGGCGGCCGTGGCCAGCGCGATGCCGCTGTTGCTTTTCCATGCCCCGGTCAGCTTGGCGCGGCTGGTGGCGGTCTCATCATCATGAAACAGGAAATGGCCGCCCAGATCGGTCAGACACAGGTGCGACGCAAGATCGGCCGGGCTGTCCGGCCAGCCGTGCCGCGCGACATAATCGGGCGAGGCGCACAGGCAATAGGACAGATAGCCGAACAGGCGCGCCTTGAGATTGGAATCGTTCAACCGGCCATAGCGGATGATGACATCGAACTGTTCCTGCGCCAGTTCCGCCTCGCGCAGGTAGGCGACGACTTCCATCGAGATTTCCGGGTGCTTCGCGCCGAAATCGGCGGCGATGGCGGACATGAACACCACTCCGAAAACATCGCTGAGCCCCACGCGCAGGCGGCCGACGGGCCGTTCCTGAAACTGGGCGAGCTGCCGTTCGACATCGAGCAGCGAGGACCGCATTTCCTGGCAGCGCTGGTGGAACAGATCGCCCGCCGCCGTCAGCGAAAGCCGCCGGGTGGTGCGTTGCAGCAGCTGCGCACCCACCCGCGCTTCCAGTTCGCTGACCATCTTGCTGACGTAGGATTTGGAAACGCCCAGGGATTCGGCGCCGCCGGTGAAACTACCGGTTTCGACCACCGCGAGAAATTCCTCGATCCCACGCCACGTGACCAATCGCACCTTCCCTTGCAAAGCCGTCGCATGCGCGGCGTTGCGGGGGAGGCTATACGTCTGCTGCCCGAATTGAAACCCCGTTGGCCGCAAATCCTTCCCCGGGGCGCGGGCCAACGGTTTCTTCCCGCCTTCAGGCCGCACGTTTGGCGAACTCTCCCTTGCGCGGTCCGATCCGGGCGGCCAGCGCCCACAGCGCATCTTCATCCAGATCGTCGAACACCTGCAGCGCGTTGCCCGCGAACATCTTCTGAATATCGGTTTCGGGCAGCCCGGCAAGGCTCGCCCGCATCTTGTCCAGCGTGGCGGGCCAGGTGCCTTCCGGGTGCGGATAGTCCGTGCCCCACAAAATGCGGTCGATCCCGATCTTGTAATAGGATTCGGTCGTTTCCTCATCCGGCAGGGCGGAACAGCCGATCCAGATGTTGCGGGCGAAATATTCGCTCGGCTTCATCGTCAGATTCGAATTGTAATCGCCGAGCTTGCCCGAGGTGTGCTTGACCGAAGCCCGGATATCCATGAGTTCGAGCACCCACGGGAACCAGAATTCGCCGCCCGCCTCGGTGAAGCAGACCTTGAGCCGGGGATAGAGTTCGAACACCCCGCCGAAAATCATCGACCACATCGGCCGGGTGAGCCAGAACGCGTATTCCGAAAGATAGGTGCCGATCCAGCCGGGCTGGGTCGTGTCATAGGCCGGGGCCCCGCCCGAGTGGAAATGGACCGAGAGGTTCAGTTCCTGCAGCAGTTCCCACATCGGATAGTACTTGGTGTGGTTGTACATGGCATACCCGTCGGTGATGATCGGCATGAACACGCCTTTCAGCCCGGCCGCATGCGCCCAGCGGATTTCCTTGAGGTTTTCCTCCACATCGTAAAGCGCGGGGATCACCGCCAGGCCGATGCGGCGCAGCGGATCGTCCTTGCAGAATTCGGCCAGCCAGCGGTTGTGCGCGCGGGCGCCCGCCCATTGCAGTTCAGGTTCGATGCCGAACGGGCGCAGGCCCACGTCCGCGCTGAACGGGGGGGCGTTGCGTTCGGTGATGCCATCGGGGAACAGCACTTCGGCCGCCACACCGTCGCCGTCCAGCACCCGGTTGCGGATCGCCGGATCCCATGCCCCCGCCAGCCCTTCGCCCACGCGGGCGCGCCACTTGGTGTTGAAATCGTCGAGCAGGAAGCGCTTTTCATGCTCTTCCCGGGCGACGATCTCGCGCTGTACGCGTTCGTCGAACTCCGCGTGGTACTTGCTTTCCAGATAGTCGCGGTAGCGTTCAGGCGGCAGACCTGCATGACCGTCGGACGAGATGACGAGATAGCGGTCCATGGAATTCACTCCTGCTTTTGTCGTTCGGGGCGGCAGCCGGGCTTCGTGCGAGGCGGCCCATACCCCTTGATTGCGTGGGTCCAGAATACCGCGCCGCCACCGTTTCCCACAAGGCAACCAGCGCGCACATACTATCGCTCACAGGAAACGATCGCCGCTTCGGTCCGCTTCCCCGACAGCCCGGGATGGAACGCGCTCATTGCCAGCAAGCCGCACATTACTGCGCCGAATGCGAGAAAGGGGAGCGCGGGTTGCCATTCGTAGAGCCCGACCGCCAGAGTCGGCACCGCCACGATGGATGCCCCGGCAATCGCCGAAACCGCGCCCGCCACGCCGCCCTGCCCGCTTTCGCCCACAGCCAGCGATGCGCCCGCCGTGTACCCGGGCCGGGCAAGGCCATAACCGAAGCTGAGCAGCGCGAAGGAACCGGCCAGCATGGTGAAGCCTGGCAGCACAATAATCAGCACATTGCCGAGAAAGGCGAGCAAACTGCCCCACAGCAGCAGCGTGCGCGGCATCATCCCGCACAGCCCGACCAGGCCCCATTGCGCGATCAGCCCCGCCACCGCCCCGGCGACCATGACAATGCCGATGGCGCTCTGCGCTTCGGCGGGCGGCAGGCCCATCCGGTCGATCACGAGAAAGCCGAGCGTATAAGTGTTGCCCGCCTGCGCGCAGCTCATCGCCAGGCCATAGATCAGATAGGGGCGCACCGCCCGGTTGGACCAGATCGCCCAGCCCCCGCTGCTGCCGACCGTCGCCACCGACTCGCCCCGGCTGCGGTCGGACGGCAGGCCGATGGCGACGGCGATGAAAATCGCCACCCCTGCCAGCGCGAACACGAACATCGGCCCCGACAGTCCGAGATAAGGCAGGATCAGGAACGGGGCGACGGCCGGGCCGAGAATGGTGCCGAGGCTTAGCGCACCGCCCAGCCCGGCAATCGCGCGCACGCGCTGCTGGCCTTCGGTCCGTTCGGCGACATAGGCCTGCGCCGCGGCGGCCGAAGCCGAACCGAACATGCCATAAGTGGAGCGGACGAGGAGGAAGCCGACGAACGTGGCGAAAGCGGCTGTCAGCCCCTGCAAGCCCGCCAGCACCACCATGCCGCAACCGAGCATGGAAACGATGAACCCGCCGACGCCGATCAGGATATGCTGCTTGCGTCCCTTGCGGTCCGAACGCGCCGCCCACAGGGGCGAAGTGATCGCCCACATCAGCGCGGAGAGCGAGAAGATGCTGGCGATCAGATAGTCCGAAATGCCCAGCACGCGCCCGGCGGCGGGCATCACGGAAATCAGCCCCATGTTGCCGGTCCCCGTCGCCAGAGTGGTGGCGAACAGGGCGGCGAAAGCAAAGCCCGGCAAAGCGCGCGGGGCGGAAACAGCATTCATGACATCACATCCGCCGCCGGCGCGGCCATCCCGGTCGCACCGATATCAGAACTTGAGCTTCACATCGGCCCCGAAGCTGCGCGGATCGCCCCATTGCCGCACGGTGAAAGCGGTCAGGTTGATGCCGCTGGTCCAGTATTTCTCGTCGGTGATGTTCTTGCCCCAGACGGAGAATTCCAGTTCCGCATCGCCGGTCAGCCTGACCCCGGCCAGCGTGATCCGCGCATCGACCAGGCCATAGGCCTTGCGGCGGCTGAGCACGTCGGGCGTGATCGTGCCCCATTGCGAACTGCGCCAGGAATAGTTGACGCTGGAGATCAACTGGAGATCGCCGCCGAGCGCGAGGCGATGCTCCGCCCCCAGCAGCACGTTG
>Ga0182743_1000708_pt1 | contig 37731 bp, 31 predicted proteins | sample eDN3rd30CKraftOP_FD_128522 | JGI IMG/M metagenome (GOLD analysis project Ga0182743, IMG submission 128522) | Enriched Organic Plus compost microbial communities from Emeryville, California, USA - eDNA 3rd pass 30_C Kraft OP (version 2) (version 2) ... | reverse complement strand
CTGTCTTGCTTGGCGTTTTTTTGTAGCCCTGTTGGCAAAGAGAAAGATCTTGCGGTGCTGCTATTCGCGCGTGCCCTGCACACGCGCGAATAGCGATCGGTCCGGGCATGCGGCGGGGTGGCGTGTTGCCAGTTTGGAAGATCTGCTTGGCCAGAGTTGATGCATGCGACGATGATGCGCAGCTCATCTCTAGGTATAACGAAATCGTAGCTCGAGAGATCTTCTGTTCATCTCCGATGCCAAACCCTTCGCATGCAGATCACGAACGCTGTTCATGGCCGCGCCCGTAGGCGGCCATGAATAGCAGCCCTGCAAGATCTTCCTCCTTGCAAACGCCAGTGCTACGAAGCCTACGAAGACCAGTCGTGCCAGCGACGGAGGGAATCAGAAATGCTGCGAGTCGAGGCGGGGCAGTGACCGTGTTGGCGCGCCTCGGAGTCGAGCGAGGGAAACCGAAGGAGCGTAGCGACGAGGTTGACAAAGCGGTGTCGGACGCGCAGGCGGCCGACCGACTCCGTGAAGCGCCAACACGGTCACTGCCCCGCCTCGACGTCCAATAGAACTCAATTCCCCGTCATAAAACAACCTCACTCACTCCAAACTATGCAGACGCCCGAATGATGCAAACCGCACATCGCCCACGCTGGCGCCTCACTTGCGCCAGCGCTCAAAAGCCCTCCAGCACGATCTTTCCGCGAGACCGGCCGCTCTCGATCAACGTGTGTGCCCGACGCAGATTCTCTGCGTTGATCCGGCCCAGATGCTCCCCGAGCGTGGTGCGCAATGTGCCTTCATCGATCAGCCTCGCCACGTTCGCCAGGATCTCATGTTGACGCACCATATCCGGCGTTTCGAACAAAGCACGTGTGAACATCAGTTCCCAGTGAAATGAAATGGCTTTGCGCTTGAGCGGCATGACATCCAACGTCTCTGGATCGTCGATCACGCCCAGCTTGCCCTGCGGCGCCAAGGCTTCGATCAATTGCGGATAATGGCTGCCTGTGTGCGTCAGACTCGCCACGTAGCGTACTTGGGGCACGCCTATGGCGCGCAATCCCTCTAACAGCGGCTGCGTATGATCAATCACATCATGCGCACCCAGATCACGGATCCATTGGGTTGTCTCCGGCCGCGAAGCGGTGCCGATAACCCTCAATTTGGTCAGCTTCACGGCGAGCTGCGTCAATATCGAACCGACGCCGCCGGCTGCGCCCACGATCAATAACGCATCGCCTTCACCGCCGCCTTCCTCGACACCCAGCCGGTCGAACAATAGCTCCCAGGCCGTCAACGAGGTCAGTGGCAGCGCTGCCGCAGCGTCGTCCGCGAGAGTGCGAGGCTTCTTGGCAGCGATACGCTCATCAACCAAGCCGTATTCGGCGTACGACCCTGGCCGTGCGATAGAGCCCGCATAATAGACTTCGTCACCCGGCTGAAACAAAGACACCTCGCTCCCGATGGCTTCGACCACACCCACGGCATCCCAGCCCAGAATACGCGGCTTATCAGTCGGTGCACCGATACGCACTTTGGTATCGACCGGGTTGACCGCAATCGCCCGAATCTTGACCAGCAAATCACGAGGGCCGGGTGTGGGTTGAGGCAAATCCATTTCGAACAGGGATTTCGGATCGTTGGCCGGCAAACCGTGCTGGGTGTACACAATAGCTTTCATGGTGATCGTTCCGGATCAAAGGTCAAATCAAGCCAGCGGCGGGAAAACCGCCGTCAGCGCATGAAGAGATATTCCATCATTTTCATTTGCCGAAAAAGTAGGAAAATCCAATAGGACTTTTAATATTTCCGAGAAAATGATCAAAATCGATGATCTCGAGTTATTTGTGCGATCGGCGGCACTAGGTAGCTTTTCCAGCGCTGCCCGCGAAGCCTCTCTCACACCCAACCAGGTCAGCACCGCGATCCAGCGCCTGGAAGACGAACTGGAAATACGCCTGTTCGCCCGCTCGACACGCAGCCTGAAACTCACAGACGACGGCGCCAAGTACCTGCCTTACGCGGAAGAAGCCCTGTCGATGTTACGCGAAGGGCATGAACGGCTGCACGGAGAACGCCAGACATTACAAGGCACGCTGCGTCTGGCGCTGCCCTCAGACCTGGGGCGCAATGTACTGCTGCCCTGGATCACCGAGTTTCGGCAAACCCATCCCAAACTGGTCCTCAAGCTGTTTCTATCCGATCACGTAGCAGATATTTTTCGCGATCCCATCGATATCGCCATCCGCTATGGACAGCCCGATAATGCAAGTTATGTCGCCCTGCCCCTGGCCACCAATAATCGACGCGTGTTGGTCGCCTCCCCCTCGTATATCGCTCGCCATGGCCGTCCAACCGCACTGGACGACCTGATGCAGCACAAGTGCCTGACCTACTTTTTGAGCGGCAAGGCCTATGACAGATGGATATTCCCCGCGGCAGGCGTCAGACGGCAGATCTCAGTCAAGGGGGACTTGCTCTGCGACGATGGCGACATCGCACGACGTTGGGCCCTTGAAGGGCACGGCATTGCCTACAAGTCCTGGCTCGATGTCTGCAACGATGTTGCGGCCGGCCGGCTCAAAATCTTGATTCCCGACCAGCCGGGTGAAGCCGCCCCGCTCAGCCTGATTTGCCCGCATCGCAGGGAGTTTTCCCCTGCAGTACGGGAATTGCATGCGATGCTCACGACGCGACTCGAAACGATGACGAAACTGCTGCGAAAACATGTGAAATAGGGCGAACGTCTCCGCACCGCGCCACGCTCACCCTCCTTGGCCTATGACACCTGCTCATTAGCATGTAAGATTTCCCCCAATGTTTTCACACAGGGACGCTGAAGACCATGGGTAAGCTGGTTCTATTGCTGTTGGGTTTGGACTACCTGCACAAACGCGCAAGGGCCCTCGTCATCACCGGTTATCTATTGGTATTTTTAGGGGTAGTGGTCCTGATCGATGCCACCGATGGTGTCGCCTACTTCCCGCTAGAGCTCTTTGCCATATTGTTCATCATCGACGGCGTCTCCACTTTGCTCATCGCGCAATCCGGCGTGGGCGGCCAACGTGTGTTGCGCTACGCAAAGGGCATTTTCGTATTATTAGCAGGCATCCTGGTATTGGCAGGCCATCATCACGGCCATTTTGTCCTGTCGATGATTTTCGGCTTGCTGTTCCTGGCCGACGGGCTGATGCAAAGCATCTCTGCCTATGTCGTGCGATATCGCCGGTGGCGTTATGTGCTCGCTTCAGGTATTGCCGAAATCCTGCTCGCGATTTTCTTTTTCCAGCCTTATCCCACGCATTATGTGGGCACCGTTCCGTACTGCATCGCGCTGTTCCTGATTTTTGCGGGCCTGAAGCTCGTGGCCCTGGCTCGCAGAGTCCGCAGCCTGAAATCCAACCCGGCCCTGGCTACGAATGCTCGTCCCGATTTCATGCCGACCAAGGTCGCCAATCCCAGGCCTACCACCTATGACGGCCCACCAGCAGATTCCGAACATGCACTGACGGTACACATCTGGACTCCCTCTGGATCTGCGAAAACGGAAACCCGCAACTATCTTTTGGTCAATCGCTATATCGCGGCCGTAGATATCAATGGCGTGGTATCCACCGGCCACGCAGCGCTGGAATCCCCCGAAGGCGTATACGTCAGTCTCTATCCCGCTCAGGAAATCGATCACTCTCCCGAGCAATTCGGCAATCTGCTACGGGCGACAGATGCCAACAACGTTCCTGGCAAGTTCCAGCCGGACTATGCCACCGAATCCAAGGCCTGGTGCCCGTCCACTGTCCAAGTCCGCATACGCAACTACGATGCCGCAAAGCTGCAGGCATTCTGGGACGAGTACCGGCAAAACACCACCTACAACCTGACATATCGTAATTGCTCGACCTCCGTCGCGAGAGCATTGGAGGCTGCAGTGGACGGGGCTGTAGGGCATTTGCATGGTCCCAACGCCGGATGGACCGTGTTGCTGCGCCTGCTGATCACCCCCGAGCTCTGGGTCGCGGCCCAGATCCGCAAGCGCGCGGTGACAATGGCCTGGACGCCAGGCCTGATGCTGGACTATGCGCGCGCAGTGAGCATGCTGGCCGACCCGCGTCCATTTGGATGGTGGAAAGTCTCGCAGTCGGCAATTCGAAAGATCGCCGCCATGCGAGCCGGCTGGCGTGCTCAAGACCGCGAAGCTGCCTCGCACCATACCGAAACACCAACCTCGCGAGAGCCCTCGTAAGCATAGATGACCACTTCGGCGTCCGCTGACAGCTCGGTGCCCCACACGAAAATCCTGCCGTGAAACGGAAAACAAAAGCCATGCTCTTACACACTGTGATTGTGCTTGCGGTATTGGCCGTAGCACTCTGGGGAGCGCTTGCGCTTTGGTTTCAGGCTCCTCTGCGTATTATTTTTGTGGCGGCATGGATTGTGTTGGCGATCGCTGCGGCCATCGGAGTAATACGGGGAACCTATCTCCCTCTCGCCCTGTTCGCAGCCGCATGGATTGTGATACAGGCCTGGTGGTGGCTGGGCGTGCGTCCATCGAATAGCCGGCAATGGATGCCGGAGGTCGCCGAACAGACTTACGGATCCGTCAACGGCAACCTGGTCACAGTGCACAATGTGCGTAATTTCGAATGGCGCTCCAGGACCGACTACGACCCGCGCTGGGAAACACGCACCTATGACCTGAGCAAGCTGCAATCCGTCGATATGGCGCTGTCATACTGGGGCCGCCCAGCCATTGCCCACACCATGGTGTCGTTCGGGTTCTCCGATGGGCAGTATGTGATTTTTTCGGTCGAGATCCGCCGCAAGCAGGGCGATAAATTTTCCGAGATCGGAGGATTTTTCCGTCAATATGAACTCGCGGTGCTCGCCTCTACCGAACAAGACAGCCTGCGCGTACGCACCAACGTACGCGGCGAGGAAGGCTACCTGTATCGAATACAAATGCCCCCGGATGCCGCCCGGGCGCTATTCCTGTCGTACCTGGACACGGCCAACCAGCTACGCGACCACCCCCGTTTCTACAATACCGTCACAGCCAACTGCACCACCATCATTTATCAGTTGGCCAAACAGATCGTCCCTGGCCTGCCCCTGGATCGCCGTCTATTGCTATCTGGTTACCTACCCGAATATATGTACGAGCTGGACGCGCTGTCGGGGGCCGATAGCGTCGAGGCCTATCGACAGGCCGGCCACTACACCCAGCGTGCGCTGGCCAACAAGGACGTCGCGAATTTCTCGCAGGACATTCGAAAAGGCGTCCCGGGGATTGCCGAGCCAGCTCCGCACTGATACCGCCCCAATATCCGCTACGACCGCCGGCGCAATGTAATTTCCGTGATTTCCGAGGGGCGTCCGATACGCTGTGGAAAGCCGGGCCACAGGCCAGCGCCATTGCTCACATACAACGACATGCCGTCGACATCGTAGAGACCCGAAACGAACCCGGCGTTAAAGCGCGCCACGAGCAAATCAAACCCACGAATATGTCCGCCATGGGTGTGGCCGGACAGTTGCAGGTCCACGCCTTGAGCGCGATTATTTCTGGCATTGCCTGGACGGTGATCCATCAGAATGACAGGCACGCCTTGCGGCCTGCCGGCCAATGCTTTGGCCACGTCAGGGCCGATCTGGCCATAACGGGAGCTGACCTGATCAGGCACACCCGCAATGACCAGTTCGCCAGCACCCTCACGGATCAAGGTGTGCTCATTCTCCAGCACGGTGATACCCAGCCCGCGAAAGGCCTCTATCCACTGAGAATAGGCGGCGTAATACTCATGATTGCCCGCGACGGCATAGACCCCGTCCCTGGCCGCCAACCTTCCCAAAGGCGGGATATCGTTTGCGCGCGTCGATGGCGTGCCATCCACCAGATCCCCGGAAATCAACATCAAATCGGGATTCAGCGCATTCGCCTGGTCCACCACGGCATCCACCCAAGGGCGATCCAGAAGGCGACTGATGTGTAAATCCGTCAGATGCACAATGCGATAGCCATCGAACTCCGCTGCCAATCCCGCGACAGGCAACTCCATCTTGCGTATCTCAGGCACGCGAACGGCCTGCGATGTGCCCCACGCACCTAGCGCCAAAGCCGACACCGCCATGACATGGGGCAACTTGTGCCCAGCCAACAACCGCCTTCCGACAGGCCGGGAAACCAGATATAGCAGCCCGCCCAGCACATCTCTGATCAGCAGGAAGCATGCCAACAGGATCAGCGCACCATAAGCGACACCAAAGCCGATGATGAGCCAACGCGGGCTTTCCGGTGACGCCATGGTTCCGGCTACCCGGCTGACCAGCCATTGATGCTCTGCCACGATCAACACAGCCACTGACAGAACGGCCTTTGCCGTGAGGCCCAGCTTCAGTTGCCATACATAACGCCACGCCACGTAAAAACCGATCAGACCCGCCGCCAACAGAAACACTTGCGTCTATCCCGTAGAAAATTGAGCAATCCGAGAGCCAAACTGCCCGAGGCAGGCGAGTCTACAAGACAATCTCAGTCACCCTACTGACCGGTGACTGACAGTTTTGTCAGAATAGCCCAAGGTCCTCCTTGACCTGAGCGCATCGTAGAGCCGGCCTGGCATGCCCGCCGCATCGGGAATCAACTCGACATCAATTTTCTTGACATCTCTGTCAGCTTTCTGACCGCGAATCGTCAGTTTGATGTCACCGCTCTGACAGCGGCAGCGCTCTACAGTGACACACATCGGCAACTGGGCTACTGGTCCTCGATCGTTGCTGACATCAATGCTGCCGCGCAATTGCATTGCGTATCCCCGTCATCGACCTCAAAAAGGGCTAATGTCATGGAACGAACCGGATCAGGTTTCGACTTTAACTTCAACGACATTGCGGTTTTCGTACAAGTCGCGAAACAACGCAGCATCTCCCGCACCGCGGAGCAGACGGGGATGCCCGCATCGACCGTGTCACGCCGCCTGAGCATGCTGGAGGAACGTCTAGGCGTACAGCTCCTGTCGCGCACGACCAGGCGCATCCTGCTGACAGAAGCAGGGAAGCTTTATTACGAACACTGCCATCAACTCATTGAGCAGGCGCAGGACGCGCAAGACCTATTGCTGGACCATGGCGCACAACCACGCGGCACCCTCAAGGTATTGCTACCGGACATGCTGGACGCCATTGAACTGCCTGTTTTCATTCCGCAGTTTGCGCGCGCCTGGCCTGAACTGCAGTTTCGCTATGACTATCACCACGGCCCGCAGTGGGAACAGCATCGCGATTTTGACGTCGCGTTGCGTTGGGGTACACAGCTCAACAGCGATCTAGTCGCGCGCAGTATCGCTCAGGTCGAATTCGGTCTCTATGCTTCCGAAGACTATCTCAAAAAGCGTGGCATGCCTAAACATCCCAGTGAATTGACGCTGCATGATTGCGTTTATGCCGACCTATGCAAAGAGCTCGTCAGCTGGACCTTTCGCAGCTCGGGACAGCCGCTCGTGGTCGAACCGCAAAGCCGTCTCGGCCTCAGTGACATGAACCTGGCACACCGTCTCGCATGCGAAGGCGCCGGCATCGTGGCCTTGCCGCTTTCGACAAAGATCGACGAATCATTGATACCGGTTCTGCCCACGTGGCGGCTTGCTCCGATCACGCTATATGCCATGTATTCGGGCCGCACGCCGCCCGCCCGAGTCCGGGTTTTTATCGATGCGCTGATCGAGCACGCCAACGGACGGCATGCAGGTGTGCCAAAATCGAAATTCTCCCTGAAGCACGCGCAGAGCCCATCCCAACCGGATCATCGTCTCGTCAGCAAGTCAGCGCTCCGGCACATAGATCATGCGTCCGTCATCTAAACGGTACGTCACGCCCGCCCGGGCGCCCTGCCCTTGTCCGACCTCGCCACTTGATTCATATCGCGTCAACTCCTGGCCCTCTTTGATCGTGATACGCATATCCGATTCGCCAGGATTCTCGACCACGACAACTTTATCTTGTGAAAACGGGCTCAATGGGTTCTCGGCAATCACCACCATCAAGACACCAATGATCACCAGGAATAAGTCAATCAGATTGACGACTGACAGCATGGGATCATTGGCTTCGTCATCATCCAGGAAGCGCATCACAATCCTCCCTTGTCTTGACGCTGACGCTCGAGGTCGCGCAGATCCTGCAATAACCAACGCCGGCGTATCGTCAAGATAAAGAAACAGATACTCGCTGCCAACAGCGCCAAGATAACAGCGGAAAACGCAGCAACCATATTGCGGCCCACCGCGGCGCCGTCGTTATTGCCCAGCGCCAGCAATGCCGGCCCCATGGGAATCATGGTGGCAATCAGACCCAGCATCGGCGCAGAGCGTGACACAATGCGCAGCCATTCCAATTGCCGCATGATCCACAGCTCAATGTCGTCGCTGGTAAGCCTGTTTCCGTTCCCATATGTTGCCCTATCGGCAAACACAAACAATGCCCGAGGATGAGAAGACCTCCGCCGCTGCCAGGCCTCGACGGCAAATTCTCCCAGCATGAACAGGGCATAACCCAAGGCCGCAGCGATCAACAGCATCACCGGGGCCAAAAAGACACGCGACACGGCATATAGCAGCGTTTCGATTTCTGCAAAAAAAGACATAAACCCTCTGAGATGATGTGTTATTGCATAGCGCGGCTGACATGCCGGCTACGCAATCCCTGACGCAATGCGCCGCTACCGAGCAAAATCAGCATCAGCAACAATACCCACCGGGACGAAATGTCCTCGGAAACCGCAGCGGGTTCGACGGGCTCCAGGACTTGCCCCTGAACAGACTGCGGCGACTCTGCAGCGGGAGAGTCGGGCTGGTTCGGTTTTGCCGCAGGCACGGCATTCGACGTAGCGCTTGCCTCCAGACCGAACCCCTGGGCCATATCCGCAATGTACTGTCGTGTCACCACGGCGCCGGTATCGACGTCGAACCGCTGCGCCAGCTCCTGCCAACGTTCTGCCAATGCCCGGCGCGTCTGCTCCGAAGCGTCCCAATACCCTTTTCGAATCGCTTCCGCCATACGCTCCAGCACCTGGGCCTGCGCCGTCGGATTGTGTTGTTCGAACCATTGCCGGGTTCCCAGCGCTCGCGTATCGCTGACGTAGGTATCGAACAGAGCCTGCCACTGATCGTCACGCACCGTACCGGCATCCGCCGCCTGCCAGCCAAAGAGGTTGTTCGTCACGTTCAGTACCTGCAACGTGCCGGAGTATCCCTCTTTCTGCATGGCCTCTATCCATCGTGGGTTCAAGTAACGCTCGCGCAATTCGGCAGACAAGAAGCGTGCGAGCCCCGTGGTCCGGATCTCACCGTCGCGCAGGTCAGAGATCATCAGTTGAGGTGCCTGCCCATCGAGATGACGGATCGCAGCCGATAGCCCCCCCAAAAACTCGAACGGGTGATCCGTGGACAACACGCCATGCAATGTGGACGAGCGCGACATGATGACTGCCTGGGTTCCGCGCAACTGCGCGGCAAACACATTGGCTTGTGCCGGACTCTCCCCCCACCCCTCTGCGCCATAGGCATATTGGCTGCTGAGCAAGAACTGTTTCCCCAATGCCGCGTCATCGGCCCATTGAGTCGAATCCAGCGCCAGATGCGGAACACCCGTTCCGTATTCGCCGGGCGCATTGCTGAAAATGCGATAACGGGCTGCCGCGGCTGCTGCGTCAGCAGAAAGGCCTGCCTCGTTCAGCGCGGCTGCAGTACGCTGATTGTTGAGTGCAATCGGATTACCGGGCTCGTTCAACGCGGCCAGTCTTGTCAGTGCCTCATCCAGCAGGCGCATGAAACTGTCGAACTGATCGCGATACACCCCTGTGACCTGCACCACCACGTCAACCCTGGGACGGCCCAACTCGGCAGCGGGGATGATGTCCAAGGAGACAACCCTTCCACCACTATCCCAAACCGGCCGCAAGCCCAGTGCGTGCAGGACCTGCGCCTCGGTCACCCCTAGATGCCGCGTCGCCTCGGACGCCCATAGACTGAATGCGAGCTTTTGCGGCCGGGCTCCCGCATGTTCATGTTGAAAAGCCTGTACCAATTGCTCATAGGCAGTGGCAGCCGCTTCATAGGCCGCCTGCGTAGGCACCTTGTCGGCCTCGAAGGCGTATAAATTTCGCCCACTGCGCACGTCGGGATTGTGTATGGGATCGCCCCCCGCACCCGGAACAACAAAGCGGCCTGCCAGACCTGCCGATAACATGGCGTTCTCTTGCGTGTCTTGCAGATGCGCATCCAGCTCGCGAGCGCGCTGCTCGAATACCGCTAGTGAGGACGGCATCTCATTTCCGGCGGGGCTCAACATCTGCGCTACGGCGTGATAAGCGGGGCTATCCTGCAATCCCTGCTCACCCGCAAAACGTTCGTCCTGGTCGATATCCAATGCGTCGTACAAAGGCCGGCCCAATTGCTGCATCACCGTGCTGATACGATGCTCGGCCTGTGCCGCCTGGCCGAACGTGTGCAATCCCAGGGGCATGGCACGGCGGGCCAGCTCATGCAGATGATCATGTAACTGCTGCAGGAAACCGCTGAAATCTTGCTCGGCCTGTTGGGCAGTCCATCCCAGATCGTCGTTCAGATGAGCCTCAACCGCGGCACTGCGAATCTGATGGCTGACCTGCTCACGCACCGCTCCGTCGTCGAGTTGTTGGTACTCGTGAATCCATTGATGCAGATCGCGCAACTGATCGTACAAGCCCGCAGGCGCAAAAGGTGGCGTCTGATGGCTGACGATGACCGCACGCCCTCGGCGTTTAGCCTGAATAGCCTCGCTCACGTTGTCCTGGATGTACGGATAAAACACAGGCAGACTGCCGACACTGAGCCACGGATAGTCCGCCGCAGCCAATCCTCGATCTTTGCCGGGTAACCATTCCTGCGTGCCATGCGTGCCTAGATGGATCAATGCATGGGCTGCATACTGCTGCTGCAAATACAGATAGGCCGCCATATAGAGGTGGTCGGGAGCACTGCTCAGGTCATGATAGTGATCCCCTGCGCCAAAGGCCCGCGGCATTTGCGGCATCACCACGAAATTCCCGAGCTGCCAACGCGGAATCACAAAGTAGCGCTTGCCCTTTATTTCCCGCACCGCCTGATGCTGTGCGGGAACGCCTGCTCGCCGCAACTCGTCTTGACGCGCAACCGGCAGCGCCGACAACCACTGTTCATAATCTTCCAACGGGTAGAGCGCCGCCAGATTGTCATTCAGCAGCGACTCTAGCGGCACGGTGCCATACAACGCACCCAGCATACGCTGCGCCGTTTCAATGACTTCGGTTTCAACGACCGGCTTTCCTACGGCGTATCCTTTTGCTGCCAACGCTGCTTGGATGGACATGATGCTTCTGGGAATATTCAGGTGCGAAGCTCCCAGGTTTTTCTCGCCAGCGGGATAGTTCCAGAACATCAAAGCCAGCTTTTTCTGTGGCTCTGGTGTGTGGCGCAACGCGACGAGGCTGCGCAACTTTCCCATCAAGGCATCGACTTGTGCAGGCAGCAGGTCGCTAACGCCTGCAGTACTCGCGGACAAAACGAGCGGGTCGCTGACTCCCCAGCCTTCGGGGCCAGCCAAAAACACCGCCGTCGTGCGCGAACCGATACCGCTGGCCGCATCTGGCCACGCGCTCGCCTCCCCTTCGCGAAATCTCAGCGTCTGCAGAACCGGCACATCGAGAGCCAGAAAATCGCGGCTGCGCGCCGCGCCATTTTGCAGATGAGTCAAATTGACCAGGACGTCGATGCTGCCCTTTTTCAATGCCCCGGCCAATCCGGCCGGGTTCTGACTATCGAACCAAAAGACGATCGGCAACAGGCCCTCGGCCTCACTGCGCCGTATCAGCTGGTCCACCTCACGGGTAAGCAAATCGGCGACTACCCCTTGATGAATGAGAAAGGCAATGCGCCCTGCGGAAGACGGATCGCCCTCAGGCGTGGACATTACTGGCTGCCTGACGGAGGTGTACCAGTGCAAGTATCCATCGATATTGTCAAAGACGTGCGGTGCATCCGGGTGATAAAACCCGGCAGCAGGTAGACGCGCAGGTGGATCCAACAACGGAAACGGCAGCTCGGCGCCTTCGCTCAGCGCCTTGGCCAACGCAAAGAAATGACCGAAATTCTCAGCTCCGCCCGCCGTATAAAGCGCTACCATCGCCTTGCCGTACTGAGGCGGCAATTGCTCCCAGACAGGCTTGCCTGCGCCGATGATCAGACGAGGACGAATAGCGCTTGGCGACAGTGCTTGCACGTGCCGCTGTACGGCGTCTCGGTCACTGGGCCTGGGAACATCCCATATCAGCAATGCTGCCTGTTCAATTGCACGCGCCAACACGTCAGGCGTAGCCTGCTCGACGTTCAGATGCTGCAACGTCACGGATTGCTGTGTAGCGAGCGGCTGCAAACGCTGAAACTTCTCAGCGGAAACAAATCCCGTGTGCAGCACCTGTATGACGGCCCTGTCTTGCGCAACGGACAGCGTCGGCCACATCGCCGCACACACCACCAGAGCCAGCCAACGCCACAAGGCGTGTTGATATACGCAGGCCATCAGAATCTCGCCGTCAGACCAGCAAAGTAACGCCGTCCCTCATCGGCTCGGCCGTAGATATCAGCATCGTCATTAGCGAGCCGCTCATCGGTCAGGTTTTCAATACCTGCATGCAAGCTCAAATGGCTATTGACGTCATAATCTACGTACCAATGCAACAAGGTATAGCCCGGGCGGTCGCTTTCCGTCGCAGAGCGATATTGCGAACCGATGTATTCGGCCCGGACCCGGGTATCCAGCCTGTCCGTGACACCCCAGGTCAGCGTCGCATTGGCGCGATGCCTGGAACGGTCCGCCAAGCGTTCTCCGGTCGTGCGATCCTCAGCATCGAGGTACGTGTAGTTGGCATCCAGGCGTACATTGTGCAGCACATCGACGCCGGCAGTCAGCTCCAGCCCCTGCAGTCTCGCCTTAGAAACGTTCTCGTACTCGAGACACACTCGTCCTGGTACGTAGCAAGTTGGCTGCCGCACCGTCTCGATCAGGTTTCTCACGTCGTTGTGAAACAGCGTCACGCCCGCAGACCAACGCGGCTGCTCATATGACAGCCCAAACTCATATGAGCGATTGGTTTCCGGTTGCAGTTGCGGGTTGCCGCGAACGATTCCTCGTCCGCCCATTGCCGCTCTGGACTCATAGTCCGGTGACAATTGCTTGAGCGTGGGCGCCTTGAATCCCTGGCCAAAACCCGCCTTTACCGTCCACGCCGAGGTCGGGCGAAACATCAAGTAGGCCCGAGGACTGGACTCCCAGCCAAAGTCCTCGTGGTGGTCAAAACGGCTGCTCAGCACCAATTCCCATTGTTCACTGAAGAGAATTTCGTCTTGGGCAAAAAACGCGTAATGATCCAAGGACGCCACGCCGCGCTGATTGACCGATGGGTCCTCCAACCGTTCGCGCCGCGTTTCGGCGCCGAGTGTCAGCTTGTGCATCTGACCTAGCGCAAAACCCACGCGCCCATCCAACACCGTATCGGTGAAACGATTGGGACCTGTCGCATCGCCACCGTCGCTGCGCCACGCGTGGCGATCGAGCGTCGAACGATACAACCGGATCTGGCTATCGCCCCAGCTCCAGTCGCCCGTGTGAGAGATCGCATATCGACGACGATTGACTTTATTCTCCGACTCGTAGATCGAGTTGTCGGTATTGCTGCGATAGGCCTCCAGGTCTTCGTGCCCGGCATCGACCGACACATCAATGCGTTGCCGGGAGTCGGGCGTCCAGCTCAGGCCCACATGCCCAGATGTCGCACGCCGTTCGTCCAATGCCGTCAACGCCGTATTGCCGGCATCATGCAGCGGCGCCCGGCGATTGAACTCGCCCCACACATTCAACCCCAGTGTTCCCGGCACGATGGGGCCGCCGAGATAAAAGCCGCTCTTGTACTGATTGCCATCCAGGCCATGGTCATTCAAGACCGCGTAACTGCTGAACGAGCCCTGCCATTCGTCGGTGGCTTTGCGGGTAATGACGTTGACCACACCCCCCAAGGCCTCGGAACCGTACAGCGAGGACATGGGACCTCTTACCACCTCCACCCGTTCGATCGCCTCGGTCGGCACCCAACCCAGCTCGAAGTCGGAATGAGAGATGGCTGAGGCAGAGGCGTTGATACGCTGCCCATCGATCAGTATCAGCGTGTGTTCCGCGCTCATGCCCCGAATCGAGATGCCCCGGCGCCCCAGACCGGCGTCTTCCAATCCCACTCCGACGGTATCTTGCACCGCGTCAGCCAGATCCAGAACGGGCTGTCTACGCAGCGACTGGCCGTCGATCACGGTCACGCTCGCTGGCGCCTCGGCCTCGTTGCGTTCCCAAGCGGTTGCCGTCACCACGACTGGCGACAGCGTGGACGGGTGAGCCCCCTGGCCCGGTTGGCGCCGTTCTGCGTCGTCTTCCTCCGCCCATGCGGCCCCACTCACGGTGGCGAGGACGATCAAACAACTGGCCGCGACGTCGCGGCCTGCACTTAATTTGCACATCGTTATTGGATTTCATTGCGCCGCGTCGTCACAGCCAGCGTTTGGGCTTTGATGAATATCGATCACGGCCGATTTAAAAAAACGATATGTTATATCATAACAAATAAGGCGTGGAATCAGCCTGCCGAACCGGGCCCGCACCGTATGAAAAGCGGCAGCACGCAGAACTGATATGCTGCACGGATCTGTTCTGTGAAGAGCGCCCATGCAGACCATCAGCACCCACGATACGTTTATCCCTACCCCTGGCGGCCGTCTGTTCGCCCGCAACTGGACACCCGGCAAATCCAGTGATGGCCACACGCCGATTGTCTTGCAGCACGACTCACTGGGATGTGTGGAGCTGTGGCGAGACTTTCCCGAACAGCTGGCCATCGCCACCGGCCGTCCGGTCATTGCCTATGACCGCCTGGGCTTTGGACGGTCGGATCCGCGTCCGGGGATGGTAGGAGTGAACCTGGTCGATGAGGAAGCTCACGGGGATTTTCGTACGGTGCTCGACACCCTGGGCGTCGAGCGGTTTATTACCTTTGGCCACAGCATCGGCGGCGGAATGAGCATTGCCTGTGCTGCCATGTATCCCGACACATGTGTTGCCTTGATTACGGAATCCGCCCAGGTCTTTGCCGAAGCCCATACCTTGGAAGGCATCCGGCAAGCCAAAATCGCGTTTGCAGAGCCGGGGCAACTGGACCGGTTAAAGAAATATCATGGCGACAAAGCCGCCTGGGTGCTGGCCGCCTGGACAGAAACCTGGCTATCGCCAGCCTTTGCCGACTGGAATCTGAACAAGCATCTGAGCAAAGTGCGTTGCCCGGTATTGAGCCTGCATGGTGACAACGACGAGTACGGCTCACTGGAACACATGCACCGTATTCACGCCCTGACGGGGTCCACGACCGCGATTATGAAGGGGTGCGGGCACCTGCCTCACCGGGAAAAACCGCAAGCCGTGATAACCATCATTCGCGATTGGCTGCAAACGGCGAAGATTCCTGAATAGCCCGCCGATCATTCCCCGACGCGCGTAGTCGGTACACTTGCGTTATTAAAAGAACGCTCGCGGATTCCGAATACGATGTTTCCTCTCCATGACCTTCGGCGTAGGTTGGTTGCGTGGCTGTATGCAGCCGCCTTGGTGCACTTGCTAGTCGGCCTCATATTGACATGGGCGGGTTACACCGGTCTGCTCGACGATTACGTTCATCATATCGAGCAGGCGTTCTGGGGCGCCACGGCACCCGCGCCCGCGCATACGCAGCAGATATGGTGGCTGGCCTTGTTCGGCGCGACACTGCAAAGCTATTCGCTTTATATGCTGGGACTGGTCCATATCGGCAATCGCTACAGGATCCCATCGATCTGGGGCTGGATGATGTTAGGCATTGTTGTCTGGGCCCCTCAGGATATCTGGATATCGCTACAGGCTGGTATCTGGTCGCACCTCTGGGTCGACAGTTTTGCACTGTTGGTGTTGCTGCCCCCATTGTTTTGGCTGTACAGGCTGGATAAACGTGCAGAACTGACTACCGGCGCCCTTGATGTAACACCGGCTGGCGGTCCCTCTTGATGTCCGGCACCCACCTGACGTCCCGCCTAGAACAGTAATCACACATCAACTGCATTTCATCTGATCATGCTTGAATTCTCGCCACTAGACTGGGCCCTCACGCTGCTGATCGCACAAGCGATCCTCGGGGCCCTGGACACTATTTACCATCACGAATTGACGGTGGCGCTGCCTTACCGCTACGGCGCGCGGCTGGAACTGTCGATTCATGCCATGCGGTCTTGTTTTTACGGCCTCCTGTTTCTGGGCATGGCGCATTTCGCGTTTCAAGGCACGTGGGCTGTTGCAATTGCATTGCTGTTCTTTCTGGAAATCTGCCTGACGCTGTGGGACTTCGTGGTGGAGGACCGCACCCGAAAACTGCCCGCCATCGAACGCATCATGCATACCGTGCTGGCGATAAACGCAGGCGCATTTTTTGCCCTGTACGGAGCGCAGCTGATGCAGTGGTATCAATTGCCCGCTGCACTGGCCGCGGCGGATTACGGCTGGCGTGGCTGGATACTGACGCTTTTCGCAATCGGCGTCACGGCCTCCGGCATCCGCGACGGCATTGCCGCATTTCGCCTGCAACGCAAAGGCGCACCACCCAATCCATTCATCGGCATCGGACATCGGAACGTCTTGATCACTGGCGGCACAGGGTTCATCGGAGAATACCTGGTCAATCATTTACTCGACGCCGGCCATGCCGTCACCGTGCTCACGCGCGACCCTCTGAAGGCGGCATACTTGTTCGATGGCCGCGCACGTTGTGTTCGCACGATCAACGCCCTGAGCCACAAGGAAGTCTTTGACGTCATCATCAACCTGGCCGGCGCTCCCATTGCGGGTGGCCCCTGGAGCGCCAGGCGCAAAGCGAAGCTACTGGCCAGCCGGGTCAACACCACCGAGGCCCTGGTCGCCTGGCTGAGCAAAGCCGTGCATAAACCCGCGCTCTGGATACAAGCGTCTGCCATCGGTTTTTACGGTGTGCGCGATGCCAGTGAAAGCCTTGATGAAAATGCCCCGGCGGGCCAAGGCTTCATGGCCGAACTATGCGTGCGTTGGGAAGAATCCGCGCAGCCTGTTCAGGCGCTCGGCATTCGGCAGGTTGTCATGCGCCTGGGTGTCGTCTTCGGCCCGGGCGGGGCGTTGTTGCCATTGCTGTTGCCCTTCCGGCTGGGGTTCGGCGGCCGCATGGGCGATGGGAAGCAGATCATGAGCTGGGTGCATCGCGACGATGTCATCCAGATCATGGCCCGCGCGTTTAACGATACAAATCTGAGCGGCACCTACAACGTCGTAGCTCCCGATGCCCTGCCCCAGGCCGAGTTCGCGGCCAAGGCAGGCAAGATCCTCAAGCGCCCTGTCTGGCTGCATGTGCCTGCCGCCCCCGTACGCGCGATCGCAGGCGAAATGGCGCAGCTGTTCTTTGATGGCCAGCGCGTCGTTCCCATCCGGCTCACGCAGGCGGGATATACGTTCCGTTATCCCACAGTGGACAGCGCACTGCGCGACCTCGCCTAGCCTCGCCCGCTCATGAGCAGCAAACCGATTCTGTATTTGTTGGCAGGCAATGGCGGCGCAGCAGACTGGTGGGACGATGCTTTGCCCCACTTTACCCAGTACCGGGCCGTGCCGCTGGAACTGCCAGGTTTTGGCGACAATCCAGCGCCCCCATGCGCTGATCTGGCGGCATATGCCCAAGCCTTGATCGACGCAACGGATCGAGGCAGCGCGATCATGGCCGTCGGCGTCAACGCGCTGCTGGTACTGCATGCGTTGCAACGGCAACCGGGCCATTTCAGCCGCAGCATATTGCTCGCCCCCGTTGGCGCGTTTTTGTGGCAACGGCGGCTGCCCGCACTCATGTCGCCCCGGCCGCTACGTAAAGCCATCCATTGGTTGTTGTCGAACAAACCCACGCTGTTCGCAAAAAAATTTTCCAATCAGCGATGGACGCCTCAGCAATACGCACGCATGGGCAGAGGATACGAACGCTGCCGCGCCTTTATCCCGTACTGGGATTTGGTGCGCGCCGACACGGCGCTGCCCTTGCTGGAATGGATTACCGATCCGATCGAATTGATCTGGGGCGATCAAGACAATGTATTAGGCATCGCGCAGGCTGCCGCATGGTCTGCAATCCTGGCTCGCGCAGATCTGACCATCAGTCTGAAACCTGGCTGGGGTCATTATCCCTGGATCGATGCGCCCGTAGAGTTCGTCTCGTGGCTGGAATCCGGCGCACGCGGCTTCGTCGCGCATACAAAGGGCGGACGCCTGCGTTTGGCCGCGTTGGCGGGACAACCTGTGCCGCCTGCGCTATCGCTCAATGATCCATACGACGAACGACTGCAGCCATTCCTGGCCAGTCAGCCCGACGCGGCGTGGGCCGTGCGTTCCTCCAGTTATGGAGAGGACCAGGCCGATGCGGCCAATGCGGGCATGCATCACACTTTTCTGCGCGAACGCGCCAGCGATGTACCCGCGCGTATCGCAGAGCTCACCGACTCAGGCATCGAAGAAGTCGTCGTCCAACGCTTCATCACGCCTGTCTTATCCGGTATCGCGTTTGTGCGCCACCTATCCGTGGAATTGGAATGGGTAGAAGGACATCTGGAATCTCTGGCGGACGGCCACGTCACACCACATCGGGCGATTCTTTCCCGCATGACGGCGTCGTGGCGCGAGGGTGAATTTGCACCATCGCATGGCCTGACTGCCGGCATGCTTTGGAAATTCCTACAAAAGGTACTGCGAACTTTTCATTACGTCGCGGGTGACGTAGAGTGGGCCTGGGATGGTACTGAACTCTGGCTATTGCAATACCGCCCGATCAGCGACTATGGCTGGCGACGGCATCTGACGTCGGCCAACATTGCCGAGATTCTGCCGCCGCAGCCCAGCCGGTTCGTCGAATACGCACAACGCCGGGCAGCAGCCAGTATCCCTGCCATCATGGCGCGCTGGGATCCACGCGTTCTACAGGACAACGAGCCGTTCACCTCGGTGTATGGCGGCGCATCGTACATTAACAATGACCTGTTTCTGGCCCGCTTGGCAGACTGGGGCGTGTCCTCTCAGAACTACGCTGACGAGGTCGGCGGCGCCACACCAATTCTGCCGTGGCGGCCGCTGCGGCTACTACGCGCCTTGCCCCTGTTCCTGCGCATGCAACGGATCGCCCGCCGGCATTTATTGACGCTGGAAAGCGGATTGCGGCGCTATGACCAAGAGCTCTCGACGCTGATAGCTCAAGGCGCGACGGGCCAACAGTTGGCCGACTGGTTCACGCGGTTTTATGTGTTTGTCGTCCAGGGTAATCTGTGTATCGCAACGGCCTTGGCCAGCAGCGGCGGCAGTGTGCTGGGACGGCCTACGACCGCCTACGGCAACCTCGAAAACAGCCCGCACCGGTTGCCATGGGAAACCGACCCTGCGACACCGCGCCCTCGAGCGATTGATTTACCGCTGCAGGCATTCCCCCGCTGGTCCACTCGCATTTCACTCGTCCATTCGATGGGACTGCCTGGCCTGCGCGGTTATTACCTGCAGGTCCGAGAGTGGTACCGCGACAACCTGATGCGTCTGTTTTTCAAACTCCATCACGCAATGCCGGCAGCCGCTCGTGCATACTGGTTTTCGCCTCACCCCGACGCCCGCACCCGCAATGGAAGCTTCTGGCAGAACGGCAGCGACGGCGCGGAACAAGCCGTGGGTTTCATGATCTATCCAGGACGAGCAGAGGGTATCCTCGGTCAGGACATCCTGCTCGAGGAAACACTGGACCCCGGCCGCCACGCCCACTACCAAACCGCCCAAGCCGTCATTGCCCGCATGGGCGGAAGGCTATCTCACGGCTCGACGCTGCTGCGGGAACTGCGCAAACCCTCGGCAGTCCTGCCGCAAGTAGACACGGCGTGGTTGGGCAGAAAAGTCCTGTATCAAGACGGCGATCTCTCATTGATTGAATAGATAAACGCATCGACCCGATGACTTTTCGTTCAGCCTCCTGTCAGATCTAACAGGTGCGTCAACTTGGCATGGAGAGAATTCCGAATCGAGAGTATATTTTGCGACTTATTCTCATTCCGAATTTTCTCTCCGCATGAATTCCCTGCGTTTGTCCGATCTTGCTCTGCACGACCGCGCCGTCGTCGAACAAGTTCTCGACACCTGTCCCTCCGACCCTATATCGGCACGATTACGCGACCTGGGGTTTGTAAACGGCGAGCCTCTACGTTTGACCGCCAAGGGGCCGTTTGGCGGCAACCCGCTGCTTATCGCCATCGGCACGACGCGTTTTGCCTTGCGCCGCAACGAAGCCGAACGTGTCATTGTTCGTCGCGAGGCAGCATGACTGACACAGCACTGCGCATCGCGCTGGTCGGCAATCCGAATGCCGGTAAAACCGCATTATTCAACCGCCTGACCGGCGCACGTCAAAAGGTCGCCAACTACGCGGGCGTCACGGTCGACCGAAAAGAAGGCCGTCTGTCCACGCCAGGAGGCCGCACCATACGCGTACTCGACTTGCCCGGCACGTATAGCTTTGAATCAGCGAGCGCCGACGAGGCGATCACGCTGGCCGTGCTCAGCGGACGCTATCGCGGTGAGGCGGTGCCCGAAGCCATCGTATTCGTGATGGACGCCACCAACCTGCGATTGCACTTGCGCCTGTTGCTCGAGGTCCGCCGCCTGGGTTTACCTATCATCGTCGCGCTCAACATGGTCGACCAGGCCAAACGTCTGGGCATCAGTATCGATGTCCCGCAGTTGTCGCAACGCCTCGGAATGCCAGTTGTTGAAACCGTAGCGGTACGCCGAGACGGCACGCAAGCCCTGCTCGCGCAATTGGAACTCGGCATTCCACCCGTCTCGCCTCATCGCGACTCCGGTGATCTGCACGCGGATGTACGCGCCATCATGGCTGATGTCGTGCGCTTGCCGACGGACACCAAAACACTGGACGACCATATCGACCGCTGGACGCTGCACCCGGTGTTCGGATTGTTGATCCTCGCGTTGGTCATGTTCCTGACCTTCCAAGCCGTGTATGCGATAGGCAAACCGATGACCGACGCCATTGCAGACAGCATGGAATGGCTAGGCCAAACGTTGACAGCCTCAATGGGCGACGGCCCGCTCAAAGGACTGCTCCAGGAAGGCATCTTTGGCGGGTTGGGCAGCCTGCTCGGATTCCTGCCGCAGATCCTGACATTGTTCTTTTTCATTTTGGTCCTGGAGGAATCCGGCTACCTGCCGCGTGCCGCCTTTCTGCTGGATCGCTCCATGCTGGCCGTCGGCCTGAGCGGCCGCTCCTTTATTCCGTTGCTATCCAGCTTTGCGTGCGCCATTCCTAGCATCATCGGCACGCGCAGCATCCCAGACCGCCGGGACCGCCTGGTCACCATCCTGGTCGCGCCTCTCATGACGTGCTCGGCACGGCTGCCCGTCTATGCCCTGCTGATCAGCGCATTCATTCCGCATCGTCTGTTGTTCGGGGTCTTTAACTTACAGGGCGCCGTCCTGTTCGCGCTCTATGCCGGCGGGATTCTCGCCGCGCTTGCGGTCGCCTACGTCGGCAAACTTCTGCGGCGGCGTAATCAAGAAACTGCGCTGCTCATGGAGCTGCCGCCCTACCGCCTGCCCAAATGGCGCGATATCGGCATCGGTCTGTGGGAACGAATCTGGATATTTCTCAAGCGTCTGACCGGCGTCATGCTGGCGCTGACCATTGTGATGTGGTTCATCGCCAGTTTTCCCAGCGCACCTGCCAATGCCGCGAATCCGGCCATTGAATACAGTATTGCAGGGATATTAGGTCAATGGATGCAACCGCTCTTTGCGCCACTGGGATTCAATTGGCAAATCACACTGGCCCTCATTCCCGCATTTGCCGCGCGCGAGTCCGCCGTGGCGACCTTGGCAACGGTGTACAGCGTAGCCGAGGGTCAGGACGCGCTGCTAGGCAGCATGCTCGCCGGCAATTTCTCAGTCGCGACGGCGCTCTCGCTCATGGTGTGGTTCGCTTTTGCACCGCAGTGCATGTCGACACTAGCCATCATCAAGCGTGAAACCGGGAACTGGCGCATCGTCGTACTGTCTTTTGCGTATATGTTCGTACTGGCCTATATCGCGGCGTTTGCGACTTATCGTTTGGCGATGGTGTGGCTGTGATGGCGACAGAGGCGCGCACATTGCATAGCCGTGTTCGCGTGAACAGTGCACTTTATCGGAGTTCTCCATGAACCCCAGTAGCCCACTCTGGCAAACCCTCGTCATGCTGGCCGTGCTGGCCGCCAGCATCGTCGGGCTCGTTCTCCACTTCATGCCCAGCCTGAAAGGGCGTATACGTAATGGGCTGGGGCAGTTGCTAAGCCAGACGTACATGCCCAAAGCCGCACAGCAGTATGCCGCACGACATCTGGTTGTGAAGCAAAGCTCGGCATGTGGTTGCTGCTCTGGCTGCAGCAGCTCTTCTCCGCCTGTTGCGACTATTTCTTTGCATCCGCGTCGCAGGAGCGGGGGGGCATGAGTGCTATTGGACGTCGAGGCGGGGCAGTGACCGTGTTGGCGCTTCACGTGGCCGGTCGGCCGCCCGCGCGCCGGACCGGCTTTGTGAAGCCCGCACGGCCCGATTGCCTCGGCTCGACGTCCAATAAGCACACCGACCTAGCCCCCCCCAAACCACCGCATCACCTACGCGGTACAAGATCCTTCCAGCCCGACTATCGAAATATCCTCGCTACGAAGCCACACTTGCCGGCGCATGCTCCTGCAATAACGCCACAAACGCATCCAACGCCCGCGACACCGTATCGCTACGCCAAATCAACCACGTCGGCAACACCGAAAACGCGCCGTGCATAGGCCACGCAGTCACCGACGTATACCCCGGCATGCTTTCCAGCATCGCTCTAGGCATGATGGCAAGCCCCCCACCCGCACTGACGCACGCCAACATGCTGTGATAAGACTCCAGTTCCCGCACTTTACCGGGAATGGCTTTGTCGGCCGCGAACCATTTCTCAAAATGATGGCGATACGAACAGTTTTGACGAAACACATAGATCGCTTCGCCTGCCGCATCGCGGCCGCGGCGAATCGGTGCATGCTGAATGGGCGCAATGACGACCATTTCCTCCTCAAAGACGGGAACGCCTCTGAGCGCAGGGTGATTGATCGGACCGTCCACAAGCGCCGCCACCAGACGGCCATCCAACACTCCGTCGATCATCGGCCCCGACGGCCCGGTCGCCAGATCCAGCTCCACCTTGGGATAACGGCCATTGAACTCGGCCAGCACCGCAGGGATGCGAACCGCTGCTGTGCTTTCCAATGCACCGATAGGAAACCATCCCGCAGGCTCAGTGCCTGAAACAGCCGTACGCGCCTCCTCCACCAAGCCGAGAATTCGCTGCGCATAGTCCAGGAAATTGTGCCCTGTGGCCGACAAACGCAGCCGATTGTTCTCTCGGATAAACAGATCCACCCCCAGGTCCGACTCCAGCTGTTTGAGCCGGGTAGTCAGATTAGACGGCACACGGTGCACCGCCTCTGCCGCCGCGGCGATGCTCTTGTGCGCCGCAACGGCACAGAAAATCTCCAGCTGAACCAGATCCATCGGTTTCCCCCTCTCCGCATACATTCTCAATTTGAGAAAGAAACCATTATAAATATTCAGTTTTATAAACTCCATCCGCCGCGTATTCTGCCGGAAGTCGAATTCCTTGGAGACCGTTCTTATGGCCAGCAACACGCACGCAATATCCCTGAACCCGGCTACCGGCGAACAAATCGGCGCCTACGCGTTTGAGTCCGCCGCGGACCTGGAAACGGTGCTTTCCCAAAGCGCCAAGGCCTATACCAACTGGCGCCGCACGCCCCTGGATGCTCGCAGCGCCGCGCTGGCCCGACTAGGACAGGCCTTGCGTGCGGACATCGATCGTTTGGCAGGCATGATCACTGCCGAAATGGGCAAACCGATTACCCAAGCACGCGGCGAGATCACCAAATGCGCCGGATTATGCGACTGGTATGCAGAGCATGGCCCCGCCATGCTGGCCAGCGAGCCCACCCAGATTGAAAACGACAAGGCCAGAATCGAATACCGCCCCTTGGGCCCGATCCTGGCCGTGATGCCGTGGAATTTCCCGATTTGGCAGGTGATCCGCAGCGTCGTACCTGCACTGCTGGCGGGTAACACCTATATCCTGAAGCACGCCCCCAACGTCATGGGCAGCGCGTACTTGCTGCGCGAAGCGTTCGGCCGTGCGGATTTCCCACAAGGCGTGTTCGAGGTCGTCAACGTGCAAAACGACCTCGTCTCGCAGGCGATTGCCGACGACCGCATCGCCGCCATCACGTTGACGGGCAGCGTCCGGGCTGGCTCGGCGATCGGCTCGCAAGCCGGCTTTGCCCTGAAAAAATGCGTGCTTGAACTGGGTGGCTCGGATGCATTCATCGTCCTGGCCGATGCCGATCTGGACGAAGCCATCCGCGCCGCCGTCGTCGGCCGCTTTCAAAACACGGGACAAGTTTGCGCAGCCGCCAAACGTTTCATCGTCGAAGACAGCGTTGCCGACGCCTTTACCGAAGGCGTGGTCGCCGGCACTAAAGCGCTGGTGATCGGTGACCCCACTGACCCCTCGACCTATATCGGCCCCATGGCCCGCTACGATTTGCGGGACGAACTCGATGCGCAAGTACAACGCACGCTGTCAGAGGGCGCGAAACTGCTCGTGGGTGGGCACAAGATCGATGGTCCGGGCAACTACTACCAACCCACTGTGTTGGCAGATATCGTCCCTGGCATGACTTCGTTCCGCGAAGAAATCTTTGGCCCGGTCGCGTCCATCATCCGCGCCTCGGATGCGCGCAATGCCTTGGAACTGGCGAACAACAGCCAATTCGGCCTGACCGCCAGCGTCTTTACCAAGGATCTCGCAGCAGCGCAGCAGATTGCAGCCGATCTGGAAGTGGGCGGCGTATTCATCAACGGCTATAGCGCCAGCGATGTCCGCGTCGGATTCGGTGGCGTCAAGAAAAGCGGCTTTGGCCGCGAACTGTCTCACTTCGGCGTCAGAGAGTTCTGCAACGCACAGACAGTGTGGTTTGATCGCAAGTGATCAATGGCGGGCTGCGGCCGCTGCGCGATGCGCAGCGGCATGCTGCCATCAACCTGCGCTGGCGCCCGAGGCTTTCACGACCTTGCCCCAGCGATCGATCTCAGTCTGCAAAAAGCCCTGAAATTCCCCCGGCGTGCCGCCTTGAGCTACCAAACCCTCGTCCAGCAGACGGCGCTTGATCGCCGCGTCATTCATGATCTGCGCGACAGCTTTTGACAACTGTTCTGTACGCGCCGCATCCAGTCCCGCAGGCCCGAGCAAACCATACCAGGCACTGAAGTCATAGCCTGGCAACGTATCGGCAATCGGCGGAATATCGGGATATTCGCTCATGCGCTGCGCACTGCTGATACCCAGAGGCTTTAGCGCTTTTGATTTCAACTGGCCTTTGGCCAAGGCTGCCCCGGCAAACATCATGCTGACTTGACCGCCCAGCACATCGGTCATCGCGGGTGCGGTGCCTTTATACGGCACCAGCAATACGTCTATCCCCGCTTGCATCTTGATCACCTCGGCACCGAGATGGCCTGCAGAGCCGATGCCAGGTAATGCCATGCTCAGTTTGCCCGGCTCCGCCTTCGCCAGCGCGATCAACTCGGGAATATTATTCGCGGCAACAGAAGGATGCGCCAACAAGATCGACGGCGCATCGGCCACGTGGGACACCGGCGTGAAATCCTTGATCGGATCGAACGGCAAATTGGGATACAACGTCGCGTTGATCGCATGGCTGGTGTAGCACATCAGCAGCGAACGGCCATCAGGCGCGGACCGTGCGATCTCTTGCGCCGCGATATTACCGCCTGCGCCCGGGCGATTTTCCACTACGAACGTTTCGCCTAATACGCGTCCCAGCTCTGCTGCCAATACACGTGCGACCGTATCGGTGCCGCCGCCCGGGGTGGCGCCGACAATGACGCGAGTCGTGGGCGTTTGCGCCTTGGCCATTCCTGATGCTGCCAACGCACAGGCGCCGAACATTCCCATGAATGTTCTTCTTTGCATAGATGTCTCCGTCCATCCTATTTGGTGTCTGCCGATAGTCTAGCTATAGACGGTAGATTAAGAATAGCGAAGTTATTTGACTTACTTGCTAAGAATTTTTGTTCAACCAAACCTCGTCATATCGCTGTACAGATTGCATCAACCGAGGGCAGACAGCCGTCATACACGCCACCGCACCGGCGCCGCACTCACTGCTTTAACAGCTTCTGATATTCCGTACAGGCCATGGCCATCGCCTCACGTACCACCGCCAACGGCCGGCTATCGTCGTCCGCCTTGCGGCTCACCATCGAAAGCTGCAATACCGGGGCGGCCTTACCCAAACGGAATACACGCGCGGGATAACTATGCAAAACGGCGGAATCAGGCCGCTGCACCACCGATATACCCAAGCCAGAACTCACCATCGCCACAATCGCCGCCGCGTTATCGAATTCCAGCGTACTGCGCACATCACCGATCTGATTGTTCACATACTGTGCCGCCATGCTGCCAGACACAGTCTTGCGGTCGTAACGTATCCACTCCAATTGGCGAAACAGCGTGGGAATCGGCGTATCAGGCGTATCGGGCGGCGTAATCAGCACCAGTTCCCGCCGCAACATCGGCGTCCACGACATACGGCCCGCTTTGGCCCCGGAGGGCTCGGCCACCAAGGCGGCATCAATCTCGCCCGCCTTGACCGCCGCGGTCAAACCGCTGCTGCGGCCCCGGATAGGCACAACGTCCAGCTTGGGATGCCGCGCACGTATGAACCGCAACATGCCTGGCAATACGATAGGCTGCATGGACTCGATAACGCCCACTCGCACGACGCCCTCGATGGCAAGCACCGTACCAGAGCGCAATGCATCCAGCCCCTTTAGTGCGTCACGCATGGTATCGGCGACCTCATGCGCCAACTGCGTAGGACGTACCTGCAGACCCGAGCGATCAAAAAGCGGCTTGCCCAGGTAACCCTCGAGCTGCTTCATCTGCATGCTCACCGCACTGGGCGTGATATTCATCAGCCTCGCGCCCCCCACAAAGGTGCCGGTCTGCAACACGGCCTCCAGCGTGGCAAAGGTCTCGATCTTCATCAAATTCTCTTATGAAATTCTTCAAATAACATCGCTATTCTAAATGAAGCGGCGTCCTTACACTGGCAGTCATTGGTCCTCTGACATTCTTATCCATTACGGAGACGTACATGAACGCCATCGATTCCGCCATGCGCCCACTGCCCTGGACAGCTGAACAAGTACGCCAGGACGACTCCTGGATTTTGCGCCTGACCGAAGAGCAAGTCGACGGCGTCCAGGCGGCATTGGCACATGCCAAGCGCCTGGACACCCCCCTGCTCGCGATGGAACAAGCGGATTTCCCGCTATCGGCCGCCGCTCAGGCTGCTTTGCAACAAGCCATCGATATGACGCAGCGCCGTTGGGGCATGTGCCTGCTGAAAGGTTTTCCGGTCAACGACTGGAGCGAGGACGACACGCGTCTAGCTTATTGGGGCCTGGCGTTGTACATGGGCGTGGGCCGCACGCAGAACCGTGCCAGCCAGTTCATCAACGATGTACGTGATGCCGGCGGCGAGTACAAGGTCAAAGGCGGCCGTGGCTACAACACGAATGCGGGTCTGGATTTCCACCAGGATTCCTGCGACGTCGTGGCGCTGCTTTGCCGCCGTACCGCCAAATCCGGCGGCACCAGCAAAGTCGTCAGCTCGATTGCACTGCGCGACGAGGTCCTCAAACGCCGCCCTGACCTGATCGCCGCGCTGCAAACCCCGTATTTCCACAGCTATCAGGGCACTCAAGACCCCACCCAGCCGCCCTACTACCAGTTACCCATTCTCGGCTCGCATCCGGAGTATTTCTCGGCACGCACCAATCGCAAGAACATCGTTGCCGCTCAACGCGATTTCCCGGAGATCCCGCGCCTGACCACCGCACAGACCGAGGCCCTGGACCTGCTGGACGAACTCATGCCCAGCGAGCGCTTCTGCTATTCGATGGAACTTGAGCGTGGCGACATGCAACTGCTGAACAACTACGTGACGCTGCATTCACGCACGCCGTTCGAGGATTACGAAGAACCCGACCTCAAGCGTCATCTGCTGCGCTTGTGGCTGGCCGTTCCCGGTTCGCAACCCTTGCCAGACGACTGGGCGACCTACTACGGCGACGTTCGTGCAGGCGCAGTGCGCGGCGGCGTGCGCGGCAGCTCCATTACCGAAGAGTTCCTCGCCTACGAAAAGCGCCAAGCCGCAGCGTTGAACATGCCCTTCGAAACATGGCGTCCCAAAGTCACCAAAGAACAGATGGAAGCCATCATCGCCGATCTGGCTGCTCAATCCAACGACACCGTCACCGCAGGAAACGCCGCATGAACCAGCTCAACTTGCGCGAACGCCTCGCACAAGGCCCCGCGGTCTTGGCACCCGGCGTCTACGATCCCTTGACCGCGCTGATCGCCGAACAAGCCGGTTTCGACGCCCTGTACTTGTCAGGCGGAGCCGTCGCCTATACTCAACTGGGCCGATCCGACGTCGGCCTGACCACCGCAACAGAAACTGCCGATGTCCTGGCGCGCATCACCGACCGCGTGCAACTGCCCGTCATCGTCGATGGCGATACGGGTTACGGCAATGCGCTCAATACGCAACGCACCGTACGCGTTTTCGAGCGCGCCGGTGCCGCCATGATTCAACTGGAAGACCAGACATTTCCAAAGCGTTGCGGCCACTTGGAAAACAAGACCTTGGTTTCCACGCAGGAGATGTGCGGCAAACTGCGCGCGGCCCTGGATGCTCGCCATTCACCCGACACCCTCATTCTGGCGCGTACCGACGCCGTGGCGGTCGAGGGCCTGGATGCAGCGATGGAGCGTGCCGATGCCTATCTGGCATGCGGTGTCGACGCACTATTCATCGAGGCCGTCGTCTCCTCTGACGATATGGACCGGGTCTGCGGCAAGTACGCAACCCGTATCCCCATGCTGGCCAACATGGTCGAAGGCGGAAAAACGCCTGTAGGCAGCGTGGACGAATTGTCCGCACGCGGCTATCGCATCGTGATCTATCCCGGTGGCACGGCGCGTTTTGTGTCGCGCCAATTGCAGCGCTACATGGCTAGCCTGAAAACCCACGGGACGACCCGCCCCTTGTGGGATGAGATGAATAATTTCGACGCGCTCAATGGCCTGATAGGTACACCCGAGCTATTGGAGCTGGGGCGTAAATACGAAGCCTGATAGCGCACGCGACGCGCGTTGGGAAGCGATGCGTATGACACGACGCGTCCCAATGCGATCATTGTGTTGCAGTCCCACGGCCCAGGTCTGGCCGTGGAATCAATTCGGCTTTTCGTCAAATCCCGGATAGCCGTCGATATAAGCACGCCCCGAGCAACGAACCATGGCGACGCAACTGGACGTGCCCCGCTTGGCATTGCAAGTCGCACGGGCTTCGTTTCTGGCGGCCACAGGATCCGGGTTAAGCAAGGTGAAACTCGTCCCGCGGCCTTTGACGCCTTTCTCCCAGGCCAATCCAACGCAGCTATCGGTATAGGTCAGCAATTTCGTGCAGCCTTTGCACTCCTCCCATTCGAGTAGCGCTTTAACCGCCCCTTCTTCGCTGGGGTAGTCGTCTGCATACTGCAAACCACCGGTTTCTGTTTCCGTAATGGCGCCCCAATAGCCGCGCTTATCCAGCTTCGCTGACAGCGCCTCCAACTGCGCGGTCGTGGCCTTTGCTGCTGCCTGATTATGCTCGGGGCTGTAGCCCGGCCCTACGCAGACAGGCAGCATAGCCAGCCTGCATTTGCCCGGCGGGCTTTCAGCGGTGCAACGACGGATCGCTTGTTTTGCGGCAATTTCAGGCGATGCGCTATAACCCGGGAACAGCCGTCCACCAGTATCTCGCGCCCAGGTCGAACAACTGTCGGCGAACCAATTCAGCGCCTGGCATTTTTTTCCGCCAGCACGCTTACACTCGGCTACCGCGGCAGCCTGGGCCTCTTCAGAGCTTGTCTCGGGCAATGCCCAGTACAGCTTTTCGAATTTCTCGTCCGTAGACGTCGCGCCATAGAACCTTTCGGTTTCCGCATGAACCGGCGAGAGCGCTAATGCCGAGAACAGCATAAGCGCGGTGCCGGCAACACGTATCAGGGGCAAGCAACGGGAGAGCAAATGGATGGGCATCTTCAGGGTTCAGGTGGCAAGGCGTGCACGCGTGGCGGCACGCGCGCAAACAGGTGACTGGCACACCAGCGCGCCCTGTCACAAATCGGCACGATGTTAGCAAAGGGCCTCAGACTTTCTGACACGAGATGTCACGTCGGCCCGCATATTACGTAACAATTTTTATTTGAAATGCGGCAGAAGAGTTCGAGCCTCAGGTAAAAATATCTGCGTTTCTACGCCTTGCCGAAAAAAGCCGACGTAAACGAAACAAGCCGAACGTCACGAAACGAAACAAAATGCGCCGCCGCAAAACTCGTATTCCGCCCCATAACGGCGGGCGCTGTGGCATTGTGCGCGGAACCCCCATACGTCACATACAGACATCACAACATCATCTAGGTTTGCACATGTCCCGCTGTTCCCGACTGGGCATTTTTGCCGCACTGCTGGCCACGTTGGGCCTGAGCGCTTGCGCCCCTATGCCGTCTGGCGGCAGCTCTTCGCTTCCCTCGCTGAGCGGATTGCTGCAAGGCGATTTTTCCCTGTCCCCGAGCGTGAACATCGCACGCAACATGAAAGGCCGCTCCATCGATGACGCCATTGCAGCCTTGGGTGAGCCTTCCAGGCAGCGCCCGGTCGGCAACACCATGGAATTGGAGTGGTCGGATTACCAGGCTCAGCCCTATCAAGCATGGGTCTCTGACGGCAGCAGCCAGCAAGTGGTCGGCATGATCCCGGGCTCCAGGGGTGGGGCCGCGACACCCGTTTTCCAGCAGACCAACTACGGCCACTACGAAAACCGCACCTCAGTCTACGAATGCACAGTGCTGCTACGCATGCAAGATAGCGTCATCGTCGATACCAGCGTGCAGGGCAACGTATGTCCCGAATTCATCTCCGCACTGCGCAAATGGGCCGGTGAGAAAGAGGCTCGCAACTACATGGACTGATCGCCGCTGACATGATCGGCGTTTAGAATCCGGCAACCCCGTCTACGCAGAATCAAAAAGAACCTACCGCGCACACGATCCCTGTTCCCTCCTCTCACCTTTGCATTGAGAAAAAAAAACATGCAGCGTTTTGTTTTCCTTACCCTGGCCCTGACCTTGAGTGCGGCCTCGACCGTCATGGCAGCGGTCGGCGCAGCACCGAAGGATGACTCTGCGCCGGCAGCGACGACTGCTGCGGCCAACACCACCGCACTCGCTCCGGTGCAAAAAACCGAGATTCGCGACCAGACGGCGTATGAGCGTTTGATGCACAATAGCGGCGTCACTCTGCAATGGCTCTGGTCCGACGACCGCGGCCATCTGGTGGCGACAGATAAAAATGATGTCGTCAGCATCGCGGGCACACAGGAAAACGCCGAAGGCTCGCTCGCGATCAAGGGCGATATCGTCTCGATCGACAAAGATCGTTTTGTCTTTCGCGGCACCATCCTGATCGTCGACGCCCCGGATCAAGGGCGCCGTTGCGAGCGCACCGGAGACTTCGAGTTCAAAGCCACAGGCAAACGCCGCTACTGGCGCCTGCAGCAAATGCAGACCTGCGATCACCTGACCGATTACGTCGATATCTATTACTGAGATACCAACGCGACGGCGCGAGCGCTGGCAAGGCCTACGGATTCCCGGGCCGCGTCAATGACGCAATCACTGCAGCCAGGATACGCACTCCTTCTGCAATGGTACTCAAGTCCAAACTCGCATAGCCCATGATCAATCCCGCCGGGCGGGAAACTTTCGAGGATACGCGCGCGGCGTACAAGGTGGACACCGGATACACGCCCAATCCCTTGCCACGCGCCGCAGCCACCAGAGCGCCCTCATCCTGACAGCGCAACGACGGCAGCCATAACACCACGTGCAGCCCTGCTGCCGTTCCCATTACCTGCACATCAGGCGGCAGGTATTTCGCTACGGCGTCCAGCAGTGCCAGCCTTCGACGTTCGTTTTCCCGGCGCATGCGACGTACGTGACGCTCGTATGCGCCGCTCTCTATCAGCGCGGCCAGCACGCGTTGTTCCAATACCGGGGCATGACGATCGGCCAATTGTTTGGCTTGGCGAAAAACGTGTACCAACTCGGCGGGCAATACCAGATAGCCTAGGCGCAACTGCGGCGACAATGCCTTGGAAAACGTACCCACGTAAATCACACGGCCATCAGGATCCATGGCGTGCAACGCATCGATGGGACGTTGACCGTAGCGAAACTCACCGTCGTAGTCGTCTTCGATCACCCAGGCCTGATGCTGTCGTGCCCATTGCAATAGCTCCATACGCCGGCCGACAGACAACACACCTCCCAACGGAAACTGATGCGAGGGCGTCACATACGCCAGCCGTGCGCGATCGTCCATGGGCAAGCGCGTCGTGTCCAGCCCGTGCTCATCCACCGGCATTGCCAGAGACCTGGCACCTGTCGCCTCAAAACAGCGCCGCGCCATCACATACCCCGGGTCCTCGAAAACGAACTTGTCTCCGGGATTCAACAGTAACCGCGCACAGAGATCGATCGCCTGTTGCGAGCCATGCACCATCACGATCTGTTCGACATCACAGATCAGCCCACGCGCACGCCTCAAGTATCCCTGCAGCGCCTGCCTCAACGCCGCATCCCCCTCGGGCGCGATGTAGGACAAGTTATCCTGCTGCCGAACCAATTCCGCTAAATAAGCCCGTCGCCAAGCCAAAGCAGGAAAATCTCGGGAAGCCAACGCCCCATATCGAAAATCAATCCTTGGTGCAGCCACGGGCCGCTGCAAGTCTATCTTCGCAACCCGGCGGCCAAAATCGGACAAAACCGTCCCGGATGCCGCCGGCTGCCCGCGCCCACGAGACGACGATGTCACCGATGCCAATGGCACAGCGACCCTCGCGGCCCGGCCCACCGCCGTGACCAGAAATCCCTCAGCGGCGAGCTGTTCATACGCCGCGGTTACCGTCGTGCGCGACACGCCCTGCTCTATCGCCAGCGCTCGTGTAGACGGCAGCCGCGCTCCCGGCGCAAAGGCGCCATCGACGATTTGAGCCCGCAACCACTCACAGAGACGTCGTCCCGCCCCTGTCGGCCCCACTCTCGTAGCAGGCGTAACGCCAGACTGGCTCATTTAAATTACCTGAAACTGGATCTTCTTATTGTGCCAGTTTTGCGCAAAATAGAGACATCGCCAACCCGCCACGCTATTTGCTCGAGCCCTATGTATATCCCCGCACACTTTGCCGAAAACAACCCGGAAGCCCTGCATCGCATCATTCGCGCACATCCGCTGGGCGTCCTGATCACGCATGGCGACAATGGACTGGATGCCAATCACATTCCCTTCGAGCTGGATCCAGCTTCCGGCACAAACGGCCGGCTATCCGCCCACGTTGCACGCGCCAATCCGGTCTGGCAAAACTGTCCGGCCGGGTCCGAAGTCCTGGTCGTCTTTCGAGGCGCCGAGCACTACATCTCCCCGAACTGGTACCCGAGCAAGCACGAGACGCACCGCCAAGTACCCACGTGGAACTATGAGGTCGTACACGCTCATGGCATTCTCACCATCCACGACGACGAACGCTTCGTGCGCCGTATCGTTGCGCGCCTGACCAAAAACCACGAATCGTCCGAACCCAAGCCATGGAAAATGGGCGACTCCGAGCCCGCATTCATCGATGAAATGCTGCAACACATCGTAGGCATAGAAATCGAGATCACGTCGCTGGTCGGCAAGCGGAAACTCAGCCAAAACAAGGACATCCGAGATCGGCTGGGTGCCGTAGATGCCCTGCAGGCACGCGGCGCGACTGAGTTGTCGGCGTCCATGCGGGATCCCGATTAAATCGCGGCGAAAAACACGACCAAACAACGCTGGACACTGCCCGATAAGTACCATTAAATACGACAGCCTTCTTATCTTTTGTGGATGTCCTTCTTTGCCTTTGGCTTCCCTGACGTAGCGAAGCCACGCTCCCCTAAAAAACGAAAGCCCCTCCCGAGGAAAGCTTCATGTTTCAAACAACAAAAAGCGTGCGTACCGCGGCCATCGTCGCGGCTTTATTCTCTGCTCCGTTGGCAGCCAGCAGCGTCAGCGTCTTTGCGCAGCCCGCACCGCAACAAACCGCTGCACCGCAATCCCAGAGCGCAGTTCCCCAATGGCCCCGCACGCTCGAGTTCCATGGCACACGTTACGAGGTCTACCAGCCGCAAATCGATACCTGGACAGGTAATCGCATCACAGGCCGCATGGCCATCGCAATGGGTCCGAGCAATGGCCAACCAACGTACGGGGTGGCGGATTTCAGTGCCGACGCCAATACCGATAAAGCCAACGACGAAGTCCACCTGACACAACTGCAGATCACCCGCGTCCAAGTTCCCACCGAACCCGACAAAGCACAGGCCATACGGGACCAATTCAGCTCGCGGCTGCCTGTCGAGTTGACGCTGCGCCTGAGCGCGCTGCAACTGAGCTATGCCGCCTCCCAGCAGCTATCGAGCTTGAAGGCCATGCCGGTCAAAAATACGCCGCCGCGCATCTACGTCGAAAACGCCCCTACCGTATTGGTGCTGGTCGACGGCGACCCCGTTCTGAAACCCGTCGCGCACGCAGATGGCTGGCAGCGTGTCGTCAATAGCCGGGCCTTGATTCTGCGAGGTACGAATGGCGACTATCACGTCAACGCAGCCGGCTATTGGTACACCTCGCGCTCATTATCCGAGGGTTGGCGCAGTGAATCCCCGTCGCAAGGCCTGCTCACCGTCGCAGCAACCGCAGCACAACAGGCCCCCATCGATCCTATGCTCGCAAAAGGCGCCGCACGTCCTCCCGCCGCGCCTGCCTTGATCGTGTCTTCCGAACCTGCCGAACTGGTCCTGATCCAGGGCCAGGCACAGATGCGGCCCGTGCAGGGCACCAACCTGCTGTCCGTCAACAACGCCGACCATGCCTTGTTCATGCAGCCGGCAGACAACCGCTATTACCTGCTCGTGTCGGGACGCTGGTTCAGCGCCTCGACGTTGAACGGCAGCTGGAGCTACGTCCCAGGCAACAAACTGAGCGCGGACTTTGCCCGCATCGACGTACATGACCCACAAGCAGGCGTACTCGCCTCAGTGCCCGGCACGCCGCAAGCCAAAGAAGCCCTCATTGCCTCGACCATCCCTCAAACCGCAACCGTATCGCGCACCAAGGCCACACTGCATGTGGACTACGTCGGCGGCACACCGAATTTCGACCGCGTCGCCGGCACGCAATTGCGTTATGCCGTCAACACGTCGGTGCCTGTGATTCAAGTCACGAGCAACGAGTATTACGCCTTGTCCCAGGCGGTGTGGTTCACTGCCAGCTCACCGCAAGGTCCCTGGCGCGTCGCGGCCTCCGTACCGGCGGCGGTCTACACCATCCCTCCTGAATCGCCTCTGCATTACGTCACGTACGTGCACATCTATGGCTCCACGCCAGATACAGTCGTGGTCGGCTATACCCCCGGTTACTTGGGCATGATCGCCAGCCCGGATGGCACCGTGGTCTACGGCACGGGCTACACCTATCCTCCCGTCATTGTGAACAACAGCTGGGTGGGCTATCCGCCCACCTATGGCTATGACGCCGCGCTGGGCACTGCCGCGGGATTTGCGTTCGGCTTCGCCATGGCCGACATGTGGGGGCCCGAACCCTATTGGGGACCGTACGGCGGTTTCCCGTACTCGCGCGGCGTAGACATCAATACGGTCAACGTGTACGGCGGCTGGGGACACGGCACCGTTACCCGCAGCGTGGGCTACAACGACTGGACCGGCAACGAATGGCGCACTGCGCATGTCGACGGCTATAACCCCGCCACGGGCAGCCACTTTGAGGGATCACGCGGCGCCGATTACAACGCCTACACGGGCAATGCCGCCGCGGGGCAGCGTAACGCCTACAGGAACAACTCGACCGGCGTCTCAGGCGCCAGCCGCTCGGGCGTTGTCGAAAACGACGATGGTCAGTGGCGCGCCGGCCGGCAAAGCGTACGCAACAACGCCAATACCGGACGTACCATCGTCTCCAGCACCACGGCCAACGGCCAAGCCGGCGATGGTGCTGACAACGTGGACCGCCGCGGTGTCGCGCATGACAGCCACACCGGCAACTCCGTCGCGTGGAACAACGGCCACATCTACGGCGACGCCAACGGCCATGTCTACCAGCATTCCGCCGACGGTGGCTGGCAGACACACACCTCGTCAGGCTGGCAGCCGATCCAGCGCAGCGATTTTTCGTCCGGCAATGTGACGAACTATCTGAATGACCAGCGTCAGGCTCGCGATTGGAGCGATAACCGATTCAACGCCATGCGCGGCGATTCAGACTTCGCTGGGCGCTTTGGTGGAGGGGATCGTTTTGGCGGAGGACGTTTCGGCGGATTCGGAGGTGGCCGAGGCTGGCGCCGCTAGGCCCCCGAATATCGTCCGATGTTCGATTCGGCACGGGGATGGTGACGACGCCGCCCCGTGCAATCGCCAGTCGTTTACCACCTTTAGTTTTCACAAATCCAACAGCAGCAACCGCCCCGACAAGGGCGCACTGCCCAATGCGTCAATAGACACGCGATGCCGTTCTGTCGTGATCGCCAATTGTGCCGCGCCGTCTGAACGCTGCATCATGGCCAAGTCGGTTGGACATGGCACGGGCAGACCCACCACGCGATCCAGCTGACCATCCCGCGTCAGGCGGATTACTGACCAGCCATCAGCCAGTGCGGTCCAGATCCCGCCCTGCGCATCGAACGCCAGTCCGCTGACCCGCCCCGATCCCCGCGGCAAACTCGTCAACCGGCGTACGGCGCTCTCGCCAGGTCGCAGCATCACAATCGATCCAGAACCCTGCAAGGCCGCATACAAGGTTTTCTCGCTGGCATCCCATGCCAAGGTTTGTACAGGCTCACCAATCCGCCAGCGTACGTCCAGCGTGCCGTCGGCACGCAATAGTCCTATCGCCGACCCTGCCTCCGGCAGACCGCACGCTACCCAGATGGCTTGCTCATCGCCATTGCACAGTGCCAGCACCGAGCCATTGATCCATGACACCAATGGTGCCACTGTTCCATCAGCATGGACCCGCTGCACCCCAGACTGATGCACGACGATGACACCATCCCCATCATGGACCAACCCGATGATGGGCGCCTCCACGCGGCAGATTTCGCGATCCTCGCCGTTCTCGTACAAACGCAGCGATGGGGCCAGTACATCTGCCCACCATAATTTCCGTCCACCATCCGTTGAAATCGGATGTGCCCCATGAAACGCCCATCTGCCAGGCACCGCGGTGACAG
>Ga0182743_1000707_pt1 | contig 37833 bp, 47 predicted proteins | sample eDN3rd30CKraftOP_FD_128522 | JGI IMG/M metagenome (GOLD analysis project Ga0182743, IMG submission 128522) | Enriched Organic Plus compost microbial communities from Emeryville, California, USA - eDNA 3rd pass 30_C Kraft OP (version 2) (version 2) ... | reverse complement strand
TGATTTGTTGATCTGTAATGCGTTTGCCCGACACAGCGTTCTCCGTTTTGCTGTGTCGAACCCTATCAGATCAACCGGCCAAGATAGTTGTCGCTAGCCGGCCAAGTTAATTGTCGCTGAACACGGTTTGGTGCTAGCCGATGTGCATTACACCACCCAATCTGCCCGTGAGCTCGAGAAACGCATCCTGCAGATCGAGCGGGAGGGCCGAGGCAAGGTTTCTGCGCTATTTAATCAGGCGGCCATTGCCAACGCATTTGCCGACTCCGGCTTGAAAACCGGGCAGCTGGCCGCGGCCGAGCTCATCCTCACGACCACCAACCGAATCGTTGGCGTCCAGGGTCTCGCCGGCGTGGGCAAATCGTACATGCTCAAACAGGTAAAGGCCCAGATTCAGTCCAGCGACTATACCGTTAAGTCCGTTGCCCCATATGGCGCCCAGGTCAAGGAGTTACGGAGACTAGGTGTAGAGGCTATCACCGTGGCCTCAATGCTCACGCAAAAGAAGAACCGCTTCGAGATGGACAATAAGACTGTCCTCGTCATCGACGAAGCTGCGGTGGTTCCCACACGCCAGATGGAGCAGATTCTCCGGAAAGCAGAAAAGGCCGGAGCGCGAGTGGTCATGATGGGCGACAAGGACCAGACCAAGGCGATTGAGGCAGGCAAGCCCATGCACCAACTCCAGGACGCCGGCATGCAGACCGCTTTGATGGGTGATATCGTCCGTCAGACCAATCTCGAACTGCGCAAGGCAGTCGAGCTGGCGGCCGTAGGCAGGTCTTCGGAAGCGCTACACGTTATTCAGAGCAAGTTGACGGCCCTGGAAGAGGTTTCTGAGGAACAAGAGCGTTACGAACGGGTTGCAAAGGCATTCTCGAGCCTTTCCCTGCCAACGCAGCGTGAAACTTTGATCGTTACGGGTACGAACAAGTCACGGCGAGCTATCAACGAACTCGTTCATGAGCAGCGAGGTCTATCTGGCAAGGGACTCGAATTCAACTTGCTCACGCGAGTGGACACCACGCAAGCCCAGCGCCGTTCCGCCCGATACTTCCAGGTTGGCCAGGTCATACAGCCTGAACGCGACTATAAGATCGGGCTGCGTCACGATTTGCAGTATACGGTTGTCAACGTCGATACCCAGCGTAATCGGGTCACGGTTGTAGATCTGCAGACGGGCGAAACTGTAACCTTCAATCCCTCCCGCACTACTCGAATCTCTGTTTATGAGCGGCTTCAAACCGAGCTGTCCGCTGGCGACATGGTGCGCATCAGCCGCAATAACGCGAGCCTGGACCTGGCCAACGGTGAACGATACGAGGTTATGGCTGTAACGGCCGACACTGTCAAGCTCGGCCGATTCGACGCCGATGGCCAGATCGAGCGAGAAGTAGTCTTGAACGGCGGTGATAGAGCCAGGCCGTTTCACATGGATTTGGCTTACGCCACGACCGCACATAGCGCGCAGGGTCTTTCGGAACAGGGTGTTATCTTGAATCTGGAGTCGTTCTCGCGCACTACGAAATCAGATGTATTTTACGTGGGTATCTCTCGAGCACGTGAGTCGATTGAAATCTTTACGGACGATATGACAAAACTGCCTTTTGCAGTGTCGCGACGCGAAGATAAGGCGGCTGCACTCGATATCGGAATCGCCCAAAGGTCTGTCAAGCCCGAAGCCGCAACCTACTTAGGCAAGGCGCAGCCTACAATCGACAATACTCCTGATTATTCCGTGAGGATGTAATGACACCGAATTTTGAAGACTTCAAGCGAGCACTGGAGTACCTGGTATCGATCGAACCAGATCCAGAGACGTGTGACGACTATGACGAGGCGACGGCGCCTTTTGCCCAGCAGATTGACCAGGCACATTCGACAATCCGCGCATATGGCGAAGCGATCGCACCCAATGGGCTCGGCTTTATGCAAGAAAAGCTGTATGAATTATTAAATGAGCAAACTAGTCTTATGGCCGAGTCGGTCATGCGCTGCTCTGTCAATATGCTTTGGGATGGAATTGGGGGCTGGAGAGGATAATCTGTGAACAAAGGGGACGCTTCGGCGTCCCTTTTTTTTGGGGCCGTACAGTCTGAAAAGTACGCAGAGAGTGCCATGCGGGCCAGGAAATCGATAACAATTCTATCCAGTGAAGCTATATTACGTTCTGTCACTTTACTTAAAACTTTTCAAACAGTCTGCTTCGGAACGAATATGACAAATTTCAGCCGAGAACTGATGGACGGCGAGTCCCTTGAACTGCACGGGCTCGATAGGATCAATGTAATCCTGGGACGCAATGGCTCAGGGAAAAGTCGACTACTCCGTAAGTTAGACGAATTACTCTACCTAGATGCCAGTTATCACATCAGCTATATCACGCCTGAGAGGACCGGGACATTTCAACGTGACGCTAACGTCGAAGTGTCAATGGCGAGCTCACCTCTATGGGCAGCAGATACTCGTCGTGCTAATCAACCTAATGGGACTAGTTTCAAAGCCATGTCTCATCTAGCGTTGCGCAATGTCGAGATCGCTTATCTTCGCGCCCTGCAAGGCCAAGACGCCACCCACAAACACTTTCAATCCGAGTGTCTAGATCCGATATGTGAGCTTCTGGGCAATATTTCAATCGTACAAAAGGACAGCGACTTTGAATTTCTCACAAATCAAGGTGATTCAGTCCAAGCAAATGACTTAAGTAGCGGTGAATCTGAAACTATTGCATTAGCTGCCGAAGTGCTGAATTTCTTCATGGCTGTGGACCCCAAAAAGAAAAATTGGTTGCTACTTGACGAGCCTGACGTTCATCAGCATCCAGATTTACAGGCGCGCTTCGGTCATTATCTTCTTAAACAACTGAATCTCCTTTCTAATGGCGAGCGAGCCAGCGTGTCAATCTTCATCGCTACGCATAGCACAGCGCTCGTTTGTGCCCTGGCCTCGAATGAGAATGTCGTGCTGGGCACAAAGGACTTTGGAAAAACTCAGATCGAATTCAAGCCGGTCGCTGCAGACCTGAGGAAGGCTGCGCCATTCTTTGGCCATCCTCTTTCTCTCATGCTTCACAATGATCCTCTTCTTGTACTCGAAGGTGAAGACGACGTGCGCGTCTGGCAACAGGCGGCTCGATCCTCACAAGGCAAAGTGCAATTCTTTCCAGCATTAGCTCAATCGGTCAACCAACAGGAATCACTTGAGCAGTTCTGCAGCGAGGTTCTTTCCTCAATTTATGATAGTCCAAGGGCGTATTCTGTTCGAGACGGCGATGGGAAAACGGCGCAGATTGGCGATATAGGGTGCGTGAAGCGCTATCGACTTAACTGCTATGCAATCGAGAATTTGTTAGTGACAACCGAATGCCTCAAAGACCTGGGATGCAACTGGGGAGAATTCCAAGCACTCGCCCAAGCCTGGATGCTCAAAAATCCCTCCCATCAATACGTCCAAGGCATCAAAAGCCTCATCGAATCATCGACGCGTCTGCAGATGGATAAGATAAAAGACATCCGAAACTTAATTCCAGGGATCGCAAATTCCACCAAAGCCTGGGAAATAGTGGTCGGACGGGCTTTAAGTACGGTTGTAGACACAACCGTTTCTAACGATGATCCGTTTTCCATCGTCGAGTTTATCGGTATAGGGGCAGCCAAAGAATTACTTCATGTTGTCCAGAGCGACTCATCTGGACCTACAGAGAGAAACGAGGATGTTAACGTGCAAAGCGCTTGAAACTCGCGATCTCCAGAATCTACACACGAATCACCCTATTTGACGAGCCAATCGCTTGATCTCTTCAAGGTCGATATGGTTGTCCCGAATCTCAGCTAAACCTGCTTTAGTAAGCGGTTTAGCTGTGCTCCGCCCGCCTGCCAACGATTGAGGCCTGTCTGCTCTATGAGTCTCAGGCAGCGAACCTCGACCGGATAAAGCTTCCGAAGCTGCGCTCGCTGAGATGGAAGATAATGTGTCCCTCTCAGTCTCGACAGCCTGGCTCGCCAGCTTCTTTCTCCATCGATTTAACGACTGGCGCAAGGTATCCGCCTTGATTTCGCAATTGCGCTCGGCCAGCATTTTAGCCAGCACTGTGCAGCTTACCTTGTGTTGGGTGAGCGAGTCGACCACAGGCATGATCGCCTCGAGCTGCGCACGCCGGCCAAAGATCTCCCACTCTTTCAATGATTTCTCCAGGCTTTCAAGCAACAATTGGGGGCTGGTCATAGCGCTCCTTCAGACTTGGTCGTTCTTGGCACAAAACTATATAGATTCGTCTGCTTTCTGTCTATTTCAGTCACCAGAATATCGTATTTGTACTTATAGATATTTTTGCGTCTCATGATTTCGTATTTTGGTCATGAAGTGTCACGACCTTTATTGTCTCGCCTGCAAATCCGCCTTTGTCAGACGCGTGAAACGACGATTCATGCGCCTTTGCAGGCATGTTGTCATACACCCGGTAATGCGCATCCGCGACAACCCTCCATAGAATCAATGATTTACGGCACCCGCAGGGTGCGTACTGTGTGGCCCACTTAAGGGACGGAATCCGGTAGGATTCAGGTCCGTAGTGGGCCTGCCCTTAAGGGGCCGGCAGGCCGCTTAAGGGGCGACGTCGGCCACTGGGGACCCACCAGGCGAATGCCTGGTGGGGAAGGCGGTGCATGCGATGGGCAATGGCTACCGAGCCAGACCACGAGCGGTGTCAGCAAGGCTGACCAACCCGGTCGCAATAGCATGCAGGTAGGTATCGGGCAATCGGTCAAGTAACGCCATTGCCCGCATCTTCAGGGAAATCGACGCTGCTCCACGCCAATCGGGATATTGCAAGTTGAATTCCAACCTTGAAGCATCACGGCCTATGTACCCACGTAGAAAATTGGCAAGCTCTGTTCTCAGATCCTGTGTGCTGGTATCTGGAGGGTGGGTCTGCATAGCTTATGCCCTCCCCTGGGCCACCAGTCGGTCGAGTCCGGCCGCATGATAGCCCGCATCAAGTTCGATGCCTATGTAGCGTCGCCCCGCCTTGTGGGCGGCTACGCAAGTTGATCCGGACCCTGCAAAGGGGTCAAGCACGATCGCCTCCGGTGCGCTGAAAGCTTCGAACAGCGGAGACAGGCTCTCGACGGGTTTCTGCGTCGGATGCAGCTTGTTCCCTGTGTACCGCCAAGGCAGCAGGTCGGGCAGCGGTTTCGCCGGCAACGCTGGCCGCCCCTTCGCCAACAGATAGGCGGCTTCATGCCGATACTGCACATATCTCGCGCTTGAATGGTAGGGCTTGGCGAAAACTAAGTGTCCTACAACGTGAAAGCCCGCCTCTTTCCACGCCTTAAAGAACTGATCGACCCGATTCCACCCATAGAATGAGACGCAAAATGCATCACGGCGCAAGACCCGGTAAGTTTCCTTGAACGCCGGCGCGAGCCAGTCTGCTTCGCGGTCGTTGGCGATGCTGCGCCCTGTTCGATCCTGGTAATTCACCAAGTACGGCGGGTCTGTCAGCACAAAGTCAATGCATTGGTCCGGGAAGGTAGGGAGTATGGCGCAGCAATCGCCCAAGTAGTAACGCCCCATGGCAGCTCCTTGAGAAGGTGCAGCAATGGCGGCCGATCCGCATTGCACTGCACGGGGCAGGCAGGCGCGGACGAAGGCAGAGCGGTCAAGGGACGTGGAATAAATAGGGAGCGGGCACCGCGACTGGTTTATGCCGCGAAAGCCCTTGAAGCACTGAGCCGGATTGGCTACAAGCTTTCTAGCCGAGCAGGATCAGTGCGGCCGCGCTGCAAGAGGCGGCGACAGTATGCGCCGTGCAGTGCAATGTCTAGATTTGCGAAGCACTCATTGGACTTTCTGGCGGAACCAGAGATTTGTGTGGCGATAAGAAAAGTTAACCAGTCAAACCTTCGTGCCAACAATCACGTGTGACCCTCATTGAACAGTTCAACCAGAAGCAATATTTCCCAAAACTGCACTGCTGATGTAGCAGGGCATAATTCAATAACTCTATTTCTTTGGATCGGTTTGAGAGAAGCCACAACGTCGTTCACAACTGCCACCTCTGACGGAGTGAGCGTTACCGAAGGATGCACCCATCTTGGCGTACCTATTTGTCTCCGCCACAAGGACATTGGAAGGCCTTTCAACAGCAGCGGTGTACCGAGCACAGGCAAAAGGACGGCCAACCAGCCAATCGAAGTGAACCACAAGACAATAGCGACTACTGTTAGAAGACATAAGGTATAGATGCCTATGCTCCTTGCTTCGCGCTCTAGCCAATCAGCGGGAAATTGCTTTGCTAGGCGGTTTTCGATCAGCTTTATCCTTTCGTAGTCGTTGGCGCTGATATAGGAGTGCAGTATTGCTCGTTCAGTGGCTGTCTTTGTCGGCATGGTTGGGACTGAATTTATAGTCTCGTCAGAAATATCAACTAGCGTCGCGGGTCGCCACGATCAGTTGGTGCGCGACGCTGGCAGGGGCGAAGGCTTGTGCGATCAAAACCTCGCACCGCCTAAAGCGGCTCCCTGTCATCTAAATCGTCGGGTGGCAAACGCGGGCAACCCAACTGTTTGAACGAGGCCCAAGCATCGGCCGCGACCCCCGTCCCGACGAAGGAGCCCCACCGGGCTCGCTCGGCATCCAACATTCCATTCCACCACGCCATTCCCGCAATTTCATCTTGGGCGGTAGACGCTGTTCGAGTGCGTTTCATAGTCGCTTCCAACTCCCTGACGGCCCAGTGCTTCGCCACGCGCACCTTGAGCGCTTTCTGTACCTGCATTGCCTGGTCCTCGATGAGGTCGGCGCGGCGGCGCAGATCTTCGGCACAGGATAGCAGGTTCAGCACACCATCACGCTGTCGCAAAATTGGCACGCCCACCTCGGGCAACTTATCGATGGCGTTCAAGAACTCCATGTCAATCATGATGTCTCCTTGGTACTGTGACTGGCCGGGTCAGTGGACCCGGCCTCGAGGCGATTAGTGTTCAGTCGATGGGGTGATAACCTGCAACGGGCTGGGCAACCATCCTTGACCCGCCAGCAGCTGCTCGGCATGCGATACGGCCTCGCCCTTTTTGAGCTTCGCAAGCGGGGCAGCGGCTTCATCGCCAAGCGCCCGGGCCACGACCGTCGTGATTTGGCCCTTCGATACGTGGCTCAGATAGCTTTCTGCGGTGGGCTCCCACCATCGAGAGGCGTCGGCTCCGACAACAACCGCCAGTTCGTCAAGGGTGGTTGCCCTTTCCGACTCTGTGTGCCGCACACCCTGCACGCTGGTTCCCAAGATGAAAGCCAATAACTCGAGCAGTGATGCAGTGTCTTGTTCAAGCGCCCATTGCAAAACGCCCTCACTCAATTCGCCGTCCTCGTCGATAGGCAACTGGTCCAGCCAGTGCTGACGGTACTTTGACATTTCGACGCCGGCCTTGCTCTGTGCGAAATCAGGCGCATGGGCGTCAATGGCTTCCGTTTTCAGACCGATGCCCAGGCCATAGTCCCCCACCGAAAAGTAGCCCTTACCGAACGAAGACCGAGCCAGCTGCGCGACCAGCACCGCCAGGGCGATGTCCGGCCGGCCTGCTAGTTCCACCCCGACGATGCCGACTTTGTTCGCCGACAACTGCCTGACCAACCTTTCGGAGTGGGTGGGCCGCGTCATGGTGGCGGGGAGCGTCGTGCGCATGCCCGACGCCTGACCGTCCTCGCCCTCGCCTGCCGATCTCGTCGCTTCTTGAGCGGCTTTACGGTCCTCGGGCCGGATTAGGCCATAGGTCACGTTGAGACTTCCATCGTGGGCGACATACACGCCGACACCGGCAATTTGTTTGGCTTCGTCGGGCCAAGCCTTGGCGGCCTCATGGATTTGTGCCCGCTGCTCCGCCAAACTGTCGTGTTCCTCCTCCAGCTTTAGCCATTCGTCTTCGTCGCCCTCTTCATCGACCAAGGAATCCATCTGGGCGCTGAGCGCGTCAATGCGCGCCGTCAATTCCTTGACCTGCTTTGCCTCGGCCTTGGTCAGCTTGCCGTCTTGCGCGTATACCCGCCCGAATTTCGAGCTGTAGTCGCCCCAGGGGGCATCTTGCTGTGACAGTGCCCCCTGCGCCCAAGCCCAACCCTCGCCCATTCGCTCCACTTCCTCGAGCAGCTTGGCCTCGGCCAGCGACTGCAGAATGTCGAAGTGCTGCAGGTAGATGCCCTGCAGATCGTCTTCGCCAGCAAACAGGTCGCGGTAGGTCTGGCCGCCGGCGGCGGCGTAGGCGTCCAGGCCAACAAACCGAGCCAAGGGATGATTCGCGGTTGCAGCTTGATCAGTGAGCTGTTTGCGCAGATTCGACGGATGCGTGTTCTTCCGATCCCACGCGTCCATCTGATTCCAGACTTCCATCTGCCGCGCCTGATCGTCCGTGATCGTGAATGCCATCAAGAGCTGCAGCGACAGCTCATTGTTCCGATAGGCTTGCAACAATTCCGGTGCGACGTTTGCCAGTTTCATCCGGCCTTTGACAACGTTGCGTGTGACGCGAAAACGCGCTGCCACATCCTCCACCGACTCGCCCTGCGCTATGAGTTTCGCGAACGCCTCGAATTCATCTGCTGGATGCAGGTCTTCACGATAAACGTTCTCGGCAATCGAATTGCTCAGACCCTTTTTGGCCGGAACCTCCAGCACCGGAACAGGATGGTCTTCCTGCCAGCGGCCATCTGACACCAGGAGTTGCATGGCGCGGTAGCGACGGCCTCCTGCAACGGCTTCGAAGTAGCCCCGCTTCTTCGACTTGACGACAACCAGGTTCTGCATCAGCCCTTCTGCAAAAATTTCTTCGGCCAGTTCGGCTATACCCGTTTCGCTGACAGTTTTACGGGACTGGTAATCCTTGGACAGAGAGAGCTTGTTTAGCGGGATGTAGGTAATAGTCATGACAGTGGCTCCTTGATTAATGGCGGGTTGACGTAGCAGGGGTTTCGAGTTGGCGCAGCAGATTTGACAAAGTGCCAAGCTGGCGCATCGTCATGGCAGGCAAGCGGATGGGTCGGTGTTCGAGGTGGGCTCGCAGCACGGTGACCGCGAGTTTGGTAAGATCGTGTTGCATCGCTAATACTCCTTCACAGTTGGTAGTGGTGTTCGCCCCTTGTCGGTTGCCGCCGACGAGGGGCTTCTCAATTGCTCAATGGATATAGGAAAGGTTGCGGCGTACTGCCTGGGCCGCAGCGTTTTGCGCGCTCGAGGCGTAAAACTGGACGGCGCGCAGTGCCATCTGCGCCACGTATTCGTCGTCATCGATCAAGCGGGCGACGAACTCGTGATAGGTGCGTGCGCTGCGCGCACGGTTCAATGCGAGTTCGGCCGCCACAGGCGCAACTACTGGCCGCAGGCCATAGGATTTGAGCTTGCGTCCCGAGGCATTCATGATTCGGTCGAAATACTGGACAACCGCATCGGCGACAAAGCGTTCTTCGCGCCCCGCGACGGCAATTCGCAGCAAGGTACGCACGGCGGTTCCGGGTTGTGTAGCTGCGTTCTTCATGATATTGGCCTCGTTTCGTTTGCTCGGAGTGGGCCTCGACCGTGCTGGCCGAGGCTAGGTTTTATCGATCAAAAGGGTATGTTGTTGTCGTCGAGGTCAGCGGGTGCGGGCTGCTGCTTACTCTTTCCGCGTTGGGTCTTACCTTTGGGACCTGCTGGCTTATCTGAAGCGCCTGCAGCCGCCTCGCTGTTCGGGCGATCACCACCCAGCATTTGCATCTGATCGGCCACGACCTCGGTGCTGTAGCGGTCTTCGCCGGAGTTCTTGTCTTGCCACTTGCGCGTCTTCATGCGCCCTTCCACGTAGACCGAGCGGCCCTTGCGCAGATACTCGCCCGCGATTTCAGCCAAGCGGTTATAGAAGACGACTCGATGCCATTCCGTTTCTTCGCGGCGCTCTCCGGTGCTCTTGTCCTTCCATTGCGAGGTGGTGGCAATGGAGACGTTGCAGATGGCCGCACCATCGGGGCTGTAGCGCACTTCGGGATCACGCCCCAGGTTGCCGACGAGAATGACTTTGTTGACCGATGCCATGTGAACTCCTTGTGGTTGTTGAGAAAAGAATCAGCGACAGCCGCTGCCGATACCCCGCACCGCGAGGCATGAGCCGGGGTTGTCAGTCAGGGCGCGGACCCGGATAGTCGGGCAGGCTGTAAATGCCCCGCGTCTTCCATGCCTCTTCTGCGCGGGCCTTATCGGCGTCAGAGGTGCCGAAAACCCAATGGCCGTGCCAGTTGAACCAGTAATCGAAGATCGCCCAGGCGCGTGCAGTAGTCATGTACATTTCCTCAGTGGCTTAGAGATCACGCACCGGCACCGGCACGCCCTTGTCATTCTTGTCGGCCAGCACGACGCGGCCATTGGCGACCGCCAGCACGGACGCGCCTGGGTGCGATTGCATGTACTCGTTGGCGTCATCGGTCCCGGCATCGGTATCGGGGAAAGTCGCAAGCACACGAAATCGCCGGCCCATCAGAGCGAAAGTTTCAGCTTCGACGGCCAAACGCGGCACGTTGTGAGCGATGCGCAGGCCGCTGCCGTCGAGCGCCACGAAATGCTCGGTGTCGTCAAAGTGGATCGTCAGCATGCCGCGATCATCCCCGACGACGACACCAGTAGCGCCGGCCTGCGCTTTGAGGTCGCCGCCAACAAAATGCGTGTCCCGGCGCAGCTTCACTCGTTCAAAAGTCATATTCATATCCTCAGTTATCGGCCCGGGTTAGTACCCGAGCCAGTCCAGCACTTCTTTTCCGGTATAGGCAGGCTTGTCGCCTACTTCGCTCAGGAAGTCGTCCACGTTCAAGGCATGGCGCTCAACTTCGGCAATTGCCCGCTCCCGCGACAACGTCGCATCGCACGCGTCTTCGTAGTTATCAAAGCCATGGGCCGGTATTCCGTCATTCATGTATTTCTCCTTTGAACAAATGCTTCAAAAAGGGGGTTTTCCTGCTGACCTGGACTGAAGATTCCGAGCCCCCTTTGTGGGTTTTCGGAATCGACAACAGCAGTTGCCTGCTTCGGTGTTGCCGCCCGTCCTGTTAGTTCGTCGCCCTTGCCGTGCTGGGTCACGTAGGGACAAGCGGAAAGGGACCGTGGAATAAATAGGGAGCGCAGCGACCGGTTTATGCCGCGAAAGCCCTTGGAGCGCCGGACCGCAGTGATACAGTCGGCGTTTTGGGGCGACGGGCTGACAGGACGGGAATCAGAGGCGCCCGGCCATGGCATGTCGATCCGGCCGCGCGGCGAGCGCCCCAACCCGCGCCCTGGCACGGGTCAAACCGGGCCAAAGGCCCATTGCAAACGGCAGTGCGCAGCGCCGGCAGGCGCGAAGACGTGAGGGATCAAAGCCCGCTGCGGCGGAACGCCGCCGGGGCGAGACTGCGAAGCAGGCTCGATGCGAAGCACGCGAGCCCGGTCCGAAGGACACGCAGGGATGAAGTTGAACCAGCGTCGGTCACATCCGTCACCGACGCCTCAGGCCGAACACTGTAGTGCCACCTGGCTACTGAACGTGTTAAGCTATTTGCGTTGACGTAAATAGCACTTCGGCCGTCATCACATCACATGACACAGATCAAAAAAACGCTCTCATCCTCTAAAGCAAAGCATTATTCAAATGCTGCAGCTCGGGTGTTGTCTCTTCAGAATGAGCCATCATCCCGCAAGGGCGTGCCCAATCAGGTTCGCCGCCTGACGGACTCTGACGTCTCCAAAGTTCTCATTCAGTTGAAGCACAGCGCACGGGACAACCCTGAACAAGCCCGTGAATTACTCAGACGCGCGGGAATTCTCACTGTGAAGGGCAAGCTGGTTAGGAAATACGGCGGCTAAGCGCCAACTCCATCGCGCGGCACATGTACACCACATATAAGAAGCAGCCCAGCTTCGTCTTGGGCTTCCATGGTTGCGACAAGACCTGGGGCGAAAGGATATTGGCCGGTAAAGCCAAGCTCAATAGCAGCGCCAATGACTATGACTGGCTCGGTACCGGCATATATTTCTGGGAGAGCAACCCTACGCGAGCCTTGAAGTTCGCCCAAGAGGCCGCCAAGCGCCCGGAACTCACACAAGGCAAGATAAGAAAGCCCTTTGTGCTGGGTGCGATTATCGATTTGGGCCTATGCTGCAATCTTCACGATCAAAGTGCCTTGGATGAATTGAATGCAGCCTACACGTCGATGAAAGACATGTCTGAGATTGCCGGCACGCCCATGCCGCAGAATAAGGTCGGCCCAGACAAATTGATGCGTCATCTTGACTGCGCGGTAATCAATTACATGCACACGCTACGCGAAGTAGCGCAGTTGCCGCCTTACGATTCTGTGCGCGCCGCTTTCCACGAGGGCGGCGACCTCTACCCGGAGTCAGGGTTCACCAAGAACTCGCATGTACAAATCGCCTTGCGAAGCGAAAAGCAGATCCTCGGCTATTTTCGGGTGAGACCCTGAACGAGCGATCGGGCCATACACGAACGAAGAGCTGAGCCGTCTCTGTTTAGCCGCTAAACGAAGTCCGAGGCCCGCAAAACCACTGTGCTGACGGCGCTTTCGATTCTGTGCTAAAAATACTGTATATACTTACAGTATTGAAGCACTATGAAGAATACACTACGCATCAGAGAGTTGCGCGAAATCCAGAACCGCAACCTCGACAATGAAGATGTCATGAAGCTGCTGCGCACGATCAAAGTGCTGCACACTGGTCATATTGATGCCCGCCATCAAGCGGGACACTTCATACGGGGTGAAAAACTGCCCGCTGTCCGAATTGCCTAAGTCCAGCATCATGTAGAGTGCCCCCAGGATGTCTGAAAACGCCACGTCGCCAGCTGTGCTGAAGCACTCTTCAAACGCCATCACAAGGTGGGAAAAGGCATGGGCATCCCCTTCGACGTCGTTATCACTGTCTGCGACCATGCCACGGAAACCATTGGCACAGCTTAGTGATCGAGACGATGTAGCCCTCTTCCTTCAGTCCCTGGCAGATCGTCTCGATCACTTCTCGCCCTCGCCCAACAGGGGCTGCAATTTTTTTCTTGCGCGTGACTCCAGCATCGCTTCGCCGTACGCCTCTTGCAAGTCCTTGATCTGGCGTTCGTATTGCTCTTTGACATCCAGCGGGTTGGCCCTCAAGGCGTTCTCCATGCCGCGCTTGGCATCGTCCACCCACTTCTCGATCTCGGAAGGAGAAAGGCCATAGGCTCAGTTGGCCTCGGCGGCTGTCGTCTTGCCTTGAATGATGTCAACGACCAGCGCACTCTTGCGCTTGGCCGTCCAGCGTTTGATGTCTTCATCCATCTTTAAACTCATTGTGATTTCTTCAGTTATCGCTTTTGAGCTGCTTTTCAATGGGTCATTACACGTCTCCAATACGGCCTCAAGCTTCCGTCCCTCCCGCAATTGCTGTCGCAAACGGGGCGTAAGGGCTCAGTGCTGCGCGCCACATCGACATCCAGAAGCTTCTAAGTAAAAACCCTGAATATGGGCAGCCACTAGTCATTCCTGCGAAATTTGGTACTACAATATTACAAACCCACAAACTGACCACCGGCTTTGTCCATGACGAACCGCTTTTCGATCACCGATTTCCTATGACTCGCACGCCCGCCCCGAACGATCAGCCACTGGTGGAATTCCGCAACGTCGATCTCATGATCAAGGGACAGGAAATTCTCCGGGATTTGAGCTTTACATTCAGGGCGGGTGAGTTCGTGTGTGTCATCGGGCCCTCCGGCTGCGGCAAAACCACCACGCTCCGGCTCATCGCCGGGCTCGCTCGACCGACGGGCGGCTCGGTGTTCTATGCGGGCGAACCGGTCAAGGGACCGCGGCCCGACGTGGCCGTGGTGTTCCAGGACTATGGCAAGGCCTTGCTGCCATGGCGCACGGCAGCGGGCAATATCCAGCTCGTGCTGGATACCTTCAAAGTGCCGCGCTCGGAACACCGCGCACGCATCGACGCGCTGCTGGCCAAAGTCGGGCTCGCCGGCAAGAACGACGCCTACCCGGCCGAAATGTCGGGGGGCATGCAGCAGCGCCTGCAAATCGCGCGCTGCCTGGCCCAGCAGCCGCGCCTGCTGCTGATGGATGAACCCTTCGGGGCGTTGGACGCCATGACGCGGCAAGCCCTGCAGGATGAAATGCAGGCCATCGTCGCCGACACGGGCACCACTGTGTTCTTCGTCACTCACGACCTCGAAGAGGCCGCCTATCTTGGCGACCGCGTCATCGGTCTGCTGCCGCACCCCGGCAGGTTGGGCGTCGACCTGCGCTCTACCCTGCCCCGGCCCCGCGACCAGTTGACGACGCGCGAAGCACCGGACTTCCTGCAGATGCGGCACACGCTTTTCAACTTCATACGCGGGGCGGAGCAATGAGAGCGGCCCATCACGACAGCGAGCCGTCTCATTCCTTCAGCCGCCGGGCCCTGCCGCGCGGGCTCCGGCTGCCGCTCGTGCTCATCGCGATATGGGAAGCCTGGTTCATCGTATCGGACTCGGCCGGCACGAGCCTGGCCTCGCCTTCGCAAATCGCCGCTGCCTTCTTCTCGCTGTGGATGGACGGCTCCATGCTGACGGCTACGCTTCAAACCGTTGCCGCCACCTTGATCGGGCTGGCCATAGGCGGTACGTTGGGCATCGTCGGCGGCCTGTTTCTGGGCCTCTCCCGCAGCTTCGACCGTCTCATGGAAGTCACGGTCGAGGTCAGCCGCCCCATTCCCCCCGTAGCGCTCATCCCCATCGCGCTGATGATTTTCGGTTTCGGATACCGGCTCGAAACCAGCATCATCGCGTTCAGCGTGGTCTGGCCGGTCATGATACTGACCCGCTCCGCCATCAACAGCGTCGAGCCCCAATTGAAGGAATACGCCAGCCTATTGCGGCTGAGTCTGTGGGACAAGGTTCGCAAGATCATTCTGCCGGCCACATTGCCCACCCTGTTTGTCGCGCTGAGGCTGGGCGCAAGCATCGCGCTGATCCTGGCCATCACGGTCGAGATCACCATCAATCCCATCGGCCTGGGCAGCGGGATCATGACGGCGCGCATGTCTCTGAACCCGGCGTACATGCTGGCCTATCTCGTCTGGATAGGCTTGATCGGCCTGGCGCTGAATGCCTCGCTGCTCGCCCTGCAGCGCCGCTGGTTCGATTACACCCGTCCCCGGGGAGGCGCACGATGACACGCTATCTGAGCGGCCTCGGCTGGAAAACGGCCAGCGTGCTGGTCTGGTGCGCGCTGCTGCTGCTCTGGCAAATTGTCGCCGACGCCGCACTGGTGCCGCGCATCTTCCTGCCAGGGCCCGACGCCACCTGGGCGGCCCTGATGCGCGGAATGGAAAGCGGGCGCATGACCGGCATGCTGCTGGCCACGACTGAACGCATGCTTCTGGGATGGCTGCTGGCCTCGCTGGCCGGCATCGCCCTGGGCGCGGTCATCGGCATGTCCAGTACGCTGCGGGCCTATCTGGAGCCGACGCTCGAAGCCCTGCGCCCCCTGCCCTCTTCAGCCATCATTCCCGTGGCCATCGCCCTGTTCGGCCTGGGCAACGGCATGGTGTACACCGTCATCTGCTTCGGCGCGCTTTGGCCCATGCTGCTGTCCACGATACACGGCTTCTCCAGCGTGGAGCGCACGCTCTACGAATTCGCGCGCAGCATAGGCATGTCGCGCATGCAGATCGTCATGCGCATCGCCCTGCCCAGTTCGATGCCGGAAATACTGGCGGGCATGCGCGTCAGCCTGACCATCACGCTGATCCTCACCATCGTGGTCGAGATGCTGGCGGGGCAGCCGGGACTGGGCACATGGATATTGCTGGCCGGCCGCGCCTACCGGGCGCCCGACGTTTTCGCCGGCATCCTGCTGCTTGGCGCCCTGGGCTATGCGAGTTCTTTGCTTTTTTCCATCACCGACCGGTTCCTGCTGCGCTGGCGCCGCCAGACGGCATGATCTTGCAGCAATACTTTCATCCCTAGAGAGATATTCCATGAAGACAACCCTCAGCGCGGTCCGCCGCCTCGCCTATGTTCTAGGCATCGCCTGTGCAGGTTTTGCCGCCGTCGCATCGGCTGCCCAACAGAAAGTGCAACTGGGCGTGCCGCCCATAGGCGACTACATCGCCGTCTACGTCGCCTACGACGAAGGCATCTACGCCAAACACGGCCTGGACGTCACACTGCATCCGATAGGCATCTCGTCCTTGACGACCGCCGGCCTGCTGTCGAAGTCGCTGGATGTCGCCGCCTTGTCGGTGCCCGATACGATACAAGCGGTGGACAGCGGCATAGACCTGGTGACCTTCGCCGGACTGGGTGTGCTGGCCGCGGAGAATGAGGGCGGCACACGCGTGGGCGTGGTCGCCCCGCCGGATTCCAAGATCCAATCCGCCGCCGACTACAAGGGCAAGACGGTTGGCGTCCCGGCGCTGGGCGGCCTGCTGCACATCATGTTCCAGCACTATCTGGGCCAGAACGGCGTTTCGTATGAGGACGTGACCTTCATCGAACTTGCCGTGCCATCGCACTTCGACGCGATCAAGAGCGCCAGCGTCGACGCCGTGGTCACCGTCGATCCGATGCTGGTGCGCCTGGTCAATACCAAGGCCGGCAAGCAGGTGGTGTCCCTCAATGGCACGGTGCCGCCCAAGACCCTGACGAGCATCATCGCGTCCACGCGCGACTATGCCCAGCAAAATCCCAAAGTGGTGGAAGCCATGCGCAACGCTTTGGACGAAGCGACCGAGCTGTCCATCACCGATCACGAGAAAACGCGCGCGGCCATGGTCAAGTATCTGAAGCTGCCCGCCCCGGTGGCCGCGACGATAGACATGCCGCTGACACTGGAGACGGGCATCTCGGTCGAGCAGATGAACTGGTGGCGGGACGTCATGCGCGAGCAGAAGCTCATCGATGGCCGCACCGATCTGAGCAAGACCATACTGCCCTGATGCGCATTCCGTCCACGCGGACGGAATGCCAATCATGCAAGCCGAAGGCCGTCCGTTAATCTGGACGCAGGCACAGCTTGCAAAGCAGATCTCCGGCTTCAAGCGCGTGATGCGCATCGACAACGCGAGACATCGGAAAAATCTCTCCCGCCGACAGCAGCGGCTTCGTCCTGAACCAGTCAAGCATGGCCCGGGTCGCCTGCTCGAAGTGCGGCGTGGCGAGGTAATTTGCGGCGGAGAAAAGCTTGAGCGTCCAGGTCTTGTTGACGTCGAACGGTTCGAGCGGCGTCTTTCCGGCGACATAGCCATACAGAATGACTTCGCCAAAAGGCTTCACGATCAGCGGATCGCGATTGGTGGTTTCACCGCCGACCCCGTTGAAGGAGAAATCAACGCCCCTGCCGCCGGTGGCGCCGAGAACAGCATCCACATAGTCATGGGCAAGCGTGTCGATCGCTCGTGTTGCGCCATTGGCGAGGCAGAAATCCGCTTCGCGCCGGCCGCGGCATAAGGCGGTGACATCGCAGCCGAGCGACGCCGCGATCTGCGTGACCATCGCTCCCATGCCGCCCGCCGCGCCATGAATGACGACGGAAGCACCCTGCGGCACCTTTGCCTGCGCATGCACGACAAGGTGCGCAAGGCGGAAATTGGCGAGATAGACAAGCCCCTGATCGAACGCGACGTTCTCGGGCAGCTTGATAATGTCCGCAGCCGGCTGGGGTGCGCCGCCAGTCGAAGCGGCGACATATTCGGCGTAGCATCCGCCTGCGTGCACGATTGCCATGGCACGATCGCCAGGTAGAAAACCCGTGACCGCGTCTCCGCACGCGACGACCGTTCCGGCAACCTCGCGGCCCGGTAACCACGGCAAGCGTGTGGGCTTGAAATAGCTTCCCTTTCTCGCCTCGGCATCCGCGTAGAGCACCCCCGCGAGTTCTGTGCGGATCAATACATCGTGGGGTCCGACAGCAGGCACGGGCTGCTCGACAAGCTGTAGATTCTCCGGCGGGCCTGTTTCATCGAGGCGGACGGCGCGCATGGTAAGTGGCAGCGTTTCTGTATGGCTCATAAGTAATATTGATGGTTTGAGGTTCTTGTAGAAGGGTCAGGCCTTGGCGGCACAGTGATGGGTGAGGTCTTCCTCCAGATTCCGGATCACTTCGTCAGGCACGGATGCATGAGCCAGCACAAGCGGCTTGCATTTGCGCATGTCTCTTGCCGCATTGACGGCGGTCAGACCGCATATGCCGTCTTCGTCCATGTGAAAGACGATGAAGCCGCCGCTTCGCACATCGCCCCGGACGACGTCCCGCACGCCCAGCGGACTGCCGAAGACCAAGACGCTGTAGTCGTATTGATCGGTCCAGTACGACATGGGTTCGGCATAGGCGTCATCGGCGCCGAGCATGCAGCGGGCCACATGGCCGCCATGGCTGATGGCATGCTGCCATGTCTCTTCGCGCCGATGCGCGCCATGAAGCTCGTTGTAGTGAAAAGCCACCTCGCCCGCGGCATACACGTCTGCCGCGCTTGTGCGCCCCTGTCCATCGACCCGGATACCCTCGGGCGCCGTGTCGATGCCGGCGCTTCGGGCCAGTTCGCTGTTCGGAACGACGCCGGCGCCGACCACCACGAGATCGGCATGCAAGCACGTTTCATCCGAAAGGCGGACTTCGTACCCATCAGCGACGGGCTTCGCCTCGATGATCTGCACGCCGCAACGGATATCCACGCCATGGCGCGCATGCGCATCCGACAAAAAGGCCGCCAGAGTCGAGCTGGCGGCACGCGCCAAGGGCCGCGCCCCAACTTCGACCACGGTCGCTTTCAGGTTCATCTCCGCGGCGATGGCGGCCACCTCCAGGCCGATGATGCCTGCGCCGACCACGAGCACATGCCCTTTATCGGCCACACGCATCATTTCCTGACGCAGTTTTAGCGCATCATCGAGCTCGCGCAGATAGTGCACCTGGGCGGCCCCATATGGAAACCGCTCGACCTGGCGTACGCGCGACCCTGTGGCCAGCAGCAGTTTTTGGTAGGCAAGGCTCGATCCGTCCGACAAGGCCACTTGCTTCTTGGCGGTATCGATGGCGGTCGCGGCAGTGCCGAGGCGCAGATCGATGCGTTGCGCGTCGTAGAAATCGCGATCACGCAATAAGAGCTTTTCCAGCGGCACGGCTTCGCGCAGGGCCTCCTTCGACAGCGGCGGCCGGTCGTAGGGCATTGCTTTTTCTTGGCTCAATAGAACGATTTCCCCTTTCCACCCCTCGGCTCGAAGGGTCTCGGCCGCGCTTACACCCGCCAGGCTGGCGCCGACGATGACGATCGCCGGATTGTCATGCTGCAGATTCACGAACTTGTTCCTCATCCTGTTGTGGCTAATGTATGTTTGTATTATAGTAATACCAAATTGGCCTAGTCACCAGAATATAGGGGCAAAAAAACATGACTCAATCTCGAGTACTGCTTTGCAAAGTGTCGGAACTCCCGCCCGGCGAAATGAAGCGGGTGGACATAGAGGGACACGATCCCATGGTGTTGTGCAACGCCGACGGTGTGTTCCACCTGCTCGACGACGAATGCACCCATGCAATCGCGTCCTTGTCGGAAGGAGATCTCGAAGAACATCAGCTGTACTGCCCGCTGCACGGCGGCAGCTTCGACATCCGCACGGGCAAGGCAACCGGGCTGCCATGCAAGCAGGCTATTCGCACCTTTCCCGTAGATATCCACGACGACGGCGTGTGGTTCACCAAACCATAGGCGCGTCTTCCCTACATACTCTTTTAGAGGTCACACAATGTCAGAAACACCGCTGGTCAATCCAGAAGTCGCCAACATGGTGGGCGACTGGCGAGGCTACGTAGAAGCCAAACTGGGGTTCCGCAATCATTGGTATCCGGTGCGCTTTTCCAAGGAGCTCGAAGAAGGCGCCGTGGAAATCGTCAAACTGCTCGGCGAACAGCTGCTGCTCAAACGCATCGACGGCAAAGTCTATGCCATGCGCGACCGATGTCTGCACCGCGGCGTGCCGCTTTCGCAAAAGGTCGAGTGCTATTCCAAAGACACCATCACCTGCTGGTATCACGGCTACACCTATCGCTTTCAGACCGGCGAGCTGGTCAACATCCTGGCCGCTCCCGACAGCCGTCTCATCGGCCGCCGCAAGATCACGACCTATCCCGTGCAAGAGGCCAAGGGGCTGATCTTCGTTTTCCTGGGCGACGAAGACATGGTTCATGATCTGTCCTGCGACGTCCCTCCCGGCTTTCTCGACGACGATGTGATGATTCTCGGCAAGCATCGAGTGGTGAACTCCAATTGGCGACTGGGCGCCGAGAACGGCTTCGACTCGCTGCATATCTTCATTCACAAAGATTCCACGCTGCGCCACTTCCGCACCTTCAACTTCCCGTTGGGACATACCTGCCTGCCCGGCGCCGTCACCTTGCACGAAGACGAAAATGGGCCCAAGGGCGTGACCGACGACTTTTCCAAGCATCATGCGGTCTGGGAAGGCATCATCGACGGCGAGGTGGTGATACGCGGCCCGCGCTCTGAAAACGTCAGCGGAACCTCCGCTTCGGCCGGAACCTCCATCTGGCTGCCCGGCGTGCTCAAGGTCGACTCCTTCCCGGTGGCGGGCACCACGCAATTCGAATGGTATGTGCCCATCGACGAAGGCACTCATCTGTATGTCCAGACGGTCGGCTCCAAGGTAAGCAGCGAAGAAGATAAAAACCGCTTTGAAGACCTGTACGAGCGCATTCTGCTGCCTCACGGACTGGACGGCTTCAATGCCGACGACATCTGGGCCCGCGAAGTCACCGAGCCTTTTTACGCCGACGACTTCGGCTGGGTCGATGAAATGCTCTGCGAAACCGACTCCACTCTTCTGGAGTGGCGCCGTGTCGCCAGCCGCCATGGCCGCGGCATTCAAACCCTCGAGAACCTGCGCTAGGACGAAGGATCGCTAAATGAACATATCTTCCTGCTTTATCCAAGCCAACCGCATTCGCACGCATTACCTCGAAGCCGGCAGCGGCGCCCCGCTGCTTCTCCTGCACGGCGGCGGCGCCGGCGCCGACAGCGTGGGCAATTGGAAGGAATGCATCAAGATCCTCGCAAGGCGCCATCGAGTCATCGCCCCCGACATGGTGGGCTTCGGCAAGACCGACAAGCCCTCGCCCGAGCATTTCACCTATGACCAAAAAAGCCGTAACGACCATATCGTCGCCTTCATCGAAGCCCTGGGCCTGACCAAGGTCGCCGTCGTCGGCAATTCGATGGGCGGCGCCACGGCGCTGGGCGTGGCCCTGCAACGTCCAGAGCTGCTCGATCGCATCGTCCTGATGGGCAGCGCCGGGCTGGCCATCCCGCCCGTTCCTTCCCCTCATCTGCAGCACACGCTCAATTACGACTTCACCCTCGAGGGCATGCGGCGGGTCATCGAGGGGCTGACCTCGCCCCGATTCAAGCCCACGGTGGAAATGATCCGGTACCGCTACGAGTTGATGACGGATCCGGCGGCGGCCGAAGCGCTCAAGGCGATCAATGCCGAAACGAAGAAAGGCACCCTGGTCTACGACGAGGACGCGCTGCGCTCGATCAAGCACCCTGTACTGGTGGTGAACGGCAAGGAAGACGGCGTGTCGCCTATTGCGCGCGCGCTGCGCTTCCTGGAGCTGCTCGAGAACAGCCGCGGCTATATCGTGCCGCACTGCGGCCACTGGGCCATGATCGAAACCACGGACGAGTTCTGCTCCGTGGTCGAGAATTTCCTGGCCCTGGAGTCTTGACATGGGCGCCGCTCCACCGGGCGTGCATGCGATGATCGAGCACTTGATCGCCGTACCGCAGGATCGCGCGCTGATACGCAGCAGTCCCGAAACGCTGTTCGAGCGTTTCGGCGTGCCGAAGGACGTCTGGCCCGTGCTGCGCACGGGCGGCCGCGATGATCTTGCCGCGCTGCGCATTCAAGGCAATCTCGTCATCAAGTGGCTGATCTGGTCGGGGCGCCCGACCGTCGCCGTATTCCCTATCAGCTACTACTTCGATCGGAGATAACCATGGGCAATATCGTCGGCGCTTTCGCCATGTCTCACGTTCTGGGCGCACCTGACGGCCAGGAGGAGCAGGCATTGAAAGTCTGGGAAGGCATGCAGGAGATCGGGCGCCAGGTGCGTGCGCTGGAACCGGACCTGCTGGTCTACATTACCAGCGATCATCTGAACAACTTTCGCCTGAGCGCGCCCCAGCCCATCGCGATCGGCACCGCAGCGGCGTTTACGCCCTACGGCGATATGGGCCTGCCTCTCGAAGAGTTCCCCGGCCACCCCGGGTTCGCCCGCGGCTTCCTGAATTTCGTCCAGGAGCGCGGCTCGAATCTCGAAGCGGTCGACCCCTTGCGGCCCGATCACGGCGTCGTCATTCCTCTCGATATCGTCGATCCCCAGCATCGCATTCCCACGGTGCCGCTGTATATCAATATGGTGTACGATCCGGCCCCCTCGCCCGCCGAAGCCTGGGCGCTGGGCCGGATGTTGGGCGACTACATCCGCGAAGCGCGCCCACAGGCCGAACGAGTCGTGATCATGGCCGGCGGGGGGCTGTCTCACTGGATCGGCGTGCCGGAGGAAGGCCGGGTCAATGCCGCATGGGACGAAGCCTTTCTGCGCATACTGGAAGAAGGCCGCAATGCGGAACTGGAGGCCCTCGACAATGCAAGCATCCGGCAAGACGCCGGCAATGGCGGCCTCGAAGTCAGTTCATGGGTCGCCCTGGCGGGAGCCATACCGTCCTCGCCGGCTCGGCGCGTGTTCTATGAGCCCATGCCGGGATGGGCGACCGGTATGGGCGGGATTGCCTTCCACATAGCCTGAAGCTTACAATTACAAGCCGAAAGTATAGGTAATCCACAATGGAACTTGACAGTCTACGCATCATTTCAAACCCCGTTTTGGTGCGGGATTATGCCGTCGAGAAATTGCGCAACGCACTTGCGATCGGCCTGTATAAACCCGGCGACCGCCTCGTCGACCGCGACCTATGCGAAGTTCTGCAAATAAGCCGCACCTCGGTCCGCGAGGCGCTGCGCCAGCTGCAGGCCGAAAAGCTCATTACCGTAGGCCCCCGCCGCCGCATCAGCGTTACCGTGCTGACCGCCGACGACGCGGCCGACATCTACCTGCTGCGCGAAATGCTCGAAGGCGAGGCAATCAGCCGTTTCGTCGAGCGCGCCGACGCGGCAAGCATCCAGTCCTTGTCCAGCCTCTATAAAGCGATGCGCAAGGCCGTCGACAACAAAGACATTTCCGAGCTGGTGTCGTTCTCCAACCAGTTCACCGAAACCATCCTCGCGGGCTGCGGCAGCGACACCATCCACGCATTCGGCATGCAGTTGCTGCACCGGGTAGGTTATCTCAAGGCCACGGCCATGGCCGAACCGAATCGCCTGGGAGTGGGGTTCGATGAATTGGGCGCCGTCGTCAAGGCCGTGAACGACCGCAATGCCAAAGCGGCAAAGAAGGCGATGATCGAACACATACGCAAGGCAAGCGAGGCGATCGCCGCGCATCTTCGCGCCGATCCGCAACAGGCCACAAAAAAGCAGACCAAGAAATCCACCGCCTGATAAGTGCATATGCAACGTATATGTATCGTCGCCACCGGCGGAACGATCGCCGGCAAAGGCGCGGCGCCCGGGCAAACGGCAAGCTACCGTGCCGGCGAACTGGACATCGCCGATCTGTGCGCCGCCGTGCCGGGGCTGGATGCCGAGGCGCACATCACCGTCGAGCAATTCGCCTCCATAGACAGCAAGGACGCAGACCCTGACTTCTGGCAAGCGCTGGCGGTACGCTTGCAGGCTGTGCTCGACGATCCCGACATCGACGGCGTGGTCCTTACCCACGGCACCGACACGCTGGAAGAAACCGCCTACTACTTGCATCTCACTCTCAAAACCACCAAGCCCGTGGTGCTGACCGGGGCCATGCGGCCTGCCACGGCCCTGTCGGCCGACGGGCCTATCAACCTGCTGAATGCCGTCACCGTGGCGGCCGACCCTCAGGCGCAGGGAAAGGGCGTCTTGGTCGCCATGAACCATGCCGTGTTCGGCGCGCGCGAGGCCGCCAAACTCGATACCCTGCGTCCCGATGCGTTCGGCGCCCCCAATACCGGCCCCCTGGGCCTGGTGCATGACGGCCGCGTCGCCTGGCTGGCTCGCCCCGAGCGCGTGCATACCGTGGGCACGCGTTTTACACCCGCCACTCCCCTGGCAAGGGTGGACATCCTGGCCGCTTACCCTGGTTTTCCTATTGACGCCATACAGGCGGCGCGCGCCGCCGGCGCCCGGGGCCTGGTCTGGGCCGGCACCGGCAACAGCACCGCCGGCCAGACGGTGGAGGCCGAACTGGCTTGCGCGGCTGCGGCCGGGCTTGCCGTGGTGCGGACAAGCCGCGTCGGTCGCGGCATGCTCATCCCGGCTGGCAGCGCGCCTGGCCAGATCTGGACGGACAGCCTCTCTCCCTGGAAGGCCCGCATACTGCTGATGCTGTCCATCGGAAGCCATCTCTCCTTCGCCGACATCCAGTCCGTCTTTGCTTCGCATTGAGCCTGAAATCGGCTCGGCCTGAAAGAAAAACTCCGGCTTAAAACACAAACCCCGAGCGAACTTGTTCGACTCGGGGAAAAATATGCCGCATGCCCGTCGCGCGGCCTTGCATGGCCATGCAACAGCCATGCAAGGCAGAGACGGCCGTTTCAGGTGATTGAGACCGGTCCGCCCCGCGCGCGCTCGCCGTATGGGCGCAACCCGAAAAGCAGCACGATACTGACCAGGCAGATGGGCACGCTCAGCATCAGTATCGCCTGATAGGACCCGGTGGCGTCAAACACCATGCCAAAGAGCAAGGGGCCAAGACCCATCGCCACCAGCACCGCCCCGAACAAAACGCCGAAAATCTTCGCGAAATGGCGCAAGCCGAAGTAGCGGCTGGTGAAATAAGCCAGCATATCGACTTCGGCGCCCAAGCTGCCGCCCAGCATGATCGCGGCGACCACCACCGCCCACGTCGGGTTCGACGGCAGCATGAAGATGCCCAGCCCTATGGCCGAGAACAGGAAGAAGATGAACGCGATCCTGCGCGCATCGAAGTGGTCGATCAGCATGCCGATCAGCAGACGCCCGCCAAAAGCCGAGAAACCGAAAATCGAAGCGATCCAGGCCGCCTGGGAGTCCGTGATGCCGCGATCCGTCAGCATCGGGACCAAATGAGGAATCAAGCCATAGAGCAGGCCGGCCAGCGCCACAAAGATGATCGCCAGCAGCCAGAAGTCCCGCTTGCGCAGCGCTTGAGCCAGATTGTCGCCCACCGAGCCCGGGGGCGGGCCATCGCCGTCATGAGCGGCCCCCGTCGGCGGCTCCTTCAGCAAGAGCGCCACCATGGGAAGCGTCACCACCATCAGCAGCAGGGCGAGGCTGAAATAGCCGCCCCGCCAGCCGTAGGCCGAGATGGTCCTCTCGGTGATCAGCGGGATATAGGCGAATCCCAGGCCCGTGCCGCTGCCGGCGATGCCGATGGCCAGCCCGCGCTGGCGGTCGAACCAGCTGGACAGCAGGCGCATGTAGGGCACACTGTTCGTGCCGGCCGCCAAAGTGCCCATCAAGACGTATGCCGCCACGAAATGCCAGTAGTTCTGCATCATGCCCAGCATCACCATACAGAGGGCGAGCAGGATGACCGAGGGAATCAATACGCGCCGCACGCCGTAGCGATCGATCAGATGCCCCACCAAAGGCAGCGACGCCGCCGTGCATAACATCATGGCGGAGACCGCGAGGCTGAGCTGGGAGCGATCCCATTGGAACGACTCTCCCAGCGCCCTGGCGAAAAGCCCCATGGATGCAAGCCCCATTGCCGCCGGTCCGGTGGAAATGCCCAACAGGCAGACCAACACGATAAGCCATCCCTGCCGCGATATGCGCGGAGCGTTATATGCTGTTGTTGACATAGTAGAAGCCCATTTGAATAAATAGTTAGAAGCTGTGGCGAATGCCGGAAGTGACGTAATGAGTGGTCAGGTCCTTGAAGCCGACGCTATCGGGATCCCACTTCTCGTATCGGTAAGCTGCATAGAGTTCGGTGCGCTTGGACAGCGGATAAAGATAGGCGACGGCGAACGACTGGCGCGACCCTTTCGGTATGCCCACGTAGCCGACACCGTCCTGCCCCCCGCCGCAATAGGCGTAACACGTGCCGTTTCCGGGGGTCGTGCTGGGCGGCACGATGCCCGAATCCTGCGAATAGCGGCTGTAGCCGATGTTCAGCTCGTCCGCGCCGAGCGGAATCGACGCGCCAACCGAGAAAGCGCGCGCACGCTGCTTGTCTCCGAGCGCACTGTTATGGATCTGGGCGTACTGGCCGAACACCTTGACGACATCGAAGTCATACGCGGCGGCAAGCAGCCAGGACAGCTGATGGCCCGAGTGGACCCCGTTTTCGTACAGCGGCGAAGTCTCGGCTTCGTAAGAACTGGTTATCGGCGCGGCCAGCCCCAGGCGCTGCACCGCCCCGCCCAAGGTCAAGGGGCCATCGGAATAGACGATGCTGCCCCCCAGACGATACGCGCTGGACTCGCCGGGAACCCCGCCCGGGCTTGCAATGGCCGACGCCACAAAGCCATTGACGTCCGGGCTTACATACCGGATGGAATTGCTCCACATTGTGTCGTAGGGAGGGGATGGACATTGCCTACATCGGGATCGTAGAAACTGGAGCCCAGCGGATTGGAATCGCCGGCATACAGCAGGCGGAACAGGGGGTTGAAGCCCGAAGAGCCTCCGAAAGAGCTGGTGCCGTACAGCAGGCTGGCAAAAGGCGTCCCGGCCTTGCCCATATCCAAGGCTCCCCAATCACCGCGCAGGCCGACGACGGCCGACCGGTTGAACAGCGAATCGGTGTCCATGCGGCCGAGTTTGCCGGTGGCCGCGTCGAAGAAACTGCCCAGGGTGAATGTGGCATAGTTGCCGTTGCCCAATTCTTCGCTGCCGCTCAGCTCCCACGCCGAGGAAGAATAGCCGTCGCCGCTGGCCGTCCAGCCGGAATGCTCGCCCGACTTCATGTAGCCGATCCCAAAATCGATGATGCCCGATAGTTAGACGCTGCTTTGCGCATGGACGGCACTGGCCAGAAAACACGTCCCAAGCGCTGTCAGCATCTTCATTCTTATTTTCACTTCACTTGCTCCTCTCTTATTAATGGAAAAAACAGTCCCCCCTGCTCCACCCCTGGGGGTAGAGCAGTTTCTGCATGGATGAAAAAAGTGCGCGGCCCAGCCGCGCAGACAGTCTTATGCGGCCATCTTGACCGGTTTGAAGTCGTCTTCGATCTGGACGCGATAGCCCGAACGGACTTGCGGGAAGTAGTCCCAGACGGCCAGATGCTGAGTGCAGCGGTTATCCCAGAAAGCCACCGAATGGGGCTCCCAGCGGAAGCGGCATTGGAAGTAGGGGTTTTCGGCGTGCTGGTACAGATAGTCCAGCAGATTGTCGCTTTCCAGCTTCGACAAGCCGACGATGTGCGACGTAAAGCCGCGATTGACGTACAGCACTTTCTTGCCGGTTATGGGGTGGGTGCGTATAACGGGATGCTCGGCGACCGGATACTTGCCGCTTTTGTCGAAACGGCCGAAAGCCAGCATGCCGTCATGCACGGCCGTCAGCGTCTCCAGGTATTGCTTCATGCCTTCCGACAAGGCGTCGTAGGCGGCATACATGCTGGCGAAAATCGTATCGCCGCCCAAGGGGGGAATGGTGTGCAGGTACAGGATGCTGCCCATGGGGGGCTTTTCGGCACACGACATATCGGTATGCCACTCTTCGCCCGATACGTGTTTGGAGTTTTCGTCGGCGTGCAGCCTGCGCACTTCCGGGTGTTCTTCCGACAAACCTTTCAAAGCGTGGATTTGCAGCTCACCGAAGTACTTGCCCACACGCTTGAGAGAGGCCGGGTCGAGCTGCTGATCGCGAAAGAATATGACTTGATGGTCGGCGATGGCCTGCTGCAGATCGCGGATCTGCTGGTCCTGCAGAGGCTTGGCCAGATCGACGCCGGAAATGACAGCACCTATGGTGGGTGTAAGCGGCGCTGCCGTTATAGTCGTGTAACTCATTATATACTTCCATTGTTTCAGTAGGTCGTGAATCGGGCGGTGGGTGAGAGCACCGCCCGGTGCATTTTGTCTTCTACGAAAAAGAGAAAACATGGTATACGGTACACCAAAAAACTTGGGAATTGAACCCTTCAGGTTGCTAGTATTTACCCTGAATTCGCGGTCGGGGGAATGATCGAATGGCCACATCCAGCAAGCCTGCCAAGACGTCGGGCAGGAACATAATCCAAGCGCCCCGGCTTGGCGATCAGGTCTATGCCCTGCTCAAAGAAGACCTCATCGCCGGAGAATTTGAGCCGGGCCAACGTGTGGTCGAGCGCGACCTGAGCCAACGCTATAACGTGTCTCGAACACCGATCCGCGAAGCCATGACGCGGCTGAGCCAGGAGGGGCTTCTGGACATCAACGAGCGTGGCTATGCCGTACCCGTGGACGCGCAGCGCAACGTGTTCGACCGCCTCGAGGTGCGTCAAATACTTGAAGTCCAGATAGTCCGCCGGGCCGCGCAATTGGCCGAACCCAAGGCGCTGACGCAATTGCAGAAGCACTACGAGCGCGAGCTGGCGGCTCACGAGTCCGATCAACATCGCAAGTTCATCGATGCGCACCATCGGTTCAAAGAGACGTTGCGTGACATATCCGGCAACCAGTTGCTGAACCGCTGCGCGGCGATCGTCGATGACACCTTCCAGCTCGCCCGCGATCGCCTGCTTGAATCCGCCGACAACCGGCGCCTGACGGTGGCCTGCGACGGCGAAGTACTGGAGGCCTTGCGCCAGCATGACGCAGAGGCCGCCGTGGCCGCCGTCGAGCGCTTTATCGCCTCGTTGCAAGACTACTTTCGCGGATAAGGTGGCGGCGGCGTTCGCCGAGGACAAAGCCGTCGTCCCGCCGCCATGTCCTCAACTATTGTCGCGGATGAAAGCGCGGATCTCCCCTCCCAGGAAGTCTTCGCTGGTATTGATGTGCGCAATGCTGGACGTATGATTATGGCCGCGCAGATATACCAGCCGGGGCGATTGGCCGCGCAGTCGGGCAATGCGCCAGGCCAGCTCCAGGCAGTGCCGGTCGATCAGCGGGTTCTCGAATTCGGCATAGGCGATGAAAGTGGGCGGGCTGGCGCTGCTCGCGAAACTGAGTGCCGAGCGGGCGTCCAGCACCGCCGGGTCCGTCGTGTCGTAGTAAAGCTCTACCCTGCGCGCGTTGGGATTGGCCGGCAAGTTGTCGGCACGTACACGTGCGCTGACGAGAATGACGCCCCGCACCCCCGACCCTTCCGGCGGATGCAGGCCGGCGTCGTAGGCATAGCCGGCGGCATGCGCGCCGCCGGCGGAATGTCCGAACACGAAGATTGCGGCGTCGTCTCCGCCGATCTCTCCGGCATGCCCCCGCGCCCACGCCACGGCCAGGCCTACGTCGACGCTTCCGGCGGGGTACAGCGAACCCGGGCCCGCCAGGCGGTATTCCATATTGAGACTAACGATGCCATGGCGAGCCAGATAATACGAGACGTTCGCATAGATCTCGGCGTTGCGGTTGCGATCGCCTTCGACGAAAGCGCCGCCATGCACGAACACCACGATGGGCGCGCGGCCGTCGACATTGGCAGGACTGTAGACGTCCAGCCGCTGGCGAGGATGGTCGCCATAGGCGATATCGGGCTGGACCAGGACATTGTCCTTGGGAGCCAGCGCCAATACCTTGGCGAACTCTTCGGTCATCAAGTCGATATTTTTGCCCACATTGCCGGTTGCCGCCCAGGCCGGGCCTATCTCGGCCATGAGCCGCCTCAATCCATCCGGAATATCGACTTCGCGCGTCATAGCCGCTCCAGCGGAAATCCCCCGCCCAGCCTTGCGCATTGCAACAGCGAATAGGCGGTCAGCATGGATGTCTTGGGGTTGTCCGGGAACGCATGGGCGAGAATCTCGAAGCGGAATGTCCCGAACGCGCCTTCGGCCTCGATCAAACCCATCGGGTCGTTCCAGCGGCGCGAAGCAACCAGCCGAACCCGCGTGCGCTCGAAGCCTATGCCGGCCAATGCAATGGCGGCCGAGACATTGGCATTGCGTGGATAGTGCGCCGCCGCTTCGCGGGCCGAGCCTTCGAAAAACACCGCGTCCTCGGCAATGCTGTCGAGATCGACCCGTTGTTCGGCCTGCGTGCCCTTCCAGGCGTGTGGCGGCTTGTACGACGTGTAGGTAACGCTCTCGAGGCCTGCGAGGCGGGCCGCGACCAAGCCGTCCAGGCCGGCAATCGCGCCGGCGGGAATAATGGCGGCGCCCCCGCCTTGCGCCTGGGCGCCGCACAGCGCTTCAAGCAGCGTGGGGTCCGCCAGTGCGCCCACGGAGCAGACGATGAGCGTGCTGCCGGCATGCAACAAGGCAGCGCCATGGGCGGCGACCGCCTCATGCCCGGCGGCCTCGATGACGACGTCGGGCCGATGCGCCAGAAACGATTCGCGGTCGAGGCAAAAGGGCAGCCCTTGCTCTTCGGGCAAGCGGCGCACCAGGATGGCGGCGACCTGGTCCAGAGCATTCTCGGCACGCAGCCGCGCCACGATGGCGCGGCCGATAGCGCCATAGCCGATCAGGCCGATACGGGGCTTGGGGTTGCGGATACTATTCATGCGTGCTCGGGCAGTGGCGTGGACCAGGCATCGTAACCGTACACCCAATCGGCGTCCACGGCGGTTTTCATCCATTTGTTTTCGAGGGCCGTAATCTGCATGCGTGCGGTGCGCTCGCGGCGCGCGCCTTCATAGCGGTGGAAGGCGCCCGCCAGATCGCCGTCGCCCCCGGATTCGGAGATCGCCCGCGCCAGCACGACCGCGTCCTCGATCGCCGAAGCCGCGCCTTGCGCGATGAACGGCGGCATCGGGTGGCAGGCGTCGCCCAGAATGGTGATGCGATCAACGCTCCAGCGCTCGAGCGGATGGCGGTTGAAGAGGCCCCACTTGCGTACATCTTCGGCCCCTTCGAGCACGGCCAGAATCCGCGGGTGGAAACCGTCGAACGCGGCCAGCATGGCGCTTTTGTCGCCCCGCTGCGACCACGATTCCACTTCGGATATGGTTTCCGGAACGACAGCGATGAAATAGACCAGACTCTTGTCCGGATTGATGAAGTAGCTCACGATATGGCGGTCCGGGCCCCACCATTTAACGCGCTCTTCTATCATGTCGGCCTTGATGTTCGCCGTGGGCACGATGGCCCGGTAGGCCGACTTCCCGGTGTAAAGCGGCTTATCGTCACCCAGCGCCGCGCGGCGCACGACCGAATGCAGGCCATCGGCGCCGACCACGGCATCGGCATGCACGGCTTCGCCGTCCTCGAACGTCAAGGCGACGCCCTCACGGTTCTGCGTAATTTCTTTCAGCCTCTTGCCCAATCGTATCGTGCCGGCATCCAGTTTCGCAGCCAGCGCGTCATGCAGCACACTGCGATGCAGCGCAATGTCGGGAGCGCCGTAGCGGGCGGCCAGGCCAGGCCCCATTTCCAGCGTGTTGGTGATCTCGCCGGTATCCCATTGCCGGTTCAGGCCCAGCTCGGGACAGAAGCCGTTCTCCAACAAGCGCTCTTGCAGGCCCAGGCCGGCGAGCGCCTTGACCGAGTTGGCGGTCAACTGAATGCCCGCGCCCACCGGACCGAATTTTTCAGCCTGCTCGTAGATAGTGCTTGCAATGCCGAAGCGGCGCAGGGCCGCTGCAAGAGTCAGCCCCCCGATCCCTGCGCCGATGATAGCGATAGATGGTGTTGTCATCGTGTTTTTACTTGTTCGTGTGAAGAAAGAGGATTAGTCGCCGGACTTCAGGTGGGCGTCGCGTCGCGCGAACAACTCGGGGTCCTTGTAACCCATCGCATCGGGCCGGCCGCGGCCGATCATCACCTGAAAATAGACCGGTTCCAGACTGTTGTTCTGGAAGCCATGGATTACCCCCGGCGGGCATGAAATGCACTCCCAAGGCCCCAGGCGGGTTTCCTTGCGGTTGCCTTCTTCGTCTTCCACGAACACGTCCAGGTACCCCTTGAGCACGAAAAATACCTCCTCGACCTCATGAGTATGAGCCGGGTTGCCTTGTCCCACCGGCAGATACATGACGCTGAGCGTAAAGCCATAAGGCGGAATGGAGCCGCCGTCATTATGCTTGCCCGAACCGCCGGCGCCGATGAAACGGTGCTGGGCTCGGCGATAACCGTCGATGCTCGCGTCGGCGAACGCGTTCCAGTCGGCCTTGCGGTCGCTGAATCGCGCAACGAACTTGTCCATGATCTCGTCGAGCGAAGCATCGACGAGTTCGGGTGGGCGGGGGTGCTGGGCAGCTTGACTCATGTGATGTTTACCTTTGGTTTGACAGATTTCCGGGTGTTGATGTGCGTCCGGATGCAAGCGGAGCGGGACAGAAAAAGTTCGACAAAAAGGGTTGGGTTCGGATTGTGGCTGTCGAATGTTTGTATTATAGTAATACCAACTTGAATGGGAAGTCAAAGATGGAACACATGCCGAAACCTTCCGCCGGTCACCTGGATGACATGGCCGCCCTGCTGCGCCAGGCCGAACGCTCCAACACGCCCATCGCACCGCTTACGCAGCAGTTCGGGGAAATCAGCGAAGTCCAGGCCTACCGCATTCAAAGAATCAACACCGATGCCCGAGTCGAAGCGGGCGAGCGCGTCGTCGGCCGCAAGATCGGCCTGACCTCGCCGGCCGTCCAGAAGCAGCTCGGCGTCGATCAGCCGGACTTCGGAACGCTGTTCGCAGACATGTCGATCGGCGACAACCAGCCCATCGCTTTGAATGAATTGCTTCAGCCCAAGGTCGAGGGAGAAATCGCGCTGGTCCTGGGGGCCGACCTTGATTTCGAGCGGCACACGTACGCCGACCTTTTCCGGGCGGTGGACCATGCGGTGGCCGCCATCGAAGTGGTCGACAGCCGCATCGAAGCCTGGCGGATCCGCTATGCCGACACCGTGGCGGACAACGGCTCGAGCGCGCGCTTCGTGCTCGGCAGCCGGCCTCGCCTGCTACGCGACCTGGACCTGTTCGCTTGCAGCATGACGCTTTCCCGGAACGGCGGAAGCCTGGTTGCGGGTTCTGGCGCCGCCTGCCTGGGCAACCCGCTGAACGCCGCGCTCTGGCTCGCCGACCGGATGGTGCGGGAAGGCACGCCGCTGCGTGCCGGCGACGTCGTGCTGACCGGCGCCCTCGGTCCCATGGTCGCCGTCACGGAGGCCGGCACTTTCGACGTCGCCATCGAAGGCCTGGGTGCGGTCCGCGCCACCTTCGTATAACTACACTGAATTACGTATCTCTAAACTCTAAGCAGGTAATAGATGACCAGCGAATCGAAACCCCGTCTCAAAGTCGCCATCATCGGCTCCGGCAATATCGGAACCGACCTGATGATCAAAGTGCTGCGCAATGCCAAGCACCTGGAAATGGGCGCCATGGTAGGCATAGACGCGGCGTCCGACGGCCTGGCGCGCGCGGGGCGCATGGGCGTACCCACCACGGCCGAAGGCATAGACGGCCTGGTCGCCATGCCGGGCTTCAAGGACATCCGCATCGTGTTCGACGCCACATCGGCCGGCGCGCATGCCAGGCACAATGCCGTGCTGCAGGAGCACGGCGTGCAGGTCATCGACCTGACGCCGGCCGCCATCGGACCCTACGTCATTCCATCCATCAACCTGGACGAGAAGCTCGACGCGACCAACATCAACATGGTCACCTGTGGCGGCCAAGCCACCATTCCGATGGTGGCGGCGGTGTCCCAGGTCGCCAAGGTGCATTACGCCGAGATCATTGCGTCGATCTCCAGCAAGAGCGCGGGCCCGGGCACACGCGCCAACATCGACGAATTCACCGAGACCACGTCCAGGGCCATCCAGGTATTGGGCGGCGCCGCGCGCGGCAAGGCCATCATCATCCTGAACCCGGCCGAGCCGCCGCTGATCATGCGCGACACGGTATTCACGCTATCCGAACCCGCCGACCAGGAGGCTGTGCGCGCCAGCATCGAGCAGATGGCGGCGCGAGTGCAAAGCTACGTGCCGGGCTACCGGCTCAAGCAGGAAGTGCAGTTCGAACTGTTCGACGAATCGCGCCCGCTGAACGTGCCGGGCCTGGGCAAACTGACCGGCCTGAAGACCTCGGTCTTCCTGGAAGTGGAAGGCGCGGCGCATTATCTGCCCGCCTATGCCGGCAACCTGGACATCATGACGTCGGCCGCGCTGGCCTGCGCGGAACGCCTGGCGGAAACGCGCATGGCCGGCCAAGCGGCTTAAGGCGCGAGTATGACGGAGCACACCATGACACAAAAGAAACTCTATATATCCGATGTCACCCTGCGCGACGGCAGCCACGCCATCCGCCATCAATATTCCATCCAGAACGTCAAGGACATCGCCCGGGCGCTGGACAAGGCCAAGGTGGATTCCATCGAGGTGGCCCACGGCGACGGCCTGCAGGGGTCGAGCTTCAACTATGGCTTCGGCGCGCACACCGATCTGGAGTGGATAGAAGCCGTGGCCGAAGAGGTCAGCCACGCGCAGATCGCCACCCTGCTGCTGCCGGGCATCGGCACCATCCACGACCTGGAAAATTCGTACAAGGCCGGCGCGCGCATCGTGCGCGTGGCCACGCACTGCACCGAGGCCGACATCTCCAGGCAGCATATAGAGCATGCGCGCGAACTGGGCATGGACACCGTCGGCTTTCTGATGATGAGCCACATGACCACGCCGCAGAATCTGGCGGTCGAAGCCAAAAAGATGGAAAGCTATGGCGCCACCACCATCTACGTGGTCGACTCGGGCGGCGCGCTCAATATGAACGACGTGCGCGACCGCTTTCGCGCGCTGAAGGACGCGCTCGATCCCGCGACGAATACCGGCATGCACGCGCACCACAACCTCAGCCTGGGCGTGGCGAACTCCATCGTCGCCGTCGAAGAAGGCTGCGACCGCATCGATGCCAGCCTGGCCGGCATGGGCGCGGGTGCGGGCAATGCGCCGCTGGAAGTCTTCATCGCCGTGGCCGAGCGCCTGGGCTGGAACCACGGCTGCGACCTGTACACCCTGATGGACGCCGCGGACGACATCGTCCGCCCCCTGCAGGACCGTCCCGTGCGGGTCGACCGCGAGACGCTGGCGCTGGGCTATGCGGGCGTGTATTCCAGCTTTCTGCGCCATGCTGAGTCGGCGGCCGAGCGCTATGGCCTGTCGACGGTGGACATCCTCGTGGAACTCGGCCGCCGCCGCATGGTGGGAGGCCAGGAAGACATGATCGTCGACGTGGCCCTGGACCTGCTTCGCCAGGACTCGAACTAAGCATGTCCGACGCCAGGAAGCCCCTTCTGCGGGACCCGAACGCGCCGGCAGCCGATTCCGACACGAGCTTCTTGTGGTCCGACGCCCGCCTGTTGGGCTATCAGCCCATGGACGACGTCCACAAGGAGTTCTACGAGGTGACGTTCGGGCTCCTTGTCTGCACCGACGAAACGGCGGGCGCCGCGCTCGAGGCTTTCGCGGAACATGCGCAAAGCCATTTCGACCAGGAGGACGAGTGGATGCGCTCCACCGACTTCCCGGCGCGCGACTGCCATATCGAGGAACACGCCGCTGTACTGGATTCCGTCCGCGAAGCCAGGGGGCTGCTGAGCCGGGGGATTGGAGGCGCGGCGATGTTGCAAGACTTCGGCGCCTATCTGTTCAGCTGGTTTCCCGGCCACGCCGACTATCTGGATTCAGCGCTGGCGGCGTGGATGGTCAAGAGGAAAATGGGCGGCAAGCCCGTCGTGCTGCGACGCGATATGAATTTTCGATGAGCGCGCGGTCGACCATCCGGCCGCGCGCGCGAAGTGGATTCTTGTTCGATTCGCTTGCAGCTTTATTTCACCGGCTTTCAAAACCCGCCGGCGTCTTCCAGATCTGTTTCGGATGGTTTCGTCCTTCATCCACACAGCTGTGTTCAGCATATGCCAGGCATCGCCAGGCGGAACAGCGCCGCCGCGCGGAAATACGCGGGCACCATTTCGAAGGTAAGCGCCCGACAGCACGCTGCTGGCAAAGCAGGAGGAGCCGTCCGAACTGGCGGAGTTCATCAATGACATCCATATGCGCATCGGGGTCCCAGGGCACTGGGGGTCGTACCAGGCAAAGCGGTCGGCCTCACCGTCCCGGGGCTTACCCATAATGATGATGATACGCGCCGGGCGCTCGCCTTCGGGTGGCAAGGGAACGATAATTTCGTCCTTGTCGTTGATGTGCCAGTAGCCGAAGGCGTGCGTCGTGCGATGAGGCGTCCCCGCGCGCGTCACGTGCGCCGAGAAGGGAATCCGCGGCACCTCAACGAGCCCGTCCGGACCGATCTCGTAGTTCTTCCGATTGACAGGCAACGCGATCGGCATCGCCTTTTGGCCATACTCGGCAACCGTTTCTCTTTCGATCATCCGAATGCCGACCACATTGTCGCCCACGTCCTTGAAGGCGAAGAAGCTCCTCACGACCGTATCATCGAAGTAGTCCCAGTCGCCTGCAATCGTATCGAGCGCGTCGTCTACGCATATCTCTTTGTAGAGCATGTTTGTATCCTCCATGCTGCCAGTCTTCTGCGGGCAAGCCGCTTCGTCTGACGAGCTTGTCACTTCATGTAGCCGTGCTCACGGTAATAGGCCTCCGCTCCGGGATGCAGCGGCGCCCCGATACCCGTCCACATGGCAAAGGGATTGATCGGATAGGTCATTGGAGCGATTTCGGGCGGAAGATGCCGATAACGCCCTTCTAGCTCCGCACGCTGCTCCACCATAATGGAAGTGATGCGATAAGCCAGGTCGTCGTCCATGTCTTCGCGAACCAACAAAGCCCAGTTAGACCAGTCAAGACATGGCACGTCTTCCGGTACTTTCAAATAGCCCTTGGGAAGTATTCCCGGCCGCAAGCCATACTTATTGGCAAGAGCGTTTAATGCCTGCTCTTCGAAAGGCAGGAATCGCATCGGAACCTTCTCGACTAGTTCGCGCCATTGTGGACGACGATAGCCTCGTTGATAATGGCGTTGGCCTGGCCATTCGTAACGAAGGGAACGCATATACGTGGAAAATCGTGCTCTACCCATTCTCCGCCCCAGTCCTCGACCTCAATACCATGCTCCTCGAGCACCCGGTCAATGGCCCACATCATCAGGTTATCTTTGGTGCGGAACCCACTAGCAAGCTTCAGCGGGAACTTTCTGTCACGCAAGTCCTTGAATGAAGTAATACCTGTATCTTCGCGGATGGCGAAAACAAGCCGATCATTCTGAGGAATCCAGCCAAGGCTCCGGATGAATGGCGCTGGCGCCTCACCAGCAAAGTAATGAACGCCGGCCCTTGCCCATTCCGCAGTGATGTCATAAGGGGTGGTGATGCTGACATCGACCTCGCCCTCCACAAGGGCCTTGATATTGTCACCGTAACCCGTTCCCGTTTTGATCCAGAACGTTGACTCAGGTGCCGACCGCCAGCGCAAATGTGCCGTGACCCACCCCGCGATAGCGTGAAAATTCGCGTTTCCCCAGTCTGTTCAACGTCAACTATCTTGGCCGGTGCGCGTCAATTAACTTGGCCGGTTGACGCTCGGTAATTCTTAGTCTTTTTGTATTCGTTTCAGTGACGTCTTTCGTCGATAGCTTTCTCCTTCAAG